>Ga0136560_1001267_pt1 | contig 12916 bp, 7 predicted proteins | sample AntRauMeHopE1497_FD_104925 | JGI IMG/M metagenome (GOLD analysis project Ga0136560, IMG submission 104925) | Saline lake microbial communities from Rauer Islands, Antarctica - Metagenome Hop E1 #497 | ecosystem: Environmental > Aquatic > Non-marine Saline and Alkaline > Saline | place... | reverse complement strand
GGCGGCGGTGAGCTCGGTGGCCGGGTTGGGCCGCATGGCCTGGGCGACGAAGCCGCCGAGGGCGAGCCACACGAGGCTGCAGTACGTGGCGACGCGCAGCTGCGTCATGGCCAGCTTGAAGTAAGGCAGGTGCAGCAGCGCCTGGACGGTGAGGAGCAGGTACATAACAACGAAGAGTCCGGTCATGAGCATCGGGTTGGTCCTGGGCAGGAAGAGGGCCAGGAGCACCAGCGTCGTACGGGCAACGGTGTCCCAGAACTCGTTGCGGGCGATGGGCTTGGCCATGATGGCGCCGGAGAGGGGCGCGTCGGCAAAGTAAACTGAGCGCATGAGGAGCGCAAACGTGACGAAGCCGACGAGGATCGGCAGGCTGAGGCCGAACAGGGTGGCGTGCAGGGTCCCGTAGCACTCGACCATGCCACCCTGCGGGCCGAGCGACCGCTGCTGGAGCCGGGCGCACGAGAGGGGCTCCGCGAGCACCTCGACCAGCGGGACGTACGCGGCAGTCAGGAGGATTGTCACGGCGGCCCGCAGCGTGCGCACGGGCATGAGGCTCCCGGAGAACCCAACCCGGACCTGGTACGCCACGTAGGCGGCGTTCATGAGCGCCACGGCCACGACGATCGCCGCGATGGCCCACATTCCCACGAAAGCCTGGACCGTTGAGGCGTCGATGCCGAGGAGCCGCAGCACGGACAGCTGGCGGACGAACGACAGGAAGTCCCACCTGCGGAAGGTATGCGGCGGGGGCATCGAGGGCGTGACGTCACGAGACTCTCGCGGCTTCTGTCCATGCCGAAAGCGTGCGGGGCGGTCCTGCCGCCAGCATGTCTCACGTGAATGTGTATCCCGTGTCCGGAGATACCATGATGGCGCTCAGCTGGATCCAGTCGACCAGGAACAGGGCGAGGTTGAGCAAGTTATAGCGGGCGGTTTTCCTAGTCGAGGCAGGGCCGCCGCTCTCTGAAAGCATCAGCCCGAGCATCTGCGAAGCGACAGCAAGGGGAGACAAGGCGGAAGGGCGGTCCGTGCGGGTCGAGGCCGACGGACGAGCCAGGGCGCGAGACATAGCGTCGATGCGGAGCGATGAGAAAACGCTCAGCAGGCACGCGCTTCGCCTTTCATCGGACGCGCCAACCCGTGAAGGCGCGCCTCCCGGCCCCGCTGCTCACCCGAAAGACGGTGTTCTCCGCGTTCTTCATAAAGGAACCGTCGGTCTGCCCCTGTGCGGCTGCCTGGACCTGCGCCATGATCTCCTCGACGGCCACCTCGGAGCCGAACGTCGGCCCGGTGGCCACCTGCTGCGCAGGCCGCTCCTGGGCCGCCCCAGCGTGAGGGGCATCGCCTGTGGCGTCCATGGCCACGGGAAGGTCGGCACACGTGTGCGGTACGCCTGCTCAAGTTGTCCAGCAAGTCTGGTTGGGCAACGTTGCCTTGCTCTGTTCACGTTGCGTGCTCGCCGCCACGCCGCCAGCTGCAGCCGCAAAGTGCGGAGCACACGACCCGGGAGAATCGCAAGAGAATGCGCAGCGGTCGCGCCTGGCGCCCCGGCATGGCCAGGACTGCCGGAGACTGCTCCTGGCAGGACGCCGTGACACTTGCCGCAGACCGAGCGATGGGGGCGTTGTTTTACGTTGCAGTGACGTCAAACGCGCAGCTTGGCTTCACCGCCGCTTAAGGACAGCGTCTCACTGTCCATCGTTGGACGGCACGTTCACCAGCGATGCGACGTCATCTTCGGTGCTCGCGCCAGCCGCGTTCTTGTCCGGGCGCTCCCGCACCAGGCGCGGGAACCGAAGCGACACCCCACGCCCCGGCTCGCCGTCCACAGCGCCCATCGCGGCCTCGTACATTGCCGACGGCGTCAGCTCCGTGGCACGAACCTCCCACACTGGCGCGTCGTCCAGGCTTGTGACCCACAGCGCGGGGCGCTTTGCCGGTGTCATCTTCGCCGGCACGTTTAGCCAGCCCGGGGCGCCTTCCTGCGACGCTGCCCCGGCCTCGCACATGCCCTCCAGCGTTTTGCTCACGCGCTGCAGCGTCTCGTCCGTCAGTCCGGTGCCGATGCGCGCAACGGGCACGAACTGCCCGCTCCCGTCCGCCGCCGCACAAGCCACCAAAAACGCGCCGAAGCCGCCCGCCCTGCGCCCCTTCCCGGGGAACGCCCCCACCACGACGAGGTCCAGGGTGTCGCCGCCCACCAAGCCGCCGCGGCCGACGGCATCGACCTTGAGCTTGGTCCACGCCGTCGATTTCGAGCCCGCCGAGTAGCTCGCCGCCATGCCCCCTGGCGTCGAGTCCAGGGGCTTGATCATCAGGCCCTCCGCCCCGTGCGCAGCCGCCTCCAGGGCGAGCTCCCTCAGGCGGGAGGCGAAGTCCGGGTCCGCGTCGCTCCGTGGGGCCGCAACATCGGTGCACGGCACGAGGAACGCGGCGGAGCCGGGCCAGAGCCCGCCGCCGGCGGTCACCTCGCGGAGGCGGCGGCGCCTGGCGCTGAGGGGCAGCCCGGCCAGATTCTCGTCCCCCGCCTGCAGCAGGTCGAACAGGCCCATCGCCAGCCGCGGCCCGCCCGGGGCCGGGTCCCCGTCCCCGTCCCCGTCCCCGCTCCCCGCCGCGCCGTCGTCCGCCTGTGTCCCCAGCCTCGACAGCCGTGTCACGTGGCGGAACGGGAGGAGGCGGAACTGACGGCCCGGCCCTCCCATGGGCAGCGGGCCCTCCCCGCCGCCCTCGGGAGGCACAGGCTCGATCATCACCGCCTCCGCCTCCAGCACCAGCCGGTCCGGCCTCTCCCCCGGCGGGCAGAGCTCCCGCGCCGCCCCGACCTCCCGGAGCAGAGCCGCGTACTTGAGGGTCGTGTCCTCGCCATTCCGGCTGAACACACGGCCGCCCCCCGCCGCCGCCCAGTGCACCTGCACCCGCTCCCCGTCAAGCTTCCAGTCCAGCGCCACGGTGGGCTCCGGCCCGCGGCCGCCCGGGGGCAGCTCATGCCACGGCGCAGACCACGACCGCGCCCGTCTCGTCGCCTCCTCCACGCTGCCCGACGCCACGCCCAGCATCGGCTGAAACGGCGTGCCGAACACCGGGCCGGCCGCCGACGCCCCCAGCTCGCCCTGCTCTGCCAGCTCTGCCAGGGCCTCGAAGTCCTGGTGGAATGCGAAGCTCTGCCACGCCTCGGCCCGCAGCTCCGCCGGAAAGGCGGCTGCCTCCGCGCCTGGGCCGCTGCCCGGATCACGGGTCACAGCGTGGGTCACAGCGTGCACGACGCCCTTGGCCCCCATGCCCGCCCTCGCCGCGGATCGCGTCCCGCCGAGCAGAGCGGCGCAGGCGAGCTCGGCCTCGTCGCCGGACGCGCAGCGCCGCAGCAGCGACGCCGCGAGCGACACGCGCCGCTCGCGCGCGCCCGGCCCGCTCTCGGCCGCCGCGGCGTCGCAAGCCGCGGCGATGTCACGGAGGGTCAGGGCGGGGGCGGCACCGCCGCCCTCGCTCGGACGCCAGCGGGCCGCGACCGCCTCAGGCACGCTCGCACCCTTGGGCGCGGCCCCGTCGTCGGGGGCTGGGCCGAACGCCTCGTCGGCGGCAGCGAGCAGAGTTCTTGCCGCCACGCCCGTCTCCCGCTGCGTGTGCGGCGGCCCGGTGCGCCCCATCGACAGCCACGCGGCCAGGCCGACGTCCTTCGCGTTGCCTACCCGCCGCATGTCGCGAAGGCACTCGGAAAGCGCGGCAATCTTGTCGTCCATTCGGTTTGTGGCCTGCGGTGCCGGGACCGAAAAGCGCATCACAGCCGCCGTACCCACGAGCCGAGGCTCCGCGGCGTCCTGCACGAAAGTCTCACCTTGACGTTCTGGAGCGCCGCCGCCAGCGCCTGTGCTGTCGCATGGCCGCGGACCGGCGGGCAGCTGCGCCCGAGTCGGTGGACCGCCCTCAGCCCTCTTCGAAGGCCAGCCAGCATGGATCGAGCTCCCGTTGGGTGCGGGTGTGATGGGATACCCGGCAGAGAGGCGCCAAGGTGCTGCAAAACAGGGCAGGGCGGAGGGCAGGCCACGGGCTGGCGCACAGCATGGACTGGAACAGCCAAGTTGCCTCAGCAAATCCGCTCAAGGGGAGCGCATGCTCACTTTATCGACGGGCAGGCCATGTGGACCACCCCTGGCGTGTAAGCCGGAAATTCTTTCGTGAGTCGGCTCTGCTTTTTCGCTCCCGCCCACCCTGCGGTTGCGAGACCACCCCGGAGACCTGCTCACCGCCTTGGACGCGGAGAGCGAAGCATTGATCCACGCAGGTGGCACCCGGGCTCAGAAATGGCTACCGTTCACGTGAGACGAGCGGGCACACTCGCTGCCGTTGGCGGCCGTTGGCGGTCTGCCCGGACACCGGAGGCCGGCGGCCCAGGCGCAGCCCATTGCCACCCCATTGCACGTGTGTGCATCACCCGCCTGTGGAAGCGCAGGCACGCTCCGGCCGCCGGCGCGGCGCAGGACCGGCCTCGCAGCGCGTTTCCGCTCGCATCCTCGATGAGACCATCATGGCACCCGCCGAGGAGAACGGGCAGGGCTATGGCTCTCCGGACATGCTGAAGCTTGCCAAGGGGACGGTGCTCCGCACGACTGGCGTGATCCCGTCGGCGGGCGCGGCCGGGTCACACGGGTCGTCCGGCGCCATGGCCGGCGGCGTTTTCGGCGCGGGCTCTGCGGTTTTCGACGCGTCCCGCGCGCTGGCTGTGCTGGGCAACCTGTCCGAGACGAGCGAGGCCGAAATTGGCGCTGCGGCGCTGATGGACCGGCTCCAGGGGCAGCTGGAGGAGCTGCGGTCGCTGCGGACGTCGGCGGCGGAGGAGGCACTGGTGGACCACCGCACGGCGCTGGCGGCGAGGGAGGAGGCCGGGGAGGACGGCGTGCGGGCGCTGCGGGAGGAGCTTGAGGAGACGAGGCAGCGGCTCGCCGCGGCGGAAAAGTCGCTCCGGAAGCTCCGGACGGACCCCCCCGCGCCGTCGGACGAGGTGGTGACGTCACACCCGCTGTACCTCGAGGAGGCGGAGGGCAGGGAGCGGGCGGAGCGGCGGCTGGAGGCGTCGGAGCGGCGGCTGAAGTGGGCGGAGCACGCCAAGACGGTGCTCATGGCGACGGTGGAGGCGGGGGGCCGCGGGAAAGGCGGGGCGGCCATGGCGGCCATGGCGCGGGAGCTGAAGGAGGCGGAGGAGAGGGCGAGGGACGCGTCGTCGCTCATCGCGGCGCTGGTCGGGGTGGAGGCGGAGAGGGAGGACGACGACGGCCGCGTGTGGCGCCTGGTCATCCCCGTGGAGGACGAGGAGGCAGAGCTCGAGGTAGAGCTCATGGAGGACGAGGAGGAAGACGACGAGGACGAGGAGGAGGGCGCGGGGGGCACCCTGGTTGTGCGTCCGGTGAGCGGGTCGCACCTGCTGCCAGAGGCGATGAAGCGTCCCTTCTCGATGCCGGTGGCGGACGGGCCTCGCTTCGTGCTGGCTCTGCTGACGCACCTGACGGGGGGCGACGGGACCATGCACCCGGGGGAGGAGGAGGAGGGGGCGTCCTCCTCGGGCTGAGGAGGATGTGTGCGCAGAGGCCTGTGCGGTGCGTGCTTGCGTGTTCCGAAGCCCCGTCCGTTCCGACGCTGCCACATCGCACGCCCGTGCGGCGGGCGAGGGCGCACCAGAGGTGCGGAGCGCGGGCAGCAGGGGGCTTGGTTGTCGCCGGCTTGGCGCTCGTGTCACACATGAAATCAGGCGAAGGGGCGTCGGCCGCGCGGCTCAGGCGGTGGAGGCGGAGGCGGCGGCGGCCTCCGCGGCGTCGGCGGCGTCGGCCTCGGACTCGTACGAGAGGATGGGGCTGAGCCACTTCTCCGTGTCGGCGACGCTCATGCCCTTGCGGGAGGCGTAGTCGTCCACCTGCTCCTTGGTGATCTTCCCGACGGCGAAGTACTGAGCGTCAGGGTCGGCGAAGACGACGGCCGACACGGCCGAGGGCGGCCACATGGCGAGGCTGTCGGTGAGCTTGATGCCGGAGCGGGCCTCGGCGTCGAGGAGCTTCCACAGCGTGACCTTCTCGGTGTGGTCGGGCTGGGATGGGTAGCCGGGGGCGGGGCGGATGCCCTGGTACTTGCACTTGAGGAGGTCGTCGGGGGAGAGGGCCTCGTCGGGGCTGAAGCCCCACGTCTCGCGGCGCATGTCCTGGTGGATCTTCTCGGCAAAGGCCTCGGCGAGGCGGTCGGCGAGGGCCTGGAGGAGGATCTTGGAGTAGTCGTCGTGCTCCTTGAGGAATTCGTTGGCCTTCTCCTCGGCCCCGAAGATGGCCACGGCAAAGGCGCCGATGTGGTCGCGGATGCCCGAGCCGACGGGGGCGACGTAGTCGCTCTGGCACATGTACGGGTCCTCCGTCTCCTTCTCGGCCTGCTGCCGGAGGCCGCAGAGGCGCCCCGAGGACGCCCCGGCGTCGCGGGCCTCCTCGCTGGGGTAGATGAGGACGTCGTCGCCGTCGCCGTTGGCGGCAAAGGTGCCGCACACGGCCTTGGCGGAGAGCCAGCCCTCGGAGAAGGCGCGCTCGAGCATCTCCAGGGCCTCGCCGTGGATCTTGCGGGCCTCCTCGCCGACGGTGGCGTCGTCGAAGATCTTGGGGTAGCCGCGGTTGGGGTACTTCCCGCGGAGCTCCCACAGCTGGAAGAAGGGGTTCCAGTCCACAAAGGGGAGGAGGTCGCGGAGGCCGTCCGAGTCGAGCTCGACGGCGTGCACCCCGGGCTTGGCGGGGGCGGGGACGGGCGCCTCGGCGCGCTTCGCCCAGTCGACGACGGTGCGCTTGGCGCGGGCGTCGGCGAGGGAGACGTAGTCGCGCTCCTCGAGGCCGGCGTAGTGCTCCTCGCGCATCTCGGCGTAGGTGTCGGCGATGTCGGCGACGTAGTCGCTGCGGCGGGTGGACTGGTCGAGGAGCGAGGAGACGACGACGACGGAGCGGGAGGCGTCGAGGACGTGGATGACGGGGTGGGCCTCGTTGGAGTACTGGGGGGCGACCTTGACGGCGGTGTGCATGCGCGAGGTGGTGGCGCCGCCGATGAGGAGGGGCTGGGTGCAGCCGGAGCGGCGCATCTTCTTGGCGACGGCGACCATCTCGTCGAGGGAGGGGGTGATGAGGCCGGACAGGCCGACGACGTCGGGCTTCTCGCGCTTGATCGCGTCGTGCAGCTTGTCCCAGGGGACCATCACTCCGAGGTCGATGACCTTGTAGTTGTTGCAGCCGAGGACGACGGCGACGATGTTCTTGCCGATGTCGTGGACGTCGCCCTTGACGGTGGCGATGAGGACCTTCCCGGCGAACATCGAGTCGTCGTCCTCCTCCGGGTCGAGCCCCTGGGCGGCGAGCCGCTCGCGCTTCTCCTCCTCCATGAAGGGGATGAGGTACGCCACGGCGCGCTTCATGACGCGGGCGGACTTGATCACCTGGGGGAGGAACATCTTGCCCGAGCCGAAGAGGTCGCCCACGGTGTTCATGCCGTCCATGAGAGGGCCCTCGATGACGCTGAGGGGGCGCCCGATCTTGGCGCGTGCCTCCTCGGCGTCCGCCTCGACGAACTCGGGGAAGCCCTTGATGAGGGCGTAGGAGAGCCGGTCCTCGACGGACTTGGAGCGCCAGGCGAGCTTGGCGGCGACGGGGGCCGCCTTGCCGCCGCCAGCGAGCTTGGCCGCCTCCTTCTTGACGCGCTCCTCCTCCGCCCGGTCGAGGAGGCGGTCGGTGGCGTCCTCGCGGCGGCAGAAGACGCAGTCCTCGACGAGCTCCAGCAGGGAGGGCTCGATGTCGTCGTAGACCTGGAGCATGCCGGCGTTGACGATGCCCATGTCCATGCCCGCCTTGATGGCGTGGTAGAGGAACACCGAGTGCATGGCCTCGCGGATGACGTCGACGCCGCGGAAGCCGAAGGAGAGGTTGGAGACGCCGCCGCTGATCTTGGCGTAGGGGCAGGCCTCCTTGATGCGGGAGGTGGCGGAGATGAAGTCGAGGGCGTAGCGGTTGTGCTCCTCCATGCCCGTGGCGATGGTGAGGATGTTGGGGTCGAAGATGATGTCCTCAGGGGGGAAGCCGACGGCGGGGCCGGTGATGAGGTCGTAGGAGCGCTTGCAGATGCGCAGCTTCTCGTCCTCCGTGGCGGCCTGGCCCTCCTCGTCGAAGGCCATGATGACGACGGCGGCGCCGAACTTCTTGACGATGCGCGCCTGGCGGATGAACTCCTCCTCGCCGACCTTGAGGCTGATGCTGTTGACGATGCACTTCCCCTGCGTGTTCTGCAGGCCCATCTCCACGATCTCGAACTTGGACGAGTCCACCATGAACGGCACGCGCGCGATGTCGGGCTCCGTCGAGGCGATGCGGAGGAACTTGCCCATGGCCTTGATGCCGTCCAGCATGCCGTCGTCCACGTTGACGTCGATGATCTGCGCGCCGTCCTCCACCTGCGCGCGCGCCACGTCCATGGCGGTGCTGTAGTCGCCCTCGATGATGAGGCGCTTGAACTTGCGGCTGCCCGACAGGTTGCAGCGCTCGCCGATGTTGACGAAGCCGATGGAGCTCAGGTCGATCTCCACGTGCTCCAGCCCGCAGAGGACCATCTTCTTGGTCCACGGCTTCCACTTGCGCGGGGGCATGTCCTTGACGGCGTCGGCGACGGCGCCGATGTGCTCCGGGGTGGAGCCGCAGCAGCCGCCCGCGAGGTTGAGGAAGCCCTCCTTGGCGAAGTCGAGCAGGTCGTCGCCCATCTGCGCGGGGGTGTCGTCGTACCCGCCCATGGCGTTGGGGAGGCCGGCGTTGGGGTAGGTGAAGAACCAGGTGTCGGCGAAGGCGCTGAGGCGCTCGACGAAGGGCTTCATCTGCTTGGCGCCGAGGGCGCAGTTGAGGCCGACGGCGAAGGGGCGGGCGTGGCGGATCGAGGTGAAGAAGGCCTCGCCGGTCTGGCCCGAGAGGGTCCGGCCGCTCTGGTCGACGATGGTGCCGCTGACGAAGACGGGGAGCTTGCGGCCCTTGACCTCGAAGGCCTGCTCGACGGCGAAGAGGGCGGCCTTGGCGTTGAGGGTGTCGAAGATGGTCTCCACTAGCACCACGTCGATGCCGCCGTCCATGAGGGCCTCCACCTGCTGCTGGTAGGCGGTGACGAGCTCCGCAAACGTCACGTTGCGGAAGCCCGGGTCCTCCACCTTGGGGCTGATGGACAGCGTCCGGTTCGTGGGGCCCACGGCGCCGAGCACGAAGCGGGGGCGGGACGGGTCCTTGGCCTCGACGATGTCGCAGGCCTCGCGCGCAAGGCGCGCCGACTCGAGGTTGAGCTCGTCGACCAGGTTCTCCATGCCGTAGTCGGCCTGCGCGATGGTCGTTCCGCTGAACGTGTTGGTCTCGATAAAGTCCGAGCCGGCCTCGAGGTACGCGCTGCGGCAGCGAAGCGGAGGTCGGACGACACGGAGGCAAAGGGACGTGGCTCGAGCCCACGTGGCGCGGGGCCAGGCCCGGCCGCCGCGGGGCCGCCCGGCTGCCAGCACGACCCGATCAGGTGCCTTACATGTGGATGTCACGGATGGCGTCGGGCTGCGTCAGGGAGAGGAGGTCGTTGTTGCCCTGGATGTCCCGGTCGTAGTCCTTGAACCGCTCGCCGCGGAACGCCGCCTCGTCGAACTTGCGCTTCTGCAAGGTGGTGGGTCGTCGGGGTGCACATCGGCGCGGCGTGTCGGCCAGGCACGGCCGGCTCCGGGGCGTCGGCGAGACATGAGAAGGCGTGTGCAAGTGCGGTGGGCGCTGAACTACCGCGGCGCGGATTGCATGGCGCTCACCTGGATCATGGTTCCCATGGCACCGTCGATGATCATGATGCGGCGCGTAAGCTCCGCGTTGAGGTACGCAAAGAGGTCGGTCTCGCCTGCGAGGGGGCAGCAAGCCGAGTCTTGCACGAACAGACGTCATTGAATGCTGCAGGTACGGCGCCCGTTGGCGAGGGCAAACAGCGCCATGCGGGCCCGGGCGAGGCTCACCGTGCACAAAGGGGGCGGAGGCGTCCGCCCCGGACGCCGCCGCAGCGCTGGCTGCCGCAGCCGCCATGGCAGACTCGAACCCAAAAGTGATGAGTTGGATGGTTGAGGCAAGCTGGCCGGGTGCTGGCCGGAGGGCGTTGCGCCCCGTTTGCGCCCGGCCCGTCCGCGTCCGTCCGACGGCAAACACGCACCCCCTCCAAATAGGGCCGTGAGACACAACCCGCCTTCGCGGATGCGGGCGGCATCCTCGCCACCCCGTGTCCGGGTATCGGCCTCGGGCCCGATTCACGAGGCCCGCCTCGCCATGGCACGGCTGCTCGCCGCCGAGACCTCCCCGGGCTCAGATTCCGCGCACCCGAGGCTGGCGCCGGCATTCTGGTGCGACCACCACGCAAAGACGACCCGCGGCCCGCTCACGGTCAGCCGTCCGGTCGCATCCGAGGCCGCGACCCTGGAGGCCGTCGCCAGCGCCGTTGACGCGCTGCACGAGGCCGCTGAGTCCGAGGCGCGCTCCCACTGCAGGCCCGGTCCGGACACTTCCACTGAAGGGCGTGGGGGCTCGCGCTTCGCGGACGGGGGCGACGGCCGCGGCAGGCAGGCGCCCCAGGCAGGCGCCCGCCGCACCCGGCGCGCCGCCGAGAATCCTGGGATCGCTCGTGCCGCGGGTTCCGCGGCACAGAGTGCTGGTGCCCCAGCCGGGCGCGGCACCGCTGGGCTGCGTCGGCCCGGGGCCGGAGGCGGCCTTGCCGGGCGCGGCGCGCGACCGAGCGGCGGGCGGCGCGGCGGTGCCCACGGTGGCCGCGGCGCTGCGTCACCCCATGCTGGCACTGGGCCGCTCCCCCGCGCGGGCGACTTACCGGGGGGCGTGGGCGGCGGAAGGGGCGGTGGGGGCGGGCAGGAGGCGGCCCGGGGCCAGGGACGGCGCGTCCCCCCGCGGCGCAGCGCTGCCGGCGGGGTGGCTGCCAGTGGACCGGTGGTGCCAGTTGCCGAGGCCGGGGCAGAGAGCCCGTCCTCATCCTCGCTGTCGTCGTCACCAGAGGGGGCGGAGGGGGGAACCGGCGACGAGGGCGCGTCGGCAGAGGGCCCTGCGTCAAGCGCTGCCGCGCCCATCGACGCCGACACGGGCCGTCGGCCTTCCCCGCGGCAGGGGGGGCCGGTTCCCGCCGACGAGGCGGCCTCCCACCTCCTCCCGCGGGCCCAGCGACAGCCCCCCGGGTGGGCGGGACGCCGGCAGCAGGGCGCTGGCTCCGACGCGGGCGCTGGTCCCGGCAGAGCCACTGCCGTCGACGTCGCCAGCGATGTTGTGGATGCGGAGGCCGCGGATGTCGTCGGGGACGGGCCCGCCCGGGCAGAGCGCTCCCCCGGCAGAGCCGGCCGCGGCGCTCCCGACTCTTGCCGGGGGACCGCCGACGGGCCGGACGCCGGGCAGATCGGCGCCGGCGCGGTCGCCGCCCGCCCGCCGCGCACCCCGACCGGCAGCCGCGCCGCGTCTGGCGCCACCACGCCCCGGGGAGCCGGCGCCGCGCCGCTCGGCTGGGCGGCCGCCCCGGCCCTTCGTCGATCGCCCGTCGTCTCCCCCGCTCGCGGGGTCTCCGTGACCTGGCCGCAGCACGTGGGGGACGGCCGCGGCTCCGGTGCGGCCCCCTCCGCCGCTCTCGCCCCGTCGCCCCGCGCAGGCCGGCGGGCCGGGGCCCGGCAGAGCCCCGTGCCGGGGCCCGACCCCGGCCCTGGCGGCGCGGTTTCGCGGCCCTCGGCGCCGCCGGGAGGCCCGCCCGCCGCGCCCGGGAGCGCGTCGTCCAACGCGTCAGCGGCGTCTTTGCCCGGCCGTCTCACCACCCCGTCGCGCTGCCGCGGCGCCCGCGCCGCCGCTGCGCCGCTCTCGGCCGCCTCGGCGTGGAGCGGAGCGACGCGGGTCCGCCGAGCGACGCGCGCGGCTCGCGCGGGCGGCGCCGCCACGCCCGTCAGCGAGTCGAGGCGGGGGCTCAGACCCCGCCCCGAGGCAGCACCGACCCCGGCAGCCGCCGCCCCCCCCGGGGGCCCCGCGCCCCTCCGTGCGAGGCGACGCGTCGCGTCTGCCGGCTTCTCGTCCGCACGGGGCAGCGCCGCCCCCGCCCGCACCGGCTCCTCCCTCCGCGCGTCGCGTCCCCGGGTCGCATCGTCCCGGTCATCCTCGTCGCGCGGCCCCAAGGCAGCCCCCCCAGCAGCGGCCGTTTCAGACCGAGCCGCGCCCGCCACCCGACGCCGCCGCGGCAGCCCCGCCGCCGCGGCGTCGGCAGCGGCTGGGCACAAGAGCCGGCCCCGCGCCCGCCGCGGCCGCCTCCCGAGCGCCGCCTCCGTCGCCCCGAGCACCGCGCCGGCGAGCGTCGCGGCGCCGGGCGCCTCGGGCCCCGGGGGCAGGGCGTCGGCGGCGGTACGGGGGGCGGCACGGCCCGGCCGCCCGTCCGGCCCGGCCCGCGCCGCCTCGGTACGGCAGAGCCGGGGGAGCAGGCTGCGGTCAGAGGCGGGGTCCGATGCCTTCCGCGCGGCGGCGGCCGGAGGGCGGCGGGCGGGGCCGGCGTCCGGCGGCTGGGACGGGTCGTCCTCGGGGACGGATGACGTCACGGACGGCGCCGCCGCGGCTGCAGAGCTGGCTGCAGAGCTTGCGGAGGCGCTGCGGGTGTCGGAGTCGTCGCGGGTGCGGTGCGAGCGGGCTCTGCTTGAGGCCGAGACGGCTGCGGCGGAGGCGGCGGCTGAGGCGCTGACGCTGCGGCGGGGTCTGGCGGCGTCGAGGCTTGCCGAGGGGGAGGCGGAGGCGGCGGCGCGGGCGGCCCGGGCCGAGGCGGAGGCGGCGCGGCGGCGGTGTCTCGGGGTGGAGGCTGCGGCGGTGGGGGCCGAGGCGGGCAGGGAGGGGGAGGCGAGGCG
>Ga0136560_1001266_pt1 | contig 12917 bp, 3 predicted proteins | sample AntRauMeHopE1497_FD_104925 | JGI IMG/M metagenome (GOLD analysis project Ga0136560, IMG submission 104925) | Saline lake microbial communities from Rauer Islands, Antarctica - Metagenome Hop E1 #497 | ecosystem: Environmental > Aquatic > Non-marine Saline and Alkaline > Saline | place... | reverse complement strand
GACCCGGACGGCGACGACGGCGGCGGCAGGTCGCGCAGCGGTCGCCGGAGCCGCCGCTCGTGACGAGGCGTGAGAGTGCTGTGTGATGAGGCCTCGCTGTGCCCGGCAATGCCGAGGGGTGCTCCACCCGCGGCATCGCTGCCGTCGCTCGCGAACCCTTGGTCAGCGCCCTCAGAGCGGCACCCTGCCGCGCCTTGAGCCCGTGGCTCCGCGCGCAGCTGCTTGCACCGCTCCCTCCGGCCCGCGGCTCGCTCACGGCGGCCCGGCCGCCCGCTCGGCGCGCGGCATCGACCCGACCGTGTCATATTCGTACGAAAGCCACAAAAGACTCTCGGGCCAAATCATCTGCAACCTTGTGACAGAGCCAGAGACTGCGGCAGCCACAAAGCCGGGTCTCTGGCGGGAGCGACGAGCCCCTGCGCCGTTGTCGTGCGTCACTCCGGGCCGAGAGTCGGCCGGGCGCGAGCGTGCCGTTCCTCGCGCGCCCCTGTGCGCGCGCAAAGTCGCTGCCGTCATGGCGGACGACGGCCGTCGGCTCTTCCAGCAGGTCTACTCGGGTCAGGATCGCGCCCGTCCACAGAGCGCCAGGAGCGCCAGGAGCGCCAGGCATGGCATGCGACAAGGCAGCGCGTCGCCGATGGCGCACGAAGCGGCCGCGTCGATGGCCCCTCCTGGCTCGGCCGGCGGGCTCGCAACGGCAGCGAGGGCCGTGCAGCACTCGTCTCGCCGCGGCGACAGCCGGCCGCGCTCTCGCTCCCGCACCGCACAGGACGCGGCGTCATCCCGGATGGGCACGTTCCCCCGGGCTCCCAGGGGCCACAGCGCGGCGCGCGGCTCGCACGGCGGAGTCCCTCCACGCCCACGGCGCCTCGCTGAGCTCGCAGAGGGCGGGGGCGGCGGCCCCGGGCTGTCTCCTTCCACCAGCGGGTCGTCGGCGGGCGGGGGGCGGTCCCCGCTGGCGTCGGTGATGGACTCGGTGGCGGTTGCCGGGGAGCGCGGCAAAGTCGCCACGCTGCGCCGCCAGAGCGTGGCGCGGCCGACCAACATCCTCGTGGGCGTCCGTGCCCGCCCTCTGAGCGAGCGCGAGGAGGAGGAGGAGGAGGAGGAGGAGGACGCCTGGCAGTACGAGGGCGGTGACGCGCTGTGGGAGACGACGGTGGAGGGGGAGCGGCTGAAGCGCTACGAGTTCGACTATGCCTTCCCGCCCCCGACGCCCACTCACGAGGTGTACGAGGCGCTGGGCGTGCCCATCGTCGAGGCGGTGATGGAGGGGTACCACGGCACAGTCTTCGCGTACGGGCAGACGGGGAGCGGCAAGACGTACACGCTGATGGAGGAGGGGGCCGCGCCGGGGATGACGCTGCTCGCGATCCGCGACTGCTTCGGGCGCATCGACCGGGCCATGGACGAGGCGGGCGCGGAGTTCCACGTGCGGGTGTCGTACCTGGAGATCTACAACGAGCACATCCTGGACCTGCTCAACCCCTCGGGCGTGAGGCGGCTGGCCATCGGGAACGACCCGGTGTCGGGGCCGCACGTGAAGGGCGTGACCGAGGAGGTGGTGCTGTCCGCCGACCGGGTGATGGAGATTCTCCGCGTCGGGGAGCGGAACCGCCACGTGACCAGCACCCGCCTCAACGTCTCCTCCAGCCGCAGCCACACCCTCTTCCGCATGGTCATCGAGGCGGTCTACCCGCACGCCGACGGCGACGACGACGCATCCGCGGCGCCCGCCCCGGCCTCGCTCGAGGCGCTCGCGGCCTCGGGCCTCGGGGGCGACGGCGCCGCCTCGGCCGCGGCGTCCCCGCACCGCCGCAGGGGCGGCGTGGACCTTCCGGCGACGGACGCGCGCGGGCGGCGCGGCCTGATGCTCGACCACGTCCTGCGGCGGGGGAGCAAGGTCCAGGGCAGGCTCCGCGGGTCGTGGGGCGAGGGGCGCCCGGTGCGGGTGAGCTGCTTGAACATGGTGGACCTCGCCGGGTCGGAGAACGTGAAGCGCTCGGGGGCGTCGGGCCAGGCGGTGAAGGAGGCGGGGCACATCAACACGAGCCTGGTGACGCTGGGCACGGTCATCTCCAAGCTGGTGGAGGGCGCGGACCACGTGCCCTACCGGGACTCCAAGCTCACGCGGCTGCTGAGCACGAGCCTGGGGGGCAACGCCCGGACTGCCGTGGTCGTGACGATGTCCCCCTCGGGGCGGTGCGTCCCGGAGACGAGGCGCAGCCTGCAGTTCGCGATGCGCGCCATGCGGGTGGTGAACAAGGCGCGGGTGAACGAGGTGGCGGACCGGGCGGCGGTGGTGGAGCAGCTGCGGCGGGAGATCGCGGAGCTCCGGGCGGCCCTGGTGGAGGGGGGCGGCGGCATGGTGGTGACCAAGGAGGGGGACATGGTGAGCGCGGAGGAGATGCTACGGCGGATGCACGAGTACCACGAGGCGGAGAGGGCCGCGGCGAGGGCCGACGCCGAGCGGGCGCGCGCCGCGGCCGCCGCCCAGGCACAGTCGACGTCGGACCTCTCCCACCTCGTGTTCGCCGCGGCGCACGCGGTGGCCAAGCTCGAGGCTGCGCCGGCGGTGGTCGCGCTCCTGGCCGATGCCACGCAGGGGCGCACCTCGGCCGCCGACGCCCTCGCCGGCGTGCTGCGCGCGGTGCCGGGCTTCCAGCCCCGGTGGTCCCGCATGCGGCTCGCCGACGCGGCGCCGGGGGGCAGGGCCGCGGCGGGTGCGGTGCGGGGCGGCCGCGCGGCGTCCCGTGACGCGGCCGCGGACGGCGGCGACTCCTCCGGCACCGACGACGAGGAGGACGATGACGACGACGACGTGAGGCGGGCCGACGCCGACGGGCAGCTGGGCGCCGCGGCGGCGGCGGTCTCGGCCTCGTCGTTCCTCCCTCCCGGGGTGCTGGCCGCGGCGTCGGAGACGTCGTCCCCGCCCCGGGACGGCGGCCCGGACCTATCGTCCTCCAGGTACGGCGGCGAGTTCTACACGCCCGAGGCCTTCGCGCAGCGGCTCGTGGAGCTGTTTGAGCGAAGGGCGGCGCTGGAGGCCGAGGTGGCGGAGGAGCGGGAGGCGCGGGGCGAGCTGTCGGCGGCGCTGGAGGCGTCCCGGGAGCAGGCCGCGGAGTCGGCCGGGCTCATCGAGGAGATGGCAGCGGCCCTGCGGTCCGCGCAGGAGGCCGCGAGGGCCGAGGCGGAGCGGGCCGAGGCCGCGGAGGCGTCGGCGGCGCAGCTGACGTCCCGGGTCCGCGAGCTGGAGTCGGAGGGGCGTCGCGTGAGGGCCGACGCCGAGGCCGCGAGGCGCGAGGCGTCGGCGGCGAAGGACCTCGAGGCCGCCCTGGAGCGGGCCGAGGCGGACGGGAAGCGGGAGGCGCAGGCTCGAGGCGCGGCGGAGGCGAGGGCTGACGGGGAGCTGCAGCGGGCGGAGGACGCGGAGGCGTCGCGCGACGTGGCGACGCGGGAGCTGGAGGCGGTGAAGCGGCAGGTGGAGCGGGAGCGGTCGAGGGCCAAGGAGGCGGGGACGGAGGGGACGGCGGCGCGGGAGGCGGCCGAGGCGGCGCGTGCCGAGGCGGCGGAGGCGATGGCGGCGGCACGCGCGTCGAGGACGGCGTGCGCCGGGGTGGAGGAGGAGAGGGACGCGGTGCGGTTGGAGCTGTCGTCGGCGAGGGACGCGCTGGTGGAGGCGAGGTCGAGGGCGGAGGCGGCCGAGGCGGCGCGGGCGGTGGCGGAGGGCCGGGCTGCGGACGCGACGGCCGAGGCGGCGCAGGCGGGGAGGCAGGCGGCCGAGGCGGAGGCGGCGGCGGCGGCCGCGCGAGCGGCGGTTGAGGCGGCCAAGGCAGCGCGGGACGAGGCCGTGACGGCGCGGCGGGCGGCCGAGGCGGGGGCGGCGCGGGACGGGGCGAGGTCGGATGGGCTGGCAGAGGAGGCGTCGAGGCTCCGTGGGGCTGCGGCGGAGGCGGAGGCGCGGCTCGGGGAGGCCGCGTCTGAGCTGGAGGTCGCCGGAGCTGAGCTGACGAGGGAGAGGGCAAGGGCTGACGCGGCGGAGCGGGAGGCGACGCGGGCGCAGGAGGAGGCGTCGAGGCTGGGCCTGGAGGCCGAGGCGCTGCGGCGGCGGCTGGAGGAGGCACGGGCCGGGCGGGCGGCGGCGGCGGAGGAGGCCGCGGGGGCGAGGGAGGCGGCGAGAGAGGCGGGCGAGGAGGCGGCGCGGGTCGCCGCCGCGGCCCGGGAGGAGGCCGAGACGGAGGCCGAGGAGCGGGCAGCTGCCGCGGCCGAGGAGGCGCTCTCGCGGGCGAGGGACGAGGCCGCCAAGGCAGCGCGGGAGGAGGCGGAGGCGGCCCGCGCGCGGCAGGCAGAGGCAGAGGAGTCGCTCCGGTCGCGGCTCGAGGCTGAGGCGTCCCGCGTGCGGTCGGAGCACGCGGAGGCGGTGGCGCAGGCCGAGGCGGAGCGGCGCGAGGCTCTCGCCCTGGCGGAGGAGGAGCGCGAGGCGGCGGTGACGGAGACGGAGGGTCGGTGGCGCGCGTTCCTGGAGGCGCAGGAGGCGGCGCGTCGGGACGGGGAGGAGGCGCTGGAGCGGCGGTGGAAGGCTACGCTGGACAAGGCGAGGGAGGCGGCGGACGGGGCGGCGGCGAGGGCGAGGGAGCGGGAGGAGGCGGCGCGGGCCGAGGCGGAGTCGCTGCGGTCGGCGGCCCAGGAGGCAGTGAGGGAGGCGCAGGCTGCTCGGATGGCGGCAAGGGAGGCGGAGGAGCGCGCGACCACGGATGCGCGAAGGGCCGAGGAGGCGGAGCGGGAGTGCGCGAGGGCGCAGGAGGCGGCGAGGCAGGCGGAGGAGGGCTCCCGCGGCCGCGCCGCGGCGGAGGCGGACCGGTCCGCGGCCGAGGCGCAGGCGTCGCGGGCCGAGGCCGAGGTGGCCCGGCGGGAGGCGAAGAAGCAGGCCGCGCGGGCGGAGGAGGTGGAGGCCCGGCTGGCGTCGGCGTCGGAGGCCGCGGAGGCGGCGCAGGAGGCCGAGGCGGCGGCGGCGGAGCGGGAGGCGGCGCTGCGGGAGGAGGCATCGGGCCTGAAGGAGCGGGCGGAGCGGGCGGAGGGTCTGTCGCGGCGGCACCGGGCGTCGGCGGAGGAGGCGACGAGGAGGGCGAGGGCGGCGGAGGAGGAGCTGGAGGAACTGCGGGCGCGGGCGGACGGGGACGCGGACGCGGTGGCGGAGGCGCTGGAGCGGGAACGGGGGAGGGCGGAGGAGGCCGAGGCGGCGGCGGCGGCGGCGCGGGGCGAGCTGGAGCGGCTCCGGGCGCGCGAGGCGTCGGTGCGCGCGAGGGCGGAGGAGGCGGCGGCGGCGGCGGCCCGGTCCGAGGCGCGGGCGCGGGCGGCGGGGGAGCAGGCGGCGGCGCTTGCTGCCCGCGCGAATGGCGTCGAGAAGGCCGAGGCGGCGGCGGCGGAGGAGCAGGCGCTGCTGCGTGCGCGGGTGGAGGAGGCCGAGGACGAGGCGGCGCGGCTGCGGCGGCAGGGCGCGAGGCTGGCGGAGGATCTCGAGGCTGCGCGGACGATGCTGGCGGGGGCGAGGGCCGAGGCGGAGGCGACAGCTGCAGAGGCGGCGCGGGCCGCGGCGGTGTCCGGGGCGGCCGCGGACCGCATCGTGGGGCTCGAGGAGAGGGCGGAGGAGGCGGGGCGCGCGGCGGCCGAGGCGGAGCGGCGGGCGGACGACGCCGAGGCCCTGGCATGGGAGGCTCGGCAGGAGGCGGACCGCGAGGCGTCGTCGCGTTCCCGGGCGGGGGAGGAGGCGGCGAGGCGGATGCACTCGCTGGAGCGGCGGGCCGTGGAGGCGGAGGCGAGGGCGGAGGCGGCCGACGTGCGGGCGTCGGCGGCGCAGCGCAAGGCGGCGGAGGAGGCCGGGACGGCTTCCGCGTCGACGCGCGCGGCGCGGGAGCTGGACGCGGAGGCGGCGGAGGCCAGGCGCCAGGCGGAGGACGCGAGGGCGGCGTCGAGAAGGGCGGCGGCGAGGGCCGAGGCGGAGGCGACCCGCGCGGACGCGGCGGCGGCGAGGGCGGAGCGGGCCGAGGCGGAGGCCCGTGTGCTGGGGCGTGAGCGGGACGACCTGGAGACGCGGGCGCTGACGGTGGAGCGGGAGCTGCGGGAGGAACGGACGCGGCGGGAGGCGGCGGAGGCGTCGGACGCGCACGCGAGGCGGCTGCTGAGCGACGCGAGGGACGACGCCGCGTCCGCGGTCGGGGGCTCCGTGGCGCCGTCGTGGGCTGCGTCACGCCAGCGCGCCGCCGTGGCCGCCGCCGCGGCAGCCGCCATGGGCGGGGGCGTCGGCATGCCTTTCGGTTCCGTGAGCACTGACAGGAGCCGCAGCCCCTTGTCGTCGGCGGGGGCGCCGCTCCGCGGACCCCACGTGCTCCACCGCCGAGGGGCGAGCGACCTGAGCCCGCGCTCGTCGGCGGACGCGCTCCGCCGCCTCGACCGCGAGTCGGTGCGAGCCGGCGACGACCTGGACGTCGTGCGGCAGAGCCTGGCCGGGTGGCGGGAGCAGCTCGATGACGTGGCATCGGTGGTGTCGGGCGTGCCGTGACCGGGGCGCCACCGGGCCTGGCGGGCGTGTGAGCGAAGTTGCAAGCGAGAGCCAAGCGAGACCGAATGAGGAGCGGGCGCACGCATTCGCACCGGGCTTCGGAGCGGGTGCCGCAGCATCGCGCGCGCACGCTCGCACTCACGCGTGGCCCGACGGCGGGGGCCGCCGGCCCCGGCGAGGTGGCAGCCGGTCGGCCCGCGAGGGGCCTGTGGCGACAAGCTCGTCCTCCTCCTCGCCCCGCCGGGGGGTCGTGCGCGTGCCGTGGCCGGGGGTGGACGCCGCCGAGGGGCCCCCGGACCAGCCCCCGTCCGGCCACCGGGCCGCGGCGCTGGGGGCCGGGGGCGGGGGGGGCGGGGGCGCCGCCGTGCCTTCCCTTGCCCTGCCCCCGGACCTCGCCAGGAGCGACGCGGACAGCGACCGGAGGCCCTCATCGTCCCCGCCGCGGCCGGTTCCGGTGCCATCTGCCGCGTCGGGCTCGAGGATGGCATCGAGGCGACGGCCCCCCGCCGCGCCGCGCGCCGCCGACTGTCTCCGCGCGTTGGTGAGCGGCCTCGCGTCCGGGACCGGGGCGGCCTCTGGCCACGGCGGCGAGCGCGAGGAGGACGACGGGCCGGACAGGGCGAGTGACTGCAGGTCCTCGTCCTCGGCCTCCCCGCGAGCAGGGGGCCGCTCGGCGGCGACGGCGCCGTGCTCGGGCCGCCTGCCACCCGCGGCGAGCGCCCGCCTTGCGCCCTCCAGCTCCCGCGCCAGGGCCTCCCGCTCCCGCGCCGCCGCCTCCTGCAGCGCCTCGGCGTGCCGCTGCAGGGACCTCTCGCGCTCCTCCGCCAGCCGCCGCTCCTCCTGCAGAGCCTCCTCCCGGGCCCGCTCCATCTCCCGCAGCGTGACCAGGAAGGCCTTGGTCGTGGCCGCGTCCTTCTCCGACGCCGCGCGCCGCGCCGCGCCCGCCGCCCTCGCGTCCCTCGACGCCGACCGCACCGCCTCCACCTCCGACTTGCACACCCGGATCCGCTCCTCCAGCTCTGCCACGCGGCCACCCTCGCGCTCCGCCCTGACGGCGGCGAGGAGGCGTCGCTCCGACTCCTTCTCCGCCTTGGCCCGGCGGTGAAGCTCGGCCACCGCCTTGGCCACGGGGGCGGACGCCTCCCTCCTGGCCGCCACGAGGTCCTCCCCGAGCCGGGCCATGCGCGCTCGCGTCGTCTCGGCGTCCCGCGAGGCCGCCGCCCGGTCCGCCGCGCGCCCCGCCCGCTCCCGCTCCGCCTCCTCCCCAGCCAGCCGCACCGCCTCCTCCGCCTGCCTCACGCGCTTCGCGGCCTCCTCCCTCGCCGCCTCGGCCCTCGCGGACGCCTCCGCGGCCTCCCTGGCCGCCGCCGCCGACCTCGTCTCGAACTCCCTCGCCGCCGCGGCCCTCGCGCCCTCCAGCGTCTCCGCAGCGCGCTCCGCGTCCGCCGCCGCGGCCTCCAGCCTGCCCGTGGCTGCGGCGAGCTCCTCCGCCGCCTCGGCGCGCTGCCTGGACCGCTCCTCCTCCTCGGCCGTGCGCTCCGCCTCCACACGCTCACGCGCTCGCCGCCACGATTCCTGCTCCGCCGCCGCGCGCTCCAGCGCATCCCGGAGGGCGGCGCGCATCGGCCACTCCGCCGCCCCCAGCGCGTGCGGCGGGGCGGAGGAAGCGGCGGAGGACGGAGATTCTGCCTCGGTGGCGCCGCCGCCGAAGCGAGATGACAGGACCCGCCTCGCGTCGGCGGCCTCCGCCTCGGCCCGTGACGCCGCCTCCCGTGCCGCCGCGGCGGTCGCACGGGCCGCGTGAGCCGAGGCGGCCTCGGCGTCGGTCGACAGCTTGCCGCCCCCCGCCTCGGCTGCGGCCTCTGCGGCCTCTGCCGCGCGCTGGCACCGCCCCACCGCCGCGCCGAGCCCGGCCACCGCCGCGGCATCGGCCCTGGCGACCGCACTGACGAGCCCGGCAGCCGCCGCCGCCGCCTCCTCGGCCTCGGCCGCCGGCCGCGCCGCCGCCTCGGCCCTGTCCGCCCTCGCCTCGGCCTCCTCCGCCCGCCCCGAGAGACGCCGCACCTCCGCCCGGAGCGCTCTCTCGCGCTCCTCCGCCGCCCTGGCGCCCTCGGACCACCGAGACCGCGCCGCCTCGGCGGCCGCCCGTGCCGCCTCGGCCTCGGCCGTCAGGCGTTTCCTGTCCTCCTCCGCCGCGGCGCTCGCGCTCGCACGAGATGCCTCGGCGGATGCCGCCGCCGCCGCCGCCGCGTCGCGCTCTGCCTCGGCTCTGCTCACCCGCTCCTCCGCCTCGGCGGCGGCCGCCCGCTCCGCCCCTGCCGCCCGCTCCGCCGCCTCGTCGGCTCGCGCCACCGCCGCGTCACGGGTCGCGGCCGCATCCCGCCCCGCCGCCGTGGCCGCCGCAAGCGCCTCCGCCGAGGCTCGCCGCTCCGCCTGCCATGCCGCCGCCTCCTCCGCCGCAGCGCGCGCCGCCTCGGCCCTCGCCGCGGCCCCGGCCTCCTCGGCGGCGGCGGCGCGCGCCTGCATCGCCGACGCGGCCTCCTCGGCGGCGGCAAGGCCGGCCACCGCCGCCTCCCTCGCCTCCGCCGCCCCCCTCCTCGCCGCGGCCTCCGCGAGCCTGGCCTCGGCCTCCCCCGTCCGCGCCGCCGCCGCCTCCTCCTCCGCCGCCTTGACCTGCCCCGCAAGCGTCGTCCGCGTCGTCACAAGCACGGCCTCCAGCTCCGACACCTCGGCGTCACGGCGGCGCATCCTCGACGACGCCGACGCCTCCGCCTCGGCCTGGGCGCGGCCCGCCGCCGCCCTCGCCTCTGCCGCCGCGGCCTCCGCCTTCCCCACCCGTCGCTGCGCCGCAGCCTCCGACGTGGCGGACCGTGCCGCCGACGCCTCCGCCTCCCTGAGCCGCTCGTCGACACGCCGCCGCTCCTCCGCCGCCGCCACGGCCGCCGACCCGAGCCGTGCCTCGGCGTCGTCCGCCGCTGCCGCCGCCACCGCCGCCCTCGCCTCGGCGTCCTCCGCCCGCCGCTCCGCCGCCTCCACCGCCGCCTCCGCCTCCGCCCGCAGCCTCGCCACCTCCTCGTCAAGCCGCTCCGACGCCTCCGCCGCCACCGCAGCCGCCTCGGCCCTCGCCTCGGCCGCATCATCCCTCGACGCCGCCGCGTCAGCCTCGGCGTCAGCCAGCGCCGATCGCATCGCCGCCGCCTCCTCCCGCCAAGACGTCGGTCCGTCACCCTCACCCAGCACCGCACCCGGCGGTCCGTCCATCGCGCGGCGAGCCATCTCCTCGTGAAGGCGGCCGCTCGCCTCCTCCAGCCGGGCCTCGAGCACCGACTCGCGCTGCTCCGCCGCCACCGCCGACGCCCGCTCCCGCTCCTCCGCCGCCGCCTCCATCGCCTCGCTCGCCCTGTCCCGCTCCGCCAGGGCCTCCCTCGCCCGCTCCAGCGCCGCCCGAAGCTCCTGCCGCTCCCGGCTCCCCGCCTCGGCCCCCCGCGCCGCACGCGCCCGCTCCCGCCGGAGGTCGGCCAGCATCGCGTCCCGGCTCCCCGCGAGCGACGCCTCGCGCTCCGCCGCGGCGCGCCGCGCGGCCTTGAGCTCCGCGCGGAGCGACGACGCCTCGTCGCGAAACCGCGCCGCCTCGTCGGCAGAGCCGCGCACGAGGCGCCTCGAGCTCGCGAGCGCCCCGGCGGCGGCCTCCTCCACCGCATCGGCAGCCGCCGCCCGTGCTGCGGCCGCGGCCTCCTCCGCTTCGACCGCCCGCGAGAGCGCCTCCGCCTCCCGCGCCGCCGCCTCCCTCGCCTCGGCCCGGGCCGCCGCCGCCTCAGCCTCGGCGTCCGCCCTCGCCGCCTCCACCTCGGCGTCCGTCGTGGCCACCGCCCGCTCCCTCGCCTCCACCGCCTCCTGTCGCTGCGCCAAGCAAGCCTCCAGCCGCCGTTCCAGCGACACAACCGCTGACCGAAGCTCCTCTGCCTCGTCGCGCGCGCGCCCCGCCTCGCCGCGCAGGCCATCCAGCGCCGCATCGGTCGCCTCGCCACCCGCGGCAGCCGCCACGGCGGCACGGGCGTGCTCGTCGCGGAGCCGCCGCAGCTCCTGCCTCGCGCGGCCCGCCTCGGCGCGCGCGTGTTCCGCCTCGCGCCGGGCCTCGCGCAGCTCAGCCTCAGCCGCATCGCTCCGGGGCGGAGGCGGCGGAGACGCCGGGGACGCCGCGCCAGTGGACTGCGGACGCGGACAGGTTCGCGCAGCCAAAGATTGCAGCGAGCGCGGACGGGCTGGGGCCGGGCCGCGGCATCACAGCCACACACACGCGCGTATCTGCCACATACCCGAGCCACGGCAGCGCGCGAGGGCGCGGGGGGCGGCGCACCGCGAAGGCTCACCGCGGCGCGCTCCTGGAGCTCCCGCACAGCGGCGTCCTGCTTGACCAGCACCTTCTGCATCGTCGCGACCCGGCGCTCCTGCGAGCGAGGCAGCAGCGGGGGGCGCAACCGCGTCGAGGCATACGGCCCGGGGCGGGCGCCCAGGGGCGGGATGGGAGCGCGAGCCGACGACGACTGTGGGCCGGAGGGTCGGCCGGCGGGCGGCGGGCAGCCCGTCCGCGCCGGCCCGTGCGAAACCCGTGCTCACCGCCAGCTTCAGCGCGTCAAGGATCTCCTGCCGCGACCTGTCATCGTGCGCAGCGGCCATGGCGAGGGGGGCCGGTTGCCGCCGTCGGTGGTCCGTGCCGCAAGTGCACGCGTGGCGCCGCCGAGGGCTCTCCCTCGTGCCCTTCCCGACGGTATGGCGTGAAGGGTGCCCCTCGCGACGGTGTGGCACGCGATGGCCGGGGGCGGGGTCTCTGGTCCAGGGCCGCGCCGGCAGAGACGCGGCCAACGGGTGACGAGGCGGCAGCGGCCCTCCGCCCACAGCAGGCCCGCGCGCGAAGATTGCGCCAGCCCGATCAAAACCATGCACTCTGTTCGTTTCGGTCCGGGGCCACACGCAGCGCAACAGACGCTCAGTGCAGCACCGATGCAACGCGAAGCTGCGGCGGCGTCGACCGCGACCTCACCACCTTGGCCGCGGCGGGCCGCAGCACGTCCGTCAATGCGAACGTGCCCACGGCCGGCGTGTCCGTCCCGGGGAACTGCACCGCGAGGATCACGGCGAGCGAGTCGTCGGCTGCCGCCGCCATGGTCGCGCGCCTCCGCCCCGTGCTCAGCGAGCGCCGGGAGGGCGGCTTGCGGTCGCCGGCGCGGCTCGGCGGGCGGCTCCTCCCCTGCCTGGCCGCGGCCGCGAGCAGCCTGTCCGAGACAACGACGGTCGTGGGGCCGGCCGGCTCGGGCGGCGCAAGCAGATGGCGGTGCTTCCCCCGCCTCACGGGCCGGCCCCTCGCGAAGCTCCACCCGCACCTGGCGCCGTCCGCGGCCCACGCGCCCGGTGCGAGCATCGTCGCGCGGAGCGCCGGCACCGGGCGGTCGGGCGGGGGCGCGGCGCCGTCGTCGGCCGGCTCCAGCTGTGGCATGGGCGCCACACGCGCCCCGCTGCCCGGCGTCGATAGGGCCAGCCGCACCATGGCGTCGGCCGACATGCCCGGCCGCGCCAGGGCCGCCGGGCCGCGCCGCGCTGCCGCCGACGTCGGCATCGCGGCCGAGACGGGAGCCCCGGAGCCGCTCCCCGCCGGCACGAGCCACGCTGCGCCCGAGGCGAGGTCCTCCGCCCCGCTCGCGTCGTGCTGGCCGCCCTCGACCCAGGACGCGTCGCTGTCGTCGGCCAGGTCCGGGTGCTCCGTAAAGAGAGCCGCTCGCGCCACCGTCCACGAGATGGCCGCGAAGCCGCCGGCGGCGAGGATCTGGGGGCCGATCCACGCCACGAGGCCCGCGGCGCGCGCCATTGCCGCGAGCAGGCGCACCGCTGTGACGTAGACGGCGGTGCACTGCAGCGCGCGGATACTGAACACGCGGGACGCTACGGCCGACGGCCGCATCCTTACCAGCGGCGAGTCCGGGTCGCCGCGGGCCATGACGACCGCGCGGAGCAGCTCGTGGTAGCGGGGAACGGCGACCAGCTGCGTCGCAAGGATCACCGCGGCGCCCTCCACCGCAGCGGCGCACGCGTCCACCACCGCCGCGGTGAGCGGCGCGCCGTGCAGGAAACGGGTCACGGCCACCCTTCCCGCCGCCCACGCGATGCCACACTGCGAAGGGTCACACCGATGTTCGGCAAGGCCAGGTCGCAAGCGCAGCCGCCGTTTTCCCCCCTCCGTCGCGCCGCTGCGCAAGCCAGGCCCTCACCGCGATGGTTGACAATGCAATGCAGGCGTCATGCCTGCCAATGGCGAAGCCGCAGGCAACGGCCGTGGATCTGCGGAACGGAAGGGGCGTCAAACGAG
>Ga0136560_1001265_pt1 | contig 12918 bp, 14 predicted proteins | sample AntRauMeHopE1497_FD_104925 | JGI IMG/M metagenome (GOLD analysis project Ga0136560, IMG submission 104925) | Saline lake microbial communities from Rauer Islands, Antarctica - Metagenome Hop E1 #497 | ecosystem: Environmental > Aquatic > Non-marine Saline and Alkaline > Saline | place... | reverse complement strand
TTGCTGGTCAAGCACTACCTACTCCAACGAGGCACCGAGAGTTGGAGTGGAGCCAGGGGCGCTACCCGACGGGATCGGGTCAACACGCTCCGACGAGCTGTCTTGCTAGCCCGCGCTCAGCACGCTGCCTAGGCCCTTTGCTACGGATGTTACTATTTCCTAGAACGTGGCTGGCATCAGCAAGGACCCAAGCATCTTAGGGTGTCCTGCTGGAGGTCCACTCGCTGTGCCCGATGAGGCCGACCCCTGTGCGCTCCCCCCCAAACCGAGGTGCTCGATTCCAAGCGGTCCGGTTCCATCCACTTGCGACGAGCTTTCCGTTGCAACAGAGTAAGGAGTACGAACAGTCGTTGCTCCATCGTACGACGAGAAAGAATATGTGCCGCCTGTACCGTCCTGGTTATCATGCCATGACGGCACTACCACGAGTCCATCCGGGCCTGTCAGAGGCACGTGCGCGAGCTCTACCGCCCCAAGGATGACGGCACACAGCCCAGCGTAGGACAGAAGCCAGGATCTAGCATTCTTCGCACCTTTCTGCGCCGAATCTACGTGCGCAAAGAGGGCCAGAAGCGCTACGGTGAGCACCAAAAGCAGCCAGCGGGAGGTTGCGAGCACATCTACGAGGACTGCCCAGGCGGAAAGCGACCACAGTGGACGGAGCCCGAGGGATTGAGCTTCCTGCGCACAATGATTAAGAAAGGAAAACGCATGCTTGGCAGTAGCGCGTAGCACAGAAATATTCCACGAAGGGTTCAAGGGTACGGGCGGAGATGCGGCGGCACCCTGAAGCAAGCGAGGCATATCCGTTGGTTGCATAACTCACTACCTCGACCCAAACGAAGAAAACGACCAGCGACACTTTTCCAGGCAAAGGCAGCTTGCCCATAGCAGTTGGTGCATCTAGTAGCATCCTCAGGCGCGTCAAGAAGAGCGCCGGAAGGAAGAGAGGAAGAAAAGGGTACAATCGGAGCTGCCAAGCCGCGAATCCGAGCACCAAAAGTGGCATCGATAGAAGCGTACCAGACCACCACGGAGTATCGACATTGTTTGTACCTATGTTCCCTGTAAACTTATCCCCAACCGACTGTTTCCCTCGTGTGGCAGGTGATGGTGAAGATTTCTAAATGCCGGGTTGGACGGAAGTAGCGCTGACTGAGCCAGTCCACATCTCATCAACGACCGAATCAATCCAGCGGGAAATTCTGTCTGACATTGACACTGGTTCAGCGGCGTTTAACTTCGGAGTACCAGAGCCCTAGGTGGCCGTAGCTTGGCTTGATCGTTCTAACAATGCAGACGATTCCGAACCCACAAATTGCTTAGACAAACTAGCTGAAGCTGACTTTCCCGACTTTCCACGATGTAGTCCAACTTCTCGTTTCCCTTTCGCAGGAATAGGACGAGATTTGGAGCCATGCTAGGAATCCGAGCTACGGTTGGCTGAAGTAGTTCGCCCTCCACTCAAATCTTCAACAGCTTCCATTCCAAGCGCCGCAGCTCTATGCAAGAAATGTGGCAGCGTGGAGAAAGAAAATATGAATCTGCGAATGCGGCAAATTATAAGACTCGAGGGCAGAAAGATGCATGTATCACTGTGGAAAATGTCGATGATAGCGAGAACGATGAGAATCACAAGCCACCGGACCCCTATTGATGATACTTAGCCTAGCATATCAGTACATCCATGACCCAATAATCCAAGGTATGGAGTTTTGATGCGGTACTGGTGCGTGGGAGTCTGTCATGCACGAAAGCGAAGGTACCGTTGCAGGGCATCCAGTCGTCTTTCACAGCAGCCCCTCCAGGGATTCGCCTGGAATAGTGCTCAGGTAGCATTTTATAGAACGCACTAGCCACACGTTCGATGTTCTTGGCCCTTGGCAGAAGACAGCACTTGGGCTGGTGAGTGAGCGAGCACTTGGGCACCGTGCTGTCCTACATCTCGAACAAACGGAAAATCTGCGGGGGGAAATTCCTCACCTGTAGCCTGCGTACACAATTGCGATACCATGGTATGACACAAGTCCTACTGCGGCAGCTAGTTGCCCGCCGACCAGTATAGCGCCAATGCAAGCAGCAAGGATAGCCCCGAGCCCGATGCCGACACTCGCATACAGGGCAAAACGAGTGAGCCTAGTAACTGCTGCCGCATGTGCTAGTGCCACATCCCTCTAGGATACAATGTTTTCAGACGCCATATGGCGCCCGTGAGTGTCACTCATTCGGCCTATTAATGAGGATCCCATGTACGCAGCTTTGGCCGACAGACTTGTCCGGATTAATTATCTTTGTAGCGAGTACAACTAGTTCGATTCATTGCACTTGGCTGCAACGGCTGCATTTGGATCTTTGGAAATCCTCAGCAAAGTGATAATCTGGAATGCCAGCGCAATAACCTAGAATGGCAGCCACACGATCGTCTGCCGTGATGATTAGTACAAGTGGAACCACCACCGCAAGCGCAGCCATCACCTCATGCTTTGAGGCGACTGTATCGTTCCTTAGGTATGAAGGCAACATTCAAGACTCTGCACTGCGACGCGTAAGGATAGCGACTTCACGAACTGCCCCGATAGCACGACGCCGGACTATTGTTTCCACGCAGCATTATACGCATTATTTACCGCAGACGTTGGCTAAAGCCACGGAGCAAGCCAAGAACGTACCTTCGGTGGTCATGCAGAGGCTAGGTCTAGCTGAAGTAGGCCCGATCCATGCTGAAGGATCAGGATCTGGTAGTGCCTATGTTGACCGCCAAAGCATAGTTGCGGATGCTCTTAGTGGGCTCCGCCGTTACGGAAAAGTTCTGAGGGCTATTGCTGGAGTCAAATGCGTGATTCCAGGCGGGTCTGACTCACGTGGGCTCGATTCGTCTGCAAAGAGTCAGCGGTCCCGAGCAAAATTGTTTGATGCAGAGCTGCGTTTCCTGGCTGGTCACCGATAGCGGCATTTCCGCGCCGCGGTATTACTTGGGCGAGAGCCAGGAGCTGGAGCTTCCACTCCAGGTTGCCGCTGCTGCGTCGTGATGTTCCCAGCGCCGTCTCATCCGCAGCCGGAGAGGCCGCGTGTGTTTTGCCCGCGGCTGCCTGCAGGTGGATTACCAGACTCAATCGTTGGACGGCTCAGATCTCTTGCTGGGACTGACGAGGCCAGTCGAGCATCCGTGTCCGACGAGGCGTGGGCCACTCTCGTTCGAGATGAAGACGAAGATGAAGAGAGCCCGCTGGCAGCGGCCGAGGCAGGAGCGAGAGTGGAGGCGACCCAGAGGACGGCATTGCCACGCTGCCTGTGGCTCGAATGCGTGGATGTGTACACGGCAGGTCAGGCGGTGCGACTGTTGCTCCTTGGATCTGATGATATACCATCCGAATCCGAATGGGGAGGGGGAGGGGACCCACAGTTTGAGGCTACCGTTGTGAGACGACATCAGAGAGTAGCGGAAGGGGTCGGAGATCGTGACGTGGAGATGCATGGAAGTGCCGTGGGGATACAAACCGACGCTAGCAAGACCACCACAGGAACACTAGCCCCAGCACTGTTAGCTCCCACACCAGCAGCCGCAGCAACCGGCGCATCAGATCCACCAGCACCAGCATTAGCATCAGCATCAGATCCACCAGCACCAGCATCAGCACTAGCATCGAAGGACGGTCGTGCCCCCCATGGCAATGACATAGCTAGTACGGACCACGACGCCAACCGGGTAGAGATATCATCATCGTCATCTGTTCGATTGGCTAGAAGCTCCGCACAGCCAGGTAGAGTTGGCGATTTGCATCCAAGCGTATCTAGATCCGACAGCAGATCCGACGACCACTCGCCGGGTCCCCATCAAGATCCTCTCCATGCACTGGTATCTGTCCACTCCTCCGTGCAGCCCCCACTCTTACCCCCGACTCGAGCCACTGCTCGAGGTCGAGACGAGTCGAGACTCGAAAGACTTGCTACCGATACAGGCACCCTTGCCCCTGCCCCGATACTTCCTGTGTCATCTAGTAGATTGACCGAGGGGGGCCGTCGACATTCTGAGAGTAAGTCGCAGGAGGGTAGAGCAGAGACCGGTATTCACCCTGGGATTGAAGGTTCGAAGGGACAGGATCCGCGGGGAGCAGACCGCGCCTCATCCAAGGGAGAGGAGAGAGAGGATACATCTCCCCCGCCTACCACTGCACCGTAGGTTATGGAGGAGGTATTCCTGTCTCCTGCCTGTCGTGCCAAGTCATCCGCGGTAGCATACGGCCAGTATGCGTTGGCACAGCGACAGGGAGTGCAGGATGGCTCAAGTCATTGGGACCATGAGAAGGCCTAGCGCCCGCACTGGCACCAGCAGGCAGTATCTCTTGTTGGGGTGGAGCGGCGGGCCAACGCAGTCCATACACCAGCCAGCAATCCGCCCGTGTAGATTGTTGAATCCGCCCGTCTCAACCTACTTGAATCTCAGCCGGCCACATTGGCAACCCCTGGCGATGATCAACAGAGAGATGCAGGCGCGAGTAGACATGCCTTGGCATTTGAGTCCCGCCTGGCGTTCGAGTCAACACGGCAAATGCGGCAGCCCGTATCTCCTGAAGTGCAGCAAGCACTGCGAGATGGACACGAGCAGCTCTCTCGCCTGCAGCACGTCCATGACATTGATGCTGGCACTCGAAGACGTGCATTGGGCTCCATGGCGTTAGATCTATTGAAGCATCAAGACGGTATTTCCGCACCGAGCGTGGGTGCCAGAGCTGTGCTCGGACATACGGCAGGTGCTGCAGGGCTACATGTCCGCGATCACAGGTCTCGGAAAATTTCGCATTCTGCCCGTGGCGAGCGACCACATGCCTCTTCTTCTGAGGGGTGGAGGGAGGAAGCCCTACAATTGTTGAGAGACGCAGATGTTGCGCTCGGGCGGACTTCAAATAGCCCTTTAGCTGCTTCCAATAATGGGTTTAAGATACTTGATTCCACCCTTGATGATGGTGCAGGGTAGAATACAGGCCTCACGGACGCGACTCAAGGCACTATGCATGCGAACCAGTCATAGGAGCCCACGAGCAACAACCTCAATGCTCGGACTGTTGAGGAGGGCGAAGTCAGTAGGCACACCGATGCCAGCATGGAGCCCAGGCAGCAGCGAAACAAGTATGCCATCCGTGCCCGCAATCTTGCAGGTGTCTCGACCGAGGTCAGCGACGTGACGAGCCGAGTCGAAGAGACGAGTCAGACCGATCTTGGACATGGCCATGGCAGTGCAACGACGCCGCGTAAAGGAGACATGGTAGTCTCATTGGAATCTAGCGAGGAGCAGGAACGCAAGCAACAGTTAGTGCTCGCCCGCCTCCGCCGCCGGGAGAGGGCCAGAAATGACAAGCAGGAGGAGGCCAAGGGACGCAGCACTCCAAGGACCGGGCCCTCCAGGCATGGGCAGAGAGACCCGGTGCATATCCTGTCGCAGCGCCCGAGAGCTTTTGTGACCTCACCCGCGGACGGGGGATCGTCTAGAGAGATTCATCTGCCAGCTGCACCAATGCCTGGCATTGAAACCGATGAAGAGGATGCTTCGAGACTTCCTTAGGCCCCTAGTGAGACAGGTAGACTGAACAGACCTGCGGCTTCAGTCGTTGTGGTGCATGCTGGTGGAGACTAGCCCCCCCCTGCACAGGTTGGCAAGTGGTCCGCACGTAGAGCCCAATCCCGTACGAGGCAGCGCTAGGATGCACAGGGCGCCCGGTCCATACTGATAGCTGCCCTACGGGAATGCGAGATGCGGCTAGCCACCGTGCAGCATTCCAGGGGTGCGAGGGCAGGCGCAGGAGTTTCCGTACCTCCGCGACTCAGGGCTGGCTCAAGTGCCAGCAATGCAAGGCGGGTCATGACAGCCCTACGATGCGTCTGCATGAGCGGGCCCAAAGGCAAGGAAGAGCTGGTGCTCGCACAGGCAGCCATACGTGCGGCAGATGAGGCGGCGGGCGAAGCGAGCGCATCGCTACAAGAGGCTGGATAGGACCATCTGTAGCCTCTCTCCTTCGTGGTTCTGACGCAGAGTCCAGAGAGCAGGAGGTTCCGGGCGCTGTACGCCGTGGAGCATCGCTTGAATGTATCGCACAGAGTGCTGGGGAAAGGACCGGTCAGTCTGGATGTGCCTCATAGACTGCGTGCTGCGTATGGAGGCGGGGCAGGTGGTGATCCTGCGGGAGACGTGGAGGCAGCGGAGGCGTGGTTTGCTACTTTCTGGAAATTCGACACGTCCACACGGGGGCTGCGGCCTCTGCCTCGGGGAACACACCTGTCGCCGTCAGTGGATGCAGTTGCTCTGCATGCTGGTGCAGCCAGGAGCTTTGGCTTGACATCAGGGCGACTGCTGGGGAGCACACCTAGCCGAAGCCGAGGAAGGACCGGGACCGGGACTGGGGCCGGAGGATCCACGACCAGGACCAGAACTGGCGGGGTACATGGATGGACGGGGACAGGAGGGGGCCGATCAAGTAGTGTTGGGCGTGAAGCATTCGAAGCATTCGCACGAGGAGAGCGAGAGTAGCCCGAGACGAATCGCCGTCCTCGATCTCGGGCTCGACAAGAGCAGGAACCGGAATCGTTTATCGGGCGACCCAAGGTGTTTCAGGGCTAGCCATAGTTCCGAAGCAGATCTACCCTCGGTCATGGTGATAGATCTGGTATGGGGCGCGGTGGCTGGCTCCTTGCAGAGGAGGAAGCTGACGGTTTGATCTAGCAGGATAAGCAGGATGAGCAGGGGTCGGTAGGGGATTTCGAAGACAGCTTGCGCAGGTTCTTGGACGCTAACGACGAGAGGTGAGAGGAGGAGAATGAGTAGAAGGAGAAGGGGATTGGCATCCAGTATAAGGCCATCTAGCACTTATATCCAAACGCCCTGAGGCCTACTGACCCCGGGGAAGGGGGACAGGAAGGAAGGAATATTGGTTCAAAATGCAATGCATTCAAATGTAAGCACACATAACTCTCCCACCCGTAAATAGGAGAGCTATGTCAAGGGCATTTTGCCTCTTTGCACCGTTCAGATGAAGGAAGGAATGTTGGTCTCGTCGGTTCTCGTCTTTGGAATAACGAACGTTCAATCGAAAGGTTCGTTCGTTCCGTCGGCCAATCCGTCGGCGATACACCAAACCTGTTGTTTTGGCTGCCATGCCTGCTGATTGCATCATTCCTGGCATTTTGGAACCTGTGAGTCAAATGCGACATTGTCTCACACCTTTCCTGCCGTTACACAACACTCGGTGCGATTGGTGAGTTGTGTCAGCGTCGCAGGGGGGACTCGAGGCGTTCTACTATCTATCTTCTGCGTCCGGCAGGAGAATATTTGATCTAGGCGACTTTGATGCATGCATGGGGTCTAATACGGCTGCAGCAATCGGGGTGCATTGCTTGGTGGATGTCAGCGGGGTAAAGTTTGGAACTTGTGTCCCCGCATCTTGCACGGCGTAGGATTTCGCCGATCCGTCATCCTAGATCGATTCATATTTACTCGAATCCGTCTCGTTCCTCCCGTTTTTACAGCCGAATTTCACCACTGCAACGGTTACTTGTGGGACTGTGAAGGGCCTTTCGAGTGATCTAGACCACCAGTATATCAAGGATGGCGCGGTTGCGTCTATTGCGGCGCTCAGCACTCTCGTGCTTGTAGGTCTGCTGGCAACAGTATGGAACCGGGTCTCGATTTGGTTTGGTACGATACCTAAGCGTACGATACCTAAGCAAGGCAGCAGGAGTAAGCAGGGCGACACACGGGCTGCAATATCTGATAAGGACGGTGGAGATATGCGGGGAAACGACCGCTTCGGCCTGTTGGCACGGCCCCCGGCAGAAGGTATCGCAGTCGCAACGCAACCATTGCAAAAAGCGCCAGATTCTGCAGCACACTAGCACGATGAAGGCTCGTCTGCCTCGAGCAGCTGCCCTGGCAGCATGTGCAAAGCGGTGGATCTAGCGACGAACATGCAGCGTGCTTGCGGGTCGGGAGGTGCCCGTGGAGGCGCCCTTGCTGCTTTCAACGGAGTGCGAGTCATCAGTATTTCGCTAGTTATACTGGGGCACACTGCACTGAATATGCTTACCCGGGGGTTGGTGAACATCACATCGCTGGAACCACCTGGAGGCCTGGTTACAAAGCCCGGCTTCCAGATCATCCAACAAGCTGAGTTCGCAGTCGATGCTTTTTTCATGATGAGCGGTTTTCTCGGCGTGCATGCGATAGCATTTAAAATGAAGCAATCCGCCCTGACGAGGACAGGCGATGTTGCTAGTGGAAGTGACATGAAGCCAACGGTGCCTATCGGTATAGGAGCCTCTATGGGTGCTGTGGCCCTTGCGTTGTTGAATCGCGCGGTAAGGCTGTGGCCTCTGATGGTTCTCACACTCTTGTTCTCTGGATACCTGGCCCCCTTTTTGGGGGCACAGTCCTCGTTCGGACTGCTGCCTGGAGTAACCATGTCTGCGGGCATCGTCAATGTACCAGGGAGTGCCTGTCTAAACTGGTGGTGGACCAACATGCTATTCGTCAACAACATGGTACCATACAAGGACAACTTCAGCCACGAATGCCTTGGATGGACGTGGTATCTGGCAGTTGATATGCAGCTTTTCCTTGCTGTTGTCCTCCCGGTGATTGTACTGCTCGCAGTGCTGCCTCGGGATGCGTCGACATCTGCCGGGGTCCGCACATGGGTGGCATACGGGTATTGTATCGTCCTCCTTGCGGCCTCTCAGCTGGCTGCCACCCTTGTCGTCAAACGAGACAACCTCACGCCATTTGTGTTCGCACCTCCAGTGCCGCCCGATGTAGACGGGGGCATATCTCCAACGAGGGGAGACGAATCAGACCTCTACTACTCCAAGCCATGGATGCGAGCACCTGCCTACATCATCGGGGTCCTCCTTGGCATAGCCTACACCACAGGCCAAGGTCACGCCTTTGCGAATGCTGCCCTGGGTCAGGCGCAGGATGTTGCTCGGCGAGCAGGCCTCCTGACACCTCGCAGACTGGCCGCGTTGGCGATGCAATCCGTTGGATTCGGCGTCATCGCATGGCTCTACTTCATCCCCGTGACGGTATTCCCGCCCATCCTGCAGATGCATGGTCTTTCCAACGGTACGGCAATCGCATCTTCTCGGGATGCAAGAAGGTCATCAATGGTAAATCCGCTCCGTGCTGACTTACATGAGGCCAGCACCAGAGTCACCGCCGCTGGATGGCCCGTCCAATACGAGGCGAAGGACTCTCGATTCGCAATGCCATGGGAACAATCTGTCATGCATCAAGCGGTCCTAGCGTCTTCAATGGCAGCTAACGCCTCGGCTCGGCAATCATGGGACAATGCAGACGGTGTCTTAGTGCCTGTGAAAGCACATGATCCGGGTCATGCTCAAGTCAGTGGTTTCGAAGGTGCTGAAGCCGAGTGGTTGCATCCACACCCGTCGGAACTCCATCTCGGGAGGCCGGCGCCGCACGTATCCAACACCACCGGGGCCTACGTGTCATAGTGGGGCACTGGCACTATGACTCTATACGTGGCTTGGGCGAAGACTCTCTTCGCGATTGCACTCGGTGTATTCTGCTGCGGATGTTTCATAGATCCCGAGGGGCTAGTGGCTTCGCTAATGTCGCTGCCCGTCCTTGAAGTACTGGCCAATCTCACTTTTGGCACGTACATGCTGCACTACGTGCTGATAATCGTAGTTGCGTTCCAGTCGAACCAGCTGTTGCATTATGATGTCGTGACTGTGGGCAGATGGTTCCTGGCACTGTGGGTGGGATCGCATGCATTGGCGTTCGCAGCACACGTGGTGGTGGAGTTGCCCATAGCAAATTTGTAGCGTGTAGTCATGAAATCAGCGATGAGTGCTCTGACGAGCCGACCAGACGGATTTAAGCGCCGTCTAGATGAGGGCGAAGGCGAGAAGGCACACGCGGGGTTGGAGGCAGTAGAAAGGCCATGGAATCGCCTAGCAATGGCTGAGGCTGGCTCGCTTCAGGCAAGTCGCGTAGGGTTCGATTTGGGCAGTGATGGTGACCTGAGTGAGAGCCTGTTAGGAGAAGGCAGGCAGAGCAATCCGGCGCTGGCTGAGAACAGGATTGGAGTGGATTGGCGCATGGGGAGCTGATCGGACGCTGTAGCTTGGAGTTGATTTCCCCCCCAAATTATTGCATAGCCGGCACACTTTCTATTTTACGCAACACTGGCATGCGATCACTTGCCAACACCCGTCGCCGCCAGCGTCGCCAGCGACCGCGACCGGTTCATCCGGATTCTTGGTTGGTTCCGCAAAAATGATCGCTCGCCGCAATTTCGCAATTTCGCATGGGTGCTAGGTACGCCCCTAGATCATTGCGTTCTCGCGCTCTGTTTAGGAGCCAATGTCAGCTCGGCGAGAAGTGATCGACTTGCCTGCAGATTAGGAGCTGCAGCGTGCCGGTTCGTTTCTTCGAACACGATCCCGTCGTACGAGTGAGACTTGACCTGGGGTCTCTCGAAAGCTGTTTGGGTCAATCGCACGGCTGAAATCCAATTTTGTGAAGCACTGCCTCCGTCTCAATAAAATTGCAGGCTCATTTCGATTGCATCGAAATATGTCTCAAGATTGGCAGGATCAACCGCCAGAGGTAGAACCTGTCGCCGAGTAGGACTCAAAAAGTACCGCCATGAGCAGACTCTCACAAATACTAGGCGAAGACGACATGCAGCATTCCGGTGCAGTGGCTAAGCCTATGATAGCTCAAGGCGCCCGTAGCAAGCGCAAGCAAGGCGGAAGTTCGACATCCAATGGAATCCGCAGTGCAGCGTCAACGAGTGCGAGGTCAACAACCGGGTCTCGGCGCAGCCGCTCAAGCAGAAAGTCCAGCCGCTCACAGGTGCTTCCACGTTCTACAGAGACAGGCGCTAGTAATTTGGATCTTCACGACGGAACCTTGGGCGAATCTGGAACGACGGAACGCAATCCATTAAGAAAGCCGAAGTCGAAAAAGCGCCGAAAGCGGCTTGTGTGGAAAGATACAGACCCAGTAATTGTCTCAGTACAAGAGGACGACCATATGTATCGTGCATTACGGCATTAGTCTTCGGCTGCAATGCTGGGAATCGCAGTCGCCGCGCAGAGCGCTCAGCCTGGCGATGACACGGCGTCACTGCCTGGAGCTGGACCCGGGAGGGCCGCGTTGCCTGATCGCAACGAAACCAGTCAAACCAAGTGTACTGCGCGCAGGAGAGGCCCTGGATCAGTTCAGAGCGAGCCCAGGGCGGGTGGCACTGTGGGGGGTCTCGCTGTCTCGATTGCCCTGGGCAGAGCTAGAGCGCGATTTGAGCGACATGCATCGAGGAGAGTAGGGGCAGGGGCAGGGGCAGGGGTTGCAGGTAGCGGAGGGGAACTTGGGAACAGGATTATTCACGGTAGATTAGCGGCGCTTGAAACTCGGCGACTACTGGACCGCCTGCAGGGTAAATCCGTGGGCGTCGGCTCGATCGACGACGACGACGACGACGACGACGACAAGTCTCATACTAGTAGTTCTGACTCTGGTCGAAGCGGGGGTCCTGTAGACGGAGTGCTGAGCGAGGCAGGCTCGATTGAGGCTGAGATTGAGAGAGAGGTAGCAAGCAAAGAGAGAGAGGATGCGATATTGGAGGCACAAGTGCAAATATGTGCCTTGGACGAGCACCAGACCGCGAGGTCAATTTTGCAGGAGGCAGCGGCTCTGCTGGGTCAGCCGATGGATCTTGATGCCCCCCCTCATTCACAACCACTCCCATCTCCAAAAGCGACGCGTCCATCTCGGCTTGACCTTGATGAAGCTGAGCATAAAGATGCCATGGATGCAGTCACGGAACATGACGATCTTTGGCAGCGACTTGTTATTGCTGAGAACAGACAGCGCGTGCGAGACGACGACCTAAAGCTGGGAGGGCACAGCACAAATGTGCGACTCATCGATGATGGTGTAGGTGCCTAGTCCATGTCTCCTAAAGGTAGAGATCGTGCGGCCAGACGTATAGGTACCACAGGCCGGGCAAATGACCGACCACCTCTCGATCCTCTCAATATAGCATCAGATTCACCCCCGGAGTGCGTAGTAGTAGATGCTCAGATGGCCCAAATTGCCGCAGTACCTACTGAGCACAATGAAGGGTCTATGGTAGAAGCAAATGACCCAACAGGTAATAACGAATTGCGTTGCCAGTCGAATACCCCCCTCGATGGGCCAAGTGTCGGTACTGCCCCAAAGTCTCTAGATACGCAGCCTGTGGCAGCTAACGGGTTAAGAGCGACTCGCGCACCAGAGCTTCAGGCACTGGCGAAAGCCGCAAGTATGGGAGATGGGAGCATCAATGAATCCGACTCAGGTGTTCCCCGAGAGCTGAGTAGCAACCGTGAGAAGACGCAGCATGTGTCCGTGAGTCCGCCTACACCCTCAAGTCGACAGCCTCAGAGCGAGGCGCCAGGCGTGGTTGGGTAGCAATCAATACCTGCGTCATCAAAGGGGGGCGAGATCATGGTATTACATAAAGACACGGATGCTAGCCAGGCCGTGTGTGGGCCCGACGTTGTCGAAGCTGCATATAGTAGAGCTGATACCTCGGCTCGAGCCCGCAGACAGAGCACAGTTAGGCCCAGAAACCACGTTGTGACCGGAGGGGAGCAGATAGGCGGAGACCAGCGCGTCTTGAGTGAAGACTCGCATCGTGTGTCCATGAAGCCTGGAGGTAGCGGTGCTCTGACTCTGCCTGTGAGAGCTGACTCCGGGGTGTGGGGCGAGAAGCCCGGACGGGCAGTCGGGGCTGATGACGAGAAGGTGCGACGCTCAGGGAGCGTATCTCGCCGGGGGTCTGTGAAGCCCGGAGGTAGCGGCGCTCTGACTCTGCCTGTGGGAGCTGACTCCGGGGTGTGGGGCGAGAAGCCCGGACG
>Ga0136560_1001264_pt1 | contig 12920 bp, 18 predicted proteins | sample AntRauMeHopE1497_FD_104925 | JGI IMG/M metagenome (GOLD analysis project Ga0136560, IMG submission 104925) | Saline lake microbial communities from Rauer Islands, Antarctica - Metagenome Hop E1 #497 | ecosystem: Environmental > Aquatic > Non-marine Saline and Alkaline > Saline | place... | reverse complement strand
GTAAATAAAACAGTTCATGCCTACGAATCAGCTCCCAAAGTGGAGCCATCAGGGATTGAGTCCGTTCGGAGCCTGTCTGAGTCGTTCAGACCTACTCAGGCGAAAAACACGAGCAAAGAGCGCCCCAGTCATTACAGCACCCGTCAAATGGCTACTTCAATGAAAACATCTACCCAGAGGTCGGATCTGGATGGCATGGCATCGTCTGGCTCTATGAGGAAGCCTACGACAAAGCTCCAGTTACCATCATCCGCATTGCTCGACAGATCTGGATGGTCAGTCGACAGCTCTGAAGGCGGACATTCTAGTCAACGGAAAAGAGACATGCAGGCATTTAAAAATCACGATAGCTCTGATGAATCCGGACACCTTGAACCATCAAACCTTCCGCCAGGATAGGCAAGGGGACTAACCTCCGATGCAGCAAGAACGGGCCCTCGCCTGCCAGTGCGGGCAGACTCTCCTGCCCTGACAGTGCGTGCTCTGGACGATGTCGTGAGGCGTCTGGATAATGCCGTCACTCGTCTGGGGTAGTCCACTCAGCATGACGACACTGTTCGCAGCAGAGGAAGCGATCGCCCCATTCCAGTATCCACGCCCCGCCGGAGTAGCCGTCCCAGAGTATCCGGATCGAACCAGCAGCGCCGGCAGACGAGTGCTATCCCTGGTGGCGGCAGCAGGTCCCGATCTGCAGTGTTAAACAGGCGTCGGTCCCAGTCGGATAGGGACACAAACATGATCGGCTCTAGGGTCGGATTTAGAGAATCGGGTCGGACTCGGAGCCGACTTCCGGGCCATACAACGCCGACAGGACCTCGTACGCGCCCAGTGGCTGGCATGGCTGGCAACTGGACGAGTTCCAATCCTGCATCCCTCGCACTCTCAGTCCCGTGGAGTCATACGGCACATGTCCTGGCTGCGGTGCGGTCGTCAGTGGCTGCAGCGGCAGATCGGATCGTATCGGCTGTGCAGCAATTGGACCAGGACGTACGATGCAGGGAACACACACTGGAAGGACGTGCAGCGAGGGCAGCGGCCAAGGCAGCGGCATCATTGACCCGATCCCAGTCCCGGTCCCGATTGGGCAGTGGTGCACAATCAGAACGATAGCAAGTCCGAAAGCGAGTGAACAACGGTTTTCGAGGGAACAATGGAGTGCAAAGGCGACGGCGAGTGCGAAGGCTACGATCAGGGATTGGAAACTAGCGCAGAAAATTGGGGTAGGTACGGCGGCCGAGGCGCTGGATTCGATCGAGTGCTGGCACCGGTGCTGAAGGTCGATACGCAGACATGGACGGGGGGGATGTGTCTGGATCTGCGAGGTACGGTGGGGGCAGAGTAGGCACTGCTTCTGCTGGGGCACCCAGGACGAGACTAGCACTGAGACCTATCGGTAAGAGTCGACCACCAGGCACCTAGCCGGGTAGGAGGATGGAATAGAGACCCACACTGTCTGGGTGGGCTGGTCATGACTTGGAACACGAGGATGGCCATGAATTGCAGCAGGACAAAGAGGGAGATGAAGGGCAAGAAATAATGGTCGGAGGAATTAGTCGACCTGACGACTTGCACTCGCTGGTGCGTGGATCCCATGTACCTCGGATCCCTATGATTCCGAGTCCATCGACCACAACCCGTCTCGGACGAATGCCCAGATACCACACTGATAATTGGCTGAGTGGACGTGTCATCGTTTCTGACTCCGAGTCGCGCGCTGAACTCCCCACGTTTCAGCCTGGTGGTGAACCTAGTGCTTCCGAAGTGTAGCCACTGCCCCGCGGTGAGATCAACAGAACCACTCCTGAGTTCAGGCAAGGCTTGAGCATAGACACGTATAGCATCCCGGGCGCAGACCCCTCTCATAGCGAAGGCAGCGGCGACGGCGACAGGAAATGGCATTCGGCGGTGGACCTGCCATCGATGTCCTCTGTCCCCCGGCCGTGGGCGAGACAGGCGCCCATGTCGCCGCCTCTGCGAGCGATGAGGGCCAGGCTTGGGGATGCGCGGCTTCAGGGGAAAGCAAATTCCTAGAGGGCTGGCATCGCGTCTAGGCGGGAAGCTCGTACCGATGCATTGGCAGCTCGCGCGGCTGCACTGCACTCTGCTGAGATGGCACGGATGGAGAAGGATTCGGAATCGATACAGAGAGCAGCGAGGGCATCGCACGCCACTGAGCTATCCAGGCTCCGAACCGACTCGGAATCACTAGTCCGGCGAGCACAGCAGCAACATGCCTCTGAGATGGCCCATATTGAGGCGAAAGCCCAGTCACTCGAAGAGACCGCTCAACGGGCCGAGAGGAGGGCAGCGATGGAGCGGGAGAGGGCGGATGAGGCGGCTCTACGGGCTGCCAAGGTAGTGGCAGTGCCAAGGGATCCGAAAGGCGCGGGTGGAGGTATGGCATCACGTAGCCTAGTCATTAGAAGGAACAAGCCCAGTAGCACTGGAGCAGTCGGAGTGCGACTCGTGGGTTTAGCAATGCCTAGTGTCACGGTCAGGAGCAGGGTGGGACAGCGGTCTACTGTAGACCAGCAGTCGAAGGGAGGCGCCCAGAAGTCTGGCCTCGCCCAAGGCAGCAAGATGAAGATGAAGATGAGGATGAGGAGGGTGAAGAGGAAGACAAGGCAGGGCCAGGATCAGGACCACGATCAGCAGGGTGGTAATGCAGGCGGCATGTACCTGCATGGCATCGTGAGACCGATCAAGACGAGATCGGCAGGGGGTGGTCGGCTGGCGTAATGGCACGGCCGACGGAGGCAATTCCGTTGCATTAACTGCATTGCATTGCATTGCACTCTGCTATCTGATATGGTTCAATGCTCGTCGCACTCAAGTCTTCAGTTTCTTCTTCTTCTTTCTCTCCTTGTACTGGTCCATGGCAGCCTGTGCTCTCTCGGTGTATCCCTTTGCATCTGCTCGTTGCTGGGCCACTGTCTTGGTTACCACCTGCAAGACGTCCTCGTCACATAGGAGATGTGCGGCTCCGCAATGCTTAGGAGTGTGGATGGCACTTCGGCCCCAGACCATGGCGTAGTTGAAATCCTGCACAAGGCTGGAATGGATCTGGGAGCAGAAGTTCTCGATCGAATATCCTCCTCTTGCCTCTGTCAACACCACAGGGTCTCCGAGATCAGGCGCTGAGCCCTTCTTCTTCGTATAGACGCGGACCAGGCCCAAATACTCCCACATGAGTTCGAGGAGTAGATCCACATTCAGATCAAGCTGGCAGGATATAACCGTTGAGTGCGGGAGGCGGGCAAGCCTGTCCACGTCCTCGATCGTCACCGTGTCGGCCTTGTTGTATACGTACAGGCAGCGGACGTACTTCCGGTTTCCCTCAATCATGTCGATGAGCTGGTCTGTTGTGACGGGTTCGCGTATCAGCACGTCACAATTGTGCATCTTGTACTCCTGCAGAATCCCCTTTACGGTGCGCTCTGGATCCTCGCCTAGATCCGGCTGCTTCACTGTAGAGGTGAATTTGACCCCGCCCGTCGGTCGTTTCGTAAGGGTGATATCTGGTGGTCTCTCATTGAGCCGAAGCCCCACGGTCTCCAGCTCTCTCTCCAGGATAGCGCGGTGGTTCTTGGCACCTTCCTTGCCAGCATCAAGAATCATGAGTACGAGGTCGGACGACTTGGCGACGGCAATGACTTCTCTTCCTCGGCCTTTGCCGTGGGCGGCGCCTTCAATGATACCAGGCAGATCCAACAACTGGATTTTTGTTCCTTTGTGATGCACATTGCCGGGGATGCACGTCAAGGTGGTAAACTCGTACGAAGCGGCTTCGCTCTTGGTTCCTGTCAAGTGCGACAATAGGGTCGATTTCCCGACCGACGGGAACCTGCGCCAGGTTGAAAGCATCGATTTTAATAGTTATCGCATCGGCTGGGATATACTGGTGCAAGTGATCGCAACCGGGGAGCTCACCCAATCATTGCAACTCTAGCATCGCCTGATCGAGCGACAGAGAAGCCTTCGCCCTTGCCTCCACCTCCGCCACCAGCTGGATCAAGTAGCTCGGACCTTAGCTTGGCCAGCTTGGCCTTCAATCGGCCCAGATGGCTTTCTGTTGCTTTATTCTTCTGTGTTCGACTAATTTCATGCTCTGCGAGAAGAACTATCCAGAAACAGCTCATGCTGGTACACTTGGTATCCAACAAGTCACAATACTGAAGTATCACCTCAAAATATTTCTTACCAATGTCTTTTATTTTATCAATTATAGGCATCGTGGAGTGACAGCAAGAGGTCCAATCGTTCGCAGGACGTCATTTTCACAACGAACGAACGTTCGAATCTTGCTTTAAGGAACCCACCCGTTGAACCCGATCTGGAGGCTCGATATATCTCTTGTGCATAACTGCCAGAAGACGAGAATTTGGAATCAAGAAGAGCTAGAATTAAATCCTCTCATATTTCCGTGGGGAGTCTCTCGAACGAGGCTCGGTACAATGGAATCTTGCCGCCAAGCCAAAGAACCGAAGTTATCTAAGGCTAGGAGCCCGGGCTTGAGAATTGCAGCATCGATGACAGCAGTTGAGATTGCCGTGCGGGACGGCATGAGCTATAGAAACTATACTGATTTTCTCACCGGAACCCCGATGCCCAAGTAGTAGCCCATGGGTTCGACTGGGTTGCCGGATTCACGCGAAAACGCAGCTTTATCTGGTAGGGTTGGGTTGAAGCATGGAGGCGTCACGCTGGCATCGGCGCGAGCACAGCGGCATAAATGAATCGACAGAAATATAACTGTATATTGTCATTAACATAGGAGGGTACCTTTATTACCGGAGACTGCTCCGACTGCGAGCAATCACATCGTGCTGTTGCGCTGCAGACACCACCGATTGTATCGCCGATACTCCACTCACCCGCTGGCGGCGTTGCTACTGTCCGGATGCTTTGAACTAATATCCGGACATTGCCTTTGAGGGGCGTGATAGGCAAATTGCGCCTGTTCTAGCTCCCCATCGTCCGTTTGCTCTATCCACTTCCCCCTGAGGCAGCACCCGTCCTTTGCCTCCGCTGGCTACCTTGCCCATCGCACTCACACGACCCTGTAGCTGCCACGCCATCATTTCTTCGCGATCCATTGCCGATCGCACATGTACAGCCTCGCGGCAGGGGCACTCGATCGGAGAATATGAAATTGCTTCACCGGATTTCAGCCGGAGCTAGTCCGCTGCCGACATCGCTGTCGCACCTGTAGATTGATCGCTTCCCCTCCACGAATGGGCCGAGCTGCCTCCGACCCACGCGCCAACTCCTGCCATTGAAGATTTCGAACTCGGACTGGGCCGGCTCCTCCATATCGACGATCCAGTCGCGGCATTGGCTACCCCAAGGGGATGCAGGCCGGAGCCGGCGGCACCGGAGAAGGAGCTTGCTTCAGTCCGTGCCCCTCCTGGCCGATGGACTCGAGCTTCACCAGACGCGCCAGCTGCAGGTCTCATCGCACCAAATGGTAAGGACCCGTCAATTGATGTGCAGTGCATTGCAGCATGACCGGAGTGCCCAGATGATCGGCATGGTACGCCACCCGGACTACGCACGTTGAACCTGTCGCCGGCTTGGCGAGCACATAAAGCATCGGAGGTCGCGCGCTACCCAGGCTTACTCGATAACAATATGCCCCCGCCTCCCATTGCTACGATACCACGAGCTACTTGAAGCTGGTTGAGGCGTCGAAATGCTTTCTTGGCTACCCTCGCCTTGACGGATTGTGTCGCTGCCTTCTGTAGTGCCTCGGCATGAGCAGAACCAACAGAATTCATCATCCTATCTCTAGCTGCAACTGATTCTGCCAGTATACCTGAATAGTAAATCTGCTATTCCTCTAACCTATTGGCAGTTCGGATTGCAGCAAGATCTTGCTGCCTAGCTATTGAACGTGAGCACATAATGCTCATGAGGTCGTTGGCTCGCTCCCGTGCTTCAACTATTCGCTCAGTGCTCATAATGACAACTTGGTCCGGTCTTATACTCTACTATAGCGCAGAAACGGGCATACTTTTAAATAATTCGATCTAAATGCAATAGCTAGACCTACCTAGTTGGTTGCATTTCCAACGGACCGGTAGTTGGGCACTTAGTTCCGGTTTCCAGGAATCAACTTTGACGAACAACCAGCAGATCCGATCTATAGAGCGGGAGATCGGATGGTATAGCTTGCCTGCGCCGAATACAACCACATTCAGGTGGCGCATGCACGATATGTCAAGCCAAGGCAAGTCTTGGTCGTTATATATGCTAAGATGTCCCAGTCAAAAGAATGCCGCTGCGAACACCCCAGCCGAAACCAGGCCACCAACCTACGTTCCTATAGCCAGAAATAGCAGCAGACAGGGAGCAAAAATATGTGTCGAGTCTGCACGCTACTTCATTTCCGCGGCCCACTCACCAGTGGCCCGCCCCCGCCCCCTCCGCCTCCTATGCCCCCCCTACCTGGCATCACCCGCCCTCCGTGTCCTGAACCATGCGACCAAGCCCCCTGCATGCCCGGGCCCCCTGCCTTGCGACCGTCCCCACCCCCAGCTTGTCCATCTGACCCAGCACCCAACGGTGCATGGCCGGGGAGCACTGGAAATGCACCCTAGCCCTATGATATGTGTACTGCAGTGCCGTGCACGCCGGGCGGTCCTTGCACCCTTGGACCCACACCCATCCCCATCCCTGGACCCGGACCTCGATACCCTGGTGGCGGTCCCTACATCCCCATCCCTTGCGCTGGCCCTGGCCCTGGATGTTGGAGGTGCTGAGGGTACTGAGGATACCCATGGTAACTCATATGGGGGTACTATGGTGCCCCAGCTTGCGCATACGGTGCCATCGGGGGAACAGAAGATGAAGAAGACGAAGAGGTCGCCGTTGGACCGCCAGGGAACTAGCCGTGGCCGTACTATCCTTGCATGCCAGTCACTGGATGAGGATGGGTCTACCCGAACTGCTGGTGCATTACATGCTGATGTGGAGACGCCATACCGATACTGGGCACCCCGCCCGGCGGCATCCCACCGCGGGAGTCAATGGGCATGGGCATTGGCATTGGCATTGGCATGGGGACAGGGGAGACGCCCGGTCGGGCCCCGGCTGATCCACTCCCTCCTCTGCTCCCACCGCTCAACATTGCCAGTAGACTAGCTGCACCGCCAGGAGATGCACCAGCCGGCCTTATCTGTCCCTATGGCGTCCTTGGGGCTCCCCCCACCCCCACCCCCGCTCCAGTCCCTGCTCCTGCCGGCATCCCCATGCCCTTCCCCGGACTCCGCAGCATGCTCAGGATTGCGCTCCCTTGCCGCCTGCCCTCCTCGGAGGCACGACGCTCAGCAGGCGTCAAAGAGGGACGAGCATTGATCTGTTGCGCTGCAGCGGCATGCGATGCCATGTTCCCTGACGATGCAATTGCAGCCTACGCCCTAGCTGCAGCTCGGGCTAGCTGTGCCTCGCGCTCGGCGCTGCGATGCGATGGCGTGTTCCCCCATGCACCGCCATGCGATGCACCTCCAGCTCCACCGCTTACCATCCCCTGCTCCTGCCTCTAACCCTAACCCTGGTCTTGGCCCCGATTCTACCCCTACCTCCTACTGTGTTCCTCTCCATCCCCATCTCCCCAGGTAGGGACTGTGCCCTCAGGAGACCCAAACACAGAGTGACTCTCGAGTCCTCCGGGGATGTTGTTCCGGCCGAAGGCATCCGAGTATGACAAAGGCAAAGAAGCCTATGGTCCAGCAGATGAAGATGGCGATGGCCCTCCGTCCGTGTCGGGGACTGTGGCGGTGGCTTCACCTCTGATCCCTCGAGCCCCCTCATCGCCCTCCTCCTGAACCAATCGATCCAGAATGCCGACAGTTGTCGCCCCCGAGGTCCCGCCCTCGGTGGTCTCCTCGCTGGCTCTTGGCCTTGCAATGCCCTTCTTGTCGTGCTCCGCCTCCAGCCTGAGATCGAATCGAGCCGTAGTAGCAGCGAGGTCGGCGAGGGAGAGGCCCCCCGCCATGAGCTGGGTGCCCCCGAATCCTTGAATGGGGACTCGGCCGTGCCTTTCTAGAGCTCCGTCTGACCACTCGTCACCACCCACTGCTCCGGAGCCATCTCCACCCTCGGCCTCGCGCCGCCACGATGCTGCTATTAGAAGCTGCTGCTACACGATATCGACAGCACCCCCTTCCGCACCATCATGCGCTGCGCTCTCTTTACCAGTGCTTCCAAAAGTGACGTCGTCTAGTGCCTCTCCCTTTGTAGAAACGAAGCCACCGAATGTGTCGGCGTCCGTGGGCGCTGCCTTTCTGCTAGATCTATGGTGCGCGTGCTGGTGCTTGACCGCGCGTGCTCTTTTATCATGCTTTGCTCGAGTGGCTATTCGTTTGCTCAGGGAGTATTGTACTATGCCTACCTAGTGTTGCTGCTCTGGCGAATACTTGGCCTTTCCTCCATCTCGGATCGGCGGACTGATTGCCATGGCATGGGCACGCAAAGCCAATAATGCATCCAAGCTAAACGCAGATCCAATAGATGATTCCGTGTGCTTCGAAATATTAGATACATGGATCCTTTGTGCCGGTGCAGCATCAGTGGGTGCTCTAGCTGGTGCTTTGGCCGGTTTGCCCTTTAGCATCCCGAGCAGCAACTTTGACGGATCCATCCTGGCTCAATATAGATGAAAATGTTGACCAAATTCGGGGCAGATGTGCACCCCAATCACAGATGTATCACAATGGAAATATGATTGTACGCTTATGCGATCGATGCCTTCGCAGCCCCACTCTGAAAAGAAGGAAGGAATTCCGATTCAATATCAGAAATACGCGCTACAACTATCAATTGATCAAGAATTCAGCTTCTTTTCGACCAAGAAGGGACGGCATCGTGCTGCTGTTAGCATTGTAGCATCATATGAGCTTTTAAACGCTTCGCCATATACGGCAGTGGTTTATAAATGGACCGAAATCCAAGAAAATCAGAGAGTGGGGGACCACATGATGGAGGTTCAGATCCAGATGATAGAAGGTCTGACGGGGGCCAAGTTGTCCTCGCCACAGCCTCATATGACGGCACCATAAGATTATGGGAGGCCCATAGTGGTGTATGCTGGAAAGTCATATCTATGCAAGACAAGGTCCAAGTGAACAAGCTAGCAATAACACCAAACAAGAAATACATTGCCGGGGCTTGCACTTAGCGTATCAGGCTGTGGGATGTGACTAAAGGGGACACCGTATGTTCTTATGAAGGTCATGTTGGTAACGTTACATCGGTCGGGTTTCAGAGGTCGGGCCGCTGGATGTACTCGGCAGGTGAAGATGGATCGATTCGCGTTTGGGATTTACGAGTACAGAGATGCTAGATGTGCTTCTGGAACGAGACTGCAACTGGTGCATGGGGAACTAAAGGAGGACCTGAGCCAACTACTTTTGGTGGAGGAGCACCGGCCGCGGCTGCAGAAGCTGCTGAACAAGCCACGGCCACATCGCAGTCCGAGATTCATGCAGCTTCCAGCGATACGGGTACCAAAGTATCCTCTCCTGTGCATTACGGCGGCGGTGCCTGCCACGTATATTGTGCCGAGCTTCATCCAAACTAGGGAGAAATCGCTAGTGGAGATGCCTGTGGCAGTGTCAGGGTGTGGGACCTTGAGGCGAGCAAATGCCGTGCCGAGCTCCGGCCCGACAACGGGACTCCCGTGTCATCGATTGCCTATGCCTAGGATGCGTCACTGCTCGTGGCAGGGTGCTTCGACGGGACTGTATATGCATACTAGCCCCCCGAGGCATCCAAGCATAGTGCCTTGCCGGATGAGGATGCGACTGCTGCGACTAGGGGTAGCCAGGGGCAAGGGAATTCGACTGGGACGGGGGCCGGAGCCAAGCGAGCGGATGAAGAGGAAGAGACAGGGGGAAGGGAAGTGGAAGTTGGAGAAGGACATGGAGGACGGCACATATCGCCGCCCTCCTCTGCGTCCCCGTCATTCGAACCCATGTCAAAGCTGCTGCCAGGGGAAGAGGATGCCGCCGGGGGCTACACCCCTGTGAAGCGACTCCGGGCTCACCGGTCCTACGTCCTCCGTACCAAGGTGTCGCCAACCATGCGACTTGCTGCTACGGCCTCTGCTGATCGAACGGTCCGACTCTGGTCATTACCAGACTGGACCCGGGTCGCAACTCTCACAGGGCACACAAAGTGGGTATGGGACGTTGCATTCAGCGCTGACAGTCAGTACCTGGTCACGGCCTCGAGTGATGGATAGGCCAGATTATGGGACTCGAGTGGTGACACTCTGCTCACCTACGTGGGACATGAGCGAGCGGTATGCGCTGTTGCGATGCACGATGCGGATGCGGTGCGAGATTAACACGGGATCGGTCTCCCCGTGGATTCGGGTGATGCGATTGCAGCTGACGAGAGGAAGACCTCTATAAGCTTATAGCTGAACCAAATCCTGAGTAATACAGACGACATTACACTGATCGTTATCAGAACACAAGCGCGTAAAATGTTGTTGCCGTAATATGAACAAAGTTGCAAGCTCTAGGCAAGTAAACACTTCATCATCGACCTCCGTGCGCAGCCAGCTGCTGATCACGAGCTCGGGCCTCTTCGCGCTTTCTTCTTGCTTCTGCGGCCTTCTCTCCGCTTTTGAGCTTGAGCTCCTCTATTTTTGGCGTCAGTCTCGCCATCCTTTCTACCGCTCTGTCAGCTCGTCTCTTGATGGCCTCAAGCCGCCGCTGGTATTCAGGGACTTGTCCCAGAACGTGTTTAGCATGATCAAACTCTGTTGAGCCGGACCCCAAAGCTAGAGACTCTACAATACCTCGCTCGCGCTTGCAAGCCTATATTAATTGTATTTGCGCTTGTACAAGATCATCCAGCCTGGCATGGTTGTCTTCAATTGTAGGTACAATCCATGCGAGAAGAGACTCTTGCGCATCGCCTCTAAGGCCTGATGGCACCTCCTCAGATGTGTCTGTGGACTTTTCCGACATTGATAAATATAGGTTCTTTCTAGCTTACGGACTCTTCGGTTAATCTGCCTCTACACCTGCACCGTGGATCCACTTAGACTTTCTAGACTGGGATTCGGCTTCCATTATATGGCTCCGGATTTCGTGCAATTATGTTTTATTCCGTGCTAAAACTGTATTCTGGACCTGGCCAACACGATGGCGCTAAATTCACCTGTTTATACAAGCACAACATGGTGAGGTAAAGCCTAGCATGCAAATCTTTGAGAATACATATAGAAATTGGCGCAACTGGCCGGAGTCTTTTCGTTGTAATAGTCTAAACTGTAAGGCTTCTATCTATATCTGTATGTTCCCACTTCGATTTTGCTTGCAGCCTAAGGATGCAAAGGACAAGAAGGTGAAGAAGGACAAGAAGGAGAAGAAGGAGAAGAAATCGAAGAAGGACAAGGAGCCGTCTTCCCCCGGTGCAGCCACCGGCGGTGGGGGAGTAGAGTCTATTCCCACTCCCTCTTCTGCAGCAGAGCGCAGAGATCTCCCTCCAGGAGTGTCATCGAAGGCATTCCCTCTTGCTGATACCGATTTGTGTACTAAACTGTTGGATCTTGTTGCGCAAGCCGCGCAGCTGAGGTTGTTGAAGAAGGGTGCCAACGAGGCCACGAAGACGCTGAACCGCGGTATTTCCGAGTTCATTGTGTGCGCTGGTGACGCCGAGCCCATCGAGATTCTGATGCACCTTCCCCTCCTGTGCGAGGACAAGAATGTGCCTTATGTGTTTGTTCCCTCGAAGGTAGCGTTGGGTAGGTCCTGCGGCGTGTCGCGCTCTGTCATCGCTTGCTCTGTGATGCAGCAGGAGGGAAGTGCCTTGAAGGCGCAGATCGAGGCAGCAAAGGTGGCCATCGACAAGCTACTCATGTGACCTTTGAGTTGTCATTATACTGTTAGTATGATTCTCATTGGCATGATCATGGTGCAAGCTCCTATGTTTGCGCTCTTTTAGCACTAATCACTATGGCCGCGACCCACTCGCATCGGTCACTACCCCCGCTCTGCCATGTGCAGCTTCACACCGCTGCGATCTGCGAAACAGCAACTCCCCTGTTTGACTCGAGCTATCACTTCAGCGCTGGGTTTGAGCCGTGTCGACCCTGCTCGGTAATGCTAGACCCAACCACATCGCTCAAAAACTATCAGCCTGCTGCGTCGCCCTTTCCTGTGCATTTGCATCGTTACAGGTGGTTTTTCACCTCAACATTACATCAAGTGCTACCGCTGACTAATTTTTGTTTCGCCTCGTTAATTTTGGAGGCAAGGTATGTCGAGCCGCCTCGGTCGGGATGGTTGATGATCAGGAGTTTCTTGTGCCGCATGTTGATTCTGTCGTGGTCTGTGTATTCACGCACCCCCAGAATCTTAGCAGCTTCACTGCGCGTCATATCTTCTTCGAATGGGCCTTTGTAGTAGCCAGCAACTGCCGCGCCACCTGCAACAGCAGGAGTCGAAACCCATCTGCGAAATCGGAGTATGCTCATATACCCCGTTTATCATTTATTTGCTTGTCACCTACATTTAATATGGGCCCAATGTATGCATGGGTTACTTACCTATTATACGCTTCCAGACCGTACCTAGCAGCCAAGGCTGCAGCCCCTACTGCTAGCCCACCACCTAGTAGCAAAGCAGAGCTTTCAGTTTTGGCTGTGGAATGTAGCCCATTCGCGCTCGTTGGTGCAAACCCGTTCGGTCTACCGAACTTAACAGCATGTATTGCTGCTGGGATTACTCTTGCTAACCTTAATCTACGCATCATCGTTATACGAGATGACCACCGATCAGCGTATCCGTGGTCCGATCCTTATCTTTCCCTCCGACTCGGAATAATAAATTGAAAAGAACCGCGCAGAACGTTCGATTCACATGAGCTACGGGTCACGCCGATATCACGTTCTGAGGTCTACACTG
>Ga0136560_1001263_pt1 | contig 12925 bp, 10 predicted proteins | sample AntRauMeHopE1497_FD_104925 | JGI IMG/M metagenome (GOLD analysis project Ga0136560, IMG submission 104925) | Saline lake microbial communities from Rauer Islands, Antarctica - Metagenome Hop E1 #497 | ecosystem: Environmental > Aquatic > Non-marine Saline and Alkaline > Saline | place... | reverse complement strand
TTGCAAAGAAAAGACTCGCCAAATACCCAAAGAAAGTGATCAATGCCAAGACCATTAAAATGCCAATGCCCGGAATGGGAACGGGGATCAGATTATCCAAAAAGACGATCGTCTGATAGATAAGGTATATCGTAACTGTGATCGGCGTAAGGAAAAGCAGTCCTCTCAGGAAATAAGAAACGATTCGCGTAGAAGTAAACGACATAGCTTTGGTTGATTTTGTTAGTAGGTTCAAAAAAAATGCCCAATCTCGAGGATTAGGCATTTTCTGTATCAATTGCAGTATTCCTCAGTCCAACAATTTAATCTTGACGCTTTTATAATAAATAACACTTTCTGGATCATGGGCTTGAAGAGCGATAGTTCCTGAACTTAGTCGTTTTACACCAAGTTTACCCGAGCGTTTATCATCTTTGGACTCGTCATACTCGTTGATTGTATTTCCATTGACTTTGACAATGATTAGGCTTCCATTGACAATCACATGCTCTGTGTACCATTCACCATCCTGAACATACACCTCTTTCACGTCTTGAACAGAATATACCGAACCAGTCTTCCTCCAATCACTATGGGATTGATTCACCTGAATCTCATACCCTTTTTCTGGCCAGCCATTTTCTTGGTAAGCTGTATGAATAAAAATCCCAGAATTAGCCTTGGGCATGGTCTTCAGCTCCACTATCAATTCGAAATTTTTGAAATTGTGATCCCCAACGTCACCAACGTAAAAAGCGTGTCCGCGTGGCCCTGCCACTTTGAGCACACCGTCAGCAATCGAAAAGGAAGCGGGGTTTTCGGAGACTTTCCAGCCATCTAGATTTTTACCGTTGAAGAGTTCGATCCATTCGCCGGTCTGAGCGCAAAGTGGAATGGTGAAAAATAGGAATGCAATTAGTGCGAAATACTGTTTCATAGCTGTAGGTTTTAGGTTTTTCTTAAGGAAAAGTTACTGAAACAAGATGAGAAAAAACTACCACAAAAATAAAAAGCTCTGAATTTCTCCAGAGCCTTTACTATTTAATTGAATTAAATCTCAAAGATCAATTCCCATAAAAGACATAAATGCCAGTCCCATCAATCCGGTCAGCAGCATGGTAATGCCAAGACCTTTCAATCCATTAGGAACATGTGAATACTTCAATTTCTCCCGGATAGCTGCCAAGGCAACAATTGCCAAGAAAAACCCAGTCCCTGATCCAAAACCATAGACTGAGGCTTCGGCTAGAGTGTAATCTCTTTGTGCCATAAAAAGGGAGCCTCCAAGAATTGCACAGTTCACTGCAATTAGTGGAAGGAAGATACCCAAAGCGCCATATAATGCAGGAGCAAATTTCTCAACTACCATCTCCACCAGCTGAACCATCGCAGCAATAATAGCAATGAACATGATAAATCTTAGGAAGGATAGATCTATTGAAGCCAATTCTCCATTTACCCAGGAAAGGGCACCTTCTTTCAATACAAATTCATTCAAAAGCCAATTGACTGGAACAGTAACTGTCAATACAAAGATCACGGCGGCACCTAGACCAATCGCAGTACTTACTTTCTTCGATACTGCCAGAAAGGAACACATTCCTAAGAAGTAAGCGAAGACCATGTTGTCGATAAAGATCGACCGAATACCTAAATTAAATAAATCCATTTTTTCAGCTTCTATTTAGTTTTCAACATAACCTGTCTTGGTACGCTGTACCCAGATGATTAATCCAAGGATGATAAACGCACCTACCGGCGAGACCATCAATCCATTCGTAGCCAATTTGAAATCAGGCCCGAAGAGGCTTGAGATATATTCGAAAATTGGAATTCCGAAAACCGCTCCTGCGCCCCAGAGTTCTCTAAAGAACGCAACAGCTAAAATAATCCAAGCATAACCCAAGGCAGATCCAAATCCATCCAAAATAGAATCGTAAGGTTTATTACCCAAAGCAAATGCTTCCAATCGACCCATTACGATACAGTTAGTGATAATCAAACCTACAAATACTGAAAGCTCCTTGTACATATCATACGCAAAAGCTTTCAATACCTCACTTACAAGAGTCACCAAGGTAGCAACTACTGCAAGCTGTACGATGATTCGAACTCGACTTGGAATCGTATTTCGCATCAATGAGATCGTCAGGTTTGCCATCACAATCACGAAAATTACTGAGATAGCCATTACCAAGGTAGGCTTCATCTGTGTAGTAACTGCCAAAGCGGAACAAATCCCCAATACCTGTATGGTGATTGGATTGTCATCCACTAAAGGATCAGAGACTAATTTTCTTCTTCGCTTCGAGAGAAGTGCCTCAGCGGGCTTCTTTTCGATCGTTTTCTCAATAGTTTCAACACTCATATTTTCTAATTCTTGAGTTGATTATTCAATTATAAAGCCGCAACAGCTGTTGACGATTTTTTGCTCTCAATGTATGGCTGATAATATTCCAGATAATTCTTCAACATATTATTGACCCCATACGCTGTAATGGTAGCTCCTGATAGACCATCCACTTGGTGAAGATTATCCTCATAATCCCTACCCTCACCTTTTTGCATTTGCACAGCTACTAAATCTCCTGATTCGTCAAAAATTTCTTTCCCTTCAAATCTAGCCTGTACTCCAGGTTCAGTAATTCTAGCGCCAAGCCCCGGAGTCTCTCCTGCGTGGGCTAGCGTGATACCCCCTATTGTATTCATATCAGTATCCAAAGCTATAAAACCCCAGATAGCATCCCAAAGTCCTGCCCCATAAATAGGAAATACATATGATTTTATTTGAGTCGGAGCTCCTTCTTCATGAAAAACATATACCGGAAACAATCTATCCTCTAGTGGTTTTTTATAGTTCTTACCTACATCCACCATTTCAGCGGTGGTACCTTCCACTTCCTTTCCGGAAGCATCTACTACTGTAGAAGCGATATGACTACCGTAGTAAGCGTTGACTTGCTCTGGGGTCATTGCTGAGATTTCTTCACCTGGAATAACTGCGCCCAAGATTTGCTTTTTCTGATCCAAAGCAACTGCTTCTTTCTGCATTGGTCCGAGAACCTGAGAAGTTCCAGACAAAAGAAGTCCCAATACTACCGTCAAGATGACGGAAAATGTGATAATATAAGCGTTAGACTGTTGCACGTTGTAACCTCCTTGTTTTATTAGCTTTAACTACATAATAATCAATCAACGGCGCAAATACGTTCATAAATAACACCGCCAACATAATTCCTTCTGGATAAGCAGGATTGGTCACACGGATAATCACCGTCAATACACCAATCAATAATCCATAAATCCATTTACCCGTTTCGGTTTGAGAAGCTGAAACTGGGTCAGTGGCCATAAAGACAATTCCGAAGGCCAATCCACCCATTACCCAATGGTACTGGGGAGGCATCGCCATATATTCGTTTGCAGCAAATAGGTTCATTACGAAACCCATCAGGTAGGCACCAGCGAATCCAGAAACAATGATTTTCCAGCTAGCTACACCCGTTCCGATAAGTATCAAGGCACCTACTAAAGCCATCAATGTCGAAGTCTCTCCGATTGAGCCCGGAATCCAACCCATAAATAAATTGGAAAAGCTGAATAAATCAGCCCCCAAGACTGAACTGTGGGTGGAGAGTGCCTCAGTCACCGGAACGCCGTCAACTCCAGCGTTGTATGCTACTGCAAGAGCTGTTGCTCCCGAGAAACCATCTACCGCAGCTTTATCACCTAGATAAGTCCATACCTGATCTCCTGAAATCTGCATTGGGTAAGCAAAGTACAAGAATGCTCTTGCGGTCATTGCCACGTTGAGAATATTCATTCCCGTACCGCCAAATACCTCTTTGGCGATCACTACTGCAAACACTGTTGCAAGTGCTACTTGCCAAAGTGGCGTAGTAGCTGGAACAACCAACGGAATAAGCATTCCTGTGACAAGGAAGCCTTCATTGATTGGGTGTTTTCGGATAACTGCGAATACAGCCTCCACCATACCACCCGCAGCATAAGCTACAAGAACTATTGGGAGAACCAAAATCGCGCCTGTGCTAAACTTGTCTGCGAAATTGTCCCAAAGACCGATAGTCCCCCCTGTAGCCAATAGATACTGATGCCCTGTATTATAAATACCAAAAATCAAACATGGAATCAAGGCCACCACCACGGTGATCATCATTCGCTTCAAATCTATGGCATCTTTTACCTGAGCTCCTTTAATACCGGTGGTATGATTAGGACTGAAGAGGAAGGTCTCTCCTGCTTCGAATGCGTAATATAAACTTTCAAGCTTACCTCCTTTTTCAAAAAGTGGCCTTTGCTTGTCCATCACATCTCTTAGAAACTTCATATGGATTAACTGTATTGGATTAATTCTATACCTTTTCTTATCAACTCCTGCACCGGATGCTTGGATACATCCACAAATTCACAAAGTGCCAAATCTTCTTCTACAATCTCGTAGATACCTAACTCTTCGATCTCATCAAAGTCTTCCGCCAAAATTGCCTTGAGCAAATACATAGGAAGAATATCCATTGGAGTCACAGACTCAAATACACCAGTCTGCACAAAAGCCCGCTCCTCTCCTCTACCATTGGAATCGAGTACATATTCCTTTTTTGGAGTAAGGAATGACAATAAACCCAATGCTCTATGGTAGCTCAACTTTTCAGTTGTCGGTTTTGCCCATCCTAGGAATTCATAATAATCTCCCTCGGGAATCACAGTCACTTGGCTGTGATAAAACCCAAGAAACCCCTCTAAATTAATTTTTTCGCCTGTCAAAACATTGCCTGAAATCACTCTGACGTGGCCAGAATTCAAATTCCCTTTTACAAAAGAAGAAACATTAGCCCCACTATACGTTTTCACATAAGTAGGCTTGGTGATCTCTGATCCTGTAATCGCAATTATTTTTGACGAATCGTAAATTCCCTCTAGAATAAACTTTCCAATCTGAACTACTCCGACAGGACTTACTGTCCAAGCAATCTCACCTTTATTGACCGGATCCAAATGATGAATTTGGATACCTACGTTTCCTGCCGGATGCGGACCTGAGAATTGATTGATCTGTGCGTTTTTTATTCCTGAGAAAACCGCCGGCACTGGCTTAGATCCATCCACATTAAGGTGAACTTTTCCTGAAGTCAATTTTGCTAAAGTATCAATTCCTGCTTGAAGAAATCTTTCTTCGCCCTGAAGGGTGAATCCGTAATCAGGAGCAAGAGGGTGAGTATCAAATCCAGAGATAAAGATCGCCTTAGGGGTGTCAGCAGGATTAGCTATTATTCCAAATGGACGCTGGATGATATTTGGCCACACTCCACTAGCCGCCAATTTAGCCGCTAAAGCATCTCGAGCAATTGAAACTAAATCCACTTTTTCGGACATCTGGAAAGTCATTGACTTGTCCGCCAAGATCTTTATTTCAAGCAATTTTCGACGATCACCGCGTTTGATTTCTATGATTTCTCCAGATACTGGCGATGCGAAAATGATCTGATCCATTGCTTTGTCGATCAGAATTGGAGTACCTGCTTTCACAGTATCTCCCTCGTTGACAAGGATTTTTGGACGTTGAAACCCAATGAAATCCGTTGGCTTAATTGCGTAGGTTTGAGCTGCAGCGAAATCAGAAAGCTCTTGCTTTGCTTTTCCCACTAGATTGATGTCAAATCCTTTCTTAAGCTTCACTATTTTAGACATATCTGCTTTTAACTATGGACCTTTGAAAAACGCCCCAAATCTAATAAATAACCTTTTTATATTGAGGATAAATGAATTTTAATCTTCGAACTTTTCCCTGATCTCGTCAATACTCTTACAATAACATTCATTATTAAGCGATTAACGCTTTTTCTGAAAGTGATTCTAAATGTGACTTCACCTGCTCCATCAACCACATGGGAGTGGATGTAGCGCCACATATTCCCACGCTATCTGCTGAAGAAAACCAGTCTCGATCCAACTCCGTTTCATTTTCGATAAAGAAACTCCTCGGATTTTCACTCAAACAGACTTGATAAAGCGCCTTTCCATTCGAGCTTTTCTTTCCTGAAACAAAAAGAATCACATCATTCTCCGCTGAAAATCGCTGGAGTTGAGGCTCTCGATTCGAGACTTGACGGCAGATCGAATCATTTGCATTGTAATCCAACTGATTCAACTCGCCCTTATAGGCTTTGATACGATCCTCTATTTTCCTGGAGATTTCATAAAAGCCTTTGGTACTTTTTGTAGTTTGGCTGAAAAGCGTGACTGGTCTGCTAAAATCGATTTTTTCAAGATCTGAATCCTCCATCACCACGATCGCCTTTTCCAGCGTTTGACCGGTTAGACCAATGACCTCCGCATGACCTTTCTTTCCGTAAATCACAATTTGGCCCTCTTCGCGCTCCATCTTATCGAAGGCATTTTTTACCCGATGTTGAAGCTTCAATACCACAGGGCAAGAAGCATCAATAAGCTCAATATTATTTTCAATTGCTGTTCTGTAAGTTTCAGGCGGCTCGCCATGTGCTCTGATCAAAACTTTGCAATTAGTGAGTCGGCCTAATTGCTCGCGATCAATGACTACAAGGCCTTTCTCACTCAGTCGCCTGACTTCCATGTCATTATGAACGATATCTCCTAAGCAATATAGTTTTTCGCTATGCTCCATTTCATCCTCAGCCATTTTGATGGCAAACTCCACTCCGAAACAATAGCCTGAATTCTTATCGATTGTCACTTCCATATCCTAATTCGTCTTAATTTTTGCATTTGCAAACTGCACGATTTGTGCCACCTGCTCCTCAAAAGTCAACTCACTCGTATCCACTACCACCGCATCAGGCATTTTCATCAATGGACTCGCTATTCTAGTAGAGTCTATCTGATCTCTTTCTTCCAAATTTTTTTTTATGTCCGCCAGTTCCAAAGTTTGTCCCATCGCTTCTAATTCCATTTGGCGTCTCTTTGCACGAGTATTGAGGTTGGCAGTCATGAAGACTTTTAGCTCGGCCTGAGGAAATACCACAGAACCAATATCTCTACCATCCATCACCACGCCTTTGCCAGTTCCCAAACGTTGCTGATGCGCAACAAGTTCTCTTCTAATGGTGGCTACAGTAGCCAACTCACTTACTTTTTGAGAAATATGCATGGATCGAATCTCATCTTCCACATTCTGCCCATTCAGATACGTTTCTTGAAGATTAGTGTTGGGATTTATTTGAAATGAAATTTCCAAAGATTCCAAGCCTTTAGTCGCATCTTTTTGATTCATAGGGGATAGTCTTTGGTTAAAAAAATGCAACGTAGCTGCCCGATACATGGCCCCAGAGTCGATATAGGTATAACCCAGATTTTTAGCTACTGCCTTGGCAGTAGAACTTTTACCACAACCTGAATGACCATCGATAGCAATGACGATTTTCCCCATTCAAAAACATATGCGTTTCCGCTTTTTTAATTCAGGCGCAAATATAGTAGTTTTAATCTAAACCTATTCTTCAATCCCTGAAAGCTCTGATTGTAATTTGACATAAATCATCTTTCGAAACTCTTAAATCCCATGCAGCTCAAAGCACAATTCGTAGATATTCCCAACAGAAAAATCTACACTGTATTACTTCGTGTAGAAAACTCCAAAATACAGCATATTGAGTCCATTGCTCCTGAAGCTGATCTTCCATTTCTAATGCCAGGTTTCATCGATTCACATGTGCATGTGGAAAGCTCCATGCTCGTTCCTTCGGAGTTTGCCCGGCTTGCCGTCGTCCATGGCACGGTAGCGACGGTCTCTGATCCACACGAAATCGCGAATGTCTGTGGCATGGCAGGTGTAGAATATATGATCGAGAATGGAAACCAAGTCCCCTTCAAATTCTATTTTGGTGCCCCTTCCTGCGTACCAGCTACTCCTTTTGAGACAGCAGGTGGAGAAATAGACATTCAGGATATTGAGCGACTTATGAGCAGATCGGAAATTCACTATTTGGCAGAAATGATGAACTGGCCAGGCACAGTAAATCAAGATCCTATCGTCATGGCCAAAATCAAGATTGCTCAAAAGTACGGCAAACCAATCGATGGTCATGCTCCAGGACTGCAAGGGGAGCTTGCTAAAAAATATGTAGCAGCTGGACCCAGTACTGATCATGAGTGCTTTACGTATGAAGAGGCGCTAGGAAAAATCAAACTTGGAATGAAAATCGCAATTCGGGAAGGCTCTGCAGCCAAAAATTTTGAAGCCTTGATCGATCTGATCGATGACTATCCAGATATGATTATGTTTTGCTCGGACGATAAGCACCCTGATAATCTGGCACTATCCCATATCAATGACCTCGTCGCTCGAGCTATCGCCAAAGGAAAAGACCTTTTTAACGTACTTCGAGCAGCTTGTCTGAATCCAATAGCTCATTATTCCCTCCATGTAGGTCAGCTTCGAGAAGGTGATCCAGCTGACTTTATTTTAGTAAAAGACCTGAAAAGCTTTCAAGTCCAAGCTACCTATATCAATGGTGAAAAGGTTGCAGAAAATGGGAAAACACTGATTCAGCGAGTCAATAATGACATCATTAATAATTTTGACTGCTTGTCTAAAACCTCAGAAGACTTCCAAGTAAAAGCAGAAGGAAGTAAAGTCAATGTAATCGAAGCGCTAGATGGACAGTTGATCACGCCGGCTATCAAAGGAAATATATTGGTAATCAATGGCTTGGCAGAATCGAATCTAGCACAGGATATCTTGAAGATAACTGTGGTGAACCGCTACCAAGATGCTCCGCCGGCTATAGCTTTTATTAAAAATTTCGGGTTGAAAACCGGAGCAATTGCCTCTTCCGTAGGGCATGATTCGCATAATATTATTGCAGTAGGAGTCGATGATGAGTCGATCTGCCGTGCTGTGAATCTAATCATAGCAGCCAAAGGCGGCGTTTCGGCAGTTCATGGGGAAGACGAAGATATACTTCCTTTACCAGTTGCAGGAATTATGTCCGCTTCGGATGGCTACGAAGTGGCTGCGGCCTATACTCGGATCGATCGCATGGCTAAGGAAATGGGATCAACTTTGAATTCCCCATTTATGACTTTGAGTTTTATGGCCCTGCTCGTGATTCCAGATTTGAAGCTCAGCGACAAGGGACTTTTTAGTGGGGAGAGGTTTGAATTTGAGAAGCTGTTTTGTTCAACCGGCTAATTGTTAAAAGCGTCAATGCTTTTAGATTGTCTTTCCCTTATACCTTGATACAATAGTGTCATTTTTGGCCAATGAGATCAAGTAAACTAAAATCCGATCCCACGAGGGAGTTTCACAACTAGTAAATACAATATCCGTAACTTAAAATTATTTATTTTGGGTATCGGACTTGCTGGGATGGCAGGTTTTGGGATTTCTTATTTGGGTGCATCCGAAGCTAAAGCTCAGGGTGCATGCACAAGAGTCGACTATTATGACGGATGTGGAAAATTATTTCACTCAAGCGGCAACTGGAACTGCTCCAATGTGATTGTGATCCATATGGATTGGGAATGCGACTTATAAATTAGATTTTGGATTTATCCTCATCCCAAATGTTGAGAGCCCTAGCCCAAACCACATTTAGAAATATTTTCAAGTGGTTTGGTCTACTAAACTTAATAGTACGTATGAATAGTTTAAGTGACCTATCTATTATCAAAATTTTGACGAAAACAATGCTCAAAAAACATTTTTCATGGCTTTATTCGGTTGCCTTGGTAGTGTTTCTCATTTCTTTTTCTCCTGAAAATGACCCGATAGAAACAATAATTGCTGCATTTGAACAGTATGTTTCGGTATTACCTCAAGAGAAAGTTTACCTTCATCAAGATCGGACTAATTATGCCTCGGGCGAGACGATTTGGCTGAAAGCGTACCTCACCGCAGGGCCGTATCATGAGCCTTCATCGCTGAGCCAAACCATTTACGTAGAATTGATCAATGCTGAGAAAGAGGTCATACAGGAGCATGTGCTCTTCTCGCCCGAAGGCTTTGCTATTGGACAGCTCCAATTGCCCGATTCACTTCCTTCAGGACACTACTTGCTTAGAGCGTACACGAATTGGATGAGGAATTCTGGAGAAGAATATTTTTTCCATAGACCGATTACCATCTGGAATGAAGAGCCGGTCAGTTTGGAGCAGGTCTCCCAAGATGCATTGGATCTTCAGTTCTTTCCCGAAGGTGGCCAAATGGTTCAAGGTATTTTGAGTAAAGTAGCTTTTAAAGTACTTGGGGAAAATGGTTTGGGGAAAAAAGTAAAAGGTCAAATCTTCCAAGATGATCAAGTCATTGCAACGTTTGAAAGTAACCCCTTGGGCATGGGAGTTTTTGCGCTTCTTCCTGAAAAAGGTAAAAGCTATACCGCTAGAATAGACGGCTCAACACAAGAAGTGAACCTGCCCCCTTCACTTGAATCAGGCCTAGTCATGTCTGTGATCAACTCTCCCAAAGCATCGGATATTGTCATCAAAATCCAAGTCACCGAGCACTCACAGCTACGAACCTTGAATCTTTTGGCACAAACTCGCGGGATAATCTGCGCTTCAGTCAAGGCAGATCTTTCAAAAAAGATCCTTTTTGCCCGAATTCCTAAAAGTGAATTTCCCTCTGGGATCGCTCAAGTTACTGCATTGGATGAAAACGGGATTCCGGTGGCAGAGCGGCTTATTTTCATTGATCATCAAGATCAAATCACCATTTCTGTCGCCACAGACAAATCAACTTATGCGCCAAGAGAACCTATTCGAATGGATATCGAGGTAAAGAACAAAGCTGGAAAACCTTCGGCAGCCAATCTATCATTAAGTGTCTTTGATGCCAGACAGATCGGAGTTGATATCGACAAGGATAACATTCATTCCAACCTCTTATTGACCTCGGAACTTAAAGGATACATCGAAGAGCCGGGCTACTATTTCAATCCCGAAAATCCGGATCGCGAAGAAGCGATGGATATACTTATGCTTACGCAGGGATGGAGAAAATTCACCATTAAGGAGGCTCTAGGCAGAGGAAAGCTATCACCCACCTACAGAGCAGAAAATGGACTGACCATCCGTGGCCTTTTGAGCAATCAGAAAACCAATCAACCTGAAGGACAAGGATCAGTTTCTTACCTGTCTTTGTACTCCATAGCAGAATCAAAAACTGCAAATGCCAATTCAGCAGGGAAGTTTGAAATCCATGACCTCATCTTTTTTGATTCCATCGAAGTGATGCTGGAAGGGAAATCCAAAAACAAACGATCGGCTGTAAGCATTTCCATCGAAAATCGCCCTAGTCCTCCCCTACTTTTCGCAGCCACTCGCTCTGAAATTTCTCAGTCGCTTCAAATCAATAGTTTTATTTCCGAATCGAATAAGCGTAAAACTATTGACAAAGCTTTTGATTTTGAGAATTCAGAATTTGAGCTCGACCGTGTGGAAGTCAAAGGGAGGAGAATTGAGGAGTCATATTCCGGACCACGGATATATGGTGACGGATCAGCAAAAATTCAAGTAGCTGGTAATCTAGGGCTTGAAAATCAATTTCATCCACTTGACCTAGTAAAAGGTAGAGTTGCAGGCGTCCAAGTCACAGGAAGTGGAGCTGGTTCGACTATTTTGATACGAGGAGTGGGATCTATCAATAGCGAAGTGGAGCCTTTGATTATGCTGGATGATATTCTGATCAAACTAGAAAACCTAGACGCTATTCCTGTTCAGGAGATAGAAAGTTATACAGTCTGGAAAGGTCCGGATACCGCAATTTTCGGTGCGCGAGGAGCTAATGGAGTCATTGGATTCTATACCAAAAAGAGAGCGGAAGTCTCTGCTACATCCTCTCCAAAATCAGGTATCCACAAGTTGCGTGGGTACCAGGTTGTACAAGAATTTTACACCCCAAAGTTCACTAAGCAAGACTCCGACCATATCAAACCTGATCGAAGAGTGACACTGTATTGGAACCCAACTATTCAGACAGATTCGCAAGGGAAAGCTTCAGTTCTATTTTATAATCATGACGTAGAAACTACCATCCAAGCCGAAATCGAAGGACTCAGCATTCAGGGGAGTGCAGGCACCTCTAGGTCACAATACAAAATTGTCAAGTGAAAGGAAAAATGAAGCTATTTTACAAAATCTAGAGTGTGTTTTTAATCATTTATTCGACCCTTTTCCCTAGTTGAGGCAACAAAACTAGATCAGTTATTTTAGCAGTTAGGAATATTTTAGACTATCAAAAGGTACTTGAAGAGCTACAGCTCAAATAACACCCTCCCTTATTTCGATATCTTTCCTTTTCAACATAACATTGTTTTTCCGTGTAATGAATTTTGAGTAGCATTTTTCAAAAAACTGCCAGATTTTAAAAATCTGGCAGTTTTGGTTTTTCAAAGCAGCGAAGTAAAGTGAAATTCAATCCCAGAGTAATTTTCCTAAACCATCTAAAGCCAACCTTTGGATTTTGTTCAATGATGGCACTTACCTTTGATGGTAAAATGAAGAAAAGACACAATTTAAAGCAGAAAAATTAGGATTACAGCTTATAAAATATCTGTAAAATTTAAAAAGTCATCTTAAAATTACAGAAAAAAGAGGTAAGCTCCAGAATCCAAACACATTTATAGGAAAATTTTTGCATACAATATTTTAATAAATGTATTTCACTATTACTTTAAAATATTTATTGGATTTAGTTTGTTTTTTATTTTTGCGGCACCTATATTAGCAGGGATTAATTTGGCCAAAAGATCAGAATCCCAGAGTACTCTGGATGTAAATCAATTATCAAACAAACTAAAAAAACAGGAATCATGAGGAAACTAAAATTATTTGTAGTAGGTATCGGACTTGCCGGGATGGCAGGCTTTGGAATATAGTATTTGGGTGCATCTGAAGTGGAGGCTCAGGGTGGACCAATGATGCAATGCGATTGGGATGGTAGTTTCTG
>Ga0136560_1001262_pt1 | contig 12925 bp, 3 predicted proteins | sample AntRauMeHopE1497_FD_104925 | JGI IMG/M metagenome (GOLD analysis project Ga0136560, IMG submission 104925) | Saline lake microbial communities from Rauer Islands, Antarctica - Metagenome Hop E1 #497 | ecosystem: Environmental > Aquatic > Non-marine Saline and Alkaline > Saline | place... | reverse complement strand
GCGGCGGGGCGGGCGGCGGGGCGGGCGGCTCTGGGCCTGCGGCGGTGTGGCAGGGCGATCGTGCGGTGGCGGGCCGCGGCGGGGAGGCGGAGGCGAGCCCGGGCGGCGTCGGGCCCCGCGGTGGCGCTCGCTCACCGTCGCCGGGTGGCGGGGTGGGCCGTCGCGGCCTGGCGCGCGCGGCGCCGGGAGGAGGCCGCGCTGACCCGCATGGGGGACAAGGCGCTGCGGTTTCACCGGATCCGGCTCTGCAAGTCGCTGCTCCGGGGGTGGCGGGCGGTCGCACGGGACGGCGCGCAGACGTCGCGCGCGGCCCGCCGTGTCGCGGAGCTGGTCATCGCCCGTCGCCGGCGGTCGGTCCTCCGGCGGTGGCGGGCGGCGCTCCGGGCGTCGGGGCGGCGGCGGGCCGCGGAGGCCGCCGCGTCGCTGCTCCGGCGCAAGCACCTCCTCGCCGGAGGCATGGGCGGGATGCGGCGGGCCGCGGCCGCGAGGCGTGCCTACCGCGCGGGCGCCGCCAAGGCCGCGTCGCTCCGCCGGCGGCACCTCGCGTCGTGGGCGGTCCGCTCCTGGCGCGCCGGCGCCCGCGCCTCCTCGATCGACCTCCGCCGCGTCGCGGACGCGGTGTCCAACCTCCACACATCCCGCCTGGTCCGCGACTCCCTCGCGGCGTGGTACTCCCGCGCCGACGAGGTGTCTCGCGACCGACGGGCCGCCGAGGCGGCAAGGCGCGCGGTGCTGTGGCGGCGCTGCCAGGCGGCACTGCGGCGCTTCGGCCGCCGGGCCCGCGCCCGCAAGCTCCTCCGAGACAGCTTCATCGCCGTGCGGGCCCGCGCGGCGGTGTCCTGCCAGCGCTCGGCCATGCGCGCATGGCGGGAGGAGGCGCGGCGGAGCCGGCGCATCGCCACCGCCGCGCGCTGCGTCGTCCGCATGTCAACCATGACGCTGTGCCGCGCCGCAGTCACCGCCTGGCGGGGCGAGCGGCGCCGCGTGGCCAGGGAGCGCGCCTGCGTGGAGGCCATGGACGAGCGCCGCGCCGCCCGCCTCCGCGCAGGCTGCCTCGGCCGCTGGGAGCGGTACACGGCGTTCCGCCGCCGCGGCCGCCGCGCCCTGCGCAGCTGCCTGGACCGGTCCCGCCTCCTCGCCCAGAAGTCGCTGTTTGCGCGGTGGGCGGGGCGGTGCCGCCTGGAGCGGGCGACGGAGGGGAAGGCCGCGGCGGTGGAGGCCGCCCGCGCGGCGGCGGCGGTCCGGTCGTCGCTGGCGCGGTGGCGGGACGCGCTGCGGGAGCGGCGGGCCGGCCGCGCCCTCCTCGTCGTCGCCGACGCCCACGCCGTGAGGCGGGCCGTGCGGCGGGCGGCGCGGCGCTGGGCGGCGAGGGCCGCCGCCCTCCGCCGCGCCCGGGCCCTCGGCTCGCTCGCCAAGGCTCACCGTGCCGAGGCGCTGCTCCGGTCCTGCGCGATCGCCTGGCGCAATCGCGCCGCGAGCCTTGCCTCGGCCGGCCGTCGCGTCGCGTCGATGCGAGCGAGGCGTGACGCGTCGGCGGCCGCAGCGGCGCTGCGCGCGTGGCGTGTCGCGCTCATCTCCAGACGCCGCGACCAGGTCATGGACCTCGCCGCGGCGCGGTTTCGCCGGTCGTCGCTCCTCGGCCGCGTGGCGTCGGCGTGGCAGCGCGAGGTGGCGGCGCAGGCGGCCGACCGCGCGAGGCTCGCCGCCGCGGAGAGGCACTTCGCGTGGCGGCGGGGCGGGGGGGCGCTGCGCCGGTGGGCGGGGGCGGCGGCCCGGCGGCGCCGCGTCCGCCGGGCGGGGCAGCGCGCCGTCGCCGCGCGGAAGGCCTGGCTCGGCCGGCGGAGCGTCCGCGCGTGGGTGGCCGTGGCCGATGCCCACCGCGCCGGGCGGCGCCGGCTCGCCGCGTCGTGCTTCCGCCGCTGGTGCGCTCACGCCCTCCGCGCCAGGGCTCTGCGCTTCTTCGTCGCCCGCACCGCCGAGGCCCGGAGGCTGGCTCTGCTCAGGGAGGTGACGGCGGCGCTCCGGGCGCGCGTGGCTCTGCAGCGGGGCGCGTCGGCCAGCGCGGCGGCGGCGCTTCGGGAATTCGCCCGCCGCGCCGCCCTGCAGCGGGCCCTGGAGGGGCTGAGCGACGGGGCCGCGGTGACCAGGCGGCTCCGGGAGGCGGCGGGGGCGGTCGCCGAGGCGAGCGGGCGGCGCCTCGCGCTTCGCTACGTGCGGGTGTGGGTGCAGGCCGCCGCCGAGCGGCGCCTCGAAGCGCTCCTGACCCGCCGGGCGGAGCTGCGGCGCGCCACGGCAGTGTTCCGGACGTGGGCGGCCAAGGCCGCGGGGTCCGCCGAGGGCCGGAGGCTCGCCGGCACGGCCGACGCGTGGAGGCGGCGGCGGACGCTGCGCCGCGGGGTGAGGGCCCTCCGCCGCTGGCGCACCGTGCGCGAGGCGTGGCGGCAGGCCGAGGCCCTCGCGGCCGAGCGGTACCGGCAGCGCCTCGCGGCCGGGGTGCTGCGCTCCTGGGCCGCCGCGGCGCGAGCCACGGCCTCGGAACGGGCGGCGCGGGACCTCAGGAGGAGGCGGATCCTCAGAGGCGCCCTGGGTGCGATGGCGGAGTCCGCGGCCGCCGACGTCGCCGCGCGGCGCCGGGCCGGTTCCTGGTTCGCCGCCGCGCCGCTCGGCCCCGGCCCCGGCGCCGCCACCCCGGCGGCCTATCCGGTCCGCATGCCGACCCCCGCGGCCGTGGCCCTGGCCGCTCGCGGTGGCATTGCGCCCCACCAGGCCCTGGCCGTGCCGCGTGCCTCCTCCCGCCGGGCGCGCGCTGGCGCCAGCGTGGGCCCGGGGAGCCCGGACGGCGCCGACAGCGACGGTGGTGACGCGCCCGGCGCCATCGAGGCAGGGGCATGCATGCCGGGCTGCGTGGCCCGGTCGCACGGCCTCGGGTGGTCCGTTGCCGGCCCGTGCGACACGGCGCTTCGCTTCGCTGCCGCTTGCGCCGGGTCCGTCGTCGAGCCCGAGGGCGCCGTTCTCCAAGGGGGCGCGGCCTCTGCGCTGGCGTCGAGCGTGCTCGGGCTCTGGCGGCGGCGGGCAGTGCTGTCCCGGTGGCTGCACCTGCGGCGCACGGCCGCCGCTGCATGGCACGAGGGCCGTGTGATGGGGCGGAGCTTCCGAGCGTGGGGCTCGGCCGCGCGGGAGCGGCGGCGGGCGGAGCGGCTCGGCGCGGCGGTGGAGGCGACTGCGGCTCGGCGCGCCCGTGCCCGCGTGGTGGCGGCTTGGCGCTGGGCGACGCTGGCGAGCCGGGCGGGGAGGGCGGCGGCGGGGCGCCGGGCGCTGAGGCGATGGAAGCAGGGGGCGGAGGCGAGCCGGGCGGAGGCGGCGCAGGAGGCCGCGGCGGACTGTCTCCGGCGCCGGTCGCTTCTCGCGCGCGCCATGGTGGCGTGGGGCCGGGGCCTCCGGGCGTCGGCCGCGGAGGACGGCGTGCTCGCTGAGGCGGCCGGCCGCGCGACGCTGCGGAGGTGGTGGATGACGTGGCGGGGGCAGACGACGAGGACGGTGGAGTGGCGGCGCCGAGTCGCTCGGTTCGACGACATGCGGCGCGGTGCGAGCAGCGGGCCGGGGGCGGAGCCTCGCGCCGTCGATACCCGCGACGGGGACGCGGAGGACGCCGCCGCAGCGGCCGTTCGGGCGGCGGCGTCGGAGCGACGCATCCGCTCGCAGCCGGCGAGCAGGGCTCCGTCGGTGGGCCGATCGTGGGGCGGGGAGGGCGCCTCGGAGCCCAGGGCGCCGTCAGCGGCCAAGCACGAGGCTGGGCGGCGCAGGGGCGACTCGGCAGCATCGGACCCGGAGCCTGTGCCAGCGGCGCCGAGGGTCCGGGCGTCGGACGCGGTGCGCCGCGCGATGCTTGCCGCGGCCGAGGAGGCGACACGGGCGGCAGCCACGGTATCCCGGGGCGGCTTGCCCGCGGTGGTGTCCGTGGACGACACTACGTCGAGCTCTGCCTCGTCGATCGACGCCGCGGGCCGCGGAGGCGCCGCCACGGAGACCGCCGCTGCCGGAGGCGGCGGAGGAGGAACAGGGGTGGACGCTGAGCGGCGGTCGCCGTCGTGGGAGAGCGACGGGGCGGGCAGCAGCGACACTGCCGTCTCGGCCGCCAGCCTCCGGCTGCGACGTGCCGAGGCAAGGGTGCGAGCGGAGGCGACAGCCCCGCCCGGGCGCCGGCCCCGCGCCCCTGGCCACAAGGGTGAGTGGGTCTGGGTGGGCGGGGGCGCCGGGCAAGCCGCGGGCGCCGGGCACCCCGACGGTCCCCTGACGCCCGAGGCGGCGCGCCAGGCGACAGAGGAGCCGGCTGGCCTCGGCACGGCAACGAGGATGGCGGTGCGCGCGGCGGAGCAGGACGGGGACGCGGAGCACGCCAAGCGCGTCCTGGCAGGCGCGAGGGCCAATGCGCGGCTCCGGGTGGCGGAGCGGCGGGCGGCGGGCGCCCGGCCGGACGTGCCGAGCGAGATCCGGCGGCAGCTGCCGCACGTCTCCGACGCCCTTGCGGCGCGGTACGAGCGCGTTCTCGCCGGGTCGTCGTGAAGGCATATGCGCTGCGTGCGCCGAGGCACAAGAATCCATTGCATGTGTGCGCGCCGTCAGGCATTGCCCTGACATGCCGGAGGCCGATCTGCGCTAGTCACACAACGCCGCACTGCCCCCAGCCGCGGGGCGATCTCATCCTCCCGGCCGCACCAAACTCGTGACGCGCTTCCCCCCTTCCGCCCCGAGGGTGACCAAACGGTCACCCGAGGATGCGCTCCGCGGAGGCGAGGTCCCCCAGGATGCGGGCCCACGACGCGTCCTGCCGGGCATCCTCCCCTTCCGCGGCCGACGCCTTGCCGCCCGCCCCCGTGGCCCCCGCTCGCAGCACGGCGACGACTGCCGCGCTGATGCCGTCCCCCGCCCCGTCCAGCGCCGCCGCCCACGCCTCCAGCCGCGCCGCCTCGGCCGCCAGCTCCAGGCGGCACGCGTGCGCCGCCCACGCCCCCCCGGCGGCGTCCCGCGCCCACTGCGGCGCCCCGCGCGAGCCCTGCGGCATGGAGGTCACCGATGATGCGCGGAAGAACCCCGGCCCGAGCTTGGACGCACTGCGAGGCGTTCGGTGCAGCCTAGCCTTGCCGTCGGGCGACCGCACCACGGCATCGAGCTGCGCCGCGCGCTCGGCCTCGCGCTCCGCCGACCGATCGGCTGAGGCGCGCAGCGCCGTCAGCCTCGCCCTCCAGCCCGAAGCGCCCGCCACGCCCCCCGACACGGTCGACGCGAGCTCGTCGACGAGCCGCCCCAGCCGCTGCCGGGCCTCCGCCTCCATCGCCGCCCCACGCCGCAGCGCCTCCAGCTCCTCCTCCTGCCGCGACGCCGTCAGAGCGGCCTCGTGTGCGCGCGCGGCGACCTGGCCCGCGGCGGCAGCGGCGCGGGAGGCCGCCTCTGCCGCCTCCTCCGCCGCTCCCGGCCGTCCCTGCGACGCAGCCTCCATGGCGTCCTCTGCCGCCGCGGCCGCGCGCTCCGCAAGCTCGTGCAGCCCGGCCGACGCCCCTTCCAGCGAGGGCCCCGTCACGAGGCCACGAAGCGCGACCAGCGAGGCACCCGACTGCCCGGCACCCGGCGGCACCGAGCCCGGCCCTCGGGCCAGGGGCGGGCGCCCGCCGCCGTGGCCGCCCCCCGCTGCCGCCCCCGCCGCAGCGCCGTCCATCACCCGTCGCAGGTCCTGCTCCGCCGCCTCTAGCCGCGCCTCCGCCGCCCGCAGCGCGGTCCTCGCGCTCGAGGCCTCAAACGTGGCCTCGGCCTCCTGCGCCCCCAGCATCGCTGCCTCGTCCCTCGCGTCGTCGCGCTCCAGCCTCAGCCGCGTCGACGAACGCACCTCCCGCCTCCACCGCCCCTGCCACGCCGCAGCCCGGGCCGCCTGCTCCCGCTCCTGCACGAGCAACAGCCTCACGCGGTCCTGCATCTGACGCACCGACCGACCAAGGTCCCAAACCGACCGCCGCAGCGCCGAAACCTCGGCCACGGCGCCCTCCCTCACCGACCGCAGCAGCTCCCGCACCGCGGGGCTCGACACCGCCGCGCAGCTCCGCGAGCGCCACCGCCGCGCCGCCGCCGCCCTTCCCGACGGCCCCTGGGCCGCCTCGTCGGCACCGCCGCGGTACGCGGCGTCGCCGTCGCTCGAACCCTCCCCGTGTGTCGAGCCGGCGTCGCTCGAAGGCCCGCCCCCCGTCGGCACGCGAAACCGCATCGCGAGCCGGCCGCGCGGGTCCGACCGCACCGCCCCGCTGCCGACCGCCCTGTCACTCAGCGCGCCCCTGCTCCCCCGCACGGGGAGCGGGGGGCGGCTGCCGAACGTCAGGGCGCGGGACGACGACCCGGCCGCCATCGCCGACGCCCCCGCCTCCAGATCGCCGCCGTGCGCGGCTTCGAGCCGGAGCGGCACGCCCGACGGCACCCCCTCGGCCTCGGCGCGGGCGGCGGCGAGAGCCATGGCCGCACCGCCGTCGGACTGCCGCTCCCGCCTCCTGGCGTGCCGAGGCGAGTCCGCCGGGCTCGCGATGGCCCCGGCCAGCACCCGGCCGGCTGCTGCTGCCTGGAGCTCCGACAGGAGCCGCGCCCTGGCCTCGGCCTCGGGCGACCACACCATGAGCGGGGCGGGGGGCGGCCGCTCGGGCGTGGGGTCCGCGTCGTCGTCGAAAAAGGCTCGGGCAGCAAGGCCGGCCGCCCCCGCGTCATCGGGCGCCAGGGAGCGTGAGGACACGCCGCTCCCCTCGGAGGCCAGCGCCCTGGCCCGGAGCAGCACCTCGTCTCCCTGCGTCTCCTGCGCAAGCAGGCCCAGCTCCCGCGTGGCGCGGTACGCAGGCGTCTGCCACGCGTCCGACGCCCCGTACGAAGGAGGAGCGCCCCCCCGGCCGGCGAGCGCGACGGCGAGGTCCGCCGACGACGCCGGCGCCCGCGCGCGCGCCACGCCCCTGCCCATGGAACCGGCAGATGCAGTGGCGGAGCGGGCCAGGGAGCCCGCTCCCCGCTCCGGCGTGATTGGCGGCGTCCCTGTAGAGCCCCAGGCGGAAGTGTGCGTGCCGTGGGCGCTGGCCTGCCCCCCGATCGAAGCCCGAGCCGACTGCGGTGGCTGGCCCGCCTCCGCCGCCCGCAGCCCTGAAACGGCCCTCCCTCCGGCCGAGGCCCCCATCCCGATGCCCTGGCGCTCCGTCGCGTCCTCCCCCGAGGCCCGCGGGCGGAGCAGCTCCCCACTGCGCGCCCTCGTCAGCCCGCCGCCCGCGTCGGCGGCAGCATCGGCTCGCCGCGGGTCCCACGCCAGAGCCGCGGAGGATTCGGCCCAGGCCCGGCCACCCCCGCTCCTCGCCCCCGCTGCTCCCTGGTACAGCGGCCGTGGCGTGCGCACCAGCGTCGGGTCAAGGCGGGGCCACGACCACCCGCTCATGAGGCCCGACGGCGATGCGGCCGCCCTTCCGGCGGAGCCCGCCGCAGGGGGCGGCGCCAGGCTCCCAATCCGCTCCGGCATGGCCCCGAACATGGCCGGGAGGAGGACGCGCTCCCGCTCCAGCCGGCTCGCCATTCCAAACGCCGAGCGAAGCACCGCCACGCTCGCCGCGGGCGAGGCACACGGACGCCACGATGCCATGCGCGCGGCGGCGGGCGAGGCGGCGTCGGACCCGCCTCTCGCGGCGCCGGCGTCCCCGGCCGCGTCGCCAGCGTGACCCCCCGAGGCCTGGGAGCCTGAACCGTCGGTCTGGGACCGGGGCCGCGACGTGTCCTGGCCTGAAAACAGGCCAAGGAGGGACGCGAGGCCGCGCAGCCCGCCCGGCCGGGCTTTCTGGCGCTTGATGGCGGAGCGAGAGGGCTGGGTCGTCGCCGCGGCCTTGGCAGGCACGACCGCCCCGCCGCCCGCCCCATCCGGGCCCTGTCCCGCCGCCGCCTCTGACGACGAGGACGAGGATGACGAGGCCCCGGCTGCCCCGCGCAGCATGATGCCGTCCGCGTCGGCGGGCTGCGACGCCGACGCCTCGTCTGCCTCGGCCTCGTCGATGGCCGCCTGGGCGCCGAGGAAGACGAAGACGCCTCGCTGCGCCGGGTAGGCCGCCGCCATGGCCGCCATCACCGCGTCCTCGTCCTGCTCCTGCTCCGCCGCCCGCGCGAAGGCCACCGTCGCCGCCTGCGTGTGCTGGCACAGGAACAGGAACCCCTGCGTCCCCACCACGGCGGCGGCGAGCGGCCGCGCCTCCAGCGTCCGGGTGGCCAGGAACGCCTCGGCGTCGAACTCGGCTTCCTGCCCCGCCGCGAGCGCCCACTCGCCCCCCGGGTCGGCCTTGACCCCCTCTCGCTCCACCGCCCTGACGTGCTCGTGGTGCCCCCCCAGGAGGCCGACCATACCCTCCAGCGCCGCGGCGCGGGCCACCAGGCACGCCGATGTCTCCTCCCGGAGCCACGAGGACGGGCCGTCGCGCGCCGACGCCCCCCGCTCCGTCGTCCCGGGCAGCGACGCCACGCCTGGAAGCGCCATCGACGCCCTGACCAGCCCCTCCGCGGCCCTCGCGCGCGCCGCCCCCGACGCCTCGTCCCACCCGTCCCCGCCCCCGGACAGGTGCGCCGCCGCCCACCTCGCCCCCGGCCCGTCCCCGCCCAGGGACAGCGCCGCCGCTGCCATGGCCGCCTCGGGCCCGTCCGCGAGCGTGGCCGGGAACCTCGGGAAGGCTGCCTCGGCGCTCTCCGGGCCGTCGCCCTGCCCGCTGTCCGACGAGCCCACGCCCTCGTTCCGCCGGCGGTTCCGCCTGAGCTGGCGCCTGAGCTCTGCCATGGCGTCCTCCTCCTCCCTGCCGGGCCTGGGCAGCGCGACGGTCCCGCTGTCCAGGTCGACGACGCACACGGAGCGGAGCGCCTCGGCGTGGCCCCTGGCCTCCGCGTGCCCCCGGATGGCCCCGCAGAGGAAGGGCACGGGTGCGGTGACGACCTGGATGGTCTCGGGGAGGGAGATGCCAACGCGGATGCCGATCCACTCCAGCGGGAAGAGCAGCGACGCGAGCGCCTCGCCGCACGCCGTCACCCGCCACCGGCTCTCGGAGACGAGGAGCGTGGACCGCGCGGCGAGCAGGCCGGCCACCACGCGGAGGATGAGGGGCGCGGGCAGGCGGCGGAGGAGCTCGGCCACGCAGGACGGGTCCACGCCCGGCGCGCTCGGCCCCGCGGGGCGGCACAGCACCTGCTCGGGCAGGCTCCGGCCCCCGAAGGACAGGAGCGGGAGCGGCACGTGGAGCAGCTGCGACGCCCCCGGCGACGGGCACTCGGTCAGCAGCCCCACCAGGACGGCCTCCAGCGGGACGAGCGGGGACGCCGCGCCGGGCGCGCCGGAGATCCGGCCGTGCGTCGCGAGCAGGCCGCGCAGCGCGGCGGCGCAGAACGCGAGCGCCTCCTCCTGGTGCGTGACCAGCACGAGCGACAGGACCTCGTCGTCCCGCCTCCCCGAAAAGGCGAGACACACGGCAAACGCTGCACCGTCGCCGTGAATGAGGCGGACCACCCATGTCTCGGGCCGCTCCGGCGCCTCCAGCTCCCCGTTCTTGGCGCCGAACGGCAGCGCCCACTGCGCCGGCGCCGGAATCATGGTGACAATCGTGGTCTTGTGCTTCACCGGGCAATGGGTGCGCGCCCGGCTTGTCTGCGGCGAGGGGCGCCGCGTCCCGCGCTCACCTTGCAAAGCACCCCCGGCAGCGGAAAGTCGTCGTGGTCCCACCGCGGGAACCGCTGCACGATGCTCCCTGGTCTGTCATCGTCTGCGTTGTTCGGCAAACGGCGGGCGGTCATGGGTTGGACGCCGTTGCGGGAGAGGCGGTTGCCAACGGCGGCTGCGTCGCGGACGGGCTCACCCCCCGGAGACGGGTCGCTCGACACGACCAGAAAGTAGTCGGCTGCCCTTCCTGGCATGGCAGGCTGCTGTGTGAGTGGCTGGAGGCGCGGAGTGTGAGAGCGCGGCTGAGCGACGAGACAGCGGCTTCCGCACAAAGGCGCCAGCACTCACGCACGCCCCCGCGATCCGGGGCGGCGCATGCCGTCGCACGAGCATCGCAAGGCAGGCAGCGCTCGAGGAGCACGCAGGGGCAGTCCTGAAGCCGCCTTAGCGGAGCGACTCGCGGAGCGCGTCCCGGAGCTCGGCCTCGCTGATGTCGCCGCTCCGGTCCTTGTCCCACGCAGCGAGCACGGCCTCGACGTCCAGGTCGTCGATGCCGCCGATGGCGTCGCGCAGCTCCTGCATGGAGAGGCTGCCGCTGCCGTCCTTGTCCAGGGAGCGGAAAACACGGCCGGCGAGCTCGTCGATGTCGTCGTCGGCGGTCAGCGGCGCGCCCGGGCCGTGCACCACGTACCAGTGCTGGAACTCGGAGAGGGAGACGGTGGGGGACGGGATCAGGCCCGCGGCCTCCCCAGCCCCCGCCTCGTCGGCCCCGGCGCCCGCCTCGCCGCCCCCGGCGCCCGCCTCGTCGGCTTCGGCGCCGGCCTCCGCCCTGGTGTCGGTGTCCATGGCCGAGAGGACCTGGGTCACGAAGGCGTCGTCCTCGCCGGGCGCCGTCCCCCTCCCGACCAGGCCGAGCGAGGTGAGGAGGCTGCGCAGCGCGTCCCTGTCCATGTCCGCCCGCCCGGCGGGGAGGAAGGCCCGAAACATGCGGGCGGCCTCGGTCATGGCGTCGTCGAAGCCGACGGCGCCGAGTGCGGCCCTGGACTGCTCGAAGCGGGCGCGCTGCTCGTCGGGGGTGAGGCGGGACGCCTGCTTGAGCGCCTCGCTGTTGGCAAGGCAGGCCAGGACGCGGACCGCGGACCCGGCGAGGGCCGCCTGCTGCTGCACCACCGCGCTGCGCACGGCGTCCGGCCTGACGAGCTCCTCGACCGAGACGACGACGGAGAGGTCGGCGACGACGCCGGCGAGCTGCGCGGCGAAGAGGGCGGGGGGCACGAGGAGGGCGAGGACGACGGCGAGGGCGAGCCATGGCCCGAGGAGGGCGGAGAAGACGAGGGAGAGGCCGCCGAGGAGGACGGCGACGTAGACGGAGCTGACGAGGCAGGTGAAGGTGAGGAGGAAGGAGAAGGCGGCGGGGGAGCGGGAGCCGAACCAGAGGAGGCGGGCGTGGCCGCTCTCGTGGGAGAGGCGGGCGCCGCCGCAGCAGAGGGACCAGCAGTCGGCGTCGCAGGAGAGGCAGGGGGCGGAGGGCGAGGCACCGGCGAGGGCGCGGTAGTCGGCGCGGAGGCCCTGCACCAGCGGCCAGCCGTGGGCCACGTGCGCGGAGCTGCCGGCGGCGGCGGCGGCGCGGCCGCGGCCCGGCGGGGGGGAGCCGCCCTCCTCGGCGCGCGACATCGCCGACACCGATGCCGCCCCCGCGGCCGCTGACGCGGACCCCGACGTCACTGCGCGGTGTCGGAGGGACATTGCACCGTCGGCGCTCCCCACCGAGTCGGCAGAGCCGCCAGCCGCAGAGTCGGCGCCGCCCCTGCGGCCGGCCGCGGCTCCCGCTCCTGCCTTGGCACGGCGCGCCACCTCGAGGAGCAGCGTGGGGTCGACCAGGGCCCGCCTGGCGTGGCGCATGTGCCAGCCGATGACGGCGAGGGTCGCGCAGGGCGCCACGCCGACGGCGACGAAGACGGCTAGCTCCGCCGCGGGGGAGCCGAGGAGCATCACGGGCGCGAGGAGGAAGATGAGGAGCAGCAGCAGCAGCCAGGCCGCGATCTGGATGTTCACCACCCCGGCCATGTCCTGCCCGAGGCTGTACCCGAGGTAGGCCGAGAGGCTGAAGGAGGGCGTGACCGGCGGGGAGCGCTGCCGCCGCAGGCGGTACAGGAACTGGTGGCGCAAGGAGAGGTACTCCACCGCCTCCACCGCCTCGGCGGCGCTGGAAAACGTCACGGGCGCGCCTGGGACGGGCTTGAGAGGCGCCCGCGAGGTGAAGGACGGGGCGGAGTGGAGAACGGGGCGGGCGGTCGAAGCCGAGGCACCTGCGTCCGACGAGCGGCCCTCCACCGAGGTGCGCGCGGCCGGGTCGGCCTCGAGCGCCATGACCGCGCCGGCAAGGGTCCGCTCGGGTGTCCGTGCGAGCGCCTCGAGCGCTTCGTACCGATCGGTGCGAACCCATGCGCGCCAAACGAGCACGAGGCACGTCACCACGAACACGAGAATCAGGAGGAGGAGCACCTTGTCCACGCGCTCCACGCGCTCGACCAGAGCCTCGGCATGCGTCTTGCCGAACACGGAGGACCCGATGCTCTTGAGCAGCCCGGTGCTCTCGGCCACGAAAAAGAGGATCCCGACCGTCCCAAACGTCGTCAGCTCCCCGTAGAGCACTCCTAGGATGATACGCACGTTGGTTGGGGTCGAGTGAAGCAGGAAATGCTCCAAGGACTCGAGAGCCACGCTCAGCGCCACCAGAAGCGTCACGATGACCAAGAACACCTCCAGCTCAACCGCAGATGACAGATGACCCTCCTCCGCGCCGGCGCCTTTCCGTAGCGCCTCGTCCACGTCGGCCTGCCCGTCGCCTGCCGCAGTGCCTGCCTGGTTCTGCCCACTGGCGGCCTTGGCTCCCGGCGCGCGCATGGATGCCGCCACCGCCACCAGAGCGGCAAGCCCGCATGCCAGCACCATCCTCCAGGACCGCCGCATGGCCCGCGGCCCGGATCAGCCGGCGCAGGGGTGCGGCACGACGCGACCTCGAGAAGCTCTGCAGGCCGCTCGTCCGGGCACCGGGGGCAGTCGAATCTGTTCGAAGGGGAGATAGCTCCTCCTTTATTGCCGAAGGACAGATATCTCCTCTTCAGTGTCGCTGACGAACGGGAGATTGAATGGCCTGCCAACCTCTCGCTCTCCAGGGGCCTATACAGGCAGCAGTCCACCCCACAGGAATGGAAGCACCACACAAATCAG
>Ga0136560_1001261_pt1 | contig 12930 bp, 5 predicted proteins | sample AntRauMeHopE1497_FD_104925 | JGI IMG/M metagenome (GOLD analysis project Ga0136560, IMG submission 104925) | Saline lake microbial communities from Rauer Islands, Antarctica - Metagenome Hop E1 #497 | ecosystem: Environmental > Aquatic > Non-marine Saline and Alkaline > Saline | place... | reverse complement strand
TGCCGCCCCCGCCGCCGCCGGGCCGACCGGACCGGCCGCACGGCCCGCTGGTAAGCCCAAGCGGTCCGCCCGCGTGCCGGTTGAGGACCTCCCGGACGCCTTCGAGGCCGCGATCCGCGCCGGCGCCGCCGTCCGCCCGGACGGCGTGTCCGGCCAGGCCCCTCTGCTCGCCGCGGAGCAGCGCGACCGCCTCGCCACCCACGCCACGGCCCGCTACCGCGCCCTGGCCGCCGCCTACCGCACGCTTCGGGCCTCGGACTGGTCCATGGCGCTGAAGCGCCGCTTCGCGCGGGACCCCGCCACCGCCCTGGGCTCGGACCTCGAGGCCCAGGGGATGTGGCCCGAGGCCCAGCTGGTCTACGGCGCCGCCCTGAAGCGCGCGAGGGACCGCGCGGCGCTGGCCTTCCGCGAGGTGCGCACCAAGCAGTGGGGCGATTTGCTGCGGAAGCGCTCCAGGGAGGCGGCCAAGTCCAGGTCGTCCGGGGCCCGCGCGGCGCTGGCGCCCATGGCCGCACCCGTGTCGGCGATGCAGACGGAGAGCCAGGAGGCGCTCGCCAGCGCCCGGAGGGACGCCGAGGCCAAGTCCAGGGCCGCGAGGGAGCGGGCGGAGCTGGCGGCAAGGGCCGGCACTGCCAAGGCGGGGCGCAAGCGCGCGGGATCGAGCCGCGACGCGAAGCGCCGGGCACGGAAGCAGCGCGAGGACGCGGCGCGCGCACGCGCGGCCGCGATGGCAGCAGGAGCCGCCGCCGCCGCCACGGCCACGACCACCCTCGACGGCCTCCACGCCGACTGGGCCCGCTCTGAGGGCCTCTCCGTGTCCACCAAGGCGCTCTCCCGCGTCGAGCGCGTCCTCTACGGAGCCTCCAGCGGCACGCTCGCCGGCGAGCGCGGCCGGCGCACCGCCCGCCGCTACCGGGCCCTCCCCGCGGGCCCCGACGAGGGCGCGTCCTCGTCCTCGTCCTCGTCCTCGTCCTCGTCCGCGGAGGCAGCAGCAGGCCCCGGCTCGGCGCCGACGGACCCCGCCGCCCCCGCCGCCGTCGTCGCGCCCACCAAGGCGGCCCTGGCAGCGGCCAGCGGCTCCGCGGCGTCACTCGCGTCGTCCCGCGCCCTCGCCATCCTCAGCGCAGCGGTGGCGGGCGCCAAGGGCGAGCGCGGGGACGGCCCCGACGCGGACGCCGTGGCCGCGGCCGGGCGGGCCATGAAGAGGGCCAGGGAGGCGGAGGAGCTTGCCCTCGGAGGCAGGGCGGCGGAGCTCGCCGCCACGGCACAGGAGTCATCAGCGCCCAAGCGGGGGCGCCGCCGCACATCGAGGGCCGTCCGCGGCCGCTCGGGCGCCGCGGCCGCCGCCGCCGCCGCCGCCGCATCGTCGGGGCAGGCGGGGCCGGAGGAGGAGGAGGACCTCGATGCCCTCATCGCCGCCGCGACGGCCGCGGCGTCGGACGTGCTCCTCGCCTCGGCCGGCACGCCCGCCGAGCCGGCCGCGGCGCCGGCCTCGTCCGGCGCCGCCGGCCGCGGGGCCAGGCGTCTCGCGCGCTCCTCGCGGCGCGGCGCCGCCGTCCCGCTGCTTCCCGTGCCCCAGCCGGGCGGGGACAGCCTTGACGAGGACACGAGCCGCGCCGTGGCCAGGTCGGCCCGGCCGTTCTGGGCCAGCGACGCCGCCTCCAAGGTGGAGATCGAGTCCTGGCAGGACGGCTGGGTGCGCTCGACGAGGCACCTGTGCCAGTGGACCGCCCTCGAGGCGTTCGCCAAGGCGGTGGAGGACCCGCTCCTCCTCGCCGAGGCCTTTGCCATGGTGGGGGACAAGAAGTGGCAGCAGCTCGAGCGCCTCCTGCACATGCCGGTGCTCACCACCGAGGCGCTGCAGGACCCGGGGCGGAAGCTGCACGAGGTGCAGGCCGCCGTGCACATGGGCGCCAAGACCGCGCACCTCAAGGAGCTCTGCGAGGGCGTGGGCCGACTGACCCTCACCCAGTGGCACCTGCAGCCGGGGGTGGGGCACGCCGTGCAGGAGCACCTGCTCCGCGTCGCCCACCGCCTCGTGGAGGCCTCGGAGGCGGTGGGGATCGTCGAGGCGCTTGACAAGCAGGGGCACAACGCCCCGCCCAAGATGGACCCGGTCCTCGACGCCTGGCGGTACCGCCTCCCCAACCTGTGGGACGGCACCCTGGCGTGGGACACGCTGCTGACGTGGCGCCACCACGTGTTCAGCCTGGTCACGGAGCGCCTCAAGACCGCGCTGCAGAACAAGCCGGAGCAGCTGTCCTCGGCGCACGACGCCCAGTGGACGGTGATCCGCCTCGCCAAGACGGCGCGCATGCTGGGGCAGCACAACACCGCGATCAGCACCCTCATCCGGCTGTGGGAGATCAAGAAGATGGACTTCGAGGACGCCGCCTCCAAGGACGAGGAGCATGCCCTCGCCGCCCTCCACCTCGACGACGAGGAGACCCTGCTGCACCCCGCCCTGGGGCCCGGGCTCCTGTCCGTCGCCGTCGACGGCTCGCCCGAGGCCGCGGCTCGCGAGGCCCTCGCGGCCTCCCCCGGCGACCTCGAGTCGGCCTCGGCCATCTACAAGCAGGCCATGCAGACCGCCGCCTCCACCGCGGTCCAGGCCGCGGGGAAGGCCGGCAAGGCAGGAAAGGCAGGAAAGGCGGGCAAGGTGGCGCCCGGCGCCGCGGGGGCGGCCGCGGCGGCCAGCATGGCCGCCGCCGCCTCCGCCTCGGCTGAGGCGGCCCTCGCGGCCGCGGCCGAGCCCCGGGTGCACCCCATCGTCGCAGGGCTCGGGCTGCCGGGGCCGGCGTCGTCGGCGGCCGTGCGGGCGCAGCGCCTCGGGGGCCTTTCGCTCCTCCTCGGCCTCAGCGTGGCCAACTACGCCCCCGACCACCAGTCCGAGGCGCTCCGCCTCCGCGCCATCCTCCTCCGCCGCGCCGACGAGCAGGAGGGCACCCGCTGGGCCGAGGCCAACGCGGCCCACGCCGCCTCGGTGCGCGTGGCCCCCCGCCACGGCGCCGCCTGGCTCTCCTGGGGCCTCTTCCTCGAGACCCTCATCACCGCCGTCCTCCACCAGCACGCCAAGGAGCAGGCCAAGATCGGGACCGGCCTCGTGGAGGCCGCGCGGAGCGTGATCGAGGCCCAGGAGGCCTCGAACCGCGCCGAGGCGGAGGCCGCCACCGCCAGGCTGGAGAAAGCCAAGACGGTGGCCGGCATGACGCCCGACGTCCTGGCCCGGTACGAGGCCGACGCCGCCGCCGCCCGCGCCGTGGCGGAGGAGAAGAGCAACGCCTACAGCGTCGGATCCCAGGCCGTCGCGTGCTTCCTCCTCGCCGCCATGATGGGCTGCGCCGACCCCGGGATGCAGCTCCCCCGCGCCCTCTGGCTCCTCTCCCTCGCCCAGCCCGGCTCCGCCCGCGCCTTCGAGCGCTACGCCCTCCGCCTCCCCGCCTGGATGTGGCTCCCCTGGCTCCCCCAGCTCATCGCCTCCGTCTCCCGCCCCGAGGGCAGCCCTGCGTCCAAGGCCATCACGCTCGTCGCCCAGCGCTACCCCGAGGCGCCCCTCCTGTCCGTCCAGGCGCACCTGGAGGACACCGGGACCACCTACAAGCGCCGCGCCAACGAGGTCACCGCCCTCCAGGCGAAGGAGCAGTCCGCCAAGGAGGCCGCCGCAGTTGCCGCCACGGCGGCCCACGCGGCCGCCGCCGCCATCCGCGAGCAGCACGGCCTCCCCGGGAACGAGGCGGCAGAGCCCGCGGCGCGCATGGCCATCGCCGCGGCGCCAACCACCGTCGTCGCAGCCCGCGCCGCCGACGCGGAGAAGCGCCTCGCCGCCCTCGTCACCGCCGGCAACAACGCGCTCTCCTCCTACTCCTCCGGCTTCACCCGCCTCCAGCGCGTCTCCGTCCAGATCGAGCGCATCCACGCCTCCCACGCCGGTGAGGTCGCCATGTTCGCCGAGGCCGTCGCCACCCGCCTCCGCCCCAGCTCCGAGGGCGGCCTCCTCCACACCCTCCACACCATGAACGACCAGGCGCTGATCCGCCGCGTCCGCGTCCTCGCCGCCGCCGACGCCGCGGCCGCCGCCGAGGGCCGCCCCGTCCGCGCCGCCGACCTCGACGAGTCCGTCCCGCACTCCGTCCAGCGCACCCTCGCCCGGTACCTAGTCGGCATCTGCGTCCCCACCGTGTCGCCCCCCAGGGCCGAGGGCGAGCCCCCGTCGGTCGTGCGCTCCTCCGCCGAGGACATAGCCCCGTCCTTCCGCGCCGCGCTCCTCCGCGACCTCTCCCCGGTCCTCCCGTGCGACGCCGACGACGTGGAGACCCTGGAGGGCCTCATGACGACGGGGGCCCCCGGGGTGGCCTCCTTCACCGCCATCCTCCCCACCACGCCCACGGGCGAGCCGCAGCCCGAAGCCTCCGTGGCGGGCTGGAGGCCCAACCCCCGCTTCCCCCCCGACCTCCCCTCCTTCTTCGAGGCGGTCGGGACGTGGACCTCGCGCCTCCTGCGCCGCCTCGGCGCCGACGCCGCCACGGGCGAGTGCCGCCCCTCCCGCCTCAGCGACCTCTCCACCTACCTGTCCGAGCTCCGCCTCGGCCGCCTCGAGCTCCCCGGCAGCTACGCCGAGTTCGGGCCCTTCAGCGAGCCGGCGGGCAGCTTCCGCAGCGTCCGCCTCGTCGGTGTGGCCCCCTCGGTGGGCAGCGTGCTCTACCCTACCCTCTTCGGGCAGCGCCGCATCACCCTCACGGGCGAGGACGGCCGGTCCTCCTCCTTCCTCGTGCAGTCCTCGGACCTCCCCCGCACCGTCAGCGACCAGCGCATGCACCAGCTCTCGAGAGTGGTCACCGCCCTCCTCAACCGCCACCCGGCCTCCCGCCGCCGCGGCCTCCGCGCGGGCACCCCGCTCACGGTGGCCCTCGCCCCCAAGTCCCGCCTCGTGGCGTGCTCCCCCGGCGTGTCGTCGCTCCACGACGTCATGCTCTCGACCCTCGCGCGCTCCGGGGGCGAGCACAGGCTCAGGGACCGCCTCCCCGCAGCGTGGTACCGCCACGCCCGGGCCTCGCTGGACCGCCGCGCGGCCTCCGGCGCCCCCGCCGCCCCCGCCGCCCCGGGCTCGGGCGTCCTCCTCGACGCCTTCCGCAGCATGTGCCGCCGGGAGTTCCCCGACGACGCGCTGGTGCGCTACGTCGCCGCCCGCATGCCCTCCCCCGAGGCCATGATGCAGCTCCGCGACCGGCTGTCGTCGCAGATGGGCCCGGCGTCCCTCCTCACGTGGGTCCTCCAGCTCGGCCAGCGCGCCCCGAGCAGCGTCCTCCTCGGCCTCGACTCGGGCGACGTCCTCATCGGCGACCCCCGCCCCACCATGGACGGCAAGCGCCTCCTCTCCAGCCCCGACGGCGTCCCCTTCCGCCTCACCCGCTCCCTCCTCCGCCTCATGACGCCCATGGGCGTCGACGGGCCCTTCGCCCAGGGCATGGTGGCCTCCGCCGCCGCCCTCATGCGCCGTGGGCAGTTCCTCGCGTCCTATGCCGGCCTCGTCTTCCGCGACGAGATCGTCGCCACCGTCTCGGGCCGCGCCACCGCCAACGACCTGGTCGAGGCGTTCGGCCCCGCGCCCGAGCAGCGCATGCGCTCCGACGCCCACGACAACGTCGGCCTCGTCCTCGGCCGCCTCGACGCGCTGGTGCCCCAGCGCTCCGCCCTCTTCCTCGCGGCCAGGGGAGAGGCGCGCTCCAGGCAGGCGGACGCGCGGGTCGGCGGGAAGCCCCCGCAGCCGGCGCCCGAGGGCGTCCCCGAGGCGGGCGACCCGGAGGAGGTGCTGCGGCGCGCCCTGGCCGGGTATGCCCAGCCGCTCGGCGTGGCGCAGCTCATCAAGCCGGACGCCTCCTTCCTGCCGCCCGACTCCCTCCCCGTGGCGTACCGCACCAGGGTCCACGGCCTCATCCACGCCGCCACGGACGACGAGCTCCTGTCCAGGCTCCCCGTGTCGTGGCACGCGTGGGTGTGACCAGTGAGCGTTCGCTTCGCCGCGAACCAGTGTTTCCTTCCGCAGCCCGAGCCCTCGCCGCGACCACTACGCACACAAATCAGGCACACTGCGGCGCGAACGCGCCGTGGCCCCGGGGCGACCCGCCGCGCGCGCGGGGGCGATGGCAAGCGAGGGAGCAGGGCAGTCGCGAACGACGGCCGAGCGTCCCGCGCCCGCGCACACGTCGCCCACGACCCTCGTCGAGGTGCTTGCCCGCCGGAGGCATGTGCCGCGTGTGTTCGAGGCACCAGCTCATCTTCGTGGCGTTCCCGAACGGAGTGGGGTCAGTGGTGCTTGGGCTGGCGCTCGCCACCGTCGTCGCGGTCACGCCGAGCGCGGACGCCATGGGGGGCATGGGCGTGCTTGCATCGCGCGCCGCGGCGGTGGCGTCGTCTCTGATGCTGGTGGCCGGCGTGCTTGGGCCGTGGGCTGCGCGGTCGCACAACAAGGCGCTGCTGCTCCTGGTGGTCGTCACGGGGACCATCAGCGCCGGCTGCCACGCCGCGACCTGGCTGGCATACAGGAGTGCGGCCCTGGGGTCGCCGGCGGCGCCTGCCGGGTGCCTGCAGGGACCATTGCGTGGGGGCAGCGAGCCGGCGGACGCCCCGGACTGCGCCGCGTACCTGAGCTCCGCACCGGTGTCACGGGCGTTCAGGCTGTGGATGCGGCTCCATACGGCCGCCGTGGGCGGCGATGAGGTGTCGATGGGCGTGCTCCGCAGGCTGGAGGAGGGCAATGTGTGCTGCGGGTTCGGCCCGCCCTCGGCTTGCCGGGGCGGCTGGCTCCTGCGGAACGCGACGGACGCGTGGCCCGTGCGGTCGCTGCAGCGCTCCGACGCCCCGGCTCTCGAAGCGCTGCAGGCGTGCGGGGCGCGCGCGCCCTCGGGCCTCCGCTGGTACCCGGCCTCCCGGTTCTGCTCGGCGAGGCTGGGCGCCGACAGGCCCGAGTTCGGCTGCCCGCACGTCCTGTCCGTCAGCCCGGTCTGCGACGACCCGCGCGGGGGCCGCCCCGGGTGTGCCGATGCCTTCGTGGCCAGGGGCGTGGGCATGCTGTGGCCACTGGGGCTGGCGGCGCTGCTCGCCCTGCCCGCGCAGCTGTGGTGCTGCTGCACCGCCTGCTGCCTGCTGGTGCACCGCAAGTACTCCGACGTCGTCCCCGCCCCCGTCTTCCGGCCGCTCCCCGAGCACGCGCTGTACGGCGAATCGTCGATGTACCCGCAGCCGACCTGGGAGGCCGCGGCGAAGCGGCTCCTCCGCCAGAGAAAGGCGGCGGCATTTGGGCATGCTGGCGAGCCCGGCAGCTAGAACGCGGCCGCGCGCTGCGCGTCGCGGCGAATGCGGCGCTGCCGCGACGGCGCACCGGCAACCACTCGAGCCATGGTCCGCAGGCAGCAGGCCGACCCGGACGGCGCTGTCGCCGGGAGTGATGCGGCCTCCGGGACCACCGATGCCGGCGCGGCATCGAGCCGCGATGAACTCACGCGCGAGGCGATGGAGGCGGCCGCGCACGAAAGGGCCGCGATGGCGCGGGAGCGCGCCTCGTTCATGGACGCCATGGCATTGGGACGGTTCTGCTTGACAATGTCCTGCACATCGGTCGTGTTTGTGAGCAGGGCGCTGCCGCGGGCCCGGGCGCGCCGGCTTGGCTGAGCGTGCAATCGGCCAAGCTCGCGCCGCGGTGTGTGCCGGCTATCCCCGCCGCAGGGTACGCTGCTCGGGATCCAGGCGGGGTTCCCTGAGCTGTGCAAGCAGGCGGTCCTTTCGGGCCGGCTTCAGGGGCTGGTGGTCGGGCTGTCGACGGCGGGGCTTGTCCTCCCCGTGCTTCAGCTGATCGTCGGAGCGACTGCCTCCGCGCAGTGCGGGACGTTTTCGCTCGCCGCGGCTATGGCTCGGTCGTGGTTTGGGACTCTGGCCTCGGCGGCCGTTGTGGTTGGGTGCGGCTTGGGGCTGTTTGCGGTGTTCCCGTTCTGGGACGAGGCGGCGTACAGGGGTCTCGACCAGTGCGAGCCGCCCGTTCGAGTGGTGAGGCACATGCCATCGTCTGACAGGGGCCAGGGGGCGCGTTGCGCGCCGGAGTACCCAGCCGGCGAGCGGTCGCCTCCCCCTCCGCGACCGGGTTTCCCCCCGCCGGAGCGCGTGTTCTGAACCCGTCGGGGGGCACCCGCCGCGCACGGCTCCTTGCAAGGACGGGCCCCCCGGCCCTCAGCCGGCCGCGCGAACCGCCCCCCCCCCAAGCCTCCGTGACGCGACCTCCCTCGCAGATGGCCGAGGTTATGACCTGGTGGTGCCTCGTCGGCGGCGTCATCTTCTTCGTATCGTCCTTCGTCCTGCCGGAGCACGAGATGAACCTCGTCCTCTCGGACATGGCCCCGGCAGCCGAGACCCAAGCGGACGAGGAGGCGGCGGACGACGGCCGCCCGCTTGCCGGCGCCGCGCCGATGCCTATCGAGGGGTCCTCTTCCCCAAGTGCCGACGCCAAGGCAGACTAATGTGACTCTTGCGCTTGTTTGCTGGAGTGTGACCTTCGTCGAGCAGCACGAGCGAATGCGAAACGCGCCCACACATCGCACACAAACGGCTCGCGCGGACTCGGGGCAAACCCCGGGCGCAACCCTCGCAGGAATCCAGGAGAAACCCGGTGCATGCGCGGCTGATGCCGCACATCGAGGGCAGCTTTGCTTTTTTGTGGGGCTCCTTCCGCCGGCCAATTACCGGCCGGGCAGAGAGATCGCGTGACTGCCGCCGACGTCGGTCTCCCGCCCGGCCCTCGGACTTACTCACTCGGACCAACCCCAACGTGAGCCCGGTGCCCGTGCCGACTGCCAGTACGAGCGCGAAGCGCACTCGCCTCTCCACGCGGGGTGGCGTGCCCGCCCCCGCGCGCGCCGGTGGCCCGGGGAGACCGGGACGGCATGGCAGCCAATCGCTAGTCTGCGTTCTGCCCCTCACCACCGCCTGCCCGCCCGCCTCCCTCCGCCTGACCGCCCGCAGCATGAGGGATAAGTGGCGGTGAGCATACCTGCCGCCTGTTTGCACGGCACGAGGGCCGCCCCGCCCACGCCTCGCGGCGATCGTTTCGCTTTTTCGTCCGGCACCGCCCTCCATCCCTTTCGTTCGTGTTTCCCCCACCCCACCCTTGATCACAGCAAGAAGCGTCAGCGTCGCCTGAAGCGCAAGCGCCGCAAGATGCGTCAGCGCGCGAAGTGAACATCCGGCCTCGAGCCGCGATGGAGGGCAGGAAGTGCGGCGACGGCTGTGTTTGGCAAGCCAGCCTCGTCCTCGCCTCCGTCCCGGAGTCGCCTGCCGGGCTGCTTGGTGCGCGCATTCGTGCGCTCGCCTGCAGCCCGTCGGGTGGCCCCGGGGCGGAGGCGACTTGCCTGTCCGCCCGAGAAGAACCGTGTCGCTGGTTGCTGTGGCGAGGCCTCGTGCCCACAAGGGCCGCCAATGGAGCTGTGGCACCTGAATCACCCTTGGGTGCGCCAGGGGCTTGGCTCCTGCGGTGGCCTGGGTACGGGGTGTCGCCGTCACGGTTTTTCGTCCGGGTCGGTCGCTGATTGGACCTTCCCGGGCTGCGACTGCGGAGGGACTGCAACTCCTAGGATGCTGCGAGGAGAAGCGGAAACCCTGCCCGCGTTGTTACGGGTCGCACGTTTTGCTGAGTGCCGTGGGCGATGCGTCGCGGACACTCTGACCCAACCCATGGTTGTCCGAGCCCAGGCTGCACACACTCGAGACCACGCTCACGTGGAGCCTTTGCCGCCCCAGTCGTGCTGCGGCGCCATGGCCCGGGGCACCGGCGCGGCCATGCGACGAATGAGGCTGCCGGCGAGCGCGGATCCGAGCAGGCCCGCCCCGCCCAGCGCGTCCATGACCCGCGACCGCAGGCCCCTCCCCGCTGCCTCCGCCGAGAACCCCCGCGCGTTGTAGAGCCCCTGCTCGGCCACCTGCCGCTCCAGCCGCGCCCTGTGCGCGTCCTCCATCTCCCCGTCACCCCCCAGCCGGCTGTCGATGGGCAGTGCCCGGTGTCCCTCGCCCCCCTGCATCCGCAGGAACGCCGCGTGCGCGGACCCGATCGCCGCTGCCGCCCTCGACGCCGCCGTGTGGCCCGTCAGCCTGCCCTCGTCCGCCTCGAGCGACGCCACCGCCTCGGCGTACGGCAGGCCCTCCTTCAGCCGCTCCAGCGCCCTCGCCCGCGCCGCCGCCGCCTCCCTCGCGTCCGCCGCCGCCTCGGCGGCCCGCTGCCTCCTCTTCGCGTCCACCTCCTCCCTCGCTGCCAGCCGCACCTCCCGGAGCGCACGCGCCTCCGCCTCCGCCGCCTCCTCCTCGGCCCTCGCGGCCTCCCGCGCCGCCAGCCGCCGCTCGCTCCCGGCGGCCTCTGCGGCCCGTGCGCGCTCCAGCCCCTCCCTCGCGAAACCGCGCCGCCGCTCGTCCCTGGCCTCGGCCTCTGCCCGCGCCGCGGCCTCCGCGGCCCGGGCCGCCTCGGCCTCCGCCGCCAGGGCCGCCTCCCGCGCCGCCTTCCCGCGGTGCAGAGCTGCAAGGGTCTCGAGCCGCTCCGCCCGCCCGGCGTCGCGCTCCGCCGCGGCCACCGTCCTTCGCGCCGCCTCGGCCGCCTCGGCGCCGGCCCTCCCCCCCGCCTCGGCGGCCCGCCTTACCGCCGCCACCGCGTCCTCAGCGGCCGTCTCGAGCCGCGCCGCCACCCGCCTGACCAGCGCGCCCCTCCCCTCCCTCCACGCCGCGTAGGCCGCGACGTCGGCGGGCGTCCGGCCCCGCAGCGCCCGGCTCACCCCTGCCGCGTCCAAAACCCCCGCCCCGGCCCCCCGCCGCCCCCTCCTGGCCGCGGCCTCGAACACCGTCCGCTCCTCCTCCGACCAGCCCCCGTGCCGGCTCCACGGCTCCGCGGGCCCGAGCGACGCGCAGCGCGCCGACCACTCTCCCAGCCACGCCCGCACGTCCCGCCGGGCGAGGCGAAGCAGAGCCGAGCACTCGTCCTCCGCGTCGGCCGCCGCCTCGCCCGCCGCCGACGCACCGCCCCCGCCGCCGAGGTCTGCGGCGGTTTCGCACGCCACCCGCGCGAGCCTCGCGAGCTCTGCCGGCGCGGGAAGGAGCGCGTCGAGCGTGGCGGCACCCCAGGCCTCGGGACCGCCGCTGCCCGGGGGCCGGCCCCTGCCCTCCTCCTCCTCCTCTTCCTCTTCCTCCTTGTCCCCGCCCTGGGCCGGGGCGCTGTCCCCCCGCCCCGGCCGCAGCCCCAGCGCCCGCGAGACCGACCCCGCCGACGGGGCGATGGCCCGCGCGGCGCCCGACGCTGCGGCGTCCGCAGCGCGCGCCGCCGATCGCGCCAGCCGCACTTGCCCGCAGACCGGCGCGAGCCTGCCGCCCGGCTCCCCGGCCGCCTGCATGCCCCGGGCCGACGCGTACAGCGCGGCCACCGCGGCCTCCTCCTCCCGGATCGCGCCGTCCACCTCCGCCACCCTGGCGGCCACGTCGCCGCGGATCGCTCGGATCGCCGTGGCGGCGGCGGCGACCGCGGCGCCCGCGCCCCCCGCGCCAGCCCCGTCGGCGCACGCCGCCAGGCCCTCGGTCGCAACCGCCCTGGCCATCGCCACGGCGTCACGCAGGCCGCCCGCGCCGGCGGCCGTCTCCGACACTGCCCGTGCCTTCCACCGGGCCCAGTCGCGCGCGGCCCGCTCCCCGAGCACGGGGCCCGTCACACGCGCGGGGAGCACGCCGAGCACGGCCTCCAGCGCGTCATCCTCGCCGGCCCGGCCGCCGTCCCGCTGCGCCGCGCCGCTTGCAGCTGCGCGACCGCCGGACCGCCGCCTCTTGGCCTCCTGCTCCGCGGCGGCCTCTCTCCAGCGGCGGAGTGTGCGCCGCAGGTCCATGGTCAGCGCGCTCTCCTCCTCCTGCATCTTCCGGGCCGCCGACAGCCAGTCGTCCGCCTCGGTCCGTTTACGCCGCTGCCGCTTGCCCTTGCCCGACGCCTTCCTGAGCTTCGCCAGTATCGCTTCTGCCCGCTCGTCTCTAGGCGGCTCGCGAGCCGCATGCGCTGCGCCCCGGGACGCCGACGGCGGACGCAAGGAGCGCGCTGCGCGCATTCCCCGCCGTCCGACAGGCCCCGGCGGGCCCGCTCGTGCAGGCGGCTACGACGGGCGCCGCTTCGCGAGGCTCGGTGCCTGCCCCGCTGTGTGGGCTTCGGGCGGCCAAAGGGGCGCGCGCGGCGCAGAGCGAACAATCACACCATCGGGGTTTGCGCCCCCGCCCGCGCGATCAGAACACCCTCTGACGGCCACACGCAATCGGAGCAGAATACACGCTTGCGATTCGCCGCATGATCGCGGCCGTCGCTCGCGGAAAGGATCCTCACCGGAGGCTCCTGGCTGCGGCGCGGCTCCCCGAGCGGGGAGCCGCGCCGCATCGAGGTCCCGATGTGTACGCGCGCATGGTCGGCCGAAGCCGGGTCGCTGCGGGCAGGAGCCCGCCCAAAGCCGAGCCGTCTCGGGACGGCGGGCCCCCAGGGGGAATGTCCCCGTCCGCGGGCCCCCAGGGCCGGCGGCAACCCCCCAATTCGCCCCCTCGCGAGAAGAAAGGCGCGAAGATGTCAAGGGGGCCCGGGGAGGAGGGTCGGCACCGCTCACGTCGCGCCTGCGCCGAAGAAGCTTCCCGACCCGGCTCCGATGTCGCCGTCGTCGGCGCCGAAGGCCTGGTAGCTGCCGGTGTCGGCGACGGACGGGGGCGCGCCCGCGGGGGACGCCCCGCCGTACGTGGCGCCGCGTCCGGTGGAGGACAGGGGCGCGGCGCGGGGCCCGCCCTCGGTGTCGCCGGAGGTGTGGAGGGGCGAGGCCTTGGGCTCGCCGCCAAAGAATGGGCGCATGAAGCGGCTGTCGAGGTTCTTCCACATGGCGTGGAAGCCGCCGG
>Ga0136560_1001259_pt1 | contig 12957 bp, 5 predicted proteins | sample AntRauMeHopE1497_FD_104925 | JGI IMG/M metagenome (GOLD analysis project Ga0136560, IMG submission 104925) | Saline lake microbial communities from Rauer Islands, Antarctica - Metagenome Hop E1 #497 | ecosystem: Environmental > Aquatic > Non-marine Saline and Alkaline > Saline | place... | reverse complement strand
GTGGAGAAGAAGCGGTCGTGCGCGGGCGCGCCGAGGAGGAAGGTCAGGTTCTGGCCGAAGATGTTGACCGTGTAGACCGGCCCCTTGGACTCGAAGCCCTTTGCCACGAGGGCGATGGGGTTCCTTGTGAACTCGAGGAACGTCCCGACGAGGGGGAGCGTGCCGGTGGTGAACGTGGGGGGCGCCCCAGCGGGGCGCGAGGTGAATCCGATGTAGGCCACAGCCACCGTGAGGCACAGGCTGCGAGGACGGGGCGAAGCGGGCGCGCAGGGCGGGGCGTGGGGTGGCGGCGCAGCTCGTGACTGGAGCCGGCGGCGCTGCGGCAGCGCGAGAGCGCGCGTTGCGCAGCTGAGGGTGTCGCCGGCCGCACGGTTGTGGTCGACGAAGCGTGGTGCGCCGCGCTCCGCTCCAAGCACCCCCGCCGCGCGACCCGGCCATGCTCACACCACGGCGATGGCCGCCTCGAGCCACGAGATGTTGAACCCGAGCACCATCATGGCGACGGTGTGTGGGAGCGGCGGGCGCGCGGGCAGCAAGCCAGTCACAGTCCCCGTCACCGCGGCCTCTGCCGACCGTCCTTCCTCGTCAAGGGCTGCACGCACCCTTTGCCGCCCCGCGTCGTCTAGGCAGGCATGGATTTGATCCAGCCCGTCATTGAGCGCGTGTGGCACGGCCTGCAGGCCAACCCCACGCTCCTGTGAGGCGTCGGGACCTTGCTTCCCCGCGCCGGCAGGCTCCCCGCCCCGGGTCGAGGCTGCGGCGAAGCGCGCGGCCATTCCGTGCGGTGTGTCGTCCCCAACTCGCAGCTACGCTGCCGTTCTCTGCGCGGCCGCCGCAATCGTGGTGCTCGGCATGATCATCCGCGACGCCTTCCTGGCCTGGCGCCTCGCGGGCGTGCCGGGACCCTCGGGCCTCCCGATCGTGGGGCACATCCCCTGGCTGCTCTCGGCGCCGTGGGATCGGTTCGGCGAGTGGGCCCGCAAGCACGGTGACGTGTACAAGATGTGAGTGCCCCAACCGCCGGCGAGCCCCGGTCCGCCCCCCGCGGCACGCGGTCGCCCACCTCGTCTGCCGGTCGATGCGCCCGCACCTGCCGCAGCTTCGTGTGGAACCAGCCAATGGTCATCGTGAGCAACCCGGACCTGGTTCGCGATATCGTCAAGGACACGAAGGGCCGGTTCCCCAAGGATAACTGGTCCTACAGCTTCTTCGGCCCCATCCTGGGCGAGGGCCTCGTCACGGCGGCAGGCGAGTCGTGGCGGAAGCAGAACGCGACGCTCAAGCCCAAGTTCAAGCACGCGGCGCTGCGGCAGTACATGCGAGCCTTCACCGGCGCCGCCTCGCGCCTCCGGGACCGCTGGGCCGCGGAGCCGGACGGGCACGTGGTGGAGCTGGACTCGACCTTCCGGGGCGTCACGCTCGAGGTGATCGCGGAGGTGACCCTCGGCCTGACGCCGAGCGACGCGAGCGTGCTCCCCCGCATCTTCTCCGAGATCATCGACGAGCTCAACCAGCGCATGTGGAAGCCGTGGCGGGCGTGGATGCCCGTGGAGCGCGAGCACCAGGCGCGCATCGCCGAGCTCGACCGCCTCGTCCTCGGCCTGATCCGGGCCCGCCGGGCGGAGTACGCCGAGGCCGGGGACGTCCCCGCGGGGCGCAAGATCCTCACCGAGGAGGAGGTGGACGCCGCCGGGGCGTCGCTCGAGGGCCGCGCGGACGGCGGCGACTTCCTGGACGTGATGCTGCAGGGGGGCGAGACCTTTAGCGAGCGCGAGATGCTGGACCAGCTCAAGACCATGCTCATGGCGGGGCACGAGACCACGGCCATGATGCTGACCTGGACCACGTTCCTCCTCACCAAGCACCGCGGGGAGATGGCCAAGGCCGTCGCGGAGGTGGACCAGGCCTGGGAGGCCGCCGCGGCCGAGGGGGGCGACCCCTCCTCCTTCCGGTGGTCCGGCGTGGAGCGCCTGTCGCAGGAGAAGTCCTCCGACGGCTCTGCCCAGTCCACGTACCTCCACTGGGCTCTGCACGAGTCGATGCGGCTCTTCGCGCCCGTGCCCATCCTGGCCAAGTGCACGGCCCGCGACAACGAGACGCTCGGCGACGCCGTCCTCCCCGCGGGCACCAAGGTCATGATCTGCTGCGTCGCGCTGAACAAGGACCCGAAGCTGTGGGGCGACGACGTCGCCGACTTCCGCCCCGAGCGCCACGCGAGCGACGAGGTCGCCCGCACCCTCGGCAAGCAGTACCGGTTCGCCTTCCTCCCCTTCTCCATCGGCCGCCGGGAGTGCATCGGCCGGCGCCTCGCCCTCGTCGAGGCCAAGACCTTCCTCGCCTACATCCTGCGGGACTTCGACCTCCGCCTCGCCCCCGGCCAGACCGACTCGCCCACCACCGACTGCTACATGATCCCGCTTCGCCCCGAGGGAGGCATGCGCGTCACCGTCCGCCGGCGCAAGCGCGGCGAGTGAGCCCGAGTGTCGCGCCGGCCCGAAGGCCGCCCACCTCCCCCGCTGCCCCTATGCCGCCGGCGAGTGCGCGGCGCGCGGCCCCATATCTTGCACACACGACGCAAGCGCGCGGTGCTTCGGCGTTCAAGCGCCCCCGGCCCGATTTCCCGCCAAGGCGATGACTCCCGCACGCGAGCACGGTGCGACCAGGGGCGAGATGGCTGTGGAATGAGGCAACAGCCCCCGACCTGGCGTTCCAGGCCTTTCGCGTGGCCGCCATCTGTGCTGGGGTGCCTCGGGAGCGCGCATGGCGATCCGGACGCGGGCGGGCCTAGCCAGGCAGCAGCTCTATGGGCGCGGGTCGCGAAGGCGGAGGTTGGCGTCTCGGCACTGCTGCCACGGCCCCGCTGCGGCGCGGGCGGTCAGGCCGGGCGAGCGAGGACAAGTCACGTCGACGTGACGAAGCAGCAACGGGCCTCCTGGCGATGTCCGACGTGCGACGCTCGCCCGCTGGCCGGGCAGAGCCTGGGTGTGACCACGAGTGAGTTGGCGGCTCGTCGGTCCGCGCGCGGAGCCACGCACCTCGGTCAAACACCCGCCAAGGGGCTCTGTGACACCCGCACCGATCGCTGGGCGAGGAGCATGGCCCAGGCAGCGGCGGCCAGGCCGAGAAGCGAGACGGCTAAGCCAACCTTTGACAGTGTCGACGAGTTCGTCAAGGCCAGCGACGGCAAGCGCAGCATTCGCAAGGTGCTCATCGCCAACAATGGGATTGCCGCAGTCAAGTGCATGCGGTCCGTCCGCACCTGGTCGTACGAGACCTTTGGCGACGATAGGGCAGTGAGGTAATATGGTCCCCCTCCCGGCGCCTTTCGCCGCCTTTTGACCCGCCCCCCTTGCTCGCGGCAAGCGGCGCGCACTCACCTGTGGGGTACTTCGCTCCTGCAGCCAAGGGGCAGGTGTGAAGCATGCACCGCAGCTGGGCCGCGGCCGGCGACGGTCAAAGCCGGCGCGTCGCGAAGCGGCAACCGGCAGCCACGCTTCGCGCCCGCATCACGCCCCTTGCGCACGGCTGCCGAGCCTTGATCCACAGCTTCGGCGGCTCGCTGTCTGCCCGTCTGCTTTCCGTCGCGTCGCAGGTGCGCTTCACTGTCATGACGACGCCCGAGGACCTGCGCGCCAACGCCGAGTACGTCCGCATGGCGGACGAGGTCATCGAGGTGCCGGGCGGCGCGAACAACAACAACTTCGCCAACGTCCGCCTCATCTGCGAGCTGGCGGAGACTTGCCGCGCCGACGCCGTGTGGGCGGGGTGGGGCCACGCCTCGGAGAACCCCGCGCTGCCGGACGGCCTCATGGACCGCGGCATCGCCTTCATCGGCCCCCCGTCCGGGCCTATGCGCGCGCTCGGCGACAAGATCGGGAGCACGATCATCGCGCAGTCGGCCGGCGTGCCGACCATCGCGTGGAACGGCGCCGGCATCTCGGTCTCGTACAAGGACGGCGGCCTCACGGACGAGGTGTACGAGCGCGCCAACGTCAGCAGCGTGGGCAAAGCGCTCGCCGTGGCCCCCGGCGTGGGCTTCCCCCTCATGGTGAAGGCGTCCGAGGGCGGCGGCGGCAAGGGCATCCGCAAGGTGACGGAGCTCGCGGGCCTTGCCGACGCCTTCCGGCAGGTGCAGGGGGAGGTCCCCGGCTCGCCCATCTTCCTCATGCGGCTGGCCTCGAAGGCGCGGCACCTGGAGGTGCAGCTTCTGGCCGACGAGTACGGCGAGGCCATCTCCCTGTCGGGCCGCGACTGCTCCGTGCAGCGCCGGCACCAGAAGATCGTGGAGGAGGGCCCGCCCGTGGCCGCGGACCCCGTGGTGTGGAAGGAGATGGAGCGCGCCGCGGTGCGCCTCGCCCGGGAGGTGGGGTACGTCAACGCCGGGACGGTGGAGTACCTGTACACGGAGCACCCGCCCGAGGGCACCACGACGCGCTTCGCCTTCCTCGAGCTCAACCCGAGGCTGCAGGTGGAGCACCCCGTGACGGAGATGATCACGGGGGTGAACCTGCCCGCCGCGCAGCTCCAGGTGGCCATGGGCGTCCCCCTGCACCGCATCGCCGACGTCCGCAAGCTCTTCGGCGCCTCGGCCGAGGGCGCCGAGCGCATCGACTTTGACGCCACCGAGCAGGTGCCCCCGCTCGGCCACGTCATCGCCTCCCGCATCACCGCGGAGAACCCGGACTCGGGCTTCCAGCCCACCTCTGGCGCCATCACCGAGCTCAACTTCCGGTCCACGCCCAGCGTGTGGGGGTACTTCAGCGTCGACTCGAGCGGCCGCGTGCACGAGTACGCCGACTCCCAGATCGGACACCTCTTTGGGTTCGGCCCCTCCCGCGAGGCCGCGCGGCGCAACATGGTCCTCGCCCTCCGCGAGCTCAGCATCCGCGGCGACATCCGGACCACGGTCGAGTACCTCGCGCACATGATGGAGTCCCACGACTTCCGCAAGAACCTCATCGACACCCAGTGGCTGGACCGCCGCATCGTCGCCAACGTCGGCGTCGGCAAGCCCGACCCCGCCTTCGTCGCCCTCATGGGCGCCGTCGTCAGCTGCCACGTGGCCGTGACGGAGCGCGCCAAGAGCTTCTGCGAGCAGCTGGAGCGCGGCCAGTGCCCGTCCCCCGCCGTCCTCAGCGTCGAGGAAGAGGTCAAGCTCGTGTACGAGGGCGTGCGATACACCATGCAGGCCGCCCAGGCGGGCGAGAACCTCGTCGTCGTCTCCTGCAACGGCGTCTACACCCTCGTCGAGGCCCGGGCCCTGTCGGACGGCGGCCTCCTCGTCCTCCTCGGCGGCCGCTCCCACGTCCTGTACTGGAAGGAGGAGCCCGCCGGCCTCCGCCTCGCCCTGGACGGCGCCACCTGCTCCTTCACCGCCGAGAGCGACCCGTCCAAGCTCGTGGCCGAGGTCAGCGGCAAGCTCGTTCGCTTCCTCGTCGAGGACGGGTCACACGTCGACAAGGGGCAGGGCTTCGCCGAGGTGGAGGTCATGAAGATGTACATGCCGCTCCTCGCCTCGGAGGCCGGCGTCATCCGCCACACCCAGCCCGAGGGCTCCATCCTCGAGGCCGGGACCCTCATCGCCCGCCTCGAGCTCGACGACCCGAGCCGCGTGCCGCAGGCCAAGCCCTTCGAGGGCGTCCTCGCCCAGACCGCGGTCAAGCCCGCGGCGACGCCCCGCGCCGCGGACGGGACCGCCGCCGCCGCCGCCGCCGCCGCCGCCGCCGCTGCCGCCGCCTCCCCCTCCTCGCCGGCCGCCTCCCCGGAGCCCACGTCCGCGCGCCGCGCCCACACCGTCTCCCGCAGCGCCGACCGCACCCTCCGCGCCGTCCTCTCCGGCTACGTCGTCCCCGGCGAGGTCTTCGAGGCCGCCGTGGCCGACTTCGACGCCGCCTGGCGCAACCCCCACCTCCCCCTCCTGGAGCTTGAGGAGCAGCTGTCGATCCTCGCATCGCGCCTGCCCGGGACCCTCACGGCGGACCTCGAGGCCGTGGCCGACGCGCACAGGGACACCATCGGCGTCCGCCGCGCCTCGCGCCCCGCCGACGACGCCGCACTGGCCGCGGCAGCCGATGGAGCCGTGACGTCAGCCCTCGGCGACGACGACTCCGCCGCCGCCCGCCCCGCGTGGCTCTCCCCCGACGAGCTCGACGCCCGCGCCGTCCGCGACGCCGTCAGCGCCGCCCTTGCGGCCACGACCGCCGGCCGCGAGCGCACCACGGCCGCCGCGACGTGCAAGCCCCTCCTCGACCTCTGCGACAAGTTCTCCGAGGGCGTCCGCGGGGCCCGCCGCGCCGCCCTGTGCAGCCTCCTCGACGCCTACGCCGCCGTGGAGCGCCTCTTCGGCGGCGGCACCGAGGGCCGCCGGCGCGAGGACGTCCTCATGGATCTCCGGTCCGCCCACCTCGACGCCGACCGCGGGGCCGCGGCCCTGCAGGGCGTCTACGCCACCGTGCGCGCCCACGAGCACGTGCGGGAGCGGAACGTCCTCGTCCTCCGCCTCCTCCGCCGCGTTGCCGCCGAGATCGAGGAGGACAAGAACGACGCCGCGCGCGACGCGGCCGCCGAGGCCGAGGCCGACGCCGCCTCCGCCCCCGCTCCCCCCCAGGCCCACGAGGAGACCGCGGGGAGCGTCGGTATGTCCCTCAGCCTCGACGACGAGCGGGTCTCCAACGCCCTGTCCCTTGCTGACTCCATCTCCGAGGCCGGGCGCTCCGAGGGCGACAGCACCAGGGACGGAACCCCGGCCCACGGGGCCCGCTCCTCCGGCGCCGCCCCCACCGGCGGCGCCTGGGACACCGAGGAGACGCTTCTCTACTCCCTGGCAGAGCTCCGCGGCCCGGCCTTCGCCGAGGTCACGCTCGAGGCCCGGCAGATCCTCATCCTAGCCCGCCAGCCGTCCGCGCGCCAGCGCCTCGCCGCCATCGAGCGCGCCCTGCGCGCCGCGGCCCGCGAGGGCGCCCGCACCCTCTCCCGCGACCTCCACCCCGCCATCGCCGAGGAGCCCGCCGACGGCGCCCAGCCCGGTGCCGTCATCCGCGCCGCCGCCCCGCTGCCCCCCGGGGCCCCGCGCCCCACTTCGGTCCTCCGCGGCCTCGTCCGGGCAGAGCTCCCCCTCGTCGACGTCCTCATGCGCTTCTTCGCCCACCCTGACGCCGCCCTCCGCCGCTCTGCCGTCGAGGTGCACGTCCGCCGGCTCTACCGCGCCTACTTCGTGCGGTCCATCACCTTCGAGGACGCGCCGGCGGAGCGCGCCCTCGTGACAGGTGTCTTCCGATTCGCCTCCAGCGGCCCGGGCTCCGGCGCCGGGGACGACGCGTCGCTGCCGTCGTCGCCCGTCGCCCACCCCGGGGCCCACGCCGCCGCCAGCTCCTCCGGCTCCGGCTCCGGCTCCGGCTCCGGCTCCGGCTCCGGCGGCATGCGCAAGGTCGGCAGCCTCGGTGGCGGCAAGCGCTCCCTTCTCTACGCCGCAGGCGCCGCCGACTCGGTCGACAACCTCAAGGCACTCTCCGCCCGCACGCACCTCGCGCGGCCCCAGTCCTCGGGGGAGCCCGTGGCCGCCGCGACGACCCGAGTCGGCGTCTTCGCAGTCTTCCAGACCCTCGAAGACCTCGCCGGCAGCGGCCCCGCCCTCGCGGCCCTCGTCGCGCGCGCCCACGGCGGCGCCGACGGCAGCGGTGTCGCTCCCGCGGCCAGCGTCCACGTCATCCACGCCGTCGTCCTCTCCCGCCCCGCCCGGGCCGACGCCGCCGCCGAGTCCGACGACGCCCAGTGCGCCGCCCTCTTCGAGGCAGCCCTCAAGCCCCATGCTGCGGCCCTCGAGGCCGCCGGCGTCCGCCGCGTCACCGTCCTCGTGCCCCCCGACTCCTCCGCCGCCGCGGCCCAGCGCTCCCGCCTCTCCCTGCCCTCCGTCGGCCCCGGCACCGCCTCGACTCCCACCCTCCGCGCCAGCACCGCGGCCGTCGCCGCCGACGACGCCACCGGCACCCGCCGCAAGGCCTCCCGCGGCGCCGACGTCCCCGCGTCCGTCGTCCCCAGCCCCCTCGCCGCCATCCGCGGCTTCTCCCTCAGCATCGGCGAGGCCGAGCAGGCCAGCGCCGGCGCCCCGCGCGTCGCCACCGGCACCGACGCGCCCCCCACGCAGCCCTGCGCCTTCACCTTCCGCTGCCGCCTCGGCTTCGCGGAGGAGTCCCGCATCCGGCACCTCGAGCCGCCACAGAGCGGCTACCTCGAGCTCGACCGCCTCGCCAACTTTGACGTCGCCCTCGTCCCCACCCCCAACCGCGCCGTCCACGTGTACGAGGCCCGGGCCGCCGGCCCCGCCACCGGCCGCGGCGCGCCCCGGCGCCGCTTCTTCGTCCGCTCCATCGTGCGCCAGACCGAGCGCCTCCCCACCCTGGACTCGGTCCTGGAGCAGTTCCCCGGGCCCGAGCGCATGTTCCTCGAGTCCCTCAACGCCCTCGGCGTGGCCATGGGCGGCGCCGCGGCCGGCGGCGGCATGGCCGTGGGCAACAACCACATCTTCCTCAACGTCCTCCCCACCGCCTCCGTCCACCCCGAGTACGTCGTCTCGGTGATCAGGACCCTCGCCCGCCGCTACGCCGACCGCCTCCGCGTCCTCCGCGTCGCCAGCGTCGAGTTCCGCATCCTCACCCGCCTCCGGCCCTCCGCCGCCCCCCTCGCCCTCCGCCTCCTCTGCTCCAACCCCACCGGGTACGTCCTCCGCGTCGACTCGTACGTCGAGGTGCGCGACGACCGCCGGCCCGAGGCGGAGCCCGTCCTCGCCTCCATCCCCACTTCGGGGCCCGACGTCGTCATGGGAAGCATGGGCACCGGGCCCGCGGACATCGCCGCGGCGCGCGCCGCCGTCCACGCCGAGGCCACCGCCGCCGTCCGCGCCGCGGGGGGCAGCGCCATGTGGCCCGCCGCGGCCTCCTCCGGCGGCCTCGCCGCCGTCCGCGCCGTCTCCCAGTCCTCCGTCGCCGCGGGGAGCAACCCGCGCGGGGAGCTCGACGGCCGCCCCGTGAGCCAGCCGTACCCGGTGACGTCCCCCTTCGAGCGCCGCCGCGCCCTGGCCGCCCACATGTCCGAGACCGTCTTCGTCTATGACTTCATCGAGCTCGTCGAGCGGGCCCTCGAGACGGAGTGGGACAGGTACAACCGCCAGGCCGCGCGGGCCGCCTCCCGCTCCGGCGCCTCCACCGTGCGCCGGCCCAGGCGCGTCCTCATCGCCCGGGAGCTCGTCCTCCGGCCCCGCCGGACCGAGGAGCCGGCCGTGTCGCTCGATGGCGGCGCCTACAGCCGCAACCGCAGCTTCAGCACCGAGATGGGCGCGGCGGACGGCGACGCCGCAGCCGCCGGCGGCCAGGGCCGCGACGCGGGCAACGGCGGCGCCGACAGCCCCGTGGCGCCCGGCGTCGACGCGGCAGGGGGCCCTGGCGCCTCCCCCGGCACGGCCCAGGGCGCGGCCACCTCGGCCGCCGGCCCGTCCGACGGCAAATCCCACTCCGCCGACGTGTGGGCGTGGGAGCTGCACGAGTCCACGAGGGCGGCCGGGCAGAACGACATCGCCATGGTGGCGTGGCGCCTCACCGTCTTCACGCCCGAGTGCCCCGAGGAGGCGGGCGGCCGCGAGATCGTCGTCATCGCCAACGACATCACCGTCGCCGCCGGCTCCTTCGGCGTCCTCGAGGACGCCCTCTTCTACCACGCCTCGCGCCTCGCCAGGGACGCGGGGATCCCGCGCATCTTCCTCGCCGCCAACAGCGGGGCCCGCATCGGCCTCGCGGAGGAGGTCAAGGCACGCTTCCGCGTCGCCTGGAGCCGCCCCGATGACGCCACCAAGGGCTTCCGCTACCTGTACCTGTCGCCGGAGGACTACGCGGACCTCGGGGGCGACGGGGCGGCGGGCAAGGCCAAAGACGCCGCGGCCAAGGGCGCCGCCGCCGACGCCGCGCACGAGCGCCGGGCGTCGGCCGCGTCGGCCGCGGGAGCCTCGGACCGCGGCCTCGGGGGCGCGGCGTCCGCGGCGAGCGCGGGCAGCGCCGGCGGCGCAATGCCCGCCGCGTCCCGCCCCAGCGTCCGGTGCCACCGCGTCGTGGAGGACGGCGAGGAGCGCTGGGTGATCGATGACGTCATCGGCCGGGACGAGGGCCTCGGCGTGGAGAACCTCCGCGGCTCGGGCCTCATCGCCGGTGAGACCAGCCGTTCCTACCGCGACAACTTCACCCTAACCTACGTCTCCGGGCGGTCCGTTGGCATCGGCGCGTACCTCGTTCGCCTCGGCCAGCGCACCATCCAGAAGCGCACCGCGGCCCCCATCCTCCTCACCGGCTACCAGGCGCTCAACAAGCTCATCGGCGCGCAGGTGTACACCTCCAACGAGCAGCTCGGCGGGCCCAAGATCATGTACCACAACGGCGTCACCCACCAGGTGGTGGAGGACGACCTCCAGGGCATCGTCGCCTGCGTGCGCTGGCTCTCGTACGTCCCCCGCCTCCGGGGCGCCTCCCTGCCCATCTCCCCCGGCACGGCGTCGCTCGACCCCGTCGACCGGGGCATCGCCTTCGTGCCCCGCGGCGACCCGTACGACCCGCGCCACCTTCTCGCCGGCACCACGGACTCGGCCGCGGCCGACGAGGCGTCGTCCTCCCCGTCCGCCCCGCCCCGGCTGTCCGAGACCAAGGCCTCGACCGCCGACGCCGAGTCCGCCTGGACCTCCGGCTTCTTCGACCGCGGGTCGTGGACAGAGACCCTCGCCGGCTGGGCGCGCACCGTGGTGGTGGGCCGCGCCCGCCTCGGCGGCATCCCCATGGGCGTGGTCATCGCCGAGACCCGCACGGTGTCGGCCACCCGCCCCGCCGACCCGGCCACCCCGCAGTCCATGGAGACCACCGTGCAGCAGGCCGGCCAGGTCTGGTTCCCCGACTCGGCCTACAAGACCGCCCAGGCGATCCGCGACTTCGCCGCCGAGGAGCTGCCGCTCATGATCTTCGCCAACTGGCGCGGCTTCTCGGGCGGCCAGCGGGACATGTTCGACGAGGTCCTCAAGTTCGGCGCGTACATCGTCGACGCCCTCACCGAGTACAAGCAGCCCGTCTTCGTGTACATCCCGCCCAAGGGCGAGCTCCGCGGCGGCGCCTGGGTCGTCGTCGACCCCACCATCAACGAGGACGTCATGGAGATGTACGCCGCGCCCGAGGGACGCGGAGGCGTCCTGGAGCCCGCGGGCATCGCCTCGATCAAGTTCAAGCCCCGCGACATCCGCGCCGCGGCCAGCCGCCTCGACCCGACCGTGCAGGCCCTCGCTGCGTCGGCCAAGTCAGCCCGCGACGCCGGCGACGACGCCGCCGCCGCCCGCTTCGAGGCGGAGAAGGAGGAGCGCATCCGCCGCCTGACCGGCGTCTTCACCCAGATCTCGCACCACTTCGCCGACCTCCACGACCGTCCCGGGCGCATGATGGCCAAGGGCGTCATCCGCAACGCCATCCCCTGGGAGCGTGCCCGCGCGTTCTTCTACTGGCGCCTCCGCCGCCGCCTCGCCGAGTTCGCCCTGCGCCGGCGCATCGCCGAGGCCGCGCCGCAGCTGTCCTTCGCCGCCGCCGGGCACCTCCTCCGCTCCTGGTTCGTGTCCACGGCCACGTCCCGCGGCAGCACGGGAGCGGGCCTCTGGGACCAGGACGTCCGCGTCCTACAGTGGCTCGCCGACTCCCGCGAGGCCCTCGAGGCCCGCGTGTCCACGCTCCGCCGCGAGAGCATCACGCAGCGCGTCCTCGAGCTCGGAATGAGCGACGCCGGCGCGGCCCTCGACGGGATCCTCGCCCTCATCAACCGGCTGCCGGTTGACCAGCGCGAGGCCGTCGTCGGCAAGCTCCGCCGCGAGGTGCTCTTCGGCCCCGTCCCGGGCGCCTCGCGCTACGGGGGCGACCCCCTGCTCGATGGCCTCCCGCCCCGCATGCAGTGAGTGCGCCTACCCTGTCCACGCCGTGCGTGTTGTGTGTGGGTTTTGCCTTGGGCGCGCGGCCGTGCTACGCCCAAGAACACCCCCTCTGCCAAACGTGACGGTGCTGCCACTCAGCCACAATGAGAGCCCTGCAGGAAGGCTCGACGTCTGCTTGGGGCCCGGCATGGCGCCGCAAGCCTGGCATTCACTCGGAGTAGAGGCTGCATCGCGATTCCCAAGCCCATCCTGCGTTTAACGCCGCAAAGCTGCCGCCAGACGGATGCAATGAACATCATTATACGTATTTCGGCATGCTCGGCACGCTGGGTTTGCCCGGGGGCACGCTCTGGGCGGCAGGCATGCAGAGCTTCCCGGCAGCGGCAATTGCTGAGGCGCGACACATCGAGCGGGAGCACGCCATGGCGGCCTCGGACGCGTCCAAGCAGCGCGTGGCGGCAGTCGAACAGCTGCTTGCGAGCGCGAGCACGGCGGCGGGGCCACAGCTGGGGGCGATGAGCGCGTCGAGCTTTTTCGGAGCCGACGACGCGGGCAACCAGCTCGAGGAGGAGGATGACGCCATGTCCTGGGGCGGCATGCCGGACTGGGAGGACGACCGCGCAGCTGCTGCGGTCGAGCCGCCCGTCCAGGCACCGAAGCGGAAGGCGCCGTCCCCGGCGGTCTCGCCCAAGCGTCTCCGCCCCGCTCCGGCGGAGGAGCGTCCCTCCGAGCCCCCCGCCGCCTCTGGTCACCAAAGCACTGCCAGGGACGATGGCTTGGTCGAGAGCAGCGATGACAGCGACGCGACGGAGCTGGAGCCAGCGCGCCACGTGAGGCCGAGGCTGGCTCCGGCCGCCGCGCCTCCCACCCTTTCCCGGGGCACCGCCAAGCCAGCCGCCCCGCTCGAGCCTGCGGCAGCTTCGGAGGACGCGCCTCCGTCTCCGGATGCCGCCGCCAGGGCGGCGGCGCAGGCCTCTGCCGTCGACACCTCCCTGCTCCTCGCAGAGGCACGGTCCCTT
>Ga0136560_1001258_pt1 | contig 12966 bp, 6 predicted proteins | sample AntRauMeHopE1497_FD_104925 | JGI IMG/M metagenome (GOLD analysis project Ga0136560, IMG submission 104925) | Saline lake microbial communities from Rauer Islands, Antarctica - Metagenome Hop E1 #497 | ecosystem: Environmental > Aquatic > Non-marine Saline and Alkaline > Saline | place... | reverse complement strand
CCGCCCTCCGCTGCGGCGGTTTCGCGAGAGAGGACGTCGGCGCCGGCGCCGACCACTCTCCAGGACTTGCCGGCGACGGCGCTGGTCAGCGGAAGCACAACGGACGGAACAGACAGCGAGAGCCAGACGACGTCGACGGCAGAGCCGCACGGCAGAGCCGCAGGGGCGGGCGGACTGTCGGTGCGGGCCAGGGATAATACCGCGACCAGCCCCGCCGCGGCAGAGCCGGGGGAGGCGAGCAGAGCCGCGGCGGCGGCGTTGGATCCGGCGAGCGACGCCAGGCCGACACGCCCCGACCGCAGGCGGCAGAGCCGGGCGGCAGAGCCCACGGCCGCCGCCGACGGGGACGGCCCAGCAGCCGGCCCGGCGCCGGCCTCGGCGGAACGTTCCGCCGCCCAGCGACCCGTGCCCAGCTCCAGCTGCGACACGGACCTGACCGGCCCCGCCCTGCCGTGCCCCGGCCCCGGGGCCTGCGCGCGGTTTCGCCACCGCCGCCCCGGGGACGGCTTCGCCCCCGGCTCTGCCCAGGCGACTCCCGACCTCGCGTCGCTGGCTCTGCTCGACGCCACGGAGCCGGTGCGGCCCCTCCACGCCCCGGAGTATTGGTCGTGGGCCGGCAGCGCGGGGCCGGGCGTCGCGAGGGCCGGCGAGACCGCCGGCGCGGCCCCCGGCCCGCCCCCCCGCAGCGACGACGACGACGTCGATCCGGGCGCCGGGGCCGGCCCGCCGCTGCCCCGCTGGCCCGGGCCGAAGGCGGACAGAGCTCCCGCGACCTCCGCGGCGACGTCGGCGGAGGGGGCCCACCCGGGGCCCCGCCCCGCGGCTCTGCCGGCGGCCGGGGCGTCGACCGGCTCTGCCGGGCCGGCGCGGAGCCCAGCCGCGGGGGACCCCGACGTCGACGCGGTGCGGGAGCGGACGCGGAGAGACAGCACGGCGTCAGACGCCGCCGCGAGCGGGTCGTGGCCGTGCGACCCCGGGCCCCCAGCGGCGCCCGCCGGCGCCCCGGCCGGGCCCGACAGCAGCGCCCGCAGCAGCGCGACCGCGAGCTCTGCCGGCAGAGCCGCGTCGAGGACGCCGAGGGACGTCGCCGCGACCACCGCGCGCCGAAGGCCCACGCTCGTCACGCCGAGCATCGCCGCAGCCGCAGCCGCCGCCCCGGCGGTTTCGCGCCCCGGGCTCCACGGCGCGGCGACGGCCCACCTAGGGCCCTGCCTCGCCATCGACGCCGCGGCCAGCTCTGCCCGGAGCAGAGCCCGGACCAGCAGCGCGAGCCGGTGGTGCGTGAGCGACTCGTGGAGGAGCGACTCCCTGGCAGAGCCGGCGTGGCCGAGCGACGCGGTGCCGACGAGGAGCGACGCGGCCGCGGCGACGGCCGTCTTGACGCCGTCACCCGACGACGCCGCCGACAGAGCCACGGACCCCGCCCCGCCGCCGGCGGGGCCGGACCCGCGGCCGCCGGCCAGGTGCGACGGGTCGAGGGCCGGCAGAGCCACGCCCCAGAGGAGGGGCGCCCCTCCGGCTCTGCCGGCATCGATGACGGTGGTCCAGGAGCTCTGCCGGCCGAGGAGGGGACCGACGCTCTGCAGGCTCGCCTGTCGGGAGGAGGCGGAGGCGGCGGCTGAGGCGGCGGCAGCGGCCGCTGCGAAGGCGGGGCCGGCCCTGGGGCAGGGGGCGAGCAGCCAGAGGGGGAGCCTCGGTGGTCGCCGACCACCGACCGGCGGGACCCATCCCCCGGGGCTTTCGGCGGCGGCGGCGTCGTCGTCGCCGTCACCGCCGTCGTCCGGAGTGGTGGTCGCCCCGCCGGCGGCCGACGGAGGCGGTGACACGACCGGCGAGGCGATGGGTCTGACCCTCGTCGCCTTCGACACGGCGGGGGCCCCTGCCCCTGCGCCCCCTCCGCCCCCGCCGCCGCCGCCGCCGTCGGGCCCGACCGCCGCCGGCTCGGGCGTCAGCAGGTCGCGGGACAGCGGCGCAGCCCGGAGCCGACCGGCTCTGCCGGCAGAGCCACCCCCGGCGCCGGGCGCGCTGCCCCGCGCCGCGGGGGCCCCCGGCGTGTCGTCCTGCTGCGACGACGTCGACCACGCACGGAGGCCCGACGACTCCAGGGCCGCGAAACCCGGCCGGCCCGCGAAGCCGCCGCTGGAAGGCGACGACAGCACCGACCGGCTGCTCCCCGCCCCCGGCAGAGCCGCCGGCGAGCCGCGCCCGAGCGCGCTGCCGCCCCTGCCCGCCTTCGGGGCGGCGCCACCGGCAGAGCCACCGGCAGAGCCGCGTCGCGCCGTCCTCGTGGGCGGTGGCATCCGTCGTGGCGGCGGCTCCGGCCGCCGGGTCCACGCCGACGGCGCCGCGGCGTCGGCGGAACGTTCCCCCGGCCGCGACGGTGCCCCGCCGCCGCCGCTGCCGTGGCCGTCGTCGTCGCTCGTGGCCGCTCCCTCGGCCCCGTCCTCCTCCTCTTCCCCCTCCTCGCCGGCGCCCCCCCACCGCGGCCCCGCCCCCGGCCTCGCCCATGCCTGCAGAGCCAGCCCGAGCGACCGCGGCACCCGGAGACGGGGCGCCGACGCCGCCGGCCGGAGGTCCGACCCCGACCCGCCGGCCGCCACGAAGGGGTCAGACGCCACCTCGGCGGAACGTTCCGCCGCGTGCGCGAGCTCCCACGCGCGCCGGGGCCCCAGCGGGACCAGCGCGGCCGCCGACACCCCCAGCACCCGGGGGCGACGACCACCACTCCCCGCGCGCCGCAGGTCGACGGCGAGCGACGCGGCGTCGGCGCGGCCGTGCCGGAGCCCCAGCGACGACCACGACGAAACCGCCACCACCGCCGCCGGCCGGACGACCACCACTCCGGCGGTGACCTCGAGGCCCGGCACCGCCGCCGCGCTCCCTTGATCGATCGACGGGGCGCGGGGCCCCGCGGCGGCCCTGGCGGCGGCAGCCGCCCAGGCCCCGCCGGCCCCCGGCGCGAAGCCGCCACCGCCGCCGCCGACCGCGCCCGGCGCCCCGCGGTTTCGCGCCCCCGGTGCGGCGCGTCGCTCCATCGCCCTCTCGAACCCGAGCCAGGCAGGCGCCCCGCGGCCCCCCCCCGCCACGCCGGCGCCGCCCCCCGGGCCCAGCGGCGGCAGCGGCGGCCTCCCCGCCACCGTGACGTCATCGCCCAGCGCGGCCGCCGCGTCGCGTCCCCAGGCCCGGATCGCCGGCTCCAGAGACCCCGCGGCATCGCCTGCCGGGGGCGCCCCGCGGCCGCCCCCGACCCTCACGCCGATCCTCCCGCCCCGCTGGACGCCGGCACCGGCCGACCCGTCCGACCACCCTTCGCCCGACGACGTCGACCACCCTTGCCTCTCCCCCTCCCCCCCCGACGACGACGACGACGACGACGACGACCGACCCCGCCCCGCCGGCCCCTCGCCGAGGCACCCGCACCCCTCCCCGCCGGCAGGGCTCTCGACAGAGCCTTCGGCAGAGCCGCATCCACGGGCAGAGCACAGGCAGCCGCAGGAGCAGACGCTGTCGACGGCCGCCTCGCACGCAGCCCACCCGCGGTTTCGGCTCTCCGCGCGCCCAACCAGCACCGCTGCGGCGACCCCCAGCCCCGCGGCAGAGCCGCACGGCCGGCAGAGCCGGCGGCGGGGCGCCCACATCAGCGCCAGGAGCCCGCCCGCCTCGACCGCCTGCAGAGCCGCTCGGGACCACAGGAAGAGCGGAGTGGTGAGAGACGCCCCCTGCAGAGCCAGGAGGAGGGCGGCCTGCGCGGCGATCGCCGCTGACGCGACGGCGATGGCAACGACAAACGTCGCGAGCGCCCGGTCCAACGCGCCCCTCGCGGCAGAGCTGAGGGTTCCGAGCGACGCGCGAGCGACCCAGGTGCGGCCCCCAACCCCGAATCTGACGCCGCGGGGCTTCCGGGCCGCCCCGTCGTGCGACGCCGGCGCCGCGCCGCCCCGCCGCCCCCGCCCCCGCCTGACGCGCGGGCTCGGCCCCAGCTGCACCCCGTCGTCCCCGCTGTCGCCGAGGAGCCGCTCCCCCGCCCCGGCGGCGCCCCGCCCGTCGAGGCCCAGCGACGGTGACCCGGCCCGGCCGCGCCCGCCCCGCGCCGCCGCCCCGCCGCGCCGCTTGGCCCCGGGCGCGCACCCGCGCGCGGGGCCGCACCACCGCGCCCCGTCCGCCCCGATGACCCGGTTCCGGACGCTCCAGGCCGTGCTGACGAGCCGGACGGCGAGCGCAAACAATAGCCCCTCGTTCGCGGCCGCCGCCCACCACATCGCGTAATACCCGTTCGCCCCGGCGCCGCTCGCGTGCAGCTGGTACTCCCACACCACGAGGCCCAGCGAGAGGCCGTAGAGCGCCGCGTTGACGAGGAAGAACGCCGTGTAGATGGCGTACCGCGCCCGGCTCCGCGCCGGGTGCAGCAGCCCGCGCCAGTGCGCGTCCACGAAAAGCAGGAGCTGCGAGAGAAGCGCCGGATCGGAAGGGGACGGGGGTCGGGCGACGCGGAGCGAGCGCAGCGGGGGAGGCACGAAGCGAGCGGGGCGACCGACCCGTGTGTGCGCCCCCACGGCGGCACCGGACCGCACACCGGGGCACAGATTCACGACGTTTCGCGCAACCATGCCGCAGCGCCGCTTGAGGGCGAACTGCAACACCTCTGGAGGCGCGCGGAGAACGGGCAGGACGGATCCGGGCTGCCCTCGTCACGGGCGGCCGGCTCGAGTCCGGGGCGGCGTACCCGCGGCACGATGATCGCCTCTTCCGCTGGATCTCTCTGGTGCCGGGCGCGGGGCGCGCTCCCGCCGGCAGCGCGGGCTCACAGTGAAGGCAAGGCACTTGGTTGCGGTGTCCAGGACGAGGTTCCCGAACGCGGTGTCGTACGGCTGAACGAACAGGAAGGCCGAGGCCGAAGAGACGAGCGCCCACACGAAAAGGAAGCCATGGAACCCGACCGAGGCGCCGCACCGCCGCCTTCCCGCGGGCGGCACGTGCAGGGCCGTCCGGACGGCGGCGATCCCCGCGATGGCCGCAAAAACGGCGCACTCCGCCCACCCCGCGCACTCCAGAGCGCTGTCCATCGCGCCCCGCTGCTGCCGGGCCGGGACCGCGCCCCTCCCGGGCGCCCGGTGTGCGCCCGGCCGGCAGATCAGCGAAATGGCCGGCTCCGGTCACAACCACCCGAGGACCGAACGCCCCGCGACGCGCCGCGCAGCCGATCGCGCGCGGCCACCGAGCCGGTGTGAGCGTATTTCGCTAGCCCGGCGGGGCCGTGCGGTAAGGCGGGGCCCCGCGGGTCTCGGCGCTCGGGGCGGCGGGCGTTCCACCAGATAGCCCGATGCCTACGGCGGAGCGCGCGGGGCGGCCGGCCGGCCGGCGCGGCACCCCGCCACACCGAACACGCGGTCTACCAACGAGTCGGTGCTGATGGGCAGCGGCGCCCGCCCTGGTCACGGCGCCGCGCCGCGGCAGGGCGGAGCGTTGATATGCGACTCCGGCCACTGTGCGGCGCCGGCAACGACGCCACGGCACCGAAACGGCACCTCACCGCACCATGACGGCGTCAGTAACACGCATACTAATGCCGCTTCGGTCGCGGGCCGAGCGTCGGCCGTGGCTCGGCCGAGAGTGGGGCGCGCGGGCACTTGCCCCCCTGTCGGCGGGTCGCCGGTGCCCGCTCGATCGCTGCCGGCCAGGCCGGCTGGCGTCCCTCCCGGCGCGACGAAACACGCAATCGCGCACCACGGAAGCCCAGGCGGGCGAGGGGCGGTCCCCACGGCGCCCGTGGCGCCGGCCAGTGGCGCTCCCGGAGCCGGCCGCACGCTGTGTCGGCTGCGACCGCACGGCTCTGGCGCCGCCAGCACCGCGCCAGCGCGCGACATCCTCGGCATATCGCACGCTGCCGACCCTTGCACCGCTCTCGAGCGGGCGGCGGCCTCGCCCGCCGCCTCGGCTGACGACGCCCCGCTGCCTCCGCGCTACAAAACCGAAGCTAGGCCGTTGTAGCACACCCCACCCCCGCGCGCGCGACACCTCGGAGCAAACACCTTCTGGTTCATCATGCGCACGGCCGGGGCGCGACGCGGCGGACGCCCGGGCGCTGGGAGCGGGCGCCCGCAGCTGGACAGCCGCGCGTTTCGGGGCGTCATGGCGCACCTGCGCGGCCGCGATGTCGCGAGGCTGGCCATGACGTGCAGGGCGGCGGCGTCCGCGGCAGACTGCCCCGACCTCTGGGCCACGATGCTGAGCCGTGAGCCCTGGGGGCGGCCGACCACTGTGGCGGACGCCGCGGCAGCCGTCGTGGCAGCGAGGCCGGAGGGCGCGCCGGCCCGCGTGGGCGGCACCCCGGACGGGGACGGGATCCGCGTATCCGGCGACGGGGCGGCGGCGCCCCGGGTCAGGCCTTCGGACGGGGCGAGCGGCCCGGGCAGCGTGCTGCCACCCCGCCCCGTCGGACCCACCGCCGCCGCCACGTGCGAAAGGTACGACCTGGGGTGGGATACTGACCCCGCAAGCCGCCGAGCGGTGCTCGCGGCCGTCCTGCGCGCCGCGTATGCGGCCCGGGCGGCGCTGCAGCTGCGGCTCGACGCGGCGCGGGACGGCCGCGGGCCGGACCGCGCCAGGGCCGCCACGGACCGCGCCATCGCGTGCCGCCGGTGCGTCCTGTGGCGTGCGTACCTGCCGCTCCTGTTCCTGACCGCCGCGGCGGGCGCGACGGGGCTCGCGGCCGCCGGCCTCGTTTTCGACGGCGCCGGCCTGTTTTGGGCCGACGTCGCCCTCGGCTGCGCCTTCGCGGTCATCCTCGCGTGGTTCGCGTACGAGGGGGCGTGGGGCGCCGCCGCGCTGTACGCGCTGTCGTCGGCCGGGCGGTCGCGGCCAGCGCCGTGCTGCTGCGCCGGCGGCCCGGACCCGCCGCCCCTGGTGCCGGGCGAGAGCCCCGGGACCGTCGACAGCTACCCGGACGTCGCGGTGGGGTCGGCGGCGCACGCCATGCTCGTGATGGAGGGAGAGTGGGGACAGCACATCAGCGCTTGCGGGGCGCTGCTCCGCACCCGGTCGTGCCTCCCTCAGTCGTGCCGCGTCGAGCCCGTGCCGCCGCCGAGGCCGCCCGGGTCCATGCTCCGCCGCGACAACGCCGGGTGGCCAGCCCCGTTGGGGTTCCGCGAGGCCTGGGCCGTGCGCACATGCCTCCTCGTCGCCGTGCTCCTCGCGCTCGGCGCGGCGCTCCTGACCGCCCGGGCCGCCGGCGAGGCCTTCACGGCCACGGAGGCGTTGACGCCGTGGATGGCGGGCGCGGTGGTGGCGCTCACCGCCGCCGTCCCGGTCATGGCGTCGAAGCGCGAGGTCTCGGCACGGGCGAGCAAGTTCCCGCTCGGCGGCGACGGCGGCGAGTCGCGAAACCGGACCTGCTTCGTGGTGGGCTGGGCGGGCGTCGCGGCGGCGCTGACGATGCTCTGCGCGGCCGTGTCCGCGACGGACGACCCGCTCGGCGCCGACGTCAGGAGCGGAGTCGGCGGCACCCTGGGCGTGATCTTCGTCCTCATCGGCGCCGTGGTGGTGCCCGGCCTGCTCTTCGAGTGCGTCGCATTCGTCGCCATGCTCTTCGGGTGCCGTGGTTTCCCGGCGAACACAGGCCGGACGGGATGCACGTGCCGGCTGACACACCTGTCCCTGGGCCTCCTCTCGGTGTCGCTCGTGTCGCTCAGGGCCCCCCTGGCCGTCGGCGGCAGCATGGCCGTGGCCCTCGTCCCGCTCAGCGTCTCGCTCGCCACCGGCCTGGCGTGGGCTGGCGTCTCGGCGGCTCTGCGCAACGCCATCGGCGCCACCCCCGGCCGGGCCGTCAGGCCCACGATGCCCTCTCCCGCCGAGCCGGCACGCATCATCCTCCGGCCGGGCTTCCGCGGAGGCCGGGCCGTCGTGGTCCAGCTAGACTGAGTGTCGGCCGCCCCGCCGATCTGCCCGCACAGGCGCCCCGAACCGCACACGCCCGCCCACACAACCGCGGGCATGGCGCAGAACCTGCGTGTGCGTGAAGTTGGGCGCAGTGATGGCCGCCGTGCATGACCATGCCGGGCGGAGCGAGGGGGCGCGGTTCTCAGACCTGCCCGTCTCCGTGCTGCGGCGCGTCCTGAGCGCCCTGCCGGGCCCGGATGCTCTTCGAACATCAGGTGTGTCCCGTCGCACGGCGCTGGCCTCGCGGAGCGCGGGACTATGGGCGGGGCTGCTTGCTTCCGAGTTTGAGCTGGGCGCCGAACGGCTGGCAGAAACGGCCGTGCTGTACGCCCTGGAGCGCGCGGCACCAGGCGACACGGTCGGGCAGTGCATCGACGAAACGGGCCCGGCCTTGGACCCGTCGCTTGGGGAGCGCCGGCTGGGCCGGGCCGCGCCCGCCATGGTGGTTGTGGAGGCCGGGACACCTGCGCCAGCAGACATCGCCACCGCAGCCGCTGCGACGCCCGCTCCCTGGGATCCGCGAACAGCAGCTGCTGCGGATTGCAGCGCCGCGTCCGCGGGCGCCAGCGCTCGGCGCCCTGACCTCGGGCGGCCGCTTGTCTCCGACAAACGGCAGGTCCCGAAAGCCGATGCCGACGCCGCCCGCCGCCGCACCGCGCTCCACGCCCTCGTCCTCAGGCGGTGGTACGTCGCAATGCTCCGGCAGCGGCTGTCGCCCGACGAGCGAGCTTTCCTCATGCACCCGAGGCGGCGCGACGAGTGGCAGGCGTGCAAGCGCCGCTCCGATGCGACCGTCTTCGCGCGCGGTGTCGTCGCCGTGCTCATCGTGGGAGCCGCCGTCGCCAGCCTGTCGCTGGCGCTGCTCGGGGCGGGCCTGGCCTGGGACGGGTCGTCGTCGACGACGACGGTGTCGCTGCTGGTGTGGCCGATGGCGGTCGTGTCGGGTCTGGCGATGGCGCACGTCACGCTGTGGTCGGCGGTGGTGTGCCTGGGGTCGCTGGACGCGATCGGGCGCCGCCGGCCGTGTCCGAGCGATGGCGGTGGTGGGCGGTGCTGCGATCGTGACGATGGCGGGGCGTGGAGCGACGCGCCGCCGGGCACGTGCCGCCAGTGCACCCGCAGCCACGGCGACGTTGCGGGGTCTCCGCTGCCGTGCGCGGTGTGCGTGGGCCAGGCGAGCGACGCGATGCTGTGCCGGCTGGCGGCTGCGGGCGTGCCGCGCCGGGGGTGCGGGACGGGGCTCCGCGGCGCGGGAGCCTGCAATGAGGCCTGCGGCGAAAGGTGTCACTCTGTATGCGGTCACGCAGGGGGTCTGTGCCTGGGCCTTGCGGTCAAGTTGGGGCTTGCGATCTCGGCGGCGGGGCTGTCAGGGACGGCGGTGCTGCTGGCGGCGCGGACGTCGGGCATGGTGGGGGCGTCGTCGGTGTCGTGGTTCGCGGCGGTGCTGCCCGCGATGGCGGGGTGCGCTGTGGGCGTTCCGACGGCGAGGTTTGCGCTGGGGTCGATCCGGTACTGGCGCGGCGGCGGCAGAACGCCGCCCAACTACGGGTCGGCGATCACGGCTGCAGTCGGAGGTGGCGTGCTGGCAGCGTTGATGCCATTCTGGGCGCTTGGTGCCGACACGGGGAACAGAGACTTGACGGCAACCGGCATCGTTCCGCTGCTGGTTTTCACGGGCTTTGTTGTAGCGTGCACGGCTGCGTCATCGGGAAACAGCAGCTGTCGGGAAGCCTGTCTTACTCTCACCGTCGCCGGCGTCGTGGCCGCAGTCTGGACGTCGATCTGGCTCCCATTCCAGGTGGTGGCCGGCGAGAGTGACTGGTCCATGACAGCGTCAGCGGTCCCAGCTGTGGCACTAATCGGGCTCGCGGGAGTGATTGCGCCGTGCATCACCGGCCGCGACCTGTGCTTTAGCGCGCGGGTAAGACCGTCTGGGGAGCCCGCGCTTGCTCGGCTTGCGCGCGGAGATGCCGTTGCTGTCGATGTGCCCGGGTCCGCGGAGGGCAGGCCTGTCGTGCTGTGGATTTGATGCGCGGCGCGGAAACGATGCTCGGCGATGAGTTCCTCGTGGAGGAGTTTGGTGACCCGCGCAGCCAGCTGCAGCACGCCCTTATGCTTGCAAGTGAACTCGCTTGTGCCCCCGATACAAAAACAAGGGCTTGGCATTTGGCTGGCCCCCCAATCCAATAATCCCTGGCGGTAGTGCCTCCGATATAATCTGGCAGAGTCTCGATCGTGGTTAAACCCCCGGCATAGCCTGTGCCGGCGGCTTTGCCGGCACACATTCAGCCCCGCCCTGACTCGCCCGTTGGCTCCCCGTTGCCGTGTTGACTGGTTTGCAACCTTGAGGGGGTTTGTCTTCTCGCGTTCTAGCTCGGTCGGTGTGACGATGGCCAGCCGCAGCGCTCGCGGCAGGTCCCACGCCCGGGCTTTGTCGCCGCCGGACGGCCGGTTCCCCGCCGACCAGCGCGTCCACCGCTCGCCGCCTCCCGGCTCCAGTACCATGCCGATGGGGGTCCTTGTGCGGCCTGACGCGGCCGAGGCCCCGGTCGGGGCTGCAGCCAGCGGTCCGTCGTCGGAGCGCGCGAACGGCTCTACCAGCGATTCCGGGGCTCGAACCCGCTCGAGCAGCCCGGAGCCGGCCCATGCAGCAAGCATCGGGGAACACACTTCTTACCGAAACGGCGCTCCGGGGCGGTGGTCCCGGTTTGCCCCCGGGTACGACGGCGGGCATGCCGCCGCGTCACCGCCTGAAATCCCTTACGCGGCGCTCCGCCGCGCAATTGCACTCCTGAACGATGCGGGCGAGAACACGCCCAGTTGGACGGTGAATCTTCCCTTCGAGCGCGCCTTTGGCATTCGAGACGCAGAACTCGTACTCGCGGAGCGCGACGGAGGCATCGACGACCCCGACCCCGAGCAGGTCCGCACCCCCGCGGCGATGATGGCCACCGTGTCGGGCCTGCTCGCGCTCGAGTGCGCCACTGCCAGCCATCGCGGTGTGGATCCTCCGGCCGCGACGTCGTGGTCGCGTCCGCTCTTCCGCCTCCTCGCGGGAGTCCTCAAGACCAGCTCCCCCTTTGGTTCTGGGCCCCTCGCCTTGTCGTTTGCCATCGCTGTGCAGAGCCGGCCGCACCCCTCCGGCCCCGGCACTGACATCCTGTTCTACCCGGATGGCATGCCCTCGTGGTGCAGCGCCAAGGGCTTCGCAGATGGGTGGGCTCGAGCCCTTGCCGACCGCGCGGCCGTCGGTGGGACGATCCCTCTCGCCTGGAGGGCTCTCTTCCTGCACGTGTCCATCGATCTCTGCGAGGCGTTCGCCCGCAACGTGTGCGGCGGCCCTGGGGTCGTCGAGAAGTACCTGGACTCCATGCACCGACACGCCACGCCTGCCGCGTCGGCACCGTTCACGATCCTCATGCGGCAGCGCTTGGCGCTCCATCAGGGGCACGGCGCTTCGGCGGCCTCGGCATCGCCGCACGCCGATGGCTCTGACTTGCCTCGCGTGGTGCTCCCCCGGTCCCCTCCGATAGCCCGCGCCGCGGAACCCGACGACGCTGGCTCCGACAGTGCGGTCCATCTTGGAGGAGGCGCTGCCGTTGCGCGCGGAGTCGGAAGCAGCACAAAGCCTCTGCATACCAAGCGAGCCCGCAGAAGGCGGCGGCGACCTCGGGCACAGTCGGGCGGCCCGCAAGGGGGCGAGCTCCCGTCCATGTGAGTGTGACAATTTCGTCATCTGTGCCATGCTGTTCACTGGCCACAGGCACAGCGTGTTCGGCTCGGTGCGATGCCATCCGCCTGGCAAAAGCGCTTGCCACAGGATTTCGCACGTTTCCGACTCGCCGCAGTGAAATGGACTCGATCAAACGGCTGGGCAAACATGCCAGGGACCTCATGTCGGTGCTGGGGCCGCACGAAGCCGCTAGTGATGAGCTTGGGGAGCTGGCTTGCTTGGTCCGGGACATTGCGGGCCTTGCTGAGGATGAAAGGCCGATTGAATGGCACTCATACGACGAGTTGCGCCTGCTCAAAACCGCAGAGGAGGTGATGGGCACGGCAAGCTCCCGAGCTAAGGCTGCGGCCGCGAACCCAGGCATCCGCGCCCCGGGCCTCCGCTGGCTCATTGAGCCCGGGCCGACGAGCGACGGCTCCGAGGGCCTGAGCACCGGGGAACCGAAAGTTTTAGATCCTGCTGCAGTGTCCAGCGTACGGTCGGTCATGGAAGCAGTCCGTGGGGGCCGACCCTTGCGAACCGCTCCGGCTGCAGCGTGCGCCCTTGGCGCGGCCGCCCCGCCAGCTGCCGCCGGGGTGGATCATTTGGTTGCTGGGTCGGCCACGTCTGTGGCAGGCCGGCCGGGCGTGCGTGCTGCGGGCACGTTGCCTCGGGAAGGACTGATGGCGCTCGTGGATCTTGCAAGGCCGCATACCACAAAGCAGGCGCAGGCGGCCGGAGACCTGCGCACGGAGTCTGGTCAAGCTCAGAGCAGGGGGGCCGAGGCAGTGGGGGGGCTCGTCCGGATGCTGTCGTCCTGCTCGCCCGGCGACGCGGGGCTTGCCGCAAGCGCCCTCACGACCCTGACGTCCGAGAGCAACGACTTCCGGGAGCTCCTCATCGATGAAGAAGGCGGCGTCGATGCCCTGGTCGCCCTCCTGTCGTCGGCGAGCCAGGACGAGGCGGGCGAGGCGGCCGGGACGCTCGCCAACGCAGCAGCCGGCAGCACCAAGCGGGGAGAAGTCGTGGTCCAAAGCGGGTGCGTCGGCCCGTTGGTGGGCCTGCTGATGTCCGGCGAGGGCTGGGCGGCCGAGAGAGCCGCCGGCGCCCTCGCAAACATTGCATCCGGCGACGGCGGAGCAAGGCAGGCCATCATCGATTGCGGCGGCATCGGTCCTCTGGTGGCGATGCTGTCGTCCCTGCGGGGCCTCGAGGCCTCCCGCGCCGCGGCGGCGCTCCAGAACATCGCTTTTAGGACTGACACCGCGCGCGACGCTCTGTGCAAGGGCGGCGCGCTGGGGCCGCTGGTGGGCGTGCTG
>Ga0136560_1001256_pt1 | contig 12974 bp, 14 predicted proteins | sample AntRauMeHopE1497_FD_104925 | JGI IMG/M metagenome (GOLD analysis project Ga0136560, IMG submission 104925) | Saline lake microbial communities from Rauer Islands, Antarctica - Metagenome Hop E1 #497 | ecosystem: Environmental > Aquatic > Non-marine Saline and Alkaline > Saline | place... | reverse complement strand
AGTGCTATTACGCTAGGTGGTATGACATCTTCGGGTGGAGCCTCCGTTGTCTTTAGCAGTTCTATCAGCAGGTCGAGACAGTCTCGCTGCATGCCGAATATGCTGTTCCTCAGCGACCGCTGGGTACCCGTGAGGACAGCATGCGGAGGCATCTGAGCAGCCGTGTCGGCATCAAGGCCAAACCCAACGATGGGGGCATCGGACGGCGAACCAGCATGGTCGGCATCTGACTCGGAATCTAAACCAGTCTCTAATGGCGGATCGGCAAATATGTCAGGTGCTGCGATTGCTTCCTCGGGGACACGGCCACTGGCAGGCGCTGCGGGCTGCCGAGGCCGCGTCCTGGATTCGGAATCAGAAATGTCTTTTTCCAAATTCACACTTGATGAGGGGGGCATGATCGAGCTGCTCTGGGTCTCGCCAGCGGTGTCGTCGCTTCCTGATCCCCGCGAGGCAGGGGCAGGGGCAGGGGCAGTTGCAGGGGCAGTTGCAGGGGTAGTTGCTTCCACTGGCTCAAGGTCTGGTCGTGCTTGGGGTCGGGGTACCAATGGAAGCATCTGAATCACCATGACTGGGTCTAAGAGGGCCGCGTCGACAAGATCAGTGCCGGCCAGCTGTTTGGCCTTGTTTGCAATCGCGATGGCCATTTGTCGGCCACGCTTGCCGGTTGATTCTGCCGCCATGGCTCGAGCAGATCGAGCGAGGGATTTGGCAACAGCCCTAGCTATAAACGGCACGGAGCTGAGGACATGAGGCCAGGGGATTCCATCCCGACTGGTCGAATATGGTACATCCGCAACCTCTGCACCAGTCGCAGCCTGCGTGTTAGCCCCTCGGACAAAACCGCCTTTGCTGACTCCAGGTTCACTGCTTGGTGTTGCCCTCCCGTTTTGCTTTGAAGAATTTTCATTCCCCAGGTCGCTTTTTGCATGCAAAGGTTGTTGCGCAGTGGATGCCTGTGCACCGCCCTCGCCATCTAGTGTAGACAGCTTCTCGAGTTCACAAAGCTGGAGCACGTCAACAAACGGTAGAACAAGTCCAACTCGCACGATCGGCAACAATATATTGTGTACAATATCTTTGATATCGGACCATTTTCGAGTAGCCAGCCCGATTTTCCGGGAAACCTGCTGCAATAGTACACGGGCGACCGCCAGGTCCGTGCACGTGTCAAGCAGGTGCAGTCTGTCACGCACACCCTGCACGGCATCTCTAACACTTGCCACGGAGCTATGGCTTTGCAGGGAAGTTGGTGCCCCTTCGTACGTAAACGGCTCCAGCTTTTCGTCATCTGGAACACACGGGTCTAACGACGGTGTTGCTGCAATGCTCTCACGCAGGGTTGACGATAATGCGCTCATCGCTCGTGTATAGTGCGATCTCATTAGTTTTTCTTCGCCATATGACTTGATTTCGACGTCTGCTTCCGCAGAAGCGGCCATATTGTAGTTTTATGTGGGCCTGAACTTGGTTGGTGCTTAGTGCGCGTCTCTTCCCGAAGTTGCGATTCTTGCAGAGAGCGATGGTGTCAGTCGAGACGAATGCGACGTGCAATGCAGAGGCGAGTAATGGGCTCATTAGGTTATTTGAACCGTATTTATTGCTCAAAGTCTGGCGTTCGCCTCGATCGACTGCAAAGTAGATGCACAAGCGACATTCCTCGACAAGTCAAGAACAGTATATACTCCCACACTGCCCATAAGAGACGAACAAGACATTTCTGGGGTAAAATATTCCAATAGCCATCATTGGATGACAAGTTTACTGGAAAGGGCGCGCCTCATGCGAACGGGTTGTTCGGGCTAAGAGATATGCAGCAGCCCGCAGACTTTTTGCGAGCAACAAAGAATGCTATTCGTCTTGCGACAGTGTTGCTGCAATCTATTGTAGAACGAAGAAGCACGTCTCCAGTCGAGGCGGTGAGAAGCATTGACATGGTCAGCGATCTCATCTGCCGGGTGTGCGATTCGGCAGAACTGTGCAGACAAACACACGTAGACCCAACTTGGCGAAAAGCTGCTGAAAGCGTTTACGAGGAAGCTAATGCTTTCATTTTTGCTCTAAATGCCAATAGGGAGCTTTATTTGTCTTTTAGAGATTTGGTAGAAGCTGGAGAAGGCGGCATCTCGGACGAAGCTCGGCATACGGCTGAGCAACTTCTGGTCGAGTTTGAACGAGAAGGGATTCACCGCAGCGACGAGGAAAGGGTGACGCTGCAACAATTGAATGCAGAGGTAATGGCGAGGACGACGGAGTTCCAGAATAACTTGAGGGCAGAGCTCTCATCATTTCGAGTCGCGCCACGAGGAGCATTGGAGGATGCGCTTCCCACGCAGCTGCTCCTGGCAACAGTGCCAACAATACGGGCGGAGCATACCACGGGCAAGAACCTAGGTAAGCACCCCGAGGGAAACCCACGTGTGCCTGGTGACTCGGTCGTGGCAACGAACCACCCGTACCTGGTTCAGTCAGCTCTCACGCACGTTCCGCACCCCTGCCTGAGGAGACGCTTTCACCTCGAGGATACTAATGGCTCCGAGTCGAACGTCTACACGCTCAGTCGCATAGTAGCGCTCAGGGAACAGGTAGCCCGCACCGTGGGTTTTCCTTCCTTCGCCGAGATGATGTGCAGCGACAGGATGAGCGGTTCGCAGCACAACGTGATTTCCTTCTTGCTCGAGCTATCGGAGAGAATCGCACCGCTAGCAGAAGCAGAGGCAGAGGTGCTACTTGGTCGCAAGCGGGTTCTAGAAGCCCCGTATGTTGTGTCACCATGCACGGATCCAGACGCTGCCTTTCGGCAGTAGCAAGAGATCGAAAGCGGGACCGATACATCGGAGCTTGTCCATGGGGGTCGCTCAGGGTGGCCGGCACCCCCTCAAGATGAGAACGACCTGCTACAGTACGTGCCTGACATGCATACGCTGGAGCCGTGGGACTACCGATTCTACGTCGCACAGCTGCGGGGAGTCATCAGAGACAGCGTCCGCATGGACGATGATCCTCAGGGGGGGGATGGGGGTAGATCTGGTCAGCTATCCAAGTACCTAACTCTGGGTAATGTGCTCCGCGGGCTCTCGCTGATTACAGAGACTAGTTTTGGTGTCCGGCTGGAGAGACAGTCCCTGCATCCGGGTGAGGACTGGGCAGGCGGAACCGGTCACTCTGTCAAGAGTACACGTAACAACAGAGCGAGTCAAGATTTTGACCGAAACTCGGACTCGGATTTCACCGTCGGCGCCGAGGGCAGTACAGGTGCCGCTGGTGATCCCGCAGATCCAGTGGGCGGGGAAGTTCGAGATGTGATGCGGTTTGTGCTTCGAGACATGAAGTCCGACCGGGAGCTGGGTGTCATGTATGTGGACCTGTTCACTAGGACGGGCAAACGATCGGCAGGCGCTGCACACTTTGTGGTGCGATGCGGGAGAAAGCTAGCCCCTGGTGAACACCCTGTAGATACAGTGCTTCCCATGGAGGAGAGCATACGGGCATAGGCTAGAGCAAGCGACGCAGAACCGGCCCGAACGTCTGCCTCCGACCCTGTGCCCAACACTGTAACTTTGGGCGAGACAGACGAGCCAGAGGAGCTGAAGGAGGAAGAAGACAACTACTAGCTTCCGATCGTTGCGCTCATTACGTCCTACGCCCGTCCTTCAGGCCTGCACGAGCCATCCGCGGGCTTAGCCTCGTCCTCATTTAGCATGTCTTCGAGGACCGCGGCGAGCCCGTCTCTTGATGAGGTAACCCTGACCTTTGGTGAGGCTGAGACGCTCTTCCACGAGTACGGGCATGCACTTCATTCGATCCTGTCCAGGACGCAGTTCCATCACGTGTGGGGAACAAGAGGTGCTTTGGACTTCATCGAGCTACCATCACACTTGTTTGAGAAGTTCCTGAGCGATCATCGCGTGGCCCAGCGCTTCCTGCGATGCCCAGAGTCCGGAGCTCCCGTTCCTCGCGACATGTTTGAAGCGCACGTGCTGGCGAGGCGGTCCTTTGGAGCCCTCGATCTGCAACAGCAGGTTGTGCACTGTCTCTTTGATCAGGCTCTCTTCGCAGAGAAGCCGATGCAAGTTGCATGTGCTTTCCTTCGCGAAGGCCAGTCAGGTACCCCCGGCACAGACAGAGACGTGGTACTTCCGCAATCCGCACTAGAAGACCCAGCTGCTGCTGCGCCCGACAAAGTTACGGATGTGCGAACAGCGGAGATACTTCGACCGGGCATGCCAAGACTGGATTACGGAATGCGACCGGGAGCCGTGGACAGCTAGTCACTGCTGTAGGAAGTATCAAGGCGGCACTGCCTTGTTCCCTACAAAGCAAGAACGCGGTGGTAGGCTGGATTTAGCCACATTGTGAACTACGGTGCTTGTTATTACTCGTACCTGTACGCTCGTGTCTTCGCCCAAGCCGTGTGGGAGGAGGTGTTCGAGGCTGATCCTCTCTGTCCCTAGGCAGGCATGCGATATCGGACACTGCTACTTGAGAAGGGAGGATCAGAGGATCCGAAAAAGATGCTGGAGGCCGTGCTTGGCTACTAGCCAGACCCTAAGCAGCTTGTCAACAGAATTTTCGGGTAGTTAGAGAGCAGTGCGAAGGGTGGGCGGGCTGGCCGTTCGCTCGATTCGCTTGCGTATCGCAAGGACTCCAGGCTGGCGTCTCTGATGAGCGATGATGCGGTCGGACTGCGCGACTTGGTTCTAGTGCCGATCTGAAGCCACTTTCAGGCAGATATCTGCGCTGTAACGACGTCCCGCATCTGTTTCGCAATAGAGCGTGTTCGAGGCAATTTGGAGAGGTTTGGTCGGAGTGGGAATAGTTAGATTCTGATTAGATCCGACTCGAAGTGGGAATAGAAATGGTAACAAATTTAGGGTGTCCAAACGGTTACAGCATAATTTATTTGTACCGATAGATCTAGTCAAGCTCAGTACTCACACTTGATTACAGGCGACGCACAACGCCCATAATACCTCCAGAATCGGCGGCTCTCATGTTTCCTTGGGAGAAGCTGCTGATGCAGCATCAGCTGTCGCCTTCCGCACCACGTCCAGTCGCTTCAATCGGGCGGATTGCTTGGCCGCTTCCGAAATAGCTGCAGCATCCCGCAGAACAGCCTATGTAGCCTGTTCTTGCAGCTTGAGGAGCTGCCTGCGCTCCTGACTGAGTTGTCCCGTCAGCTCGGCCGTTTCTTCGTACACCTGAGCTAGTTCCTTCTGCAGCATGAGGCACTTGCTCCTGGTCCTCTCCAGCCCCGTCGTGGTAGATTCCAGTCTGGATTGTTCGGCAGCCAGCTATCCAGCCGCCGTCCTCTCGCTCGCTTCGGCAAGCACCTTGGATCGCGTCACAACTCGACGCAGGTCTTGCATGCTTCGGCCAGACAATGCGAGGCTTTGCTTCATCAGCTCGATCTCATCCCGCTAATCTTGAATGAGGCCAGCTTCCTCGTGCGCAAGTGACACTTGTTCTCTGGCTCGGTCTAGATGATGGGTCACCTCTGCCTCAATTTCAAGCAGCCTATGCTCCCTCTGATCTGCCTTGAGCCCTTCCATGCCAATATCACCCTCGATCTCGGCCACACGGCGTTTAGTGGCTTCTTTGGTAGAGCTCAAGGCGGCCCGTACGGCGGCAATTTCGCTTCGCAAGCGATTGATGTCCTTCAGGGCTTCCTCGCGGCGCATTGACATGCTTCCTCCAGGCAGCAACGACGCCTCTGCGGCGTCGGCCTCGTGAAGCAGATCGGACTCAGACTGCGCAAGCTCTTCTTTGCGCGCCTCAGCTGCTAGCCGCTCTTTCTCCACTGCATCGCGCTGCTGCTGCAGAGTTGCCTCCTGCTGCAAGGCTGAATCGTAACCCCTCTGTACTATGCCCTTCGCGCGCTCGAGGTCCCTCGCAAACTTGCGATATGGACCCAAAGACATATTCTGCTGTGGGGCTGGAGGTGCGACTACCGGACGACTGGCATCAGATGGAAAGCTTGCATCAGCTTGTTGACCGCTGGGAGAGCGCGCTCCACCACTATCTGCAAACTTACTTAACGTGGTGGCCCTAGTCCCATGTTCACCACTGCTTGCCTCTGATTGATTGAGTTGACTGGTATTACCGGCCTTCCGTGGCCTGGATTTGCCGCCAACAGAGTTGATACCACTACTAGACTGAGAGCTTCGGGATCTGGGTCTAGCACCGGAATATTCATCATCTGAAGACCCCTCCTCTGGCTGTGCTACTTCATTGTGGACACAACCTACATCCCCGGCAGCCTCCGCTGCCTCTCTGTCCGCCTACTCCGCTGCCAGCTGCGCCTCCCGCACCGCTTGCTTCGTGCGACTCGTTGCATCGTCACCGTACACGGATGCCCACTGTTCTGCGCTACGAAAAGAGTCAGAACTCCGAAGTGAGGGGGTATCAGGCGCCGCTCCTGCGTTCTCGTCAAGTTCGCCTCGCCGACTCCGACGCTTTTGCCGTCTGCTGCCCTTGCCGTCCAGCCGTCTCCGGGTTGGTGAATCATTTGCTCCAAGTTCAGACGCTGAAGCTTCATCCAAATCCGGACTCGCGTCTGTGTTTGCTTGACTAGAGCGGGAAGCAGATGCACCGTTATTTTTCCTCGTGGTGGACATGATTCTTCCTTGGGCCTAGGCCTTCGCTTGCGTGCGACTGGATGTGGCGACTGAGGCCACCCGGCCGCTCTCTTTCCTGACGAGGCCTCGCTGTTCCCTGTCTTTCGCAGCGTGGTTTGCTCTTTGCTCAAAGAAATCACTGCCCTCCCTTGCCGCGTGCCAAGAGGGCATCTGCGTCGCTCGGCGGACCATCTCATCAGCAATCATGGCAGCAGCAGCAGGCGCTGGGAGGGGGCCGACGACCTGCTCCCACGCTTTTCGATGCGCTGCTCGTTCATCTTCAGCCATGGCTTTGGCAATGTCATGGCGAGAGGCGCCACGAGAAAGGTTCCGCACCCCACCACCTGGCTGTTTCAATGAACGTCCGCTCGCTATGTGCTTCATGATGCGACCTTGCGGGGTAGTCAGGGGCGACATCATGCTCGGCGGCAGGCGAGACCGAGCACTTGCTCCTCGAATTGGGACCGGCTCAAATGAATCCGACTCTGAGTCATTCCCAAGGCTTGCGCCGGGACTGGGAGGAGCACCCGAAGTGGCCAGATCCTCGAGCGATGGGGACGCAGGTGTGCCGCTCAAGCCGGGGGGATAGCTCGTGTTTGCCCTTGTGCTCGTGCTCGTCTGCTGGTCAACACTACGGCCAAGCTTCCGCTTAGTGATGACCAAAGCCGTACTGGTTGTGTCAGAAGGCCTGCCCGACTGTTCAGTACCCTCTTGTGAAATGTGGCGATCTTTCGAAAGAGCTTGTCTCGCCACCTTGGCGTCGGCAGCAAGTTTGTGATAGTACTCGGCCGAACGCTTGCTCTAGGCTCCACTAGAATGTCCCGAGGGAGCATTCGTAGCATTTCTGCCGGATTCTTTGGCCCGCGACACAGCTCGTTGCTCTGTTGCAAACTTCGGTGTTCCAAAACTAGGATGCTCGGCGCGCATTGACGGCGGAGTCCGCCGCACATTTTGCCCTGATTTCAGGGCACGGCTACGGGATTGGGTCGGTGCTAGGTCGTGCGTATCACTTGGAAGAGGTGGCGGCTGCATCCTGCGCTGCAGTCGCGGGCCAGTGCTCCGTGGAGGCGTTTGACCGTGCGATGTATCCTGGCTTCCACGTCCACCACTGCCAGAGGATGTCAAAGAAGGCGGCATTCGTCGTTTCTTGGAGCTACTTCCTCTATGCGTTGGTTCAGCACGGTCCAGTTGCTATTTTGTCCTTAATGTCTCCTCCCGCCGCCCAAAGCCCTTGAAGCCAGATTTAGATCCTGGGGTTGGTAGTCGGAGCTCCGATGGTGTATTCAAGCGGAGCAGATCAGGATGAGACTCTGTCACAGCGATAACAATTTCGTCATTACTGGGTGCTCTTCGTCTGCTGAGGCCTCTTCGCTACGGCATATTGAATGCATTCATAAGTTTCGTTGGGTCGCACGTTTGGCTTGTTTGGTCGCAACCAACGAACCTATGTAAGGTTGGGTTCCTGTTGTGGCTTCATCAAACCAGACATGGCACAGAAATCACACGCAAACCTTCGGTGCCGATTTACAAGGCGCACTGAAGTAATCAGAATCCCAATAGTTGACTAAACCACTTCTTATTTGGAATAGGACGCGATGCATTGGGCCGAGCTGTCGTTTGTGGTTGTATTCGTGGCAGTATCGCAGGTTTCCGACCAAGTGTTTGCCACGGTGTTCGATGATGGGCTCGAGGTTGGTATGGAGAATCCATTGTCGCGACTGCGAAACCACAAGATAATAGCACTCAACAACGGCAGGCTCGGTGCATTCGCCTCTATCGAAGCTACTCCTAAGATGATAGAGGACGGAGGCGTTGTCACAGTGGAGCTCGACGCCAGCTCAGACCCAGCCGTGCCACGCACTTCCTCATGCATTATTGGTGCATACTCCCCCGCGGGTCAAAATGTGTCAAACTTTGTGCCTGCTAGGCTGGCCCCGTGCAATGTCGACCCGAACTTTGAAGCTACTGGAAAAGCATCGCTACAATTCGAGCTCACGAACGCCCACAGCGACTACAGCTTTCATGTCTTCAGCTGCAACAAGCCTCGATACCGAGACGAACAGCCAGTGTGCCAGGAGCTCGGTCGATCAACTGAGAATGTGACTTTCACCGACTTTGGCCAACCATTCCGAGTGCGCATCCTGCCGCCAAGCGAGCGGAACGCATACCCAACTACCCTAGACGTGGCTTGGTCTGCCGATGCATTTGGTTAGCCGTTCGTGGAGTGGGGTACGACTGCCGGAGGCCCCTATCCTTCCAACGCATCCGCAAATTCCTCCAGGCTGGACCGGAACCAGCTTTGCGGAGCTCCGGCCGCGACCTTCGGGTGGCAGGACCCCATGGTGGTGAATCGCGCCTCCATGGATCAGCTGGTTCCAGGTAGCGTCGTGTACTATAGGGTCGGGGATTCTGCTCTCCCCGCTACTCCCCAGCATCCTCCTATGAGTGACGTCATATCTAGGGAACACATGCTGAGGGTGCCGATGGTCGCCCCCGTGGACGGGGAGCAGGGTGCAAGCGTGGAGGCGCGAGCCTACGCTGATGCTGTAGGGGTCGTCTTTCTGGCCGACATGGGCAGGGGCAATGACCCAGCAGTGGATAGTTCGGAGACCTACAGCGAGTACGGCTACACGTCCTTGTACACGGCAAGGACCCTGACCGAGTATGCAGCCTCAGGGAACACTAGCTCGACGGTTCTGATCGGCGACGTGTCATACGCCACTGGCTTCCAACCTGTCTGGAACGAGTACCTCCGTATGATCGAGCCATATGCTGCTGCTGTTCCTAACTTTATCGGCCTGGGGAACCACGAGGCCTGCGTACCGACTGATCGCTTGCCTGCAGGGAGGACCGGGTACATGTACAACTGGACTGACAGCGGGGGGGAGTGCGGAGTGTCCACCAACTTTCACCTCCCGATGCCCTGGAAGAGCGTAGATGAGACGTGGTACTCTGCCGACGTGCATCCCCGCATCTCTGTTGTTATGATGTCAAGCGAGCACAACTATATCAGTGGAAGCCCGCAGCTGGAGCAGTTGGAGCAGTTGCTCGCAGACATTCGGACGAGCAAAGGAGAGAAGCATCACATTGTGTTCCTCAACCACCGCCCCGCCTATATTAATTCCGAGTACTACGGCGACATGAAGTGGTCAGGGGATCAAAGGGTCGCATCAATGCTGAGGGAATTCGTTGAGCCGCTCTTCCGCAAGTACGTGAGTAACTCCAACAGAACAGGTCCATGCCTTACGATCGATTCGATTCCGAGTCCCGGGAGAGCTCCGCCCTCATCCCCCCACCCCCCCACCCAAATGTTTGCTGCAATGCAATGCCATGCCATTCGTGTCGTCTCTATTTTCTAACCTCCTTGCAACTGCTCGCAGAATGTGGCGCTAGCCCTGTACGGACACAACCATTCTGTGCAGAGGCACTGTGCCGCCTTTGCAGGCGACTGCACGTTAGGTTCCAAGGCCTTGTCCAACCTAACCCAGCATGAGATCAACTGGCTTGATTCTGCCCTAGATGGCGGAGCTAGGAGCCCCTTTGCGGCCGAAGATAGCAGCAGCCTGAGGAGCGGGGCTCTGGGCCCAGATGCCGACGCTGGCGGCTGGTGGGATCGCAATGACGATGACGTGGTGGACCCCAGCAAGGGGGAGGTCCTGGAGGAGCGTGTGTTCCTCGGAGCCAAGGACACCGTGCATATGGTGATCGGGACAGCCGGAGCAGGATACACGAATAACGCCAAGGCAGGTGGTTAGGCCTACAACGAGAGGTATTTCTACCTCCATGGGTTCCTTCATCTGACTGCGCCTTCTCCAGACGTACTTAGGTACCAGTGGGTCTACAGCCGGACGGGGCAAGTTCTAGAGGTAGGTACCATCGTGAGGTCGGCGGATCCGGATCCTGGAGCGAAGAAGGAGAAGAAGAAGAAGGGGTGGGCCGCACTCAGCCAGGGGCTAAGAGGAGGCATCATCGCTGGTGCCTGCGCCGGAGGAGCAGCCATTGCAGGCGCCGCCATCTATATTCTGCGGCCGCCACTTGCAACCGGGACGGCCTCGGCGTACACTCCGATCTTGGGAGCATGAGCGTGAGCCAGGCTGCCGCTCCAGACGGTTGCGCCGTGCCAGCGCACGGACTACGTGCCAAGGAGCGAGCGGTGTACCGTGGAATTCAAAGCTTGTCCAGCGCTTAACCTGAGCACGATGTACTGCGTGATGCAATATCTTAGTGCGCTTACTACACGCATTCGAGTTGTATATAATACTTGGCCTCGGGGAAATCTCCTCATCACTCTGCCTGCCCCGAAGATCGATCGATCGGATCGATCCCTGCGGAACCTCAGGGTCGATCCTGATCATCGATCTTGGATGTTCTCGAGCTCAAGCTCAGGAACGCATTCCGCACGCTTCTGCCATACATCTTGGTTTGCAGCATATAAGTTTAGATCATGGGTGTGAGCCACTCTGACCCAGATATTACTGAAGAGGGAACATTAGATCCAGACTTAAAGAAGCGAGCTGGAACGCAAGGTCGTCGGGGTGATCGATACCTCTCGAACGGCGATACTGCATCAGCAGTTAGAGCTTACCAATCAAGTATTGAACTACTTCTCAATGATTTAGAGCGGATCAAGCTGCAAGGGCTGCGCCCACCAACCTCAGGGGTAATACTAGTTGAGGAAATGATGAAGAAATTGCATAAGGGTAGGAGCTAGTTAGGGGAACCAGGGTCCACTTTGACGCCAGAGGACGTAGAATCAAGTGCTACCGTGTCACATGGCAGCATAGGTTCGGATCGGCTGAAGATTCATAGTCCTGCTGGGCTACCCCTGCCACATGACGCTGGGGCCAAGACTTGCCCCGCAAGTACATCTGCCGAGCGCCTTACGGCTGCTAGTACGGGTTCGCCTCAATCGTCTCAGGATTCAGACCAAGCGTGGCAGCTTTCATGGGCTGGCAATTCGTCTCGAAGTCCCTCAGATGCTGCCAGCCGCGTCGTTGGCGACCCTCACGGCGACTCCCGCGTCGCTGCTGGCGGAGGCGGCGGCATCGGAGCAGCAAGCTCGGCTGCATCGGCTCCTGCAGCCATGGTGAGAGCCCCATCGGCCCAAGAAGTGGTTGCATCACTTACCGCAGGGGAGCGTTCCCTGGTGGAGCAAGTGCTGGTCGACCCACTCCCTGGGATCAAGCCAGGCACGGGGCAAGGTTGGGGCCTCGCCGCCGGGATGGAGTTTCCCAAACGAATTCTTACAGAAGCGGTGGTGGAACCCCTGCTCAATCCATCACTTTTTCGTGGTATTCGCTCACCTCCGAAGGGCGTACTCTTGTTTGGCCCCCCTGGCACAGGCAAGACTTTGCTCGCCCGAGCACTTGCCGCCGAGAGCGGGGCGGCATTCTTGAGCGTGAGCGCATCCACACTCACGGGAAAATACGTGGGAGAGAGCGAGAAACAGGTGCGCGATCTGTTCGCCGCCGCCAGGAAGCTGGCCCCGTGCATCATATTTATCGACGAGATCGACTCGCTCATGACAACAAGGTCCTCAGCTGAGAACGACGCATCGAGGAGGCTCAAGACCGAGATGCTCGTGCAAATGGATGGTATAGGGTCTACAGATGCTGATGGTGTGTTTGTAATTGCAGCGACGAATCGGCCACAGGAGCTTGACGACGCCATGCTGAGGAGGCTCAGCAGGCGAGTGCTGTTGCCTCTGCCTGACGCAGTTGCTCGAAAAGCGTTGATTGGACACGTGCTCAAAGGCGAGAAGCTTGGAATATCAGTATCATAGGCTGCAGATATTGTTAGGAGACTGGATGGGTATTCTGCTAGTGACATAAAGCAAGTATGTTAGCAGGCTTCTCGTGGGCCTGTGGACGACGCTAGAGCGAAAGCAAGGGCAGCAGGACAGACGGTAGCTGCCATTGATGCGGGCTCCCTGCGATCAATTGTTGCTGCAGATTTTGATGGTGCTTTGCGAATGGTCCGTCCGTCGGTTATGCTCGCCACGCTGAAGCAGTTCGAAGATTTCGATAGGGTCCAAGGCTCCCGTGGTTGACCATGCCAATGGCCAGTAAGCGTAAGGACTGGCTGCCAGGTGACACCTAGTCTAGGGACAATATGCACCCATCGATATTAAATATATACTTATGTACTTCCCGTTTGGATACAACTAAATGTCCCCCCCTCCGTCTTCGTTCATATGTGATTGGACCCGCCTGAGCCCTGCCGACCTCAGAAGCTAAGCAATCACCAGTCGGGCCAGTACTAGCGTGGGTGACCAGCTGGGAAGCCCCGATGATGAAGGCCTCCTTCTTTTCGGTTGGCGTTTAGAATGATTTTCCACCGCTTCCATTTGACATGGCT
>Ga0136560_1001255_pt1 | contig 12978 bp, 15 predicted proteins | sample AntRauMeHopE1497_FD_104925 | JGI IMG/M metagenome (GOLD analysis project Ga0136560, IMG submission 104925) | Saline lake microbial communities from Rauer Islands, Antarctica - Metagenome Hop E1 #497 | ecosystem: Environmental > Aquatic > Non-marine Saline and Alkaline > Saline | place... | reverse complement strand
GGGCTATTTGTAAGAGTGTTGCTAAACAGTTATCATCCTCTATTTCCTCTTTTCCAAGAACCAATGCGATACGCTTTAATTGAAAGTCCTCATAGTCCCATGGTACGGCTAAAACCGGACAATTTGTCTCCACTATCATATTTGAGGTATTGGTATGTTCGGTAGTACTATCCTTATGGATACCAAAAGACCCTATGAATATTACATCTACCGCTTTGGATTGTTGAACTTCCAATATGGCCTGGGTCAAATTACCTTCATGGATCGTCCATTGCAGCCTGTTTTTAAGTGATGTCCTGTATTTTTCCTCCAACTTTATAAAGTTTTCGGGAAGGAGCTTAAAATTACCAAGTCCCGAAATATAGACCAATATGATTTGTACATCGTGATGCCGCGCCGTAAAATATACCGCATACTCCAAAGCCCTTTTCGCAGCTATGGAAAAGTCAAAAGGAACTAATATCGTCGAAAGTTTACCCATGATGTAGCTGTGCATGTAGTCAACGACAAAAGTAGGAATCCATATTAGGGGAAAATATGACTAGCATCAGTCCGGTTCAAAATTTTTAGCTCACCTGAATCATTTTAGATGAAGGTTGCATCAATTACATCAATCCCAATTCATTCTTAAGACAGAAGAAATGGCGAAGTTAAGAAACAGACCAGAGGGCAATTACATTGAAGCATCATATTGGATGGAAGTTTATCGGTTTTTGGACGAAGATCAGTTGAAGCCTTCCATTTCGGCACACCCTAAAGTAGACAAAGAAACCCTTGAGGACTATTTTCAAAGTCTGCGTCAGTTCTTGGCACGTGATCAAGAAACACATAAAAAAGTAAGCGTGCTTAAGAATATGGGAGAAATAGCTACATCAGAAATACCCCGTTGACCAGTAATGGTAATATTTAAATTATACCATAATAAAGTGAGGGTGATTATAGGTATAAAGAACAGATTGCCTACTGATCAATATCATTTTCAACAACATTTCTTATCACGAAATTTGGCTGGCTGGAATCACTGTATTCAAAAAGTGATTTTAGCAGTTGCTGCATAAAGTCGAAAAGGGAAATATGGCTTTGATCAATGCACGGATGCATAAATTGAAATCAAAATGATCATTATCGTTTCAGGCCTCCCCGGTTCGGGAAAAAGCTTTTTTGCAGAACTTCTGGCAGAAAAAATCGATGCCGACTATATCAACAGCGACCGCCTGCGAAAAGAACTATTCCCAAATAGGACGTATTCCGACCATGAAAAAGCCTCCGTTTATGCTGCCATGCTGAAAAGCATGGAGGAAGCCATGGGTAACGGAAGCAATTTGGTAATCGATGCCACCTTCCATAAAAAGGCCACAAGGCAACTATTTACAAAGAAGGTTAAGGGCAATATACACTTTATAGAGGTGTGGGCAGATGAACCGATAATCAAGGAACGTCTAAAAAAGAGCCGACCTTACAGCGATGCGGATTTTAAAATCCACCAATTGATCAAGCAAGAATGGGAATCTTTGGAGGAGGCGCATTTACGATTGGAATCTACCAATTATAATATTGATGAAATGCTACAAGAAGCTTTACACTACCTGAACCATGACTAAAGAACAAATCGATAAATTACTTTCCGAAGGAAGATTTCCAGAACCGACCGGGAAGCGCAAACTGGTCGAGACCCATATTTCATGGGTAATTCTTTGCGATGAATTCGTCTACAAGATTAAAAAACCGATTCAATATTCTTTTTTGGATTTTTCCACCTTGGAACAGCGTAAACATTTTTGTGAAAGGGAACTGGAACTGAACCAGCGGTTTTCCGAAGGTATTTATCTCGAAGTCCTTCCAATATACAAACAGCAGCGAAATTATCGTATTGGCGGTAAGGAAGGAAAACAAGTCGATTACGCCCTAAAAATGCGCAAGCTCGACCCCGAAAAGCAAATGGATGTGCTTTTGGGACAGAACAGGGTAAGCGAAACGGACATTAAAAAGTTGGCGCAGCGTATTGTCGATTTTCATAAAAACACAAGGATTATTAACAAAAAGAACGTACTCGACATTGGCGAACAATTCAACGACCTAGCTTTGGAAAAGGAACATATCTCCAAACAACTAGCATCCGAATATGGATGTTTTATCGATTCGGCCATCAGGGCATCCGATACATTTTTGAGTAAAAATAAAAAATTGTTGAACGATAGGCTAACATCCGGGTTCTACAGGGACTGCCATGGCGACCTGCATACCCGCAATATCTTCCTCTTGCCCGAACCTCAGCCCTTCGATTGTCTCGAATTCAATGATGACTACCGTAAGATCGATGTACTGAACGAGGTTGCCTTTCTCTGCATGGATCTGGATGCCATGGGCAGAACGGAGCTGTCCGATCTGTTTATTGAAGCATACAACCATTTTTTACCGACCCTGCAAACCGAGTCTGAAAGTCGACTTTTTTTGTATTACAAAAGCTACCGTGCCAACGTGCGGGCTAAGGTCAACAGTTTAAGGGCAAAGAATGCTGCCAGTAATTCCGAAAGAAAGAATGCGCTCAGGGAAGTCAAAAAATACCTGGATTTGATGGAGAGTTATATGGAATTGCTTTATATCAAGTAGTACCTGTTTTGTCATAAACACGTAGGAGGAATTATAGGTGGTAATGTACGGTTGGACATGTTGCTCCATTCTAGGAATGATAAAATAGGCATTGTTGCCTCGCCGAACTGATTTAGGTCATTGCGGTTGATGGGGTCGGACGGTGATTTTACCGCTGAAATTTTCTGAAACCGAACATTTTGAAACACCAAAGCATGACCGACATGTTGTAACTGGATTAGAGCGCAAAGGAACTTGAAAACCTGAAATCAGGCGAAAAGAAGATGATTATCCGTGGCGCAATGGATAAGCAGACACCGTATGTAGAGGTGTCCGTTGGCGACATTTTCTACTTTATAGAAAACAATGGCGATGGATTGATAAGGGCGGCGGCCGAAGTCGACAACGTTTTTACTTCAGGGCAATTGACCGAAGAAGAATCGATTGTATTGCCTAAAAAAGCATCGGGATAAACTCATGCTCGATGAGCTACTTCTAAAGTATTTTGCCAGAAAACGGTACATAGAACTGTTTACCATAAGGCATTTTGATGCATTGGTGCTCTTTGCTTTCGACCGTTCACAACAACCGAAAATGGACGCTTGGTTATTGGTAGAAGATATTCAAACAGCTATGGGCAAAACAAAGAGTCAAACGGAAATCCTAAAAGAAATAGACCTGCACCATCTTCCTGTTTTGGTTCAGAATTACTTGCGATACATCGGAGTGGTAGGAAAACCCAAAGTGCAAAACGTTAAAATCGTTTTTGAGGGCAAAATGCGAAGTAGGGGAAAGGATTGGTTAAAATTCACTTCGGAACAATATAACTTTTTTGAAGACCCTGCCCGATTGTTTTTTATGAAGGCCAAATTAATGGGTCTGCCCACCTTTGGGTATCATGCTATAAAAAAGATGGAGCTAGTATACAGGTTAAATTACTTTCCCTTTTTTCCGTCGTACAGATTGACAAACCTGAACTCTTCCGCAAGGAAACCGTCACTTTTTTCAACGACCTACGCCTATTTGCGCCCGCAGCAGTGATCTATGACCGCATTACTTGGGAAATGATAGACGAGCGTTCCGTAAAAGCGACTTTTACGAATAAGGAAACCGATATTTCCGCTATGCTATATTTTAACGAAAACGGACAATTGGTCAATTTTGTTTCCGAAGACCGGATATCCGTAGACGATATGAATACCTATACTTTTTCCACGCCTGCCGGCAAATACCAGACCATAAACGGCTATAATTTGCCTTCGTATGGTGAGGCGGTTTGGCATTATCCCGAAGGGGAACTTGTGTATGGGAAATTTCAGCTGAGGCATTTGGCTTACAATATAGGGCGAGGACTGATCTAGGTCATACCTAGATTTTTTCTTCTCGATTATTTTTGTCTGCCACTATACCATTAGAATACTTAAAAATGAAAAAATACCGCATAGACCTTTCCAATAGTTTTTATTTTCTGGGCCTGTTGGTCTTGACGATCTACGTGCTGATTTCTGCTAAAATTATTCTTATCCCCATATTTTTTAGTTTTTTTTTGCCCTGATGCTAAAGCCCATCGTATCCTTTTTTGAGCGCAAACTGCGCAGTAGGGTAGTGGCCATACTACTTTCTTACCTAATTACGGTGTTACCCCTTTTGGCATTGCTGTTTTTTTTCTTCAGTCAATCCAGAATCTTGTTCGGTAAACTTCCTCCCATTAATCAAAAAATAAGTCAACTTACAATCCAACTGATAGCTTTTCTGAACCAAAAATTCGGTTTGGATGCGGAGACCTCTGCAACTTGGTTCGCCGAGAATTTTAAGGGTGTGCTCAACTTTCCCATTAGGCTGGTTCAGGAAGGTTTTCAATCCGGCGCAACGGTATTGGCCAATATAGTACTGATCATTTTGATAACTTACTTTATGCTCCTGTACCGCACGGCGTTCAAAAACTTTTTGCTGGCACAAGTAAGCCACAAAAGTAGGGAAGCCCTCCAGACCTTGTTTGACCAAATCCAAAAACTGACCAAGCGTTATATGCTCGGTCAAGGGCTTGTAATTCTTATTCTAGGGCTTCTTATCGGATCCGGATTATGGTTGATCGGGGTGCCGTACCCCTTCTTTTGCGGATTTTTGGCGGGGTTTCTGGAAATTATCCCATATGTAGGTACTACCATTGGGGGTATTTTGCCCTTTACCTACATGCTTATGGTTTCCGATACGGTCTGGCAGCCTTGGGCGGTCGTTGGATTATATTTTTTAATACAGCAAATAGAGGGCAATTTGATTTCGCCCAACGTAATGGGACCGAGTATTAAGATCAATCCCCTGTTTATAATTCTTGGTCTTTTCTTGGGTGGAATTTTATGGGGAATATCGGGCATGATTCTCGCCCTGCCCATCTTGGCTATTTCCAAAGAAGTATTTCGTACTTTCGATGCCACGAAACCCCTGAGCTATCTCATGGAAAACGGCCTGACGCGAAAATCCGATTTATTTTTGGAGGAATTTGATAGTGCCAAGTACCGTCTTTTCTATTTGTTCTTTATGGAGCGGGAAGAAGTGAAGTGAGCAGCGTTAATAGGCAGTGCCTTTTCCTCTAAAAAGGGGGAGTACCAATGCTATTTGCTATTGTTGTGGACGAAAATGTGAAGTTTTAAAAAGAGAAATAGAGGTCATGGGCTAATATATCTTGCCTTCCTAAATGTCATCCCCCTTTTTGGTATGCACTATTTTTTGAGATTTGGCAGGAGTATAAAAGGTAGGCTTGGACATAAACGTAACAGTACAATTTGTTTTTGAACCATCAAACTTGAGTCCGTCCTGAAAAGTAGCTTTGGCAGGCAATTAACAAGAATGGGAATTTAAAAAAAGCTGTGAAGTATTGATTTTAAGTTGTTTATAAAATAGTCTAAACTGATAGTATTAACTCTTTTACTTGAGTTTAAAGGGTAGGCTCAACCTTGTACTTTAATGAATAGATAAATATATAGATCATGAACAAACGTAAATTTTTAAAACAGTCCGTATGGATATCCGCGGGGGCATATATTGTTCCTTCGGTTTTTCTATCGTCCTGTAAATCGGAACCTAAAAAAGAGGAAAACATGAAAACGGACACCCTTGCAAAAAGTGCTTTTGAACTGCCCGAGATCCCCTATGGCTATAATGCCTTTCCGGAAACCATTGACCCGATGACTATGGAAATACACCATACCAAACATCACCAAGGTTACACCGATAAACTGAATGCAGCCTTGAAGGAGGCCAATATTTCCGGGAAAACAATCGAGGAAATTTTAAGTATGGACGATTTGCCTACTGCTATTCGCAATAATGGGGGAGGGTATTACAACCATAGTCTGTATTGGGACATTTTAACGCCTGGCGGCACGATGAGCACTACCTTAAAATCCAAAATCACCGAAGACTTTGGCTCAGAGGAAGCTTTTCTAAACGAATTGACGGATGCGGCATTGAACCGGTTTGGTTCGGGCTGGGCGTGGGTCGTTCAGGATAGGAACAAAAAACTAGATATTTTTTCGACTCCGAACCAAGATAACCCTTTGATGAAAATGACGGAAATGGAAGGACATCCTATTTTAGGCATCGATGTTTGGGAACATGCCTACTACCTTAAATATCAGAATAAAAGAGCGGATTACCTTAAAAATATAATAGATATTATCAATTGGGAAAAGGTGGAGGCTAGGATGATTTAAGGTTTATATGGAAATACGGTACGGCCAAAGTAATTTACCATTTGACTTACCCAATGGCACTGCGACAGGGTTTATTCATTCTTTAGAATTTTAGAATATTATGAGGCAGCTTAGGCGCGGTAGTCTTCTCGCCTTGGCTATTGCTCTGTCTACGTTTTTCGCCTTGCTGGTAAACAAAATAACCACCTATAATCCAGGCACTATATTTCAAAACAGACCGCTAATAGTTACGATACTATCCTAAAATTTCTTTATTTTTAATGGGTCAACAAAAAAGACTAGGTGATGAACATAGATTTAGCTGATGTACACGAATTGGTTTCAGAGTTATTTAAATGGCCTACTACCAAGGAAGAGTGGCAGCCATATCGCTTAAGCAAAGAACAGGTAGCACATTTTCATGAATTTGGCTATGTAGCCGGCATTAAGCTTTTGGATGATGCTGTTATAGACCAATTGCGCAGCGAGTTGGACGAGCTGGTTGACCCAACCCATTTAGGAAACGCACTGTTCTACGAATTTCACAGTAATGAATCGGGAAATGCGAACAATATTCTCTTCCATTCCTTGGGACATTGGAGAATAACGAAAGGGTTTCATGATGTGCTTTGGAACCCCGCATTTGTTATGGCAGCACACCAGTTACTGCAAAACAAACCGGTACGATTTTGGCATGACCAACTATTTTATAAACCTGCGGAACACGGTGGGGTAGTGGCATGGCACCAAGATTATTCCTATTGGACCCGTACCATTGCCATGCAGCATTTAACCTGTTGGACTGGTTTGGATGATGCCACCATTGAAAACGGTTGTTTGCAATATATCCCAAAAAGCCATACATGGGGACTACTAGAGGCACCGGAACTTGCCGGGGACATGGAGGGACTTCTAAACTATCTGACCGATGAACAAAAAAAGGAATTCAAACCTGTACCTATCGAATTGAAAAAGGGACACGGCTGTTTTCATCACCCTTTATTGGTGCATGGGTCTTATGAAAATAAATCCAACAGACCAAGAAGGGCGTTTGTTATTAATGCCTTTGCCGATGGTACGATAAGCAATACGGACGACGCATTGTTAAAAGGGGTTCCTCCCGTTAAAAAGGGCGAAAAGATGCAGGGAAAATTCTTTCCCTTACTTTATCCGTGATCAATATTTGAGCCTGATTCCTCAGTTCAAATAGAAAAGTAGAAAAATTAAAAAATCAAGGCTTTTGACTCGGTTTTTTTCGTGAATAACACTATGGGTCAGGTTATTTCGTAGCGATTCCTAGTTAATTCTACCGTTGCAAGGCCTTGGCTATGGCAATTTCCGCCAATGGTTCCATTATCTTGAAACCTGCAACAGTAGGATGCACGCCATCCTCCGCATACTTCTTTGGCAAGCCATTTCTATCGTCTGCCAGTGCGGAAAAGTAGTCTAAATATACATGTCCATTTTCAGCTGCATAAGCTTTCAACGCTGTATTCAGGGCAATTATTTTTTCGGCAGGCTGCAGACCGGGCCGCCAAGGATAATGATAAACGGGTAGGGTAGACGACAGCACTACCTTAATGTTATTGGCATGGGCCAACTCGGCCATATTCTTAATATTGTCCACGATCATTTTTATGGTAGACGGTCCCGTATTCCCTGCAATATCGTTGGTGCCCGCGAGAATGACCACCACTTTAGGTTTTAGGTCAATAACATCCTGTCTAAAACGGATGAGCATTTGGGGTGTAGTCTGGCCACTGATTCCCCTGTTAATATAGGGTTTCCCTTCAAAGAACTCCGGTCTGGCGTTAGCCCAACCTATGGTAATGGAGTTTCCCATGAAAACAACCCTGTTTGGTTCTATATCCTTGGTTTTGATAAGTGCATTGGCTTCCTGAAAATGTTTTAAGTTGGCCCAATCCTGCGGTGGTTCTTGGGCGTTTGTTCTTTGTAGGCCAAACAGAGCGGTCATCAATCCCATCAGTACTATTAATTTTAGTTTTTTCATAGAACGCATTGTAAAAATTAGTTGTTTATCCTATTGTATTTCAATTGTCACTGGATTTTTTGGTAGTTCTTGGATTTCGGAAATATCTATCAAGTTTTAACTCCAAATTTTCCTCTTGTGTCAAGAGGAATATGGCCGCCCATAATCTGTTTTTCGGAATGTTAAAATCAAAATTCGCATGATTTTTTGGGAACTCATAGGCGGTAGCGGCAGACATGTTTCCCACGGCGTCTATGAGTTCTCTTAGCGATTTAAAATAGGAATCTTCTTTACCTACATCTTCCAGATAGTCCATATTTTTACTTTGGTACAAAATTCGTAGCTCTTTGAAATCCTTAAGATTTCGATATACGGTGTCCTTATATGGTATAACGGATAAATTAGATGAATCAAATGTCCAAATAGCATTGAAAGTGGAAGCATCCATTGCATCTAAGAATTTATATTTTTCGTTTTCCTTAAAAGGGGCACTATAGTTTTCGGTTCGTGCCAGTTCTTCAAAATAAAGATGGTAGGCCTCGTTAGCGTCGGTTGTATTCGTTTTATTTAAAACCAACTCGTCTACAAATCCAATCGCTGAACCCAAGCTCTCAACTTCGGTTGCATTAAAAAATTTCATCAAAGATGTGTCACTTGTTAGGTCACTACTATTTTGGCTGTATACTAGCGAGGATGCCAAAAAAAATACAGATGCATTCATTATTTTTAAATTTAGGATGCTATGCCAACAAATATCAAAACACATCGGCAATAATTCATTTGGCATCCAAAGCTTTTTTATCTTCCGAATTTAAGGGAAGGCTATGTATTATTTTGTCCTTAGTAGGCCTTTGCACAAATAAATAAGCCAGCAAACAGGCCGCGATTACCAATGGTAAAGCATTTCCGGTAGCGAAATACACAAATAGGGCAATAAATGCAGGTGTTTCAATGAGCATATATTTCACTAACGTCGCTGTCTGGTATTTACTTAGTTTGGTTCCCAAAGCATCTGACTGTTGCACCTTGGACAACATTTTTTTGAACAATACCTGACTGCCAAAATAGCCAAGTAAAGCGGTGATTGGAACAATATAGAGCAGGGCACCGTTGGTTTTCAAATCGGCATTGAAACCCTTATTTTGGACAAAGGCGATAACCAAAAATAGCGTTAGCCCGGTCACAAGGGATAAATGAATAAATTTAAGTGTTTTAAGAAAACCTTGTACGTTCATAATATTATTTAGAAAAAACTAAGATAGTGTTTTTTGATTTTTTGAGTTCCTATCCAACGCTCATTTTATGACATGGATAGGCAAACTGTTTTGAAATCCTTACTATTTTATTTCAACGGTTAAGTTAGACCCTAAGGGTTTGATAAACCCTGGGGGTCTTTCCCATCCTGACGGACAAATAATTTAATCTCAAGTCTCACCTCTCCCTTCAGATTTAATATATTTGTCATCATGATAGGCAAAACTACGCTGATACTTCTTTTATTTTTGTTGATTACAAGTTCCTACGGACAATTGGAAAAAGACAAAGCACTCCACTTTCTGGGCGGTAATTTGTACGGTCTAGTCGGGGCGGGTGTGGCTTCACAAATATCAAATGGAAATAGAACGTGGACTTTTGTAGGTTCTTTGGGGGGAAGCCTTCTCATCGGACTTGCAAAGGAAGCTATCGATCATAATCAATACGATGGGTGGGACAATGCGGATGTGGTGGCTACCGTGCTGGGTGGAGCTTCGGTAGGAGTAACTGTTGATATATTTAAAAAAAGGAAAAAAAGAAAGCGCGATGCACTTTTTAAGGAGGCCATAGGCCAAAAAAAGCTTAAAATGCCATTCAAATCTTTTACTATGAATGACAGGCAGCCTTTGACCTTGCTCGGGATTTCTAGCCGAATACGGTCAAGTATTCCTTAAACACTCAATATTTGGCACTCTTGCCGTTGGACAAGGTTTTGGTTATAAACTCCCTTATATCGTCATTGGAGTTTTTTAGATCTTCCCTGCGCAGGTACATCATGTGACCGGAACGGTATCCCTTAAAACTAAAGCGATTTTTCATAGTACCGCTGGGGTCTACCTGCCACATCGTATATTTGGCATTAAAATAGGTAGTTGCACCATCATAGTATCCGGATTGTATAAGAACGTTCAGGTATGGATTTTGTGCCATGGCTTGGCGTAAATCTTCCCTAGTGTTGTCATTTTCATTATTCCATGGTTGAACGGGGCCAAACATATTGTATTTAATATCCGTCTTAAAATTTAGCTCTTCCTGTAAATAATAATTTATGGCCGGAGTAAAGCTATGCAGCCAAGAAGTTAGCTCAGCATTGTAATCTGGACTGACTCCAGTTTTTTGCCTATCAATTCCCAAGTATCTGGAATCCAATCTACCAACGGTATAACCGCCTTTATCCTTCAATAGGTTTTTCCAGAAATAGGAAGTAGGAACGACCAAGTTCTGATCTAGTACTTCCCCTTCCGAAAGACCTGAGTAGTAGGCTACCTTTTTGGCTACTTTGTTTTTTTCTTCCGTTGAGATAAATCCACCTTTGGCAATTGCCGGTATCAATGTATTTATGGTATATTCCTCGGATTCCGGTAACACTTCCAAAAGATCCTTTTGCTGCAAAGCTGGGGACAAAGCCTTATGATGCCAAGCAGCGGCCGTATAATAAGGTAAGTTTATGGCTTGTGACACGGGACCATCCTTCCGTATTACCTTATAATCGGCAGGAGAGACCATAATAACCCCGTTCAAATACATCCATTGCTGGTTTTGTAAGGCCAGCGAAAGGCCCATTACCCTGGTGCCGCCATAACTTTCGCCAATGATATATTTTGGGGACCGCCAGCGGTTATTTCTGGTTACAAAGGTATTGAGCCATTCGGCCAAATAAGTAATATCAGCGTTGATGCCAAAAAATTTGGAACGGTCTACTTCTTTACCCGTTTCGGGAATGGTGCGCGAATACCCTGTATTCGCAGGATTTACATAAACAATATCGGTAACATCCAATACCGAGAATGGATTCTCCTTAACGCCATAGGGTTGTACGGGATATCCTTCATCGTCTATTTTTAACACCCTAGGGCCTGTGTAGGCCAAATGCATCCAGACCGAAGCCGAACCTGGTCCACCGTTAAAAGATATTAACAAAGGTCTGGAAGCGCGGTCCTTTACATTATTGCGTGTGTAGTAGGTGTAGTGCAGTGCCGCAGTGGGTTCGCCGTTCTCGTCCCACACCGGTTGTGTTCCCGTTTGTGCCGTGTAATCAATAGCGCTGCCATTAATGGTAACACTGTGTTGTGTAGTTACCACGGTATCTACGGGTAGTTGCCTGCCCTGTGAAACACCACTGAAGGTTACAAGAACTAGAAGTAGTGAGGTGTAAGGGGTTCTCATGGATGATTTTAAATTAGTCCGCCTTAAAAATACAGAAATAATGATAGACTCTGTCTTTGCTGAAATACTATTTTTGGAATGAAAAATTTATATCTTTAAGGAATATCCATTTAAACATTTGGGAATGAAAAATTTAACACGAAGAAAATTTACAAGTACGCTGGGCAAGGGATTGGTAGCATCTACATTAATAAGTCCGGCCTACGCCGTTTTTGGCAGTACGGAACGCGAAGAAAAAAAACTTGGGGTCGCCCTTGTGGGGCTGGGAAGTTATAGTACCTATCAATTGGCACCAGCGTTGTTGGACACGAAGCACTGTTATCTTGCCGGGATCGTTACCGGTACAAAAGAGAAAGAGGCAATTTGGAAAAATAAGTATGCCCTAGCGGAAGATTGTATCTACAACTATGAAAATTTTGACCAAATCATAAATAACCCTAAGATAGCTATTGTTTATGTGGTGCTGCCCAATAGTATGCATGCCAATTTTTGTATTAGGGCGGCAAAAGCGGGAAAACATGTTATCTGTGAAAAGCCCATGGCGATGAACGTGGCGGAATGTGATGCCATTATGAAAGCGTGTACGGATAACAGCGTAAAATTAAGTGTGGGGTATCGCATGCAGTCGGATCCGCATACCCAAGAACTCAAAAGGTACGTAAGTGAAAATACTTTTGGTGCCGTTAACTTTGTTTCTTCGGATGCCGGCTATATCTCTAGGGGCAATCCTGATCAGTGGCGCTTGAACAAAGCGCTATCCGGAGGCGGGGCTTTGATGAACATGGGCGTTTATTCCATCCAAACATCCATTTACGGTACAGGGAGCAATCCTACATCCGTAACTGCCCAGGAATTCAGTACGCGTCCGGACTATTTTAAGGATACCGATGAAACCATTACGGCACAGTTCGAGTTTCCCAATGGGGCAGTGGGTCACATGATGACCTCGCATAATGTCAACGGCAACAGATTAAAAGTGGCCTGTGAAAAAGGCTGGATCGAGCTTGATCCGGCACACAGTTATGGTCCCATAAGCGGAAGGACATCCGGAGGAAAGGAAATTAAATTCCCTCACCAAAGTCAGATGGCCTTGCAAATGGACGATTTCTCCAAACATATTCTGTTGGGTACAAAGAATTTGGTGCCAGGGGAAATGGGCAAAAGGGATCTGATTATTGTGGAAGCTATCTATAAATCCATTAAGGAAAATGGAAAAAAACAACTTTTGGATTTAGGTACTATGGGCATTGTTACCTAATCCAACAAATTAGCAATAAGTAAGTTGTC
>Ga0136560_1001252_pt1 | contig 12987 bp, 6 predicted proteins | sample AntRauMeHopE1497_FD_104925 | JGI IMG/M metagenome (GOLD analysis project Ga0136560, IMG submission 104925) | Saline lake microbial communities from Rauer Islands, Antarctica - Metagenome Hop E1 #497 | ecosystem: Environmental > Aquatic > Non-marine Saline and Alkaline > Saline | place... | reverse complement strand
GAGGACGAGGAGGAGGGGGAGGAGGGCAGGGAGGGGGGCGGAGCCGCGGCGAAGGGCGGGCTCGGGGCGGGGAGGGGTGCGCAGAGCGGCGGGCTCGGGGACAGCGGGGAGGCTGGGGTGCTTGAGGGGCGAGGGGCGACGGCGGACGAGGCCGAGGTGACGAGGGCTCGGGCGGTCCGCGCGGCGAGGCGTCGCTCCTCTATGGGCCGTGACGCGGCGGCGGAGGACGAGGAGAGGGAGGAGGCGGAGGACGCGGCCATCGCGAGGGCAGAGGCGGAGGCGGCGGCGGCGAGGGGGGTAGGCGCGGGTTCCGGCGCGGGCCTGCTGGACAGAGCCCGGTCCCTGCTGCGCCGATTCCGGGCGGGAGGTGCGGGGGCGCGGCGCACGGCCATGCGCGGGGCGCCGGCCAGGGGTTACCTCGGGGGCGCGGCGGCGGTGGGCATGGTGCGGTCGGCGATGGGGCCGCGGCGGCTGCTGGTGACGAGGGAGGCGTTCGACGCCGTCGGCGGGTACCACATGATGCCCGACGCCGGGCACGAGGAGCACCAGTGGCTGCTGCGCGCGGTGATGAAGGGGAGGTCGGTGGCCGTCGTGCCGGACGGACTGTTCGTGGCGCACGGGGACGGGTCCTTCGACCGCCCGTCCAGGTCCAGCGGCGGGGCCGGGTGGGGCGGCATCCGCCTCGGAGCCGGCATGCTAGGCGGGGCCGAAGCGCACGGCGGCAGGAGGCTGCGCGACATGACCGGGCTTCAGGTGGCCACAGGGGCCGTCGTTGACGCACTCCCCCTCCCAGAGCTCGGGCTTTTGGTGCAGTACGCGCAGCAGCAGCTTGCTGGGCTGCAGTAGCGCGTGCCGTTGCGCGTCCCAATGCCCTCGAAGCGCCGCAGAGGGCGCGCTTGTAATGCATCTGCTCCACGACCAAACAAACCCCGCGGAAACGCAACCGGCTCCCCGATGAAAGGACCTGGCCGCGTTACCGGGTGGCGTCAACGCGGGCCGAAGCTCGCTAGCGCTCCCGGCGGCCAGGCTCGCGCTCTTGCAGGCAGCCGCCCGCGCGTGTGGAACAGCCACAATCACACCAGCAGCGTCCATCTAGACCCGGCCCCCGCCGCGGACCGCGGCGAACAGCTCACAGAGCCGAGACGACCACCACTAGCCTTGAGGCTTGTCGCGAGGGTGTGACGAGGCGGGATCCCCGACAGAGCCACCGTGCCTTGCAGACATGAAGCCTGACGTTCGGAGCCCGCACCCCGCCACTGACCGCCGTCGCAAAAACACGTGCGCTCCCCCGCACTGACGAGGCGTTGCGACCGGTCATAGCACCGCGGTTTCGCCAGCTCTTTCTGGCCCCCAGGCAACGAGAGGCCAAGCTCAACGCCAGGTCAAGCGAACAAGCGGCTGCCGGGAAACCGACACCATGCAAAGGCTCTCCAGCCACTCGGCTACCGCTTCTGCCCAACCTTTCGGCACCGAACACCAGCATCACCATCCGCGGCGCGACGTGATCGTGGGGGTGCCCTCAGCGACGGCCGGAGCGCGAGGTGTTCCGGTTGTGATGCACTCCAAGTTTGGGCGCCGCGCGCGGCGCATGAGCAGCCGAGGCATCGAGCTCTTCTTCGATACGGACTATGACAAAGCCAAGGCCAAGCTCTTGGGGCTGGTCCCAGCGAGCTTTGGCTCCGGCGCGCAGGCGGCGCCCAAAACCGCCTGGAAGCGGGCCGCCGCTGCCGCGCTCAAAACCGGCGCCAAGCCATCAATGTCGTGGAACTCCATGGCCAAGAACATGAAGAAGTCAACGCAGCCTCGATCGGCGGCAAGCTCCATCAATGACGCGGCCAAGGCGCGAATGGATAAGTTCTGGCACAATCCTACGCTGCCGGGGATGAACCTTCGCGAGCTCGCCGAGGTCGCGCCGCACCGCCCGTACACGCCGGCCAAAAAGGTCAGGAAGTATGTCCAGACCCTCGAGGAGCACGCTCCAGCGTCGTCATCGACGGGGCCTGGCGCAATGGGAGCGCTGGCGGTTGCCGCGCCGTCGGGCGGTGGCGGGGGCTCGTCTGACAGGAAGAAGGCCGCAAGGGTCGCCAAGCGGTTTCGAAACAAGAAGTGGCACGACATCTTGCTGATGCCAAACCCGGCGCCCGACCGGGAGACCAAGGCCAAGCCAGCCCGGATCGAGATCATGGACCCCGAGAACAACAAGGACTACAACTCCAGGGCCCTTCGGGTGCTACTTGACGACGAAGTGTCAAAGGCGCAGGCGGTGGCCAACGACATGCGCAGGCTGCGGGAGCTCAGCACGCATTCTGGGTTCCTGGCCGCGGCGAAGCGGGTCGGGGTGGACGTGCAGTCGCTGTGGCCGCGGGACGTGCACACCTTCGGGTCGAACAGCAAGGGCGTTGCAAGGGGTGTGCGCATCGTGTCGATGCAGGACCAAGTCGATGAGGCCCGCTGGACCGAGTTCCTCGAGTGGGAGGTGAATCGCATCAAGCGCCTCGCGCTGGTGCTGGTGGAGGCCAGGAAGGTCGTGCGCCTCCAGGGCCACCTGCTCCGCTTGGCCAACGAGCGGGCGCACGAGGCCATGATGCAGAGCCGCCTGGCAGCGGAGTTTGGTGACGGCGGCGGCGGCGCGGTTTCCGCTGGCAACGGCGTGGTGCCATTCGGTGGCGGTTCCGGGGCGACGAGCTCCGGTACAGGCGGGGCCTTGCCTCTGGGTCATGCAGCGCTCGGCAGGATTGCAGGGGTCAGGGATGAGGCATGGGCGTCCTTTGACGGCGGAGAGCGCGACGAGGAGGAGCCTGTGAGCACGGCAGTCATGGAGGCACGGATCCTGGCGAGCCTTCGGAAGTCCTCACAGTTCTCCAGGCTCCCAGCGGCGGCTCCGAGCGCGCCTGCTGCCCCCATTGCCCCCGCCGAGCCGGAGCGCTGCCCGCCCCCGCCCCCGCCGGGCCACCCTAAGGCCGGGCGAAAGGCATCGGATCCTTTTCACACTGTTGACGATTCGCTCGGACAGCTGCTCGAGGCGAAGGATGAGGAAGAGTGCGGCGAGACCAAATCCGAGTACGGTGGCGCCAGCGACTCTGGCTCGAGCTATCATGAGGCGCGCCGACCGTTTGGTGGCGCAGCACACTTCCAGTCCCCAGGCCACGGAAGCTCCGCCCGGGAGCCGGATGAGGCACCCGAGATGTTGCCGGAGGGCATCGGCTCACCGAGCCGCCTGGACGCCCTGCATAGAGGCTCGCGAGCGTCGAGGGCGTCCAACCACACGGGTTCGGCGCGGTCGTCGTCGAGCTCAGTCGTCAAGATGCCACCCGCGCCACCTCCCCGGCGGCCCAGGGAGTCAAAGCCGTCGCTTTCCGCCGCATCGCCTCCCTCAACGTCGACGGCGAGCCGGATCGCCAAGCTGTCGGAACCTGACGCCGCGCCCGGCGGCCAGGAGAGGGTGCCACTCAGCACGGATCACCCCCGACGGCCGGCCGAGTCCGAGGCGCCGTCGCCCGCCAGGAGGCCGCCGGCACCTGCATCGCGGGCAGCCCCGAAGCCGTCCGCACCGGCGGCAGTGCCGACTCTCAAGCTCAGGGAAGACTTCTTGACCAGATTCTCAGCCCCAGAGCCCTCGCCGCCGCCGCACGACGAGCCCATCGCCGCACGTCCTGGCCTGGTGAGCATTGGGGCGAGGCTGGGGCCGTCCACCTCGACTGCTCCAAGGATGTCGCCCCCACGGACCGGCGCCCTCGAGGGTCGCCTCGGCACGCCCCCGAGACCGACCTCACGGTCCCGGATGAGGCACGCCCTCGGGTCCGCGGGCCTCCGCACCCTCAGCCCGGCGGCTGTTGCTGCCGCTCAGGGATTCAGCCCCGAGGAGCAGCCGCACTCCAGCAGGGAAAGGTCTCCCCCGGTCAAGGTGTGGCACGACCCCGGCCGCGCGCCTCCGACGCGCCCGTCCGGCCTGCAGTCTATCGGCGGCTCCCTCAAGTCGATGCCCTCCTCGGCGCTCGCCAGGTCGGGGCTCTACTCCGTGAGGGGCGGCGTGGGGAGCGCGGGGACCGGCGCCGGACTGGTCATGGCACCGGGCTTCGGCCTGTCCAGGGAGTCGGCCAGGCGCATGCCGCACGCCTCCCCGCTTCGCGTGCTCAGCAACCGCCGCAGGTGACGCGCCGATCGTGTGTGTCCACCATCGCTTGGGACCGTGCCAAAAGTCACTGCCGCCTCTCGCGGCCTCGCCCCTGGGCGCCACACTCTGCCGTTGCGCCGGGCCGCGCGGCCACCGCTCACCGCGCTTCGCTCGTCGGCCCCTCACGCCCTCTCGCGCGCGCCGGTCGACTCCCCGAGGCCGGACCCCAGGTAGCTGATGTCCAGGTTCGGCCGCACGTCCTCCATGCCCAGCGACTGGATCCGGTCCCCCAGCTCGTAGTCGCCGAACCCCACGAGCGAGATGCCGCACTCCTGGCCCTTGTCCACCGACTCGACGTCGTCGCGGAAGCGCTTCAGGCTCGCCACGCCGGGCGCCTCGAACACCACCTCGCCCATGCGCACCACGCGGACGGGCGATGCGGCGCGGAAGACGCCGTCGACCACGCGGCAGCCCGCCGCCCGCTCCGCCGCCGCCCGCCTCGTGGTCACCGCAAAGGTGGACAGCACCTCCGCCGCGCCCCTGACCACCTCCTCCCTCCTGGACGGCAGCAGGGGCACCATGGCGTCGGCCACCGCCTGCAGCACCGAGTAGATGACCCGGCCCCTGACCACGTCCACCCCCTCGACGTCCGCCCGCTTCTGCACCTCCTGGGAGACCCCGACGTTGAAGGCCACGAGGACGGCCCCCGTGTCGCGAGCGAACTCCAGGTCTGCCACGCTGGGGGACCCCACCTCCTCCCGGACCACCCTGAGCCGGACCCCGTCCTGGGGGAAGGCCGCCAGCGCCGCGGAGAGCGCCTCCAGGCTGCCCTTCATGTCCGCGCGGAGGACGACGGGGAGCGTGCGCCGCCCCGCCGGGTCCTCCCCCACCGTCCGCTGCTGGCCCTTGTCCACCATGGAGCCGGCGCCCTTGGTCGACACGCCGCGGGCCTCCGCCTCCGCCTCCTCCACCAGCTCTGCCTGCAGCGCCCGCTCCCACGGCTGCTCCTGTAGGTGGTCCGGGACCACCTCCTTGGCCGCGCCGAGGCGCCGGCGCTGGTTCTGCCGCCTCTGCAGCTGCCGGACCCTGTCCTCCCGCTCCCGCTCGCCCCGGCGCTGGTGCGCGAAGGCCTCGGCGTCGGCCGCCTTCTCCCTGGCCCGCCCGAGGCTCGTGCTCAGCTCCCTCGCGCGGTTCCGCCGGTCCGCCACCGCCGCGGCGCGCTCCGCGGACTCGACCACCATGAGGAGCTCCCCCGCGGGCGGCGGCTGGTCCATGCCGGTGACGCGGACGGGGATGCCGGGCGTCATCTCCCGGTGGCGCGCCCCGGCGTCGTCGACCATGGCCTTGACCCTCCCCGCCACGTGCCCGACCACGACGTGGTCCCCTACCCGCAGCGTCCCCCACTGCACCACGCAGTCCGCCACGTACCCCTGCCCCCGCACCAGCTGCGAGTCGAGCACCGCGGCCTCCCCCGGCGCGGACCTGTCCGCCCGCAGCTCCAGCACGTCGCACTGCAGCGTCAGGTGCTCCTTGAGGTCCTCCACCCCCTCCCCCGTCACCCCGCTCACCGGGACGAGCGGCACGGTGCCGCCCGTGAGGTCGGTGCGCAGGCCGGCGGCGTCCAGCTGCTTGGCGAGGTCCTCGAGCGCGTTGGCCCGCTCCCCGTCGCTCAGCCGGTCCACCTTGGTGGCCGCGACGACGACGGGGACGTCGGGCACCCGCGCCAGCAGCTCGATGCACTCCCGGGTCTGCGGCATGACGCCGTCCTCCGCCGCCACCACCAGCACCACGGCGTCCGTCACGGCCGTGCCCCGCTGCCGCATGCCAGAGAAGAGCTGGTGCCCTGGCGTGTCGAGGAAGGTCAGGCAGCCGGTGGCGTCGGCCATGGCCGCCTCCACCACCGACGCGGCGCCCTTCTTGCCGCCGCCATTCTTGCCCCCGCCTCCGGCCTTCTTCGCCCCGCCCTTCTTGGCCCGCGCCCCCCTGTCCACGCCCGCCCCAGCGTCGTCCACGCGCACGCAGAACGCCGAGATGGACTGCGTGATGCCGCCGGCCTCCCCCTCGGCCACGGCCGCGCGCCGCAGGTAGTCCAGGAGCGTCGTCTTCCCGTGGTCCACGTGGCCCATCACCGTCACCACGGGCACCCGGGGCGGCAGGCCCGCCGCCTCCGCCTCGTCCGCCGACGGCCGCGGCGCCGGCACCCTGTCGCGGAAGTCCGACCGCACGGCTCTGCCGCCCAGCTCCCCGAGGACGAACTCCGCGACGTCTGGGTCCACCGTCGCGGCGCTCTCGCCGTGCTCCCTCGCCGCCGCCTCCAGCGCCTCCAGATCCTCCCCCACCGCCTCCAGGTGGTCCAGCACGTCCGAGAGGGGGGCCCCCATCACCCGCGCGATGTCCGCCACGGGCACGCGGCCCCTGATCTCCAGCGTCGGCACCGCGGCCTCCGTCTCCCGCAGCGTCCCCGCCTCCTCCTGCAGCTTCCGGGAGATTTCCTTGAACCGCTTGTTCATGGCACTCACCGTGCGCTTGTATTCGATCTTCCCAGCCACGTCGGACGGCCGGAATGACGTCAGAGCCTTGTGGAGGCTGTACTGCGCCTGCGCCAGCGACGCGATGTCATCGAGGCTTCGGTACCCGAAGAGGGACGCCGCGTCGCTCGCCGACACCGCGGCACCCGACCCGCCCCCGGGCCCCGCCCCGGGCCCGTCGCCAGCCACGGCGGCCGCCGCCGACCCGCCGAACGACGGACCGCTGACAGGCGATGCTGGCGGGGCCGCGGCCGCCGCCGCCGCGCGGCTCTGGTCCTCCTGCTTCCGCCGCGCCGCCAGCAGGGCCCTGCGGTGCTCCTCGACGCGCTCGGAGCTGGGGGGCGTGCCGACGCCGCCGATGCCGCCCTCGTCGCCCGCCGGCTCCTGCAGGTACGACGGCAGCCCCTCCTCCTCCATCAGCAGCTGCTGCTGTTGCTGCTGCTGCTGGGCCCTCGCCACGGCCGCCCTCGCGGAATCGCCCCGCGGGGAGAGCGCCTGGCGCAGCCGCAAGAACGCGCTGCTGTCCGCGACGCCGGTCCGGCCCTCCGCCGCCTGGCCCCGGGCCCGGGCGCGCGCCAGCGACGCCGCAAGCATCGATCCCACGCCAGGCCGGTCGCTTTCGCCCTGCTCCGGCGTGCCGGGCGACCCAGCGCCGCCAGAGTCCGCCGAAGTTTGGCTCCCGGCCCCCGCCGCCCTCGCGGGCTGCCTCGCGGCACCGGCGCCGGGCCTGCGGGCGAGAAGGCTCGCCAGGATGCCGCGCCCGGGCGCCGAGGCGCCGTCGTCCCCCGAGCCGGCGCCGTTGCCGGAGGAAGCCCTCGCCCTCGCGCCCGCGCGCGACCGCAGCGCCGACACCAGGCCTTCCACCTCGGCGCCCTCCCCGCGGGACGGCTGCTGCTGCGGCCTCCCCTGCTGCTGATTGGGTTGCTGCTGCCTGTGGCCGCCGCCGGGCCGGGACGCGCCCGGGGCGCCGCCTCCGCCTCGGCCTGCCTTCCCCTGCTGCCCCGCCGCCCCGCCGCGGCCGCGGCCGCGACCGCGGCCACCGCCCCGACCGCCACCTTGCCCCTGCTGGGCCTGACCTTCCCCTGCCGCTCCGGTGCCGCGCCCGGCTCCCCCGCGCCCGCCGCCCGCCTGGCCGCCTCGGCCACGGCCGCCCGCTGCCTGCCCCCCGCGCCCGCGCCCGCGCCCCTGGCCCTTGCCACCGGACGGACGGCTTTGGCCCCCCGTGGTCATGCCGCGCACCGTGCCGGTGGGCCCGACCGCGGGAGCCCGGGGCCGAGGCTCGCCGAAGGCTGCGGGACGCACGCACGCCAGCGCGATGCGGAACCCCGGCGGCGCTCCGACCGGCGCCGACCTGGAAACAACGGACCCGTAGACCCGACGCATCGTGGCGAGGCGCGGTGTGTGCCAAACCCGGACCGCCATCGGCCCGGCACGGCACCCCAAAGCAGGCCCTGTGCTTGCTCAGCGGCCGCACCGGCACCGCGCAGAATTGCGTTTTGCCCTTGATGCCAGAAGGGGAAAAACATGTGCGCTCCGGCGAGGGCGGGGCTCGCGCCCGTGACGATGGCCCGCACCGAAGGCGGCGCGAGCGCGGGCCGCGCGACGAGTCGTTTGCGAGCGCCAGCAGGTGCCGCGCCTCGGCGCGCTCGTTTCGAAACACGCGCACGCACACGCCCGTCGGCCGCGCACCAGGCCCGCGCCGGGCGCCAATCCCCGCGATCAGCGGCGCCGCAGCAGCTCCGCGAGGCCGAGCCCGGCCGCAACGCCCAGCGCGGCGGCGCCGGCCACCACCATGGGCCCGAAGGAGGGCGCTGCCCTGACCTCGGGGGCGACGATGTCGAGCGCCATGGCCTCGGCCATGAGCCCCGTGACGCCGCGGCCGGCATCGCCGACGAGGTAGTTCACCAGCACGTCCTTGTGCACTGCGCGAGCTCGCGGAGGGGTGCGGGTCCGGGGGGGGCGGTTGGGGGGGATCGGGGCTTTCCAAGGAGCTGGGGACCGCGGCTTGCGGGAATCCCGGCCGCGACGGCACGCTACGTCATGGCCACGCGGCCCCCGAACTCACCGGGGTGGTCGCTGTACTGATCCTTGAGCTCGGCCGCCGTGGTCACGTCCAGGCGCACCACGAGCCCGTGGGTCCAGCCGCGGTGCCGGTCCGTGATGGAGGGCCCCGCGCGGAGCGACTGGACGGCCCCGATCTTGCCGACCATGGCCTCCACTGCGAGCATGTTGCGGAGCACATGGGGGCGGTGGCCGCGGCCGAGGCGGTTGCGTCCGGGGTGCGACGCTTGACGCGGGGCTCACGCGCCTTCATGACGCTCTCCACCTGCCCCGAGGTGGCCTCCGGCTTGAACTTGAACAGCACGATATGGTCCATCTGGCCGACCGTCTGGCGCAGTGTGGGGCTCGGGCCGGGCGTGCGGGGCGCAGAGCCTCGAGGGGTCGAACACTCGCCCCCGCCGGCAGCCGGGCGGCGTTGGATCGCGCCATGCATGCGCTGCTTTCGTCGTTCCGTGCGGCCCTGCGCGTCGTGGACCCTGCCGCGGCGGTCCGAAGGGCGGTGAAGGTCAAGGATGGCGGGGCGGCGCTTGACATCGCGGGCGAGCTGGTACCGATGGACGGCGTGCGCCGCATCTTCGTGCTGGGCGCGGGCAAGGCGGCGCCGCAGATGGTCGCTGGGCTGGCGGAGCAGGTCTCGGCGTGCGGCAAGGGCGTCTGCGGCCACATCATCACGAAGCACGGTCACGCCGCCGGCGTGGCGCTCCCGGACTGGTGCGAGGTGACCGAGGCATCGCACCCGGTGCCGTGCGAGGCCGGCGTGGCGGGGACGCGCCGGGTGCTGGAGCTCGCGGAGTCGGCGGGGGAGAACGATGTTGTTGTGGCCGTCGTGTCCGGCGGCGGCTCGGCGCTGCTCACGGCCCCCAGCGGCCGCACGGCGAGTGACGGGTCAAGCGTTGACCTGGGGGCGCTGCGGGCGACGACGGGCCGGCTGCTCCGGTGCGGCGCGTCCATCGATGAGGTGAACGCAGTGCGGTCAGTGCTTGACACCGTCAAGGGCGGCGGCCTCGCCAGGGCGGTGTGGCCCGCGCGCCTTGTCACGCTCCTGGTGTCGGACGTCGTGGGAGACCGCGTCGGCGTCATCGCCTCCGGGCCGACGGTGCTGCCCGGGAGGACGCGGCCGACAGCGTCGCGGAGCGAGCCGCCGACCCCCGAGGGCACGACCGCCCATCGGGAAGCAGGCGCAGCGGAGCCGGCCGTATCCGCAGCGCTGCGCGTGCTGAGAAGGAGGGGCCTCCTGACGACGCGGATGGAAGCAGCTGCTCGGGGTGGCAGAGACGGTGGTGGCGCTGCCGTGAGCGACTGGCCCGACGACTGGCTGCCGCGGTGCGTCGTGGAGGCGGTCATGGCCGCACCCCGCGAGCAGCACGGGCCCGGCGAGCCGGGGGCCGCCCCGGCGGGGCCTGGGCCGGAGTATGGGAGCGTTCACATCGTGGCGTCCAACGCCGCGGCGGTCGAGGCGATGCTGGAGGCTCTGCCGGGCGTCACGCCGGTGGTGCTCACGTCCAGGGCGGAGGGCGACGCCGCGGAGCTCGGCCGGCTGCTCGTCAGGACGGCCCGACACAAGGTCGAGGGCGGTGTTGGCGCGCCCGCGGGGGCTGCCCCGTTCGTCGTCATGGCCGCGGGGGAGACGACCGTGACGATGGCGCCGGACGCAGAGCCGGGGAAGGGGGGAAGGAACCAGCACATGGCCCTGGCGGCAAGCCTGGAGCTCGAAGCATGGGCCAGGGAAGACGCCGCCTCGGCGGCTCGCTGCGTGTTTCTGGCCGCGGGCACGGACGGCACGGACGGGCCCACGGACGCGGCTGGCGGGATGGTGTCCTCCACGACGGCCGGCGCGGCGCGCGCGGCGGGGCGGGACCCCGAGGCGAGCCTCGCGGCGTTTGACGCGTACCACGCGCTCGCCGCGGCCGGAACGACGCGGCCCGGGGACGACGAGCCGGCGCGCGCGGGGGGGCTGCTGATCACCGGGCCGACGGGAACCAACGTCATGGACGTGTACGCGTGCTTGTGCGAGGCCGAGGCCACCGGATGACGTGGCACCCGCGCCCCGCCCGTGCCCCACTCTGCGCTCCAGCACTCTCCCGCCGAGCGGGAATGAGGACCGTCGCGCTGCGCGCGATCTCGCGCCTCCCAGCGTCGGGCGTGCGGCCGTGGGCTGCGGCGGGAGCCGCGAGGCCCGCTTGCCCCGCACGCCAGGCGTCGGGCGAGGCGTTTGTGACGCCGCAGCTTGCCCGGAAGCGCGTCCGGGAGGCCCTTTCGGCGCAGGCTGATGCCGCTTGCAGGCTCTTCCCCAAGATGACGAGAGAAGAGGCGACAAAGAGGGCCACCGAGGCGTTCCGGGACCCGAGCCGGCCGGAGTGGGACGCCGGCCTCGCCGCCGCGGCCGAGGCGGTGCAGCCCCTGATTCGCGCAGCAAAGGCCGGCGCGGACGCGCCACCGGGGCAGGAGGTGCGGGGCCGCAAGCCCTCCGGCGCCTCTTCCCGCGGCCTGCTCGGGGTCGTGGAGGCGCCCGGCCGACCCGCGCGCACCGTCAAGGAGCGGGAGCCAGAGCCGCGGGCCCGGGCCCGGGACAGGCGTCCGCGCGCGGCGCAGGGCAGCGGGCGGCAGCTCGAGACAGACGCGCCCGCCGGCCGCTTCCTGTCGCGATCCGCGTCGTTCGAGGACGCCGGGCTGGGCTACAAGCTGCGGCGCCGCCTGTCGTCGCTCGGCTTCGGGCGGCCGTCGGTGGTGCAGGCCCGCTCGCTGCCGCCGGCGCTGGCCGGGCGACACTGCGTCATCCACGCCGAGACGGGGTCGGGCAAGACCCTCGCGTACGCCCTGCCCCTGCTGCAGCGCATTGAGGGCCTCCGAAGCGACGGCACGGGCCCCCTGGGGCTCGTCCTGGTGCCGTCGCAGGAGCTGGCGGAGCAGGTGGCAGCCGTGCTGGCGGTGCTCGACCCCTCCTCCACGCCCCTGGCCCTCCACGGCGCCGCGTCCCCCTCGGCCTCCCGGGCCCTGGCCGACGGCTCCGCGCCCCACCGCGTCGTCGTCGCCACGCCGCAGGCTCTGCTCCGCGTCCTGCGTCGTCCCAGCCGCAAGGCCGTGTCGTGCCTCGCACGCGTCCGCGTCGTGGCCGTGGACGAGACCGATTTCCTCCTCGCCTCCTCCCGCGAGCACACCGAGGCGTGCCTCTGGCTCGCCGGGCAGCCCAGCAGGGAGATGCGCGAAGCCCGGGCGAGGGCCGCCGACGCCGCCGCCGCCGCCGGGGCCTCCTCGGTCGACGCCGTTCCCATGCCCCGCCCCGGCCCCGGCCGCGGCGTCCCCCGCCTCGGCCGTGACTCCTCCGCGCAGTTCCTATTCGCCGCCGCGACGCTCAGCGACAAGACCCACCGAACCGTCGGCGAATGGTTCCGCCGGCACTTCGAGGGCGCAGAGATGGTCAGGACCGCGGGGGCGCACCGCGCTGTGCTCACCGCGGACCTCACCACGGTGGTCGTCGACACCGCCATGGCGATCGCCGCGGACGCGGCCTCCCCGTCGGCGGAGCCGACACCCCGCTCCGCGCTCCTGGCCGAGGCGCGGCTCGCGGCGGTGGTCAAGGCAGTGCGCTCCCACGGCACGGCGCCCGGGGGGACTACTCTCGTGTTCGCAGGTTCCAAGGCCGAGGCCGAGGCGGCCGCCGGGTGGCTCAGCACCAGAGTCGGGGACGGCTGGGGGGGCGCCTCCGGGGTGAGAGTGGAGGTCATGCACAAGGGGCTCCCCCAGGGGGTGAGGAGGGACGTCGCGGCAGAGCTGGTGGGCCCGGCGGAGGCGGCGGCGGGTCCCGCGGGCGGCGGGCCCGAGGCGGCGACGCCCCACGTGGTGCTCGTGGCGACGGATCTCGCGGCGCGGGGGCTCGACACGCGCCGTGTGGGGCACGTTGTGAACGCTTGGCTGCCCACCGACGCCGCGACGTTCCTGCACCGGGCCGGGAGGACGGCGCGGGCGGGGGGCTCCGGGCGGGTGACGACGGTGGTGCTTGACACGGAGAGGGAGCGGGCGGCGGAGCTGTTCCGCGAGGCGGCGGCGGGGGGTGAGGACACCGTCACGGCGCGGTCAGCGGCGCTCGACGCCGGGAAGCGGAGGAGCCGGGAGGGCAGGGAGGGTCGCGGAGCGGGGCCGGGTGGGGTGAAGAGCCGGGAGGGGCGCGGGGCGGGGCCGGCGGCGGGCGAGGGGTTCCGGGGTGGCGGCGCCGGCCGGCCGTCTGGGTCTGGCGGTGGTCTCGGGGGCAGGACGGCGCGCGCGTGAGGATGTGGTGAGGGTGCG
>Ga0136560_1001251_pt1 | contig 12988 bp, 8 predicted proteins | sample AntRauMeHopE1497_FD_104925 | JGI IMG/M metagenome (GOLD analysis project Ga0136560, IMG submission 104925) | Saline lake microbial communities from Rauer Islands, Antarctica - Metagenome Hop E1 #497 | ecosystem: Environmental > Aquatic > Non-marine Saline and Alkaline > Saline | place... | reverse complement strand
CGACCATGATCTCAGTGCTCTCATACCCCTGTACGACGAGCTCCACCTTTGCGCTCCCCCTGCGCCTGGCGATCTCCTTGGCCCTGGCCTTGTTCCGGGTCCGCGCCTCCCGAAACGTGATCTCCGCCCGCAACGCCTCGGCTAGGTCTCTGACCCACTGCTTCCCCCCGACACCGTGCTTCACCCACACCCCCATGTGGAGCGCGTGGGCGTCCTCCCCGGGCAGCCTCCAGACCCCTGGCGCGACCTCCGGCTCTTGCTCTCCGTCCACTGGCCCATCATGGTCGCCATGCCCTGCGCCCTCGCCGTCACCGCCCGACTCGTCGTCATCATCGTCTCCGTCGTCCCCGTCCGCGCCTTGACTCGGAGCCGGGCTTGCCTCTCCCTCGTGCACATCGTCGCCGATCTCCCGCTCTGCGGACCACTCGCTGTCGTATCCGTCTCCGCTCGTGCCGTCCTCGTCTTCCTCCCCGCTGCCGTCATCCCCCGGAATTGGCGGCCAACTCTGCCCCGCTTCTCCGTCACTCTCGCCGTCCTGATTTGCCTCCTCAGCGCCCGCCTCGAGCTCACGACCCTCCTGGCCTCGCTTGTTGATCAGGCGACCCGCGATGATCCTCAGCCGGCCCGCTGCGCCCAGCATCGCGCTCGTCGTTGCCACCCTGTCCTTCTTGCCGCCGCTCACCAGCGGCTTTCCACTATGCGCTCTGCCCCAGGCCCGCATGGCAATGACCGAGACCTTCTTGTACGTTGCCGCCGGCCTGAGGAGTTCCGCGATCACCTCGGCAGGACGATGCTCTCGCCGACCACCAAACACCGCCGACAGCACGTCCTCCTCCTCGATTGAGAGAGGCGTGTACACGGTTGCAACATGCGTCCTGCGCTTGCTCCGTGCCAGCGCCTCAAGGCACGTTTTGACCTGGGCTTTTGCGGCCTCCAACACCGCGCGTTCCCGCTCCCCATCGTCGTCGTCTTCCTCCCCCGTCTCTGCCTCAGCATCGCCCTCATCGCCCGACGTTCCGCTTGCTCCCGGGCTGGCAGTCTGCGCCTGCTCCCCGCCCGTGCTCGCCTCGACCAGCTTGCGGACGATCGACGCCAGCTTGCGCCTGTTCACGATCAGCGCCACCTTCATCTCCGTTGCGGTGCGGTTTAGCGCGGGAAAAGGGTTTTCAGTCCCCTCTGGCATCCCTCTCACCCACGCGCGCCTCGCAGCATCCGTGAGCCGGCGCATGACCAGCCCGCCTCTCATGACCGTTTGCATCTCCATGATCGACCGCGCCCCCCTCAGCCCTAGCAGCACCTGCAGTAGTCGCAGCTCCTGAATCATGGGTCCCTCGGTCTGCTTTCGGCGTCCTGCCAGCGCCTGTAGCTTGCCCCTGATGTCTGCCGCGATGCTTGCGGCTTTGACGGCCCGCGATTTCCCGCTCTCCGACGACATCATTTCCGACGCCCTGGAGCCCTCCACCTGACTCCCGACCCCTAGTCACACCACCCAGGCCCGCCTTTCCCCGCCCTCTGTGGGGATTGTGTGGTGATGTGTGGGGTGCGTGAGGCCCTGGGCTCAAAGTTTGCACTTGCTCTGAGCTGCATTGCCCTCGAGACGGCGGCCAGCCACCGCAGCGCTGCGCGTGGCGCACAGTCGCCAGAAATCACGTATGCTAGGGGGTTCGAGCGCGTCCTGACCAGCAGGCAAGCGGGCGATCCTCGTCTGCCTAGCAAAGGCCGTTGGCCTGGTCACGAGGCGCTGCGCTGTCGCTCAAGCGCTCGTGGTCTGTTGCAGTGCCCAAGCCCACGTTAGCAAGCACCGCCTGCGACGCCAAGTAGCGGCGCGACGAAGGAGCTTCGTCACACTGGGTTCCAATGCTGAGCCGGCTTTCTGCTCATTCCCACCTCCAGCCAAGCCGGACAAAGGGTCTGCTCCGAGGTCAAGCAGCTCCTGAACCGCGCCAATGCGTCCCTCAAGGGCCACGATTCGAAGAGCAGTCTGCCCTGGACGCCGCCGCTTCGCCTCCAGGTCACCCTGCACGCCGAGCTCGACAAGCTCACCAATCGAGTCCAAACGGCTGCTTTCCGCTGCTGCCATCAGCAGTGTCGTCCCGTCTTTCGCCCTGACCCCGGCGTCGGCGCCCAACTCGAGCAGTCGACGCACGGCACCAGGGCTCGAGCTCGTCGCTGCAGCATCCAGCAGGGCCGTCCAGCCGCCCTCGTCGACGGCGTCCAGATCGCCCTGCACGCCCCGCTCTACGAGCACATCAATCACCTCCACAGAGCCACACCGGGCAGCAGCCATCAGAGCCGTCCCTCCAAGCCGGGAGCGGGCCCCGGCGTCGGCTCCCAGGTCCAACAGCCGTCCCACCGCACTTGAGTGCCCGCCCCCGGCTGCTAGCAGCAAGGGCGTCCTGCCGAGCGTGTCCACGGTCTCAAAGTCGTCCCTTGCGCCGTGCTCCACGAGAGCGTCGATCAACTCGACGCTTGGCCTGGCCTGGACGGCTTTCATCAGCACGGACAACCCTCCATCATTCCTGGCTCTGGGGTCAGCGCCCAGAGCCAGGAGACGAAGCACGGCATCGGGGTGGCCATTGCTAGCAGCGTTCCAAATGGCGGTCGAGCCGTCCCATGCCTTCGCTTCCAGGTCGCCGTGCACGCCCCGCTCCACCAGGAGGTCAATCACGTCCACGTGACCCCCGGAAGCAGCTATCGCGAGCAAGCTCATTTTTAGCATCGAGTGCGGTCGGGGATCAGCGCCCAGCTCGAGCAGCCGCCGCAGCACGTCAGTGTGGCCCTCCGCTGCAGCGGTCCATGCCGCCGTCTCTTGGTCCTCGTCCTCGGCATCCACGTCTCCGAGGCCGCCGCACTCGGCAAGCGCGTCAATCACGCCGACATGGCCTTGGTACGCTGCTACCATGAGGGCGGTGGAGTCGAGGCAGTCGCTGGCCGTGGGATTGGCGCCGAGCGCCAGCAGCCGCCTCACAATGTCAGGATGCCCGGCCTCGGCCGCTACGATCAGCACCGTCCGCCAGTGGTTCTCGTGGGCCTCCAAGTCCCCCTGGGCGCCAGCCTCCACCAGCGCATCAATCACGCCCAGGTGCCGGTGCTCCGCCGCCAGCATCATCGCGTTGGACTCATCGCCCGAGCGGGCGTCCGCGCTTGCGCCTACCTCGAGCAGGCGGCGAACCACTCCGACCTGCCCGCAGCTGGCTCCCACCAGCAGGGCGGTGGAGCCGTCCCAGTCCTCCGCCTCCAGGTCGCCGAGCGCGCCGTGCCGTTTCAGCTCATCAACCACGCTGACGCTTCCGGCCTCGGCCGCGGCCATCAGGACGGTGCGGTCGATGGCGGTGCGGGCTCCGGCATCGGCGCCGAGCTCAAGCAGTCGACGAACCGCGCCGGCATGCCCCGACCTCGCTGCTGTCAACAAGGCAGTGGCCCAAACGTTATCTTTGGCCTCCATGTCGCCGTGCGCCCCGCGATCGACCAGCACGTCCATGACGTCGACGCTGCCGCTCGCGGCTGCCTCCATGAGCAGAGAAGTCCCCGCCCCGGACCGAGCAGCGGCATCGGCACCGAGGTCGAGGAGCCGCTCGACTGCCGGGGCGTGGCCCTGACTTGCTGCGAACAGCAGCGAGGTCAGCCCTTGCGCGTCACGCGCCTCGAGGTCCCCCTCGCACGCCGTGACGAGGTCGGCCCCAGCGCCCGGAAGCGACGCCACTTCGCGGCAGGCCCCGACCAAGGCGGCGTCAAGAGAAGCCAAGGCTTCTGGCCGAGGACGGCCAGAGTGGCTCCCCCCAGGTTTGGTCTCATCGTCCTTGCGCTGCAGGCCGTCGATCTCCCGCAGCAGCTCGCCCGTGATGCGTCGCAGCACGGGGTCATGGTCCGATACCCCGCCGGGCGAGGCCCCGAGGTTGCCGAGCAGATGAGAAAGCCTGGCAGCTCGACGGCGGACAGCATCTGCCTCGACGAGCGTCCCTTTGAGCGCCGCAGCGAGAGCTGATGCCCATGCGCTTGATTCGAGAGCGCAGCCAGCGGGGTCCATGTCCAGTGGCGTGCGGGAGTGGGAGCTGGTGGGAGGCGGGCACGGCAGAGCTTTCTGCCGGCCTTGATCATCGATGCGTCGGATCTCGCAGGTTCGGGTGCGCGTGGTACCGCGAGCGGCACATGGTTGTCGTGCTGCGGCTGCGGCTGCCAAGCGCGGAGCTGCGCCCTGCGCGCGCGAAGGCCCGATGGGTGCTCGGGTGCGGGCGCCCGTGACCGAACGTAAACGTCGTGTGCTGCGCCTTAGGTCCGCGGCGATGTCTTGTGCATCTCGGCTGGTTTCGTGGACCCTCCGATGGCGACAAACAAGTCCAGGGCTCGGTGAAGCGGCCGATTGCAGCCCAGCCTCAACCGCGCGGGCTTCTCGCATCTCCTCACGGTCGCAATGCTGCCAGCGGTGCATTGCTGAGCAGCGTTGGGCCATCCTGGCCTTGTGGTGGAGCTGGCCGCGCTCCGGCGGTCAAGAGATTACGTGCCACGCCAGGGGACACCCGCGACGGCCGTCTGGAGGCCCCAGGCTCCGTGGCAGCCGGCTGAAGAGGCGCCAGGGCGGGGACAATACAGTGTGCAAACCACAATGGGTGCTCGTGGTGTCGCGCGTGGGGCCGGCGCACCGCGGGCGTCACCGACGAGGGGCCGGGCTGAATTGCCTCGGCACAGGCCAGTTCTCTGTTGGGGGCGGCGGCGAAGCCTCGTGGGCGCCGGCTCAGAAGCGCGCCATCATTCGCATGAAGACGTCATACCCGGCCAGCGTGATGCTCTGGCCGAAGACGACGCGGGGCAGGCGGGCTGCCATGCCCTTCCAGAACGCGAGCACGCCCTCGTTGGAGAGGATCTTCTGGACGCAGTCGCCGGTGCCCTTGTACACGGCCGCGTCGATCCCCTGCATGCGGGTCTTGACCACGTCGAAGGGCATGGTCAGAACGACGGACACGAAGCCGGCAGAGCCGCCGGCGACCATCAGGTGGCCGGGGCTGAGGCGCTTCGTCGCGTCGTCCTTGGGTCTCAGCATCTGCGAGGGGGCGGCGGGAAGCGGGGGGCGGGAAGCGGGGGGACGTGGAGGCGGGACGCCGCAGCGTCGCACGGAGCGTCCCCGAGCCACCGGGGGCTGAGACCCCCATCAGCGTGGTGCGCCCTGGCCGTCACCTCCGGCCGGCGCGGGGCCTCACCGTCTTGACCGCCTCGTACGTCGTGAACCGGATTCCCTGGTTCCCCATCTGCTTGGCCGCCGTGGGCGCCCAGCCGCGGTACACACCGGCAATGCCCTGCTCCGCGATGACCGTGCGGACCCCGTGAAGGAGGCCACGGTACTTGGGGTTGGCCGAGTTCTGGTCCGAGATGAGCACCGTTTTCATCGTCTCCACCGGCGTCACCACGAGGGTGGCCTCGACCAGCCCAGTCATCATGCCCGCAACGAGCGTGCGGCCCGCGGTCAGCACGCCCTGCTCGTCCTTGAAGGCGTCCTTGATCTTGCCGAACACCCCGAACCTGAGGCTCGTCTTGGGCACCGTGCCGACCAGGAGCGAGGAAAGGCCACGGTACAGCGCCAGCGGGCCCTTCTCAGCCATGATCTTCCTCTGCGAGCGGGCGGGCGCGTCGAAGCGGGCACGAGCGTGGCAAGCGGGGGCAGGGCGAAGATTCCTCCCGCCGTCGGGGCGCTCCCCAACGTTCCGGCCCGCGCATCCGGGCGCCGCACAGTGCCCGGGGCGGGGCCGCGGCAACCTGGCGCCCGTCGGAGGCGCTCGGCGCGGCGAGTTTGCGAGTCGCGCAGCGGCGACGGCGCGGGTCGCTGGCAACGGCAAGGGGAGCCATCGCGCCGCCAGCAAAAGGCTGAGTTGGCCGGACGCACCGCGCAGTCGATCGAGTTGGCGAACTTGGGGGTGGCCGAATTGCCCTGCAGCTGCATCTGCGTCTTGACGAATTCTGCGGCGCGTGGGAAGCGCGCGGGGGCGGTGCTGCTCGCGGGCGCGACAGGCGCCGGGGGCTCGTCGCGCCTTCACTCGCCGCCTGCGCTCACCGGTGGGGTACATGATGACGATCTCCGAGGCGCCGGCCATACCGCCGGCCGCCACGTGCTTCCAGCCGGCGGACTGCTTGCCGCTGGCTGCCATGACGACGGAGTGCTGCGAAAGTCGGCAACCGGCGCAGTATGTTGGCGGCGGCACTAATATTCGGCGTTGTCCCGGCCCCACCACTCGCTGACGTCATGCGAGCAGCTGCTGGGCGCTCCGTGGCGAGGCTGCGGCCTGCTCCAGTGTTGCATCGCGCGAGCACAGGCTGCCGCGCGCTCGGCGGGGGCCCCGAGTACGAGGAGGAGCGCCAGGCGCGGATGATCAGGGACGACGCCTTCTACGAGGCCGAAAACGAGGCCAGGCGGTACTACTACTATGTTGACATGCAGGGCCGCCTCTTCACGGAGCAGACGCTGCCCAAGAACATCGCCACGTGCCTAAAGGGCGAAAAGTTCCTGGATTTCTTCTTCCGCCAAGTACGACCGAACCCTGCGGGGGGCGACTACGCGTGGCTGTCCCCCTGTGGCAAGGAGTCGAACTTCATCGACGCGGCGGACACGGCCATCGTGTTCACGGAGCTGGAGCGCGGCGAGGGGGGCGCCTCGCTGATCTGGGGAGGGACGCAGCGGGTCGCGTTCGAGCCCGAGCGGCTGCGGGTGTCGGAGGACGGGCGGCTCTACCACCTGATCGAGACGAAGCGGGGGGGCGTGGCGCCGTGCCTGGTCCGCGCGTCGGTGGCGCTCGTCCTCGCGGAGGGGATGGAGCTGGGCGAGGAGAGCGGGGCGACGGCCGGGACGGTGGAGTGGGAAGGGCGGAGGGTGTCGCTGCAGTGGCTGGACGAGACGTGCGACGGGCCCCGGCGGCCGTCGGGGCCCAGGGGGCGCTCGTGATGCCGTGGGGAGCGCGGGCGGAGCCGGACGCGGCCCCGGCGGCGCGTGTCCGGGACGGCGAGCGGGGGCAAGACTGGGAGGGTGGTCGGCTCGCAGCGCCAGTGTGGTGCGGCCGGGCGGGCGGCGAGGCACGCGGCGCGGCCCTGATACGGCAGAGCTTCGATCGATCGATCAGTCGCGCGCACACGAGAGGACGCGAGACAATCACGCATACACTGACTCACGCGGGGCGGGGGCGGGGGGAAAGGGCGCCAGCGGCTCAGCCGAAGCGGGTCCCGGGGGTGCCGCGGCTCCTGGCGGCCCGGCTGGCGCGAAGGTGGTCCCCCTGCGACGCGTCGGACCGCACGGAGCTCGGGGTGCCCGCCGCCTCAGTCCCGGGTGTCGTGGGGTCTCCTGCGGCCCGGAATCGGGAGGGCAGGTGCGCCCGGCTGGTGGCAGCGCGCGGGGGCGAGCCGTACCCGCCGCTGGCTCCCGCCGACGCGGCGATGCCGCCCCGGGAGGGAGACGACTTCGACGACGCGGCGGCGGCGGCGGCGTCGGCGGCTCGGCGCGCGACGGACCCAGCGGCCGGGAGGCCCGCCACGGCGACGCGGGCCATCCCCTCGACGACGGCCGCCTCCTCGCTCCTTGCCGAGGAGGCGGAGGCCGAGCCGCCCTCCCCCCGGGAGCGCCCGGCCGCAGCGGCCTCCCCCCTGGCGTCGTCCGCGGCCTTGAGCTCGCCCCTGAGCTCCTTGGGGAGGCGCAGGGTGCCCGTGCCGTGCGGCGGCATGCCGATCCGCGCGCGGTATCGGTCCCCCTCCGCCCACATCCCCTCCTGCAGCGATTCCAGGTACTGCTGCTGCGGCCCGATGACCGAGCCGGGGCGGCAGACCCGCAGCCACGCGATGATCTCCGCGGCGGTGAAGCGGTAGTGCTTCATGACGTACGCCCCGATGCAGGTGCCCGTGCGGCCGAGGCCCGCCTTGCAGTGCACCGCGATGGCCCCGTCCGTCTCCTCGCAGTAGCGGATGAACCCCTCCAGGATGTCCGGCGGGGCGTTGGAGCCGTCGAGGTAGTACATGTGCCTGTGCCCGATGCCGGCCGACACGAAGCGGCGGGCCGAGTAGTAGGGCTTGTTGAGGCGGACCACGGCGCTGACGCCCCAGCGCTTGAAGTGCGGCACGTAGTCCTCGGGGCACAGCGTCACGTAGCCCTCGGGCGTGGCCGCCCTGGACTCATGGGGGCCGGCAAACGCGCAGAAGCGGCCCTGTACGATCCAGGAGAGGTCCCCGTTCTCCACCTGCTCGAACTGCTCGTACTCCTCCACGTCAAACGTGTCAAAGTCAAAGAACCCGCACTCCCTCGCCTTGGCCACCGCGCTCAGTACGTGCGGGATCGTCAGCTTGTAGTGGCACACGCACGGGGTGGCATCGTGAAACGGCAAAAAGGCCGGCCGCATCGCCCGGAACGGCTGCCACGCCTCCTCGGGCGTCTTGCCCAGGTACAGCATCGAGTACAGCGCCATGCAGCACGCCGAGTTGGTCCTCTGCGCCGCGTTGCTGCCCGCCCACACCACGATGCGCTTTCCTGCGGGACGCTCGAGGGCAAGCGGTCCTCGCCGCAGCGTCGCACACGACAACGAGGGGCCAGGCGGCGCGCGCGCAAGGCGGGACAAGCAGGTCACGCATGCCCATCGTCGCGTGCGGCGATGCCGCAGCGCGCGCGGGGAAGGGGCGCGGAAGCCCTCCGAGGGGCGGCACTTGCGGATCGGCCAACGTTGAGCCTCAACCCGCCGTCGCGAACCCCCCCCAGTGCCCCGATCCACGCCCGTGGACGGCCGGGCCCACCCACGCCAGGCGGAATATCACGCGGGCTCCCATCTTAGGCCGGCGCTCCCGGGCGCCTCGCGGGGGCCCGCGAGGCCCTGGCGGGGGAAACAAGGACCCGACACCAAGTTGGCGCGGCCGGCCGAGCTCACCCTCGTAGCGCCGATCCCGGAGCTTGTTGCTCATGATCTGGCAGAAGCGGTACAGCTGACCAAGATTCAGCGGCCCAAAGTCGAGGAAGAAGTTCCAGTACGCGAAGCGGGGCGCATTGGCGTCCTCGTACATCGACCAAATGTGGCTGTGCGCATCGGACGGCTTGGACGGGCCGCTCCCCCAGTACAGGCGCGTCTCCACAATCTGCACGATTGTTGAGCTTTGCCTGCGCGCCATCCTGACGCTCGGCGCCTGGGTGCGGAATGTGCGTCCGCGGGCAGGCCGGCGGCGTTGCTCCGCCGGCACGGCCGGCAGAAGCGGCCCTTCGGGCCGTTGCGGGGTGCATGAGAGCACCCCACTGGCCGGGCATGCATGTGTGACGCTGGCAGTGTGTCGGCGGGCGCGTGGCCAGCGAGGGAGCAGCGCAGAATGCGGAGGCACTGTTGCCCCAGCACAGCCGAGCACGGTTGACTTTCTGGCACAGGCGGGCACTCGCGCGCCGTCATCCGTACGTGGACATGTCGTCCTCGATGACCATGGCATTGATCGGGTCGGCGCAGCCGTACAGGATCACTCCTGCAAGCGATCCCGCCATCATCACCACGGCCAGCACCCCCGCCATCGCCACCCCGACAAAGTATGACGACGTCAGCCGATTCCTCTCGTCCGGGTCCGTGAACGCGGGCTCCCTCGGCGCAAAGAGAAGGAACAATAGGAAAAGCAAAACCAGCCCCGCCGCCGAGGCGTACGCGACCCTGCGGGCGCAGAGCGGGCCAAAGCACGACCACGACGCTGATACTGTTCTAGTTACACGCATGGTGCGGCGCACAGGGCGTGAAAGGCTCGCAGTGCCGCGCAAGGGCGCACAACGGCCAGCACTCACAGCGGCTGGGGCAGGCCGCGCCCCACAAAGATGATCAGCGCCGCCACGACGAGCACCACCATCATGATAAACGTGCCGATGCCCACGAACAGGATTCGAGGCCCGTCGGGCGCCTGAACGAGGGCCCCGGCATCGGCCATGGCGGCGGCCGCCTTTCGTGCAGCTGATGCACGGGCCGAGGGATCGAGGTGGGCGAGCACACCTCCGGCGCTAGCAGTGAGCTTTTGCACGGGAGGCTTTGGGCGTGTGGTGAACCGGCCAGAGGCCGGGCGGCAGGGCCGGAAACGCGGCCGTCGACGATGATTCCGAGTTTTTGCAAGCCACGTGCACACGCCACGACCGTCAACGACAGGCCAATGCGCAGAGCGTTTGCCGTCGCGACAGCCGTCGCTGTGGAGGTGGGGTTCGAGATGGCGCGCGCCGAATCCAGGCCCGTGTCCTACTGGGAGGAGCGCTGGAGCAGCGGCACCTCCAATTGGCACACTGCCAGCGTAAACAAGCGGCTGGTGCGCCACGGGGGCGCCTTAAAGCTCGGACCGGGCTCACGGGTCTTTGTGCCGCTGTGCGGCAAGACCGTGGACATGAAATTTCTCAGCGACACTGGCGCCGAGGTCCTGGGCGTCGAGGGCGTCGAGAGCGCAGCCCGCGAGTTCTTCGTGGAGCAGACCGGAGCACCGGCCGACGCGTGGCGTGCCGTCATGCCGGGGGCGGCTGTGCTGCTGACCGCGCGGTCTTCCCCGGGCGCCGACGCGTCGGCGCAGGCCCCGCTGCGGATCGCCGTCGGGGACCTCTTTGACATGGCGGGCCCCGGCCTGGGGCAGTTCGACGCCGCGTGGGACCGCGGCTCCTTTGTTGCGATCCACCCCGACTCCCGCAACGAGTACGTCAGCCTCATGGCCGGGGCGATCCGGCCGGGTGGTGTGGTGCTCCTAGAGACGTGGCGGTACGTCGGCGACGGGCCCGCGCCAGCGGGGCCCCCGCAGTCGGTGCCCGAGTCCGAGGTGCGGGCCTGCTGGGGCCGTGCCTTCCGCGTGTCGGCTCTGGGCGAGGAGCCGGTCCGGGGCCGGAAGGACCGCTTCGGGGCGGACTGGAGCGTCGGCATGTACGTGCTGACACGGCGGGCGAGAGTGGAGACGCCCAGGGCATGAGGCTGCGTGAGATCTTCTGTGCAGAGGCTAGAAACGGCATCTCCCTTGAGCGAGCGCGCCCCTGATGGCCGGCGCAGCCGCATGGTCGTTTAAGCTCAAACACGCGTCGCATGCAGTCGCGTGCCAAGCCAAGACGAGGCTGTCGGGGCCGGGGGGGGGGCTGGAATTCGGTACCTGTCGGGGCGATTGAGCACACAGCACTCGGGCTCGATGCACAAGGCGGCACGCCCATTGGCCGGGGTGGCGTTGGAAGCCGGCATGAGTCGCGGGGAGCGGTGCGGCCGGCGTGGCGAGCGCAGTCCGGCTCACAGGTCCGTGGTGACGAAGCGAGCCATCCCTGCCGAGCCGACGAGGACGGTCGGGGGCAGGCCGCGGCTGAGGACGTCGACGTACTGCAGGTACGCGGCGTCCGTGGTGAGGCCGGAGCCGCTGGACGTCTCGGGAAGGGGTGCCATGGTGCCCGGGTCGGCGCCGCGCGCGGGGGGGATGGGCTCGGGGAGCGGGGTGAAGAGGACGCAGGTCTGCTCGCAGTGGTGCCTGATGACCTCGTTGATGCAGGCGGCGTCCGCCATGACGTCGACGCGCGACGCCGAGGGCAGGCTGAGGTTGCGGCTGTGGAGCTCGGCCACCACGGGGCGGGCGCGTCGGCCGAGCATGGCCACGACGCGGATGTCGGCGTCGTAGTGGTAGGCGGCGACGAACTTGGAGAGGCGCTCGCGCTCGTCGTCCTGCTCCTCCGGCGTCTCCACGATGCTCACGACCCGCAGGGCGGTGTTGGGCGCCCACACGTCGGTGCGGTGCAGCACGTCGGCGAGCTGCATGGACAGCAGCAGGGCCCCCTGCGGGTCGACGCTCTGCCGGCTCGACGTCCAGACGTCGATCCTGAGCCGGGATGCCTCGGACCGGATGCCGTCCTTGCGGGCTGCGCGGGCGAAGGAGACGATGAGGCCCTTGTCGAGGTCGCCGAACCATCGGGTGAGGAGGACGTTGCGGCCGAGGAAGAGGCAGTCGCGGACGACGTCCATGTACTCCTCCGCGTCGCGCATCGGGGAGGCCGAGGCGTCGTCGATGGTCACGACCTGGTCGCGGGGCCCCGCGGCGCCGCGGTCCGCCGCCATGGGCGACGCGGGCATGCCCGCCGCCGAGGCGTCGTCGTCCCGGTCCATGCCTCCGAGCTCCAGCCCGGCGGTGCTGGCGCCGCCGCCCGTGACAACCTGAGCCTCGCTGCCCGTTGGGGTGCCGCTGCGGCGCGACGCGGCCATGGGCGTGGCGCCGGTCTCGTCGCCGGCGGCGTCGGCCTCCTCGGGCGAGGCCTTGGCGTCAGCCGCGCCCGTCCACGCCGGGTCGGTCGCGGTGCGCGCGCGGCGGCGCAGCACGGCGCCCCCGCGGTGCGGCTTGGTCGTGTCGACATCCACCGCGATGCCGTCCGGCGCGGTGAGCAGGCCACGAGCAGTCTCGGCGACCTTGCCCGCCGCGGCGGCGATGGTCGCCTCGAGCTCCGCCGCCTTGGCGACGGCCTTGACCTTTGCGGCCTTGCGATTCAGGCCGAGGAGGACGCCGCGGCGGCGCTTGGTGGCCTCGCCAGCCGAAGTGCTGGCGGCAGCGTAGGCGGCGGTCTGGGTGCGGGGCGTCAGCGCGGCGACGTGGCGGAGGGAGCCGTGCTCGCCGCAGAGGTCGCGGGTGATGTTCTCCGGGAGCTGGAGGCAGACGGTGTTGGGCTTGAGGCCTCCGAGGCCGGCGCACATGACGAGGTTCTGGTACCCGACGCGCGCGGTGGGTGCGACGGTGAGCTCGGTGAATGCCTTGATCTGCGCAGTCTCGATGAAGTCCAGCCAGGCGTCGCGGAGGGGCCCCAGGCGGCCGCCGACGTCGCCGAGGTCGCCGAGGACGACGTGGCCGACGACGTAGAGGCCCCCCTTCTTGAGGTTGTTGGCGAAGTCGACGAGGTGGATGCCCTCCCGCGTGGAGGGGTCCTGGAGGCAGAGGAGGAGGGAGGGGCGCCAGTTCTTGGGGTGGAGCTTGCGCTCGTCGAGGCGGAGGAGGTACTTGCGGACCTGGTGGAAGATGAGGG
>Ga0136560_1001250_pt1 | contig 12992 bp, 19 predicted proteins | sample AntRauMeHopE1497_FD_104925 | JGI IMG/M metagenome (GOLD analysis project Ga0136560, IMG submission 104925) | Saline lake microbial communities from Rauer Islands, Antarctica - Metagenome Hop E1 #497 | ecosystem: Environmental > Aquatic > Non-marine Saline and Alkaline > Saline | place... | reverse complement strand
TTGCTATGATGGTGGTCCCGTTCGAGACTCGAGGCGCTATATCCCGGGCATCATGAGGATTGCGAGCTATCTCGCGCGGGTAGCAGCCCCACGACCGGCTCTCGTCACCGTCCATTTGTCCACTTTGGGTCGCGAGGCCTATGATCGTGTCTCTACTTTTCGCTGCTGCAGGATTATCGCCGATTGCCTGCAGACGATGCAGCTCAGTCGTGCTGCTGGCATTGCGTTGCACGGTCCCGCCGACTGCAGCTGCTGACGATACAAGCTTACTCACGCTAACATACATGCTGCCATCTACCATAGACTCATCTCCCAGCGCCGCATGCGGGTGCAGAATATTTCTCTCTCCGTCCTCATCTAAGTATTTGTGTAGTTCTTCTGCCCACCCCCCAAAAATGCCCGAGTGCTCTGGGTCTCCTTCGAATGAATCCCGGACGCTACCTGGTTTGTGAGACCGGGAGGAGACGTTGGATCGCTAGGCTGACGAGTTGGTGCCCCAACTTCGGGCCTTTGCCTCCAGGTGGAGCGATCCATTCTACACTCCGATCGTTGATACCTCCACTGGCAGCATCACGATGTCGTCGACCCCGCGCCTTTGGGCGAACATAACTTTATCCTAGGACTCAGAGCTTGCACCACGAGCTAACTACACTGCCACCCATGCATCTGGTCCATCAGGCAGCAGCATACCTGTGCTAGTGCCATCCCCATTGTCGTAGTGCTGGCGCAGTCGACGAACTATGGGAGGGAGACACTCTTTGGCAGATTCAACGCTCGCGGTTGCATCATGGGATGACGTCGATGCCGAGTCAAACGAAGACACCACGTCGTCACTGCTTACGGCCGCACTGCCTTTTCTAACGATGCTTTGGATTGAGGCTCGAGGCCCCCCTTCCGTACTCTCCATGCGGAGATTCATGGCAACACAGCCCGATGCTGGATCAGAGCACACGATCCGAATCGCTTTTATGTTGATAGTGGATACGCTAGTATGGCTAGTGACTACTTCTTCCGACTCCTCGCTGCCAACAACGCCAAGTGCAGCCACACTATGGAGACAGGGAGGTAGCTGCAAGCACAATTTGTCACTGCCTGACCTAGCAAGCACCCGTTTACCAATCTGCCAGGTAGTTGACATCTGCCCCTTTCGTGAAGTTGTTCTGCGCGACTGAATTTGTCCAGGAGCAGCCTGTGCCGCACCTAGCCTGTGCATGCCCAAAGGAGACATGAATGTCTTGGAAGGAGCGGCGCCAGGCGTCGACTGCAAGTTGTCGTGTCGCACCTCAGTCGCTGTCGCACTGGCAGGGCTCAAAATGTGGTTGCTAGTGCCGCCGTGCGACCTATCTACGCTACTTGATGCGCCATTGGAGTCATTTAAGACAACTGCTAGCACTAGGTTAAGACTCTCTACAGCTCGCCCAGCCAGCGGGGACAGCTCGGCGCTTATAGTTCCAAACGACAACGACTGAGTCTGCTTCATTTCGGTGAGGACCGTTGCAAAACCATTGGCATACGAGGCACCGAGGCGAAGTCTCGACAAGCAGCTCGCTGGTTCGGAGCGATAAAACATTTTCCCCGTGGAGCATCTGAGCGCTTCAACTGACAGCTAGCCGAGCTAGATTCTAGCCCCCGCCTAGCGCACTGGGACAGATCCAGCCGCTGTGTCAAGGCAGTGTTCCTCCAAGAGCACCCACGGTACCACGACATCTGGGGTGGCAATGGCCGATGCTTCAACGCCTGCGCAACTGAAACTAACCTCGTGCTATTTCTGGGAACTCTCATTTCCCCTCTCTCCTGCAGGCTGGTCACCATTCGTGTTCGCAAGTAAAGCACAAACAGCATTCTGAGCCCAGCTGGGCTTTCCATGCACGTAGCTGTTCTAGTGGGTTGCGGATGCTACTCCAGTCGTCATGGCAGCAACACGGCTGTCCCAAGTACGAAGAGGCAGGCACCGCAGCTGTCTCCGCATAAGAGCCATGGCCGCCTACGCAGGTAGAGCATCCGTGATTGCCCATGCTGCCCTCGCTGCAGGCATTGGCGGGGTAAACTGCCCCCCTCCATCCACTGCTGCCTGCAGCGCTGCACTTGGCAGCAAACCCTCATCCGTAATATCCCCGTTCCGCTCGAGGTCAACGTCATCCCAAATGGGCAACCCACCAACAGCACTCGCGTCCTAGGAGTACCGACTCTCGCGCAATGCAGCTCGCAGCTGCGCATGCATTCCCGCTTCCTCTGGCGCCACAGTTTCGACCACAAAGAGAGAATCATCGGGCGCCCTTGCGTCCGGTGCATCCAGTGACACAGATTCAACATCGGAGGCTGTTCCATCCGTATTGTGAGTCGTGGACTCCCGCTACTCTTCGCCATGGTAGGACTCCCTGGCGTACTCGTCTGCATCCGTGCTATGGCGAGATCCACTGCCATGAAACGAGGCCCGCTCGGGATTGTTGGCATCCCCAGGACGCGCAGAATGGGTTTCTGATGCCGAGTCAAGAGCACCTTGCAACACGTGTCCAAAAACAGAAACGCTGCCGCCAAGCTTGAGCCCGCGCCCAAGTATCGATGCTGACAAACTGGAAGCCAAAGTGCCAGCATCGGTATCTCGTACCGACGTAGCATGTCTGGCATCAGGAATGTACCGAGGCTCCAATTCAATCAGACGCCGCCGATTCGTCCCGAAAATAGAGCCAGCTAATCGAGAATCTGGCCGAGCGCTAGACACTGCAAGGTGCTAAAGATTTACCATACAGAGGCCTACAGGGGGCCGCTCATGAACTTCTGGTTCTGCTAACAATGCAACGAGACCCGCCTGACGATGTCGACGCTCCTCCACAATGATGCGGTACTACTACGTTGCATATCCGACCCCCCAAGCGAATGCATTTACATGGCCCAGCAGTGCTCCTCCAATGCCCTGATCTGCTACGGCCAGACGCAGCTTTCCACAGCTCATCCTTGTCCGGCAGGGTGTCATTGTTGTTATTCGTGGTTGGAGTACAGACACAGCCGAGCAGTCAATCCCTGCTGCCATCACCACCTGGCTCAGGTCTGTGCTCGCGCTTACAAGAGAAGCTCCCTATGCTGAAGCTGTGCCATCCTTCGCGCTGCCATTGGCGCACATTGTCCGCCAGCATTCTGGTAACCCACCTGGAGCGACCACAAAGCGACCTGGAATCATTGCTGCTGCTGTCTGCAGTGTATTATATGCCGGGAACATGTGTTTTTCGAGGTTTGTCCTGCTCTGTGCCTGTGCATCCTCCCCTCCCGACGAACCAGGTCGTCTGCTCACCTTGGCCTGCATACCGGCTGGATTCATGGCTTTGAGTTCTACTGTTGCACTCTGAGCCGATGCAGTGATTCGAGTCGACCCTGAAGCATCCGCGCTCGCGGCTTTTCTCGAAGACATGAATGCAAACCCGATCACATTCAAGTCTGCCACTGTTGGAATTTCAAGAGGAGAAAGGCACAAAAATCGAGGCGTCGGGAGTTGTTGCGATGTCGAGAATTCTGTAGGAATCTCCCCTGCTGCCCGATTCCTACCACTAGCCTCCGAGCCCAGCTCACGAGCGCAGAAATCCTTTTTCTCTATGCTTCGCTTGAGCACTTCTCCCTCTGCAAGCGCACGAGTCTACACGCAGACTTGTTCCAGCAATACTGCAATCGACATCGACTGCTAGCTCTGTGGCTCGTATGCAGTGGATGCACCGTATGCAGATATCCTCCAGAATGCCTCCTGCACTGTGAAAGAGGCGTGCTTGGTAGCAGCATGCATTGCTACTGCCGCCTAGGACACAGCCAGCACCCCCTCAGGGGCAACGCCAAAAGATAATGAGCCCAAATGAACCAGTCTAGTCGTTCCGCTTGAGCTGAGTGGCATCCGAGGCACAACCAGCTTTGCTTCTCGTGGCGAGGTAACACACACCAACTACTGTCTTGCTGCTCGCAATATAGCATCTGCTCCGTATAAGGACGGCTGCTGGAATCCATACCCATCCTCGCTGATGTTGGAGCATCTACCCAGAGTTTCACTCCCTAGCCTCCAGGTGCTTGGTTCTGTGGAGGCAGTGCTAGGTGGGAATGCAGCATTGGACGGCATAGCTGCAGACGGAAGGGTGAGGTTTCGGCGGTCCTACGGAAGTGCTGGCAAACCCAGAGGTGACCACGGCGCCATGGCCATCAGGGAGCGGGACCATAGCGCAGGCTTCGTGGCGAGTGCTACACGATCCATCACGATGGTGTCGCTCGGGCGTGGTGGAGCAGGAGGTCGGCGAGCTCGGACCGGCTTTACGACTAGAAACATAGAAGCATCTCCCCTGGCCCCGGCGCTATGTGGCCGACAGTGCTGCATGGATCGACCCGAGTACAAGGCGGGCAATAGGCCCGAGGCCCGACTGTTCGGATGCATCATCCTGGCAGAATACAACGTAGCCCGACCAGCGTCAGAGTCCACGAGTGACGGCGGAATACTTGCCGCATCGGCGGCACCATCGTCGTCTGGTTCACCAGCAGGAGACGTTGCTGCACGAATCGCTGCAGAGCCTCTGGATGAAGAACGAATGCTAAGTGCGTTAGAGTCTCTCAGGTCACCTGGCCGGCTTGTGGTTTCGCTCTCTGACTGCGATTGGAATTCGTCCGAGTCCTCGAAGTCTTCCCATTCCTCGTCATCGTCATCCGCGAATCCGTCTATTCCGACGGTGATTGAGCTGCCCACATACCCACGGGAGAAGCGAGGCGTAGTAACCTCCTGAATGGCGGGCATGCCATTCATGGGCATGCCTCGCCCGCCACGCACAATGGGGGTGAGCACGGGCAGCCGGTGTCCGGAGTGGGTGTGTTCATCCGGAACAGACCAGGACTCGTTGGCGCTGCCAGCGGAATGTGCCATGCTTGCCTGTGGAGATGCTGCATTATTAGCAGTGGCGGCATTCTATTTGATAGGCGAAGTTGGCTCTAGCGCTGTAGCAGGGCCTCGGATCGTGTCGAGTAGGGATTTGGACTCTGTGGCTGCCCATTGCTTAGCCACGTCAGCATTGAGTCTTTGCAGTGCAGCTCGAGCCGCCGCCCGGCGGTTCCGCAGGCCGCGAAGCCTGCTGACTGCCTCTGTTGCATCCAGCGCAGCACGTAGTTCGGCTTGTTTCCCCTTAGCCGGAAGAAATCCCCGTTGTCGATTCTACATCGCGACCGGCAGCTTAGGGGGAGCCAGAGAGCCGAAGCCGGTCTCATCCCGGAATGACACTGAGGGCGTATAGGCCGATGCAAGGCTCGTGCATGCAAGGGCAAGAGACTAGTGGAACGACTCTTCAGATCCGTACGAGTCAAAGGAAGCCTACGCCATCAAACGTTCCATCATCTGTTGCACATTCGCATCAAGTGGAGCCTCGCGGGTAGCGCTAGAAGGCAAGTCCACCGGATCCACGGGGCGATACGATGCTTCATGATGGTCGAATCCGCTCTTTAGGTACACGGTCGACTTATGCTACGGAGCTGGATGGCTAGTGAGCTGAAGAAAATTGGCCAATACATCACGGGCGCGCACCTGCGCGAGCGTCTGGCATTTATTTCGCAACCTCCTGTGGTTCGAAACCATCTAGGCACCAAATACACCTGATGCTAGCGCTGCAAACTTTCTTCCCCCATCAAGCCTGAGAAGAAGGCTGATGGAGTCAACTCGCATCTACAATGACGAAGATGCTCGGGCGGAGCTGTTCTGCTGCACTGCTACGAGCGACGCTGACCAAGCCGGAGAAGTGGGAGACCTCAGCGAGCTCTGCGTATTCAACTTGGCCAGGGGCTACTGCCATGAGCGCTCATTGATCGACGCAGATACTTGCAGGGCAATCTAAGGAGCAAGTTGCCATGCGCCTATCCTCATGCAGCTATGAGCAGCACTCGGTTCGAACTGGAGACCACGCTATGGCCGGGCGAACCGGGTTCCGGACGTCGGTGCGGCACAGGGCCGCATGCGCTGCATGACTTGCCCAGAGGCCATCATTACGTTCTGTTCGTTGACCAACGTCTGCTGTCCTTCAAGTGCTTTTGTAACGGAGTGTTCTACTAGCTCGCATTCCTCTGACAGACCCCACCGAACGACCCCCCCGAGTCGCCTGAACACTGCGTCTTGCAGCGCAGGCTCGACTATTGCCCCGCCTCCTGTGCCCGACCAACGCAGGCTCCTGAGCTCTTCTTCGGACATCCAGTTTTCTCTCTCGTCCAACGAGGCACGAGATCCAGCCACACGGCGGGCGAGGGAACGAGCTGCAGCGACGACGGGAACACTGAGTCTTCCGCGAGTTCCCGACTGAGACACGGGCAGAGGCTGCACGCTCATGCTGGGAGGAAGTGTTAGCGTAATACTGCTCTTCGCAACGGGATGCGGCAGGAGGACCTCCTCAAGACAATCGCACTTCAACAGGGACGGTGGCACACCTGGCAGCTTCCTCCCCTTCGATAGGGCAGCTCTGGCTTCATCTGAAGGCGAAAGGCGACACGCTGCTTTCCAGACACGTCTTAGCTCGTACACCGTAACATTGACAGGCTCCATGGCAGAAACGGAAAATATCGGCAATCTCGCTTTGAACGACCCAGCTGCTTGGTATCCATCTCGCGCAAATACCGTGGTCGCAAGGCGAGTGTTGCGGTGACTACCAGAGTCTTTTCCCGCCTCGTCGCATGCTACCGATGCAATCACGCCGGTAAACCCATCGACTGCCGCCAGGCCACTGCTGCGCAGACCACCAGCGCGCGAATTGCGCTTGGAAGCACCGCCGAGTTTCAGCCCACTAACTGCCGGCGAATGAAGCACGGCTGATCGCACGGCCGGATCCAGGACAGGCGACCTGTACGTCCTACCGCAGTGAGAGATCACTACAACAACACCGGCTGTCTACGAGTCTACTGCCACAGTTTCACCGGGTGCAAAGTCCTAAAGCACTAGCCTAACAGCATCAAAATGATCTTCCATGGATAGGGTGGCTCGCCCGCGCGTGGTTTGAAGCACGACAGCGCTCAAACCTGCAACACTCGGACTGCAGGCTGAGCGGTATGCCGTCTCGGAACCAGCTGATGAGGTCTGTGCAACTTTGGTAGGGTCAAGCACGTGGGGCTGCCACCCGCTCGTTGCACCGACAGCGGATACCCCTTCCGCATCGGACACCTCGCTCGCAGACCTTGAGTGGCCTGTCATTTCACTCGGAGCCTGGTCGGCCCGTGTCGGATTCTTGCCCGTGCCAGCATATTCACGCAGCAAATCTTCGCCAGCAGCACTGCGTGCGCTCCTTAGCGCTGTGGATGTCACCCATTCATTCCATAAGCTTTGCAAGACAGAATCGGACACCCCTAAGGTTGATGCTGCAACGTGGTCCAGCCCTGCGCTGCTAAGCTCCACCTCAGGCGAGAGATGCTGCACAACGTCACTCAGACCATCGCCACCCTTTAGCTTTCTGCGACCAACGGAAGCACCCAGCATCCAATGCAGAGGATGTCTGGGGTCCTCGGGGCCGCCAAGCAATCGTGAGCAGCTGGCTGCCGATGGACGCGGAATTGCTTCGGGCGATACGACCAGATCATCCAGCTGGATTTGAATGCAGCCTATAGGTTCCTTTCGCCGGTACGCCGCCACTCTCTGAGCTCCTTGGGACCACGACATCAGAGTATGCAGAACTGTACTGATTTGCCCCGGTGTCATCATTCCCTCTATCTACCCCATCTACACAGCGTAGCGAGAAGCGCTGCATATCATTGGACTCGCTCCCGTCCAACCTTCCTGAGAGACAGCACTGGTATCGCCATTCAGAAGAGATGCAGGACTGTAGTCAAAAGCGGCGCTGAATGACACAGATGACGTAAATAGGCTGTGCGAGTGCATAGAGTGACCGCTCCGACGGTCATGTCCGGATGTCCCAGCAATTGGGAGGTGCACACCCGTCGCAAGTCGAAGGGCATTTCGCTCGGCTGCAAATCGATCGTTCTAAAATTCGAGAGGGCCTGATATGCTGCCTGAACGCGCTCTTGAACTCCGGCGGCCTGCTGGCTTACTAGCATTGGGTGCATGGCCGCGTGAACCTGCAGTTGCACTGCCATCACTAGTTCCACGAGCTGCCGCCGGTGGTGGAACCCCCGATCCCGATCTAGACGCACCAGCATATGAGACACCTGGAGGGGAGGGAACTCCGCATCGAATCGGGTCGCAATCAATGCCAAGTGTCACTGCATCCTGCTAGACGCATGAATCGAGTTTGATGGAGCGAGACCGCAGTATAATTTCGGTGCCACGATGCACAGAGGGTCCGGGCAACCCGCTGTCAACGTATAGCCGGCGAGATCTCTTGGCCTTCAACGCGAGCAACCTGCGCTCGGCTTTGGCCTGAGGGTCGGTCGCACCTGTATTTGTGCTGCCTGCCCCACTCACTACTGTTCGTCCTTCCATCATAGATGCCGCCTCATCCAGTGAGACGCCAGGAGGCAATGCCGAGCGAAACCTAGCAGTGCCTTGAGCTCCATCTGCTACTGGCATTCCATCGCGCTCCATGAATGCACCGCGCAATAGCCCAGATTGCGAGGCAGCAGCTTGACTACGCCTGGAGCGTACGATGGGCTTTCGAAGTCCACCACTTGCTCCTACGCCCAAGCCATGCGAGTTCCTGTTCCGGTTGGACAAATTGGAACCGTGTCTTGCATGGGCGCTACCACCACCGCTGGCGACAGGATGGTCGTTTGCTTGCTTCACAGGGTCTTCATAAGGCACATCGCCCACAACGTCACGGGCAGGAATGACTACTTCGAGGAATTCTGCAGCAAGGCCAAGTTCATAGCGAGTCGGAGACTAGCCAAACACTGCAGTGTGAAGCATTGATTGGCAGGAGTCACCGGTTGCTCCTGTGGCACCGACAACTCCAGTGCCTCTGCCAACCGCCGAGGCTGAACGGCTCTCAAACACACCTGCTTCCACGACTGCTTTCTAGTTCACTCCGTTCCAAGCCGGACCCGCAGCTTCAAGCTCCTGGGAAGTGCATTGCAGGGACGAGTTGCCGAAGAGATTAAAGTAGAATGAAGTAAGACCACTCACAGTCTCAGGAGTAGCTGTAATCGACGGGCGTTGCAGCTGAACGCTCATTCTCATGACATCCTCGATCTCCAGCTGAGGCCTAGAGCTGTACTCATATCGACCATGCAGTGCCAGACCTTCGAAGCAAGCGATCCGCATAGCTAGACTGCCCAGGCCCGAAGGGTCAACTGCAAGCTCTGCTCGTCGTGCATCCGTGAGGACGGCTGTTGGATGATGGGAGGGAAGGGATAACAACCAGTCGCAACTCTGTCGTCCTGCATGCTTCGAGCCCGTGCCTTGCCGGTTGGAGGGCCCGAGAGTACCTTGAGGCAAAACGGGCTCAAAGGACGGCATTACACTCCCGCTACCTTGTCTGGATGCCACCACGTCCTGGTGCTTGTGCAACCCGGTCATGCACTTGCTCATAGCGTCACAACCGAGGGCGACATCAAACAGGACCGAAGCGGTAGGTGCACCAGCTAGCGCGTCATCGAAGCCGACTCTGATCCTGGCACCCGGAGCCTGGATGAGCGATAGAGTCTCATGGCTCGGGTCTCCTGGCATGTCCACGACTTGACCGGGCTCAGCGCTAGTCGCAATCAAGAGCGAAGGCAGGCTCACAGCTGTGCAAGAGCTGTACGGCTTCTAGTACCTGGGTGCCCATGGGCCCTTGACTTGCATCCCCTGATGGGCTGATGACATCCACTGCTTGGCAACGGGAGCGTTGAAGTCTCGAGACAGGGACTGGAACAAAGATATATCATCCTGCCCAAGATGCATGGTGGCATTCGGAAGATGCACGGCAGTTTGCATCTTCATGGCGGTACCCGAGCTAGGATACCCGCAAGGCGTTTCAATGCCAGTGACAACATCTAGAGAGCTTGCTTCTACTACGGCTGGACGCGCCTCGTTGCTCGTCCCTATACGAATAGCACCAGTCAACACGTGGGTGCGCATCATGCCGGTCGAGGGCTCAAGGAGTTCGTGTGATGGGATTCCTATTCCGATAGATACATCAGACGACTCGTCTGCTGACATCGTGTTGGCCATGCTTGCTGCATCACCGCTATAACCAATGTCAGCGTCACTTAGAGGAGGCATTCTCCTGACTGATACCGCTAGGGGAGGCGGGTTACTAGTCGTTACAACACGCAGTGAAACCCCATCGGATGCTCCGTCTGATGGCCATACGTCTAGCTATAGCCACGCCGGTTCCCCGCCGGCAGCGATGGCTGCCTCGCTCGGACCATGATTTCGCATCCCCTCCACAGCGGCTCTAAGGTGTGCAGTGAGTCGGGCAGCACGGCCTCGAAGCGAGTCTTGCAGACGAATGTCACCGCGAGCAGCCGGCTGGACACGACCCGCGGCTGGAGGCCTCCTGTTGGCAGGTAAAATAACATTCCCGGCCAAGCCATGTCCGCCAAGTTCTTCGGCGACACCATCCCCATTCGGGTCGCGTGACTTGCCGGCCACGGCTGCGTCCGAGGCGATGATCGCAGCGTTCCTCTCACCGTACCCTGGGCCTGGCGCGACGGCGGCTCCTGCCGACAGCGAAGATCGCCCGGATGGCGGACAGACGAACGGCACACTGAGCTACAGCTTGCCCTTCACCTGCACGATGGTGCACTGGGCTGCAGGTCGCAGGATGCGGGGCATACTGGTGGTCGGCTGGCGACCGTCACCTGTGTGGAGCCACGCACCCATCCGAGGCGGGGTCCCTCGGCACAGCTCTAGCTCGGATGCCAGTGCCATGCATTCGGATGAACTCACCCCGGAAGTAAGGCCAAGCACCTCCATCGGATCGGTCGGCCACGTAGAGGAAGCAGATGCTGACTTTGCCAGCTTCCGAGCAGCCTCAGCAAATGCAAGAGCAGCACTAAAGTCGCCTGCGTAATCCTTCATTGGGTCGAAGAACTACTAGAGCCGTATGCGCTGCCTATCATGCCAAGGGCCGTAATTGACAGTGACGCCATCGCCGGGAGAAGCAAGCTCCCGAGCGGCAGATTCAACTCCATCACCCCCCATGGCATGCCTGCTCGCTCCGGAGCCGACGTCGGACAGCTCCACAACCACTGCAGAGCGCAGGTACACGGATCCTGCCAAAGGGCGGTACGACCGCTTCGAAGGCGTGCCGATCAAGCGACCTGATGCTGATGCTCTAGATGAGTTGCCATATGCGAAGAACAGCTACTCAAACTGACCTTTCCGAAGCGGCCGTTCGGTTGCCTGATACTACTAACAGTACGTTACCTTGACGGCTGGAGCAGCGATCATAGGTGCCTCCGGCCTCAGAGCAGCCTGATTTCCTTCGACGTAAGGGGCTTGTGCAGTTAAATCCCGTCCAGCCTCCTTCAGGAGTGCATCACGCTGCAGTCGAGTAAGCTTGCGGGGATCGAAACCACTTCGTGACCTCTTGGTATGTCGTCGGCGCGCACCCACCCGCCTGGGCCTTGACCCAGACACCTCCGATTCAGCTCTCTGCACTTCAGACGCATCGTCAGCTCTGCCATCATCACCAGGTACTCCCGGCTCGTCGTTGGGACCTCCGATGTCCTCGTCCGATCCAGACCCGCCGCTGTCTTCCTCGCTGCTCTCAGACTGATCAGATGCGTCCGGATGAAGTCCGTCCGGCCCTGGCTGGAGGACCTGTGCCCGCTACGTAGGCAGCAGAGGATCAGGTCGAGTATTGGAGTAGCATCCAGCCAACCACTGGTTTGAAGGACAGCAGAATACCTACAGCAAGTACAAAAGTCCGCAGAAACCGCCGCAAAAGCAGTAGCAGCAGCACCCGCACCCGCATCTGCAGCAGCAGCTGCAGCAGCACAGTGTGGAAATGATGCTTTCAAGAGCACTTCGCATGGCCTCATCACCGCGAAGAGCCGATTTTGACTCGCCGTTGCCATCAACCGAGCTGGAGGCGCTGCTGCCGCCGAGAACACTTCTCGGGATGAAACCAGATCCTGCACTTCGCGTAGGCAGCATCTGTGCGACAACTCTGGTCAAACGAGCTGTAACTTGCATTGTGCGCACCTTGGGAGGGGTCGCATCAAGAGGTACATCGACGTCGGCGGCGGCGGTCGGCAGCTTGGCATAGCAACCGAACCATTGCCCGAGCGAGGTGGCATCTCCATCTGTCGGCCCAAGTGGGCTGCTCACCGTCTAAACCACGATACTTGGACCGGCAGAATCATGACTGGCAGTGGATTTCCCAGACATCTGCCTGCCCTCACCGTCCAAATCCCCAGCGAATCCACCGCCGTCTCTTGTTTCCTGTATGGCGGAGTGTGGAAGCTCATCCGCAGCAACGTCGTCCGGTATCCCCACTGACTGTCTCGGTATGAACTACGCCTCCCTTGCTCGATCCCTTGCTAGTAACCAGGCAGATCCAGCAGCTATGCTAGCTCCTCGTTGTCTAGATCGATCTACTCCAGCGCCTGCAGCATTCAACGCCTCGGTGGCCGTTGCTGGACGGCCTCCATCTCTCCCGCCGTTGGGAATAGCATGCCCGCCTCCGCGGACAGCACTTTCAGAGCCCGGGCCAGAGCCAATGCCGGCATGCCGGCTATTTGCACTGCCCGCGGGGGCTCTCTACAAGCCCTGCGCACCGCCATGACCAGTTGATGCTGACCCAGCCGAGACGGCGATTCCACTGCTAGGCAAGGACATGGCCAGATTCGATAGTTCAGACTCAACATCGCCCCATTCTACAACTCCTCGATCGAAACTTATGCGCAAGGCTGCAGGCAGTACGTGTGCCCCCACAGTAAGAAATCCACGGTCGATGTTAACTCGCACCACCCCGAGCAAGGAGGTTCCATCTGCCAATGCGGTAGTACCGCTGTTTCCCGATTCACCTGGCCCGGCTTCATCGCCACCATCAAGAGACCGTGGTTGCACTGCCTAGTGTACGAGCGCAGCCACAGTTCGCTCCGCTGCTCTGAGGGCATGC
>Ga0136560_1001249_pt1 | contig 12992 bp, 7 predicted proteins | sample AntRauMeHopE1497_FD_104925 | JGI IMG/M metagenome (GOLD analysis project Ga0136560, IMG submission 104925) | Saline lake microbial communities from Rauer Islands, Antarctica - Metagenome Hop E1 #497 | ecosystem: Environmental > Aquatic > Non-marine Saline and Alkaline > Saline | place... | reverse complement strand
CGCTTGGAGCGCCGACGAGGCGGAGCGGCTAGGCGACGCGGTGGCCGCGCGGCTCGGGGGCGGGGGGCGGGCAATTCGGCTGCTGGGGCAGCCCCGCGGGGGCGGGGGGATTGCGACTGTGGACTCGCTCTCCGCGGCCGTGGGGCCCGACGCTGCCGCGGCTCTGCCGCTCCGTGCGGCGGCCGGCCGGCTGCCGGCCGGTCGCGCGCTCGTGGTGCTTGTGGACCGGACTCTCGACTCGGCGACGTCCGGGAGGGGGGGAGGGTCTGCGCTGGACGCTGTGTGGGAGGCGGTGAGCGCCGCACGGCTGCGCGACGAGGCGGAGGAGGAGGAGGAGGAGGAGGAGGAGGATTGTGAGGCAGGCGAGGGACAGGGGCCTGGGAAGGGTCTGGCCCGGCGAGCAGCATCGGCGCACGGCCCGAGCACCGTCGCCGACGCGTCGTGCCGCCTGGCCCGGGTGTGGGCGGCGGCCGCGGACGAGTCGCTGCTGATCCGCGCGGAGGACGGAGGCCCCGCCCCGGCCAGGGCCCTGCGGAGGCTGCTGGCCGGCAGCTGGCCGGACGGACCAGCCCTCACGCCGCCCGCCGCGGAGGATCAGGGGTCGCAGGCGCTCTGGGCGGCGGCATGGACGGCTTCTCCGCGCGTGGCGGCAGAGCTGCTCGCGTCGGCGTGCGCCTCTGCCGCGGCCAGGCTCGGCCGGGAGGCGGATCTGCCAGGGGACGCCCCCGAGGCGGCGGCGCCGGCGCTGGACAGCGACGCCAGGACGGCCGTGCGCGCTCTGCTCGACCGCTCGGTGGCCCTGGGGCCGTGGGCGGCGGCGGGGGAGGACGGGGCGAGGGCCGCTCTCGTCGACCTTCTGAGGAGCTTCCGCGCCGCGGCCGCTGCCGCGGGCGGCGCCTCGGGCGCGCCCGCTGACGTCCGGTCCGCGCTCTCCCTGGCCTGTGCTGTCCTGTTCGGCGTGTCCGTCTCCCTCGGCCCGGCCATGGACACCTGGGGGCCCGCCGACGCCACCCCGCTCCTGTGGCCTTCCGCCGCGACGCCCCCGCCGTCGGAGCTTGCCGCAGCCGAGGCCCGCTCCGTGGGGCTCGCGGAGGCAGCGTCGGACCCGGAGGAGGCAGCGGCTGCGCTGGGCCGCCGGCCGGACTCACTGGAAGGGGCGTGCGGCCGCCTCAGGAGCCTGGCAGAGCGTTTCACGGGGGAAGAGCCGGCAGGGAAAAGGGACGGGGCGGTGGGGGAGGGGGACGGATGGGACGCAGGCGCCGAGTGGCGGGCTGAGCCTGCCGGGGAGAATCAGGCCGAAGAGACGCCTGCCGCGGCCGCCGACGGAGGCGATAGCCCTTTGGTAGCGGCAGGCAGGAGCGGCGGGGAGGCCGAGGCGGGCGAGGCGGCGGCAGGTGGCAGCAACGCCGAGGCGGAAGAGTCAGGCGGTCTTCCCCATATCCGTGCCATGGCAGAGCTGCTCAGCGCGTGCGCAGAGCTCGCGGGGGTGGTAGAGGAGGCAGCGGCGGTCCTGGCAGTGGCGGGACCGGGCTCGTGGATGCGCCGGGCCGTCAGCGGCTCCGCGGCGGTATGGCCTGACGAGGGGCTGCGGCGCTGCGTGGTGCCTGGCGACGACGCTCTGCAGCACGCTCTGCAGGGGGCGCTGCAGGCTCTGCCGTGGGACCGCGCGGGCAGCCTCCCCGCGGGCTGGGCCGGCGAGGCGCTCCGACTTCTGCCGTGGCTTGACGCCGAGGACGTCGCCTGCCTGCGCGAGGGACGAGGGGCGGAGGCGGGGTCCAGGGCGGCGGCGGTCGCCGGTGCGGCTGCCGGGTCGGCCGTCGCGAGCCTCCTGGTCCGTCTGCGGGAGTCGGCGGGGATGCGGTGCGCGGGCTCGCCGCTGCCTGGGGTGAGGGCGGCAGAGGACGCGAGGGAGCGCGCCGAGGAGGAGCGGCGCACGGCCTCGGCCGCGTCGACGTCGTCAGGGTTCCTAGGCGGGGTGCTCCGCGCCGCGGCGGGGGCCGGCAGAGCCCTCGCAGGCGCCGCCGGGGCGGAGAACCCCGGCTCCGCGGGCGTGGACGTCGGCCTTGCCGGCGGACTCAGGGTCCCCACGTGGTTGCCCCCCGTCGCCGGTGAGAGTCGCGCGCACGCCAGGCAGCGGCCGCCAAGCTGCCAGCGCAAGCGCCTTGCTGCTGCGCGGCGCCCCTCAACGCGCCTTGCTCGTGCTTCCCTTGCCCATGCGGCCCCCTGCGCAGACGATGGAGGGCCCGATGTGCCGGTGACTGTGCTTGCGAGGGCCGCGGTGTCGGCAAGGTCCGGCGAGACGGTGCCGGGTGCAGTGGCGTGCGGGGTGCGCGGGTCCGGCGGGGATGACGTCACGACTCGGGGTGCGGCTCTGCTGGCGTCAGTGTTCGGCGGAAAGGCGGCGGGGCGGCCAGCCTCGAGCGCAGGGGCGCGGCCCTCGCAAGGCGTGACGCCGCTGCTTGCGGACGTCATCATCCTGGTGCCCGTGGGCGGGGCGACGGCCGCGGAGTGCCGCGCGGTGCACGAGGCGCTCGTAGCGGACGGCAGGCAAGGGCCGCCGGTGCAGATTTTGCTTCCCGGGCTGCTGTCGCCATCGGCGGCGAGGGCCGATCTGCTGGCGCCTTAGCGACGGGGCAGTGACGTGTTCGCAGCAACGCGCTCGTGCGGTGATGTTCCTAGGCTGGCGGTTCACCCCGGCGTGCACGCCCTCACGCGCGCTTGCCAGCGAGCCCCCACAGCTTGCCCTTCACGCCCGGACGGCTGTCCTTGGCCCCGACGCCGCCCTTTTCGGGCGTGAGGCCCGTCTCCTCGCGGACCAGCCTCGCCACTCGGTCCACGTACGCCTCCACGTCGAACTTGCGCCTCGTGCTGGCCAGGTTCATGTAACGGATCTTTCCGAACACCGGTCGCTCCTTCCACCCGTTGTCGTGGACGCCGCCGATTGCCCAGGCGCAGCCCACCCAGCCGTTGGGGTCGCGCCCGTCCAGCTCGTACTTGTCGTTCAGGTACACGCACACGTCAAGGGCCTCCTCGGGGCTCGGCGTCCACTCCAGCACCTCTGCGCAGGGAGGGGAGGGCGGCGGCGGGGGACGGGGCGGGTGGGCGCGGGTGCTCGGCACGGCACGCGGGCGGCGGGGGCGATGCCGAGGCGCTGCCGCGCCGCCGGCTCACTCTTGGCCCAGTACATCCTGTTGAAGCCGGGCATGTGGCCCAGGTGCACCATGTGAGCCTGCGCAGCGTTCCACAGCGGGTCGTGCGTCTCGCCCCGCTCCAGCTGCTCCCGCGTGTACAGCACCTCCCGCTCGTCCCCGGCGTGCTCCCGGAGCGACTTCTGCGCCCAGCTGTCGTTGTCGAACTGGGGGTAGAACCCGTCGATGCGGTCGTAGCCGTCGGGGTTGTAGTGCACGTAGTTCTCCGCCAGCTCGCGGCGCACCACCAGCTCCTCCACGAAGCCGTCGACGGCCTCGGGGGCCCGGCTGCGGACCGCGCGCGCGGCGAGGGCGGCTCGCTGCGCCGAGATCTGGCCGAAGTGGAGGTACGGGCTCATGAGGGACGTGGCGCTCGCCCCCGGGTCGTTGCGCTTCTTGGCGTAGGCCCGCACGGAGGACAGGAAGTCGTCGAGGCGAGAAGCGGCCGCAGCGGCGCCGGGCTTGAGCCAGCGGACCTCGGGGACGCTGGCGTCCGCCTTGACCGAGCCGCGGACTGCGGCCCACCCGATGGCGGAGCCCACGCCGCAGGGAAGCGCTGGCTTCGCCGCCGCCGCCGCCGCCGCACCGTCGGCTCCGCCGCTCGAGGCGGCGGCCACGAGCTTGGAGAGCGTATCAGGGCCCCCGGGGAACCCCGCCGGGGCGGCCGGAAGCTCGGGGAATTCCTCGAGGAACTCGGGCAGGTGCTTGTGGATGCGGGGACGGATGGTCCTGGCCGCGTACTCGAGCTTGTCCGTCGCCACCCACGCGGGCACGACGTTGTGCGCATCCACCTCCAGAACAGCCGCCTCGCACCTCTCAGCGATCGCTGCCCGCCACTGCCGGCCCAGCCTCACGGGCGAGAAATCGCAGACGACGGCCCCGAAGCCTCCACTGTTCGCGAGCTCCGGCACGGTGGCGTCGCACTCTCCGCGGAGCAGCGCAAACGAGATCCCCTTGCCGGTCAGCGAAGCCTCGACCTCCTCCAGGCCTCGGAGCATGAACCCGAACTGTCTCGCTGTTGCGCCCATGAAGCCCTCGACAAGGGAGAACGCGACCACTGCGGACCAGACGCGAAGGACATGGGGTGCCGGGATGCGTGGCGCGCCGGGCGGGATGCCGCAAAGCAGGCAGCCCGCCTCGCTGACTCACCCACGGCCTGTTTGCGCGCATCGGCCAGCTCCATCGCGTGCAGGAGTGCCCAGTTGTCTTCCGCGCGATGCTCCCTGCTCATCCCTGCGGAAGGGGGCGCAAGACAGGGCTCAGGCGAGTGACGTGGCACAGGTCAGGCAGCCTGCGCACCGGGCACATCATCCTTGGCGGCCGCCGCTCACAGTACATGATGGGACCGTCCCCAATGTCATTGTCGTTGAGAGTCCGGACCCGTGCAGGGTTGACTGTGCCCCCGCGGCGCCGCTTGGCTCCCGCGGAGCCAGAGTCGTCGGCACGTGAGCGCTTGCTCGTGGATGATGCGGCCATGGCGTGCTGGTGCAAGCTTCCAACCCCTGAAGCTCGAGATAGGCCGCGCGTGGATGCGTGGGCCGCTCTGAGCATGAGTGCACCCGCGACCATCATGGCTCTGCGGCACGGCTGATGACGTCATCCGGGGCGGGTTTCCTAGCTTGGGGGCACCACAGCGTGTGGCCATGTACGCCTCCCACTACTCGTATCGCGGGGATTATGTCACGGGCTCGTCATCGCCGGTACGTCCTCGGGGTCGGGAGGCGCTTCAGCACTACGAGAGCGCCAGGTGAGGTTTCTGCTGTCACGACGGAATGTTCTACGTCCATCCGAGGCACCCACGGCCTCAATGGGGGGCAGCCCCCCCTCGCCTGCGGGCGTTTACACCATTCAAACATGCTTGAGAAGGTTCCGCACCGATTACAGCCGATTCGGGACATCGAAGCCACCCGCGTGGAAACGGCATTCTCCGACGCCTCGCTGGCCGTCAAAGGGTCCGAATCCACGACCACGGGACGGTTTCCCACGCCAAAGGCACTGACACAGAAGCTTCCACTCGTGAAGCGGACGAAGGGGGCGTCGTGCGGCCCTCGGGCGCCCCGCACTGCTTCACTGAATGCTGCGGTCGCCGTTCGTTGCGCGGCCGGCGCAAACCTGGCCCGACTCCTGCCCGCCTCGCCCCCCCCGCTCCAGCTCGGTCCGCAGCGCTCCGTCGTACTTCTTGGACCCGTGGCAGTACGGCCTGCGCTTCCTGAAGCCGTGCGACGACGGCCCGCCCACCGTGGCCCAGGCGTCGGCCGGCCGCGCTTCGGCCGGAGGTCGCGGGAGCAGCATCGAGTCCGAGTCGTCCTCGGGCACATCCGGGACCACGTATGACGCCGGGTCGAGCAGCTCGGCGGCGTTCAGGCACGCATCGTCCCCGTCGGTGTCGCCGGCTTCCTCCAGCCTGTCGGCCAGCCTTTCTCCGGAACAGCTCGCTGCCGTGAAGGACCGACGCAAGCTCCTCAAGAAGCTCCGTCAGATCGCAGGGCTCAAGCAGCGCTTGGCGGAAGGCGTGCGCCTGGACTCGCAGCAGCTGGCCAAGCTCGACACCGAGCGCGGCTTGCGCTCGGCACTGGAGGAGCGCGAGCACGCGCTCTCCGCCTCGGGCGTGACGCTCTCGCCCGGAGGCCCCATCGACACGTACGGCTCTGCCATGCCCACGCTCGCCATCTGAGCGGCCGGTCCCCGAGCTCTCTGCCACTGTTGCCGTGTGCCGACTGAAGTTCGACACTGACCCATAATTCGTCCTCGCAACTCGTGCACCCCCCCGACTGCGTCTCAAGTACCAGGAGACTGGTGTGACTCCGCTTCTGCATCGACCCCTTGCCTTCTTGCTCCAAGAAGCCCCGCGCCTCTCCCGGCCCCGCACGCTGGCCGGCCCGCGAGCCCACCTCTGTGGTGGCGTCCGGGCCGCCTGTCGCGGGGCAGGAGGGGCAGGGCGGCTGCCTCGCAGCAACGCCTGGTCTGCCAGGGGGCGGGAACTGGGGCGCCTGGAGCGGGGAGCCATGTGTTGGAGGGGGGGGTCGCCGCGGCATCCCGGGCAGTGGCGCAAGCCTCCTGACCGGGGGTGTGTCGGCCCCGCCCTGCGCCGCGTGGCTCTGCGCGAGCTGGCGCCGCCGTAGCCGTCTTCCTGGCGCGATTGCGTTGTTTCGCGGCCGCGTGTCTGTTCTGCCCAACTTGATCGGCGTAGATGGCTCGTTACCTTCACACAAACGTCGCAAACGCCGCCGACGTGAACCCTGCTCCCGCCTCGGATGCCTTGGAGGCCGCTGTGCCCGCCTTGGGCTGTGTCTCGCCGGCGGCGCCGCCGGACGCGGACAGCGCCGCCGAAAGGTCAAAGTCTCCCCCTGTCTTGTCCTCCGGCGCGTAGAAGAGCGTCGCGCCCGGCGGCACCCCCAGGGCGGACAGCGTCCGGTTGTTCTGCAGAGCCGCCCCCCGGAAGTACATGGTGCCGCCCGTGTCGACGTCCATCGTGCTCGCGAGGCGGAGCGCCAGCATCCCCGCCCGGTCCGTGCAGCTCGCCGTCACCGTTCCCCTGGGCCGGGAGCTCCTCGAGCTGCGGCGCCTCGGCCTGCCCGCCGCCGTCACCTCGCCGCCGTCCGAGCCGAGGCTCGCCTCCGCCGCGCTCTCCGCCGCCGCCACGCGCACCACGGCAAAGGGCGCGTCCTGGAAGCTGGCCCTGCGCTCCTGCTCCTGCAGCAGCCTCCGGGACAGCGCCGGCTCGTCCAGCGGCGGGGACAGGGCCCAGGCCAGGCCCGACGGCCCGGACGCCTCCCCTGCCCGTCGATAGGCGGTGGGGCAGGCGCTAGCTGCCTCTGACACCGTCAGCATCGGCGCCGCGAGCCGAGCCGCGAGCTCCGCGGGCAGGGGTCTGCCCTGCACCGCACCGTGGTCGAGCCGCGCCCACAGGGCCTCGTCCTCGGGCTCGCCCGCCCGGGAGACAGCGGCGTACCGGCTCTCGAGGGCCCGCCACTCTTGCTCGGCGAGGACCTCCACTTCGGTGGGCTCGAGGCCCGCCGCGAGGGCCTGGGCCCGCTCGGGGATGAGGCCGCACACGCCGTTGGACCTGTTCGGGAGGCCGCAGGTGGCCGGGGCCGGAACGGGGAGCGCGGGGTCGGGGCTGTCGAGGGGGCGGAGCGGGGCGATGGCGGAGAGAAAGGCGAGGACGTGGGTGGGGAGCGTGCATGCGGCGCCGGCGGGCGCGTCGGTGGCGAAGGGCGCCATCATGGAGGCACCAGGCTCCGGCCTGGGCGCGTCGGTGGATGCCAGGTACGCCCTCCACGCAGCGGTCCACGCCCCGGGCACGAGGCGGTACCGACCGGGCGGCAGGGGGCCGAGGCGGGCGGCGTCGAAGGAGCTGGGGACGAGGGGGATGCCGCCCGAGCGCGTGCGGAGGTGCCGAAGCTCGGGCACGCCCGCCTCGGCCTTCCTGTCGGCGCGCGCCTCGTCGTCCTTGGCGCGGGCCGTCGCCGTGCGCGCCTTGGTCTTGGCGCACTCTCGGGCCGACGCGTCGAGGACGGCAACGACGGGGGCCCAGCTGGGCAGGGGCGGGAGGGCCGGCGGGGCGCCGGCACGCGACGTCTGGGCCTCGACCCACGTGTCGACGTCTGCCGGCGTGACGCCGTCCGGCCAGGCCGGCTCGGGCGCGTCGATGCGGTCAAGAGCCACGAGAAGGTGGGGTACGGGCACGTCGGAGCCGGGGGACACGGCCGGCGACTCGCCGTCGTCGTCGTCGTCGTTGATAATGACGGGGGCGCCGTCGGTGTCAGCCCCGCTGATGATGACGTCATGGGCGCCGTCAGTGTCGGCCCCTGTGATGATGACGTCATCATCGGCCGGCACAGCGGCATCGCCGGCCGCAGACGACGACGACGACGACGACGACGACGACGACGACGACGACGCGGCATCTGGCGTGGCAGCGCCAGCCGCGGCGTCGGCCGCCTTGGCCCTGGCCGCCTCGGCCTCCAGCTGGACCACCCGCCTGGCCGCGTTGAGGCGCCACGCCATCCTGACGAGGAGCTCCAGCGTGCGGCGGGGGACCAGGCGGCGCGCCTTCAGGCTCGGGACGAGGTGCCCGGTTGCGGTGGCCACCGCAGTCGTGGGGCTCGGGTCGGACGGGGGCCGGTGCATCTTGAGGCCGGTCGCTTCGTAGTCCGCGGCGCTGGGCTGGGAGGGCCGTCCGTCCTCCTCGGCCAGCGGGGCGTCGTCCACGTCAGGCTCGTCCTGGGCCGCCGACCCCTGCCCGGCGTCTGCCAGGCTGGCAGCGATGGCGGCGGCCATGGCAGCGTCCTCGCCCGACCCCGCCGCGGCCTTGGCCTTGCCGCCCCCCGCGGCTGCGGCGGCCCCGGCGCGCAGCCGCTTCCTGACCTGCTCCCGGAACGCGATGAACGTCTTGGCGTCCTGCGCCCAGCGGCGGGAGACCCACGCCCAGTCCCCGCGCTCCTCGTGCGGGACGGACGCCGCGGACGGCGCGCCCGCCTGCTGCAGGGCCGCGTGGAGCGCCTCGGCGTCGGCCTTGACCCGCAGGCGAGCGGCCATGGCGGCGCGGTGGAGCCCCACCGCGTCCTCGTCCCAGAATGCCGCCGCGTCGATGGCGAAGGAGGGCCACTCCGGGGGCCTGTCCGACAGCACGGCCGCGGCCATGTCGGCGGCGGTGAAGGCCAGCCAGCCGTCCGCGGCGCTGTCGGCCGCGTTGGCGGGACAGGGCAGGTCGGGGCTTGTGCGGGGCCGCTTCGGAGGGTTGGCCTTGCCAGGCGTCCAGCACCGGGTCAGCGCCGCCGGGCCGGCCGCGTGAACGGCCCTGAGCGCCGCTTCCGGGTCAGAAAGCGCCGCGAGGGCGGGGCCGGCCAGCAGCTTGAGCGACGGCACGGCGGCAGGAGCGACGCGGCCCGAGGGAAGCACGAGACCGGCCGTGCTCGCCTCCACGGGCTCGAACGGGGACAGGGCCGGCGGCTCGAAGCCGTCCTCCCACATGTCAGAGCGCACAGCGGCTGCCGCCACCGCTTCCCGCGCCGCCGCCCAGTCTGCCCCCGCGTCTGCGCTGTCGGCCCGGGCCGCTCCGATCACCAGCACATCATCGGGGTCCGCACCCGCCGCCGCCGAGGAGGAGGCGGAGGAGGAGGTGGAGGACGCGCCCGCCGGCCTGTCGTCGTCCAGCACCACCACGGCCCCGGCGCCAGCGGGGCGGCGCTGCGCCAGGCGCGTCCCCGTGACCCACGCGCGCAGCACGGCGGCCGGAACCCACGCCATCGTGCCCCGGACGGCCACGGAGCCGCGCGCCGACGCCACGGCGGCGCACGCGGCGTCCGTCGGCACCGGCCCCCGACCTCTGGCGCACCCCTGCGCGTCGCAGTACCAGAGGGCGCGGTACAGGGCCCTGCGAGCGTTGACCGCGCGCCAGAGCCTCGTGTGGGCTCTGCCGTAGGACTCCCGCGCGAGCCGGAACGAACGGTTCGATCGGTCCACGGCAGAGAGCATCGCGGCGGGCGGGAGCAGGCTGGCCGGCAGCAAGGCGGCGCCGGTGCCGGCCGCGAGCGTCGCCGACGCGGGGCGCGGGGGCAGTGACGGGGGCGACGGCTTGGCCCCAGCCTTGGCCGGCTTGGCGGCGCCTCTCCGCGTCTCTGCCTCCTGGCTCTGCCGCCACGCCTCCGCCCTGTCCGGCTCTACCCTGCGGTACATGACCATGTACGCGGTGCGGCTTCCCGCTGCCCGGAACACCGGGTGCGACCTGCGCGCCGCCCACTGCGCCTCCGGGATGGACGGGTACGACGGAGGCCTGGTGTCCTCGGCCGGAGGCGGCGGGGCGGGGCGCTGCGGCGTGCCGGCTGAGGCACGCTTGCGCTTCGGCGCCCGCTTCGGAGCCTCGGGGCCGTCCACAAAGTCGTCGTCGTCGTCATCGTCGTCGTCGTCGCCGCCGCCGCCGCCGCGCCTGCCTTCCGTCCCGCCGTCGCTACCCTGGTCGTCCGGCCCGGCCACCGGCGTGGCAAGGTCGATCGCGCCCTGGGCATCACTGTCGTGGGCGGCCGCGGCCCGCGGGCTCTTGCCGCCGCTGCGCTTGTTTCCCTTGCCGCCTCGCCCCCCCGGTGCCGTCTCCGTGATCATAGACACCCCCTCGTCGTCGAGGCGCCACCACCGGGCGCGCTCGGGATCCCACGCGTCGGACACGTAGTGTCCTGAGCGGGCTGACGACCCCTTGTGGTGCACCACGCTGACCAGCTCGTACACGGCGTCGTGGGCGCTCCCGGCCGCGGCGCGCGCCGGGGCAGGCGAGGACGAGGACGAGGACGAGGACGCGGGGGCAGCACCCGCCGCCGCGTCCTGCCCCCGCAGCTCTGCCCACCTGGCCCACAGCGCGGCTTCCCCGTCCTCCACCGCCACGACATCGCCGTCGGGCGCCAGCGTGGCCGCGAGCTCCACCTCCACCCGCATGTCCAGCACGTCGGGGATCTGTGAGGGAAGGCCGGGCGCGGCGCGGGGGTCAGGGGCAAGGGAGCCGGTCCAGGGGCAAGGGAACCGGTCCAGGGGCAAGGGAGCCGGTCCAGGGGCAAGGGAGCCGGTCCAGGGGCAAGGGAGCCGGTCCAGGGGCAAGGGAACCGGTCAGCGGCGGCGGGCGGGACCACGCCCGGCGCGGCGGCGCCCAGGCCGCGGCCTCCCCCTGCTCCCACTCACCCCGACGGCGTCGCTGGTCTTCCTCCTCTCCAGAGTCTCCATGTCGAAGGCAAAGCGCTCCAGGTTGAGCAGCAGCATGGGGGGCAGCCGCCGCACCTCCTGGTAGCGCACGGCGTCGCGGCGCTCCCCGCACGCCCCGCAGGCGTAGCGGTTGTCACCCGTGAGGAAGCTGGGCTCGAAGGAGCGGCGCAGACCCACGGCGATGGAAGCGCAGCCCCGCACGGGCACCTGCATGTCGAAGAAGGAGCTCTCCGGCGGCGCGCTGTGCCCGCAGTGGAGGCAGCGGGTGACGTAGGCGTGCCTGCCTTCGAAGAGCCGGCGCACGAGGTTGCTGCGAGCGGGGCGGGGCCAGGGGCGGGCGTGCAGGGCGGGTTGAGGGACGGCGCTGGCGCGTCCGGGGTGTGCTGCTGCTCCGGTGCGTGCGCTCACCTTCCCCGCGTCGAGGCGTCGCGCCCGGTGTTTGCCACGACCTCAACGTGCTCGAGGAGCTTGCGGGCGAACTCGCTCGCGTCCTGCTGGATGTGGGCCGGCATCTGGAGCATCCCCACCAGGCACAGGGGCTTGTGGTACGTTCGCTCGTTCAGCTGCATGTGGGAGAAGACCAGGGCCATGGATCGGAGCTGTGCCCGGCGCGTGAATGCGTCAGGCCCGTCGCCCTCGCGGGGCGAAGCGTCCGCGATTCCGGTGTCGTCCACCTCGCCCTGCTCGCGCGCCCAGTCGTAGAGCGCCGCCCGAAAATCAGGGCTGAAGAACAAACATTGCAGCAGGCTGTTCATGTAGCACGTCGCGCCGAGGTTATACAGCCCTCCAGGCGTGGCAGAAATGTTCCGCACATGGGCACGAGGGTCCGGCCCCAGCGACGAGATGCACGGAGGCAACGGCGCCCAGATGCCGGATTTATCCTCGCCCAGACCAAACACGTCCCTCGGGTTGGTCCCATCATTGCGGGTCCTCGATCCTGCAAGGGATGATGGGGGCACCAGCTCAAATCTTGATGCTTGCAGCCGGCGCCCCAACGGCGGCGAGGCCGCCCCCGACCGCGCGATGGTTGCAAGCATGCCTGTCTCACCGCTGGGCCGGGCCGGTGCCGCGATGGCGAGCGAGTAGGGGTCTTCAAGACGCGCAGCCTCCCAGGACTGCGTCTTGGCATCGGGCGGTCGGGACCGCCCCTTGCGGCGGCTTCCGGCTGCCATGTCGGCAATCAGTACGTGGCCAGTGGCGAGCCGCGTCGTGCAAGTGAGTTTGTGGTCAAGGGCGGGGTGGTTCGGCTGGCAAAGCGAACGAAAGCTCTGCGTGCACACTCGCAAGGACAGGCCGTGAGCCGCGTCCTCCCACGAAAAGCCCGGGCAGCAGCACCCGGCTGTTGTCTACCACCTGGCCCCGGGCGCGCGACGGATCGGATCCGTCGCGCAGCCCAAGAAGGACCGCGTTCAGGGCCCACGCTCAGCCACCGCTGCTGGATCGACGCGCGGCGTCTAGCCTGCCTGGACCTGTGGGGCGCACGCAAGTCTCGCCATGGAAGAAGCTGTGCCCGGAGTCACCCGGCTGAGCCACGAGGCAGTCGTGGCCTGCCGGGTCACGGTGCCGGCAGGGGCCGCCCTGAGGCAGGTACGCCTCCAGGGGCCGGACGGTGCAAAGGGCCAGGCGCTATCTTGGAACAGGGCATCTTTGATCACACAGGACGGCACCCTCGTGCTCGAGTCGCCAGCCTCGGCGGGGGCCTCGGGCGTCGAATCGCGGGCTTCTGGAGGCTTTGTGCTTAGGGCGGGATCCCGTCTCGCGCTCAGCGACCAGATGACGGCAATCATGCAGCATTGCGAGCGCGCAGATTCGCTGGACCTGGCTGTGGCGAGTATGACGCTGCCGGGGGCGCTGGGGCCAGTTCGGGTTGTGCGCATGCCGGCGATTGCGCTGGCCGCGATGCTCCGCTCGTGCTGGCCCTGTGTGTGCCAGAGCGATCCCGGGACAGCTGCATTCACGCTGCTCGGGCTTGTGACGTGGATTGTCACACCTGCCGCGAACGACGCCGGGGTCTGGCCCCTGGACTTGCTCCTGACCGTCCAGGGCGTGCCGTTGCTCAGCACTGTCCCCCACCACGCGCAGCAGGTGGTGATGTCCGCCATTGAGGGCGGG
>Ga0136560_1001248_pt1 | contig 12992 bp, 14 predicted proteins | sample AntRauMeHopE1497_FD_104925 | JGI IMG/M metagenome (GOLD analysis project Ga0136560, IMG submission 104925) | Saline lake microbial communities from Rauer Islands, Antarctica - Metagenome Hop E1 #497 | ecosystem: Environmental > Aquatic > Non-marine Saline and Alkaline > Saline | place... | reverse complement strand
GTACACTCAAATCGCCGCCCATGTGATAGATTGTCAAGTTTACCTTCCAGCTGCAGTCTAGTCTCTGGCTGCCTACGCAGCCAGTCCTGCTTGGAACGAAACGTCTGTATTTCCTGGCATTGCCACCCTCTCCTATTTGTCGACAGCTGGGGGGCACTTTGGGACGTCTCGTTTCACGACGAGATCTGGACGGTTCTCGTACAGTGCTGCCTTGGGATGGAACTCGGAATCGCGATGTGCCGACAACTCTGGGGATGTCACTGGTACGATGAAATACCATGCCAGTGCTAGCGGTGGCAGCCTGCCTTCTGGTGCCGTGCTCCCGTACCCGCATGCGTACAACGGTACAACTGGCGATGCTGTGCCGGCTCTTGCTCGTCTCGCAGTTGCGGCGATGCATTAGGAGATCAGAGCACCGGTACGATTCGTAAGTGCCGACCCAAGGATCGGCATCGATGCACCATCATTCAATGCATCGGAGTCTTCTGCAGAGTAGTGCGGCTGGATTCGTGCAGTCGCTTAGAATCGTCTGCTCGATCAGACGAACGCAATTGCCTAGCGCCCACGCCCGTTCCTCTCGATCAGGCATGCTGTGACCAGCTTGCCCGACGGTGGCCGCCTATCGCTTCTCCCAGGGTAGCATTATGTTGAGCTGCGCGAGGCGGGCTCTGGTCCGGGGTTGGGGTACACGACTCCAGACGGTGCTTACTTGGGCTCTGTCGATGACAACGGCAGGCTTGTAGCTGGAACTGACAGAATCTACGACTCTGAAGGCAGCACAGCAGGGCAAGTAGTGTTCCTGCACCTGTAGGATCGATAGCTTTCAATCGAGAATGCGGCTCTATCCGCAGAGCTCCCGACTCAGCTCGCCTAGGCTAGCTATCTAGGGCCAGCGGCTGCTGCAGCTGGCGGTGGGTACGAGTAGAATGCTTGGCTGCATACCGAGGCGATTGATGGCGTGTTCGTGCCACTGCCTGCCAACTTGCAGGCGCTAAATGCTCCCTCAATTAGCGCAGTATTTGCAAACGGACAGAGTAATGTGACTGCTAGTGCTGGTCAATGCCGTTTGTCGGAGGAGCTCAAGAGGCAGAATGTGTCTGCCCTGCATCCAAGCGGTGTGGCGAGCTACCTAGAGGCATTTGCTGCTATGCATCCGCAGAGTCTCAACGTGACAAGATTAGCACAGCACTTGCTGCAGCAGGAGCGTGGCATCGACACGTCTTTCGAGCTGCCGTTCGTAGGTCAGCCCTCTGCGTGTCTCCCGCTGGGCTCAGCCGCAGCTTTGGGTCTGAAACCACTTGTATATGCCATGCGTTGGTGGCCGGTAGGAGCGCTCAAGTTTATTGGCGACCCCCGCATCGTTTCGCTTGCAATGCAGGCCATATCGCGGTCTGTGCATGACGAAGTGGGCGAAGCTGTCCTCAGCATTCTCCGTGGGTCGAACGCCTCACTACAAGAGCCCAGGTCAACTGAGGAAATCCTAGATGAATTTTCAGAGATGTTCCAAGTTCCATCTGGCTCCTTACCAACGTTCCAGGGAAATGCTACCGTAGAGAAGCTTCTGGCCTCGATAACGGTGTGCGTAGATGCACTGTCGGCGCCCGCGTTATTCGATCTGCACATTAGAATTATGGCTGCTGTGCATGACTTCCAGAATGGCACAACAGCTGGTATCGTTCGGGCAATTGAGGCTGTATCATCATCCTCGGCGCCTGCTGGAGCATCAATCAGCTGCAGCGGTGGGAGCCAAGGCTCAGCAGAGAGTGCTGCAGCCTGGTCACAACAGCTTGACGAGCTGATCGGAGAGATTGGTCCTTCTCGCGTTGTTCTGGACCCGAGTGGACTAAGCTCTCTCCTTGGTGTACTAGTTCCCTCGAGGGCTGGGAAAGACCCAAGACAAGCTTCGAGGGCATACGCGGCAGCGTACGAGTCCATCTGCGATATCCGAGCACATGGAGTAGCCGCTGTTGCACAGCAATGCAATGCCCGTGTTATACCTGCTCTGGATTCTGTTCTAGAAGCCTATAACATACACGATATGCTGACTGGCTCCGTAGCTTCGATCGAGAACGCCACATTACCGAGGGCTGTGCACGACCTAGCTTCGACGGCAGAGCACGCTGCTGCCGTGATCGGACGGGCAGTAGCGCTTGGTATAGTGCCCGCTACTATCACCAACGAAGAACTTCAAGCAGGTTTGCACGACGCACTGATAGACGGAGCAGGGTTGCGACCGAAACGCTCCCTAGCGACGATCCATGCTCTCTGCTTGCTTCTAGCACCCCACGTCCCCGTGGTGTCTGTGACAGGATCCGGAGCATTCGCTGAGGTTCGAGCAGGTTCACTCACCTTAGATGGGGTTGTGTTTGTTCGTGAGCCAGTTGTGGATGAGGGTGTCGCACTCCGTGCTAGATACGCAGACGTGCTGACTGCCCGGCTTGGCCTTGAGCTCGGTGTCAATGCCACAGAGCTAGGGAATCTTACGCTTGCCCTCAAGTATGGGCTGCTTCCAGTTTTTGTTCCAGATGAAACTAGACTCGTGCAGCTATTCAAAACCATCGCAGATGGGGACACGTATTGGCTTGACACTTTTGTTGACCCTATTGGTGCGTCAAACGGAGTCCTCGTTGGAGGACTCGTTTCGATGCCGTCTGGTCACGGCACTTACGTTGGCGATCTAAACGCCCGCTCGAAAACAACACTACGCGGATCTGGCGTGTTCGGATTCTTTGCCCAAACTCGTGGAGGTGCCGTCACAGCTGACTGTATCATGTGTGAGGTGGTCATTGACCGTTCAGTTGGTGCCCTGAACGCTGTAAGGGGCTCGTTGGGTTGGACCGATTCGGATTCAGATGGAGAGTTTGAGCTTGACATGTCGGCCTACACGCTCATGGATCCTCCTACTGCAACCATTGGCGGTGGATTTGTGTCTGCAACTGGGGCTGCTACCACACTCTCTGTTTGGAAATCAACGCTGTCTCACAACGCTGCCCATATGGCAATGGGAGGTGCTATCATGATCGGTGAGTCAGCGCAAGGGCGCACGCACATCCATGCTTCAATCGTACATGGCTGCGACGCGTACTTGGGTGGAGGTGTCGCTGGCGCAGGCTATGGAGATTTCGTTGCAACTCTTGATACTGCATCGAGAAGACAGACCGGAGGCAGCACAGGGATTGGCAAAGAAGCCAAGCTTGGGCTCGGGTATTCCCTGTTCACGCAGAGCGAATTTGCTGGATACGAATCTCCCAAGCGGACAGAAGTAGAGTACGTCCCATTCCAAACAATGCCATTCGAGTCCGACAGGACGGCGCAGGAGGCTGCATATGCCCATGTCGCAGAGCAAGGGACCGCCGGTGTTGCTTTGCCTCCTTTTTCAGTTTCACTAGGGGGGAACAGCGCTACTGATGGGGCATACTAGGAGGCATCAATGGCATTACTGCTTGGAAGCAGAATTATCGGATGTTCCGCCGTACTGGGTGGAGGCATAGGATTAATTGGTATCAGTGAGTCAGCGACACCCTTGTCCATCTTCGCCACCTCTGTGTCCGGAACGTTCTCCTCGACGCTCGGAGAGGACAGTTTCAATGCCTATAACGCCATGCACCGCATAGCTCTAGGGTATGGTCAGGTGGGAGATTTGAGCCATGTTGCTGGGCGGTCCTACTCCAGGGAACAGCTGGACGGGGTGAACTAGCTGCATTTTCGCACGACTGATTTATTCCTCCGATCTACGGTCATCTCTATGTGTTAGGCTGTCCCAGATTCCACCCTCCGAAACAGTCTTGGTCAGGGCGGGGCTGTATATCTGGATGGGCTAGTCGGAGCATTTGCAATTGATACCATCATCACTGACAGCATTGCTGAAACATCTGGGGGCTGCATCAGCGCAATCGATACCCATTTGTTTATTGGGGACAAGACGCAGCTGATTCGGTGCTCCTCCGGGACTTCCGGAGGGGCGCTGAAGCACGACTACTCTCGCGAAGAGGCAGACTCATCTCTGCTCGTGGACAGTGCCGTTATGATGTACTCGGGAGCACGACAGTTCGGGGGCGGCGCATTCGTAAACGTCGCGAGGCAATCGATAACTGAAACACTGATTCACGGCTGTCACGCTGGTTTGCACGGGGGCGGTATTTATGCCGACGACGACACCAAGATTGACTCGATCACAGATTCCATCATGTCATCCAATGCGGCAGGGTAGGTGGGAGGGGCTCTCTACCTCGCCTCTTTCGCTGACGTGCGGGCATCTGGCGTTCGTTTCGAGTGCAACGAAGCTAATACTGATGCGGTCGTGGCAAAGCCAGATGGAGAAGCATCTCTATCTGTCTCTGAAGGCGGCGCAATCGCAGCTGAATCGAGCTCGGAGCTCAGCCTGAAGAGAAACGTGTTCATATCGAATGCCGCTGTGCGTGGAGGTGCTGTGCATCTCGAAGACCCTCTAAGCTCTGACTCCACGGTTCGTTCCGACGAGATCGTTGCCAGCACGGAATCTGGTGCCGGCATATTCAAAGACTGTACATTCACTGCTAATCGCGGTCTCCAAGGGGCGAGCATATACACGGCTACGTTTGCAACCGCACTGTCGGAAGCAATATTGCTTGTGAGCGGGAACAAGTTCAACCACACTCTTTCCGCCTCGGAGGCCCAGGCCTTGTAGTCAGTCTGGCCTGCCAGCTAGCCGCTGCCCAATGCAGTGACGCTTGCAACCGCCATTGCTGGCAGCGCTCTGGCTCGCAGATCGTGCTATCCCCTCGATCTCCTCTCATACGAGACTATTACTGCAGCCAGCCTTGCAGCCAAACCGGAACATCATGGTGTGCCTAATCATGTATCTGCTGCACTGGGTCCATCGTTCGATCCAATGGAGCGGCTAAGTGCTCTACTCGATTCTAGGACGAATTCTGACGGCAACTGGGGAGGCCAGCAGGGGAGTGGTCAAGTTCCAATGCTGGCATGGAATGTCGAAGGAGCATCACCGCAGGTACTTGCCACCACTGGTGGGGCGCTCCTAGAATCCACCCAGGTCGGTATAGCTGCTTCCGGCAGGATCAGGCTAGTGGATGCAAACCGCACGTTACTTGCCCCAGCTGTGCTTTGGAGCTTGCAATCGCTAGCCTGCGCATCTCCGCGATCCGACGATGAATGCACCTCTTCGGTCTCCATACCAGACGAGGAGTGGTATAGGCCCTTACTTGCCGAAGATACGCTGGCGGAACACGTTGCTGGAACCCAGGTTGATCATGCTGAGTCTGCGGCGCTTAGCTCGCGGCCATTCCCTTGGACGTTTTTCTCAGCTTAGCAGGTAGTCGAAGGTCACGGGGAGGTGTCGGGTACGCCGCCTGTAGCACTTGGGTGGAGAGACGGAGCTCCGGTATCCGTCCCAAGCGGCGTGTACTTGTCAGACGAAGATCAGTCCACAGGAGTTGGTGTCGTGCTGCTCGATCGACTAGGACAGAAGGTCCGTTGGACGACGCCCACTGTGCAATTGCAAGCGTCAATCTCGACGAATGCTGAAGGCGCAGCCGAAGATCAAGCAAAGGATGTCACTTTGTCCGGCTCCTCGTCATTCTTCATCCCAGCTACAGGAAATGTGGATCTTGATGTAGGGGCCCTTGGCGAACCACAGGACTTGACACTTCGAATTCGCTCGCAGGGATTTCGCCCCTCCATGTCCCTCGCGGACGCGAACTTTGAGCTCAGGGTATGCGAGCCCGGTTGGGGTCCTTTTCGCGTGTCGCTTTCTGCAAACGAATCGAGGCTCTACGCGTTTACTGCGAATAGCACCTCCCAAGGCTCGGATGCCTCGCTGCAGCAGCTCTAGTGCGAGCCATGCCCTACGGGGCACGAGTCACCGGACGGGCTGGAGTGTCGCCTGTGCGCTGGTGGAAGCGTGGCAAAAGCACAAGGTTCTCTGAGCTGCTCCATTTGTGCTCCAGTCGGGTAGTTCTGGACTAGCAACGATCGCGAAGACTGTATTACGTGCGCAGACAGTAACGTGCCAAATTCTATCCCAAGCGATGACCTCACATCGTGCACATCTTGTCCTGACGGCACGATTGCCTCGGGCGACCGGTGTGTTCCCTGTGCTATAGGCGAGTATCAGTCGGACGGGGCATGCCTTCCATGCGAAGACCCTACGCGGTACACCGACGAGACAGGATAGGCTTTATACAAGAGCGTGCCTGTAGGGCACACTGCAGTTGTGTCCGGCGAGAAGAACATCGGAATTTCGCCATGTCCGGCGGGAACCTTCGAGTCTGGGCGGCTCTGCGTGGCCTGTAGTGATGCTGAAGTGACCCTGACGAGCGGTTAGACTTCATGCTAGAGGTGCCCCGATGGATCTATTCCAGAGCCTGCCAATCAGGCTTCGTGCACCGTATGCGGAAAAGGCACAGAATCAAATGGAATTGAGTGTGTCAGCTGTAGCTCTGGCCATGCGAACCAACATATTGGCGGTAATTGCACGCAGTGTGAGCCTGGATACTATGCCAGCTCTATTGGAGCGGTTTCATGCCTGCCATGTATTGGGGGCACCTATGCTCCAACGTATGCTTCATCTGGGTGCGCTTCATGCCCACCCGACCAGTTCTCTCTCGAGGGCTCCGATTAGTGTGTCGACTGCCTTGAGAACACTGACTGCAGTGCTGGCGTTCTCGTCATTGGGACCGTGGGCGTATGGTTCAGAGACGAACCTTCGGCCAACTCGCTGGAGGCGGAAACAGGACAGGACCTCGCAGCTCTCCTGTTTGAATCTGTTTCCAGAGCTTCGTTAGTCTCTGGGCGCAGAATGCAGTCGATCAACGCGTCGGCGCTCAGTTTAAATTCAAGTGATCCTGCCCGTATGCTCCTAAACCCGTTTACACCAGTGATTGAGTGCCCCATTCCTGAATCCTGTTTGATTGAGCAAGTGATCGTGCCAAAGCGACTCGCAAGTCGGTTTCTCGGGTCCGGATCAGTCTCATCGTCATTATCACGCCGCATGCAAAGTGCTGTGAATGTATCTAATGATGAGACCACGACCCTGTATTTGAGCCGGTGCTTAGAGGGTCACGGTGGGCCCCTGTGCGCTGTGTGTGAAGAAGGCTGGGCCGAGAAATCGAGGGGATCTGTGTGTGTGCGATGCGAAGAAGGCGAGGCTGTCCTACGTGGCCTTGGTATCACCGGGCTTACTATCGCAGTGCTTCTCTTTCTACTGCATTCGTTGCGCTCGGCTCTAAATGAAAGCCTTAGGACCGTCAAAGTACATCTAGAGACTGCGGTGCTCCGCGTGCAGACGAGGGAGAGGAAGATGCGAAGGCAGAGCGCAACAGTGCTCGCCATCCACCAGCTGGTTAGCTAGTCACCGACCACCACTCTCCAGAGAGGTGCCAACATACCATTTGCTGCCGGCGATGGCACTGCGACATTGCAAGAGACGACGCAGGGTGGCGAGTCGCTTACTGAATCGAAAAGCCCAGCAGACGCTCAGGACCACATTCACGCAATGCTGGACGCAGGGCGCATAGGTAACGCTGTGGACGCGGATGATGACCCAGACAGCGATGCTAATCCCAGCAAATTTAGCCGAGTTGCTCTGATCCGCATTATCATGACGTACTTACAGACGAACTCGCTCCTGGGTGGCCTGTCCTTGAAAGGTCCTGAACTGTACGAGCAAATTATTGGAGCTGCTAGCACTCCCGCCACGGGTGCTCCTGATCAACTTACGTTCGTCAACTGCGCAATGCGGTGGACTTTTGTTGCGAAACTGGTCGGGTATGCCTTGCTGCCAGTCTTCGCCCTGATTGCTGTGGTCCTGGTGTCCACTGGATTCTTCTTCTTCCTCAGGCATGTCGACCCGGACGAGAAGGGTTACAAAGGCCAAATGACAGAGGATCTTGCCGAGGCCGGGGATCCCAGCAGGGAATACGACGAGACTTGTAAGCGCGCGCTTGCTGCTGCAATCAGAGGTGGTCTAGTTGATAAAAGCGTCTAGTCTGATGACAGCGATACCAGCATTTCACACGCTGCTGCAGTCGAAGCTGACCGGCACGCCTCAAGTGTAGCCGGTGGTGACCATGCAGCTGCAGCAGTTCCCTTTGCTGAAACTCCTGTGGACGGTACCCATGCTGCCGACGGCGAGGATGAGTTGGTGCTAGCCCGGGCGAGCGGAGACACGCGATCTAACAGCGATTCGCTAGCATTGGAATCGAAATCGAGACTGGCTGGATCGCCAGTGGCCAACGGAGGGCGGGACGTGTCCCATACTCCCGCGCTAAAGCAGGAGAAACGATAGAAGGTGCAGCTGATCGTTGATGCTAAGGCCGTGTTCCGCTCTCACTTTGATCGGGCGTTCGCACGAGGAGTCGCAATGCTCATCGTGCTGCTGTTTATTCTGTACCCTAGTATCACTGGGTACACGTTAGCAGCGTTTAACTCGTACTCAAGTGAGGTAGAGGGCAAGGCCTACCTGTCGAGCGACTTTACTGTGGCAATGAGCTCACAAACGTACCTAAAGCTAGTTTTGCCGATTGCAATCGCATCGTTGCTGCTTTATGTCATCGGGCTGCCGCTATTTGCATCGTTCATGCTCCGCTCCAACAGGCACAACATGCATCGGCCTAGCTTCTTGATGTAGACATCGTTCCTGTACGCCGGCATGAAGACAGATTATTTCTTCTGGGAAGTGAATGTCATCGTAGCGAGGAAGGTAGCACTAAGCGCCATCATGAGCCTTATGGCGGACCCATTCTTACAGATGTACTGCGCCATCTACGTCATGCTAGCTGCGCTACAGTTGCAATAGCTCATCCAGCCGTTCCAGCACCGCATGCTCAACCGGGCCGAAATGATCGCGCTGACTGTGACTGCGCTATCACAGGCGGGCTCTCTGCTCTACTGGCAGTACCCAGGGATCTCCACCGCGCTTACTGTCGTGCTTCTTGCAATGCATGGAGCTACATTCGCCTTCCTTGTGTCTATGGTCTTTGAGTTCTCGCGACCGTGGGCCGACTGGTTATGCTACGGCGTTCGATCGACCGGGCAGCAGAATGGTCCCAGTGGTCTTCCAGACGACAAGAAGCCTCTAGCACCGGCTACGGTGATCCCGGTTGATACGGAAATATTCGAGGATAGCAAGAAAAGCGCTGTCGCCATGAGGGAACAAGAGAGCGATGGCTGGGACTAGCTTCCGACTCTTGAAGATGCCAGGACGCAGACGGCGGGTCGTGTAACTGCTGGCGGTGCCAGTGGGGATGCGACCATATAGGGGGGCAATGCGCGATGATCAGGGAACCACGATAGGGTTCTAACCAGCCCAATGAACGAATGGCATGACGACTATAATTTGCTGAGTCATGGCAACGAATGAATTCGTGTATTTGTTGACAACTTAAATTGCTATTTGCTATTGGTACTGCAACAATGACTCAAGTTAGCATTGCTCCAACCTCCCCAGCGAGCGATTCCACCTGCCGCACCTCGTGCAGCAGCCATTCCTCATTGCGAATATCTACCGCTACAATGCACCCAGTGTCTCTCCACGCCTCGCGAATGTCTTTCTGAGCCTTTGCACGACTCGAAGAGTCGTACTTATCTATGACTGCGTCCCCACTCCCAAGGCCTACCTGCAGCCTGTCTTTCTGTGCTCGTCGAAGGATCGGCAGGTACAGCTAGATCGCTCGCTTTGCTCCTGCTCTGTCCTGCGCCTTGAGACCCTCGTCGGACTCCATCCTTCCAGTAGTTGCATCTCCCGCCACGAGGGTATTGGGAGTTCCATCGAACTTCGTCCCACCTAGCACAACGCAGGGTGCATGTCTTGTCCAGAACGCAGAGCCGATCGCGTGACGCAACGCAGCAGCAGCATGCAGAGCCGCGGGCCCATCGCGACCTCGCTTAGATTCAAGGAACTGGGCGTAGTCTAACCGGGTCACTACGTCTCGTGGAGACGAATGCAAGGAAGATCTGTAGTGCTTTTCCGCACCGTCGAAATCTTCGATCGCGTCTTCCAGAAGCACTGCCAAGTTGTAATGTGCAAATGAGTGCCCCGGATCTGCTGCAACGCATCTCTGGTACAACGCGATAGCACCCCGTGAGTCATGTTGATGATTATCCGCGAGAACACCTGCATTGTACAGAGTATTTGCATGCTCGGGATCCACGTCCAGTGCTCGAGCATAGGTCTCTTGGGCCAGGTGCGCATCCTCAAGCACATTGAATTGAAACAATCCCAAATTGCCAAGATTATTCGCATGGTGTGGGTCTACCAACAACGCCGCGTCGTATGCATTTTGTACTTCCGATACTAACCTACTGCTACTTTCCTCTGGTCTATTCCCTGAGCCTTTCTCTCCAGCACCTGACGAGCCCCCCGGGGTAACACCATCTGATTCCTTCACGGTACTCCTTTGAAGCGCCGGCAGCGCACGATGCACGTGCAAGAATGCAGCCAAGGAACCAAGGGCGTCAGCATTTTCAGGATCTGCTGCTGCCGCGCGCCTGTATTCGTCTTCTGCGTCATCGAGTCGTCCTTGGCTCTGCAGATGCCTCCCTCGGAGAACCATAGCGCTAGCCAGACAGCAGGGCCCGAGCCCATTGAGCCTTGCGCGAGCAACCGCAGTTCGCTCCTAATTCTCCACAGTCATTGCCGCTGAACTTCGTTTTCGGCCCATCCCACGCCTGTGGAAGCTCGCAGTTCGACCAGTGGCAGCGGGGGAAGCTGCACTTGCACCGGCTGCATCTGCCTCCTCCGCATCCTCCTCGTCTCCTTCGTCTCCTGTTTCCTCCACTTCTTGTGCTCCTAGAGCAGCAAAACTGACTGACTCGCTGGCACTTCTCCTTCGCGAATCACTGCTTCCCGCTACTTCAACTTCACCTCTATCAGTGGTTATCACAGGTGCCTTGCGAGCTGCGGCCCTTTCTCGCCAAGTCATCTTCTTCTGCATGCCGCTTGCCTGACCAGAAGTACCACTGGCGACGCTTCCCGCTCCTCCCCGATGAGCATTTGGTGTGGTTCCCCCCGCAGTGAATCCTTGTGTTGGTTCCGCGATTGGCGCCGCGAGAGGGGGGTATGTGCGATGCAGGGACTCTGCTGCGTTACCACGATCTGCGGTGAGCTCCTTGAGCAAGTGATCAAGGCTATCTGCAGGGATTAGCATAGTTCTGGTATCAAATTTATTAGCGCTTGGGTCCTCGACCGCTATAAGCGGACGTCCAGCTGATGCGGCAGATGCAGCCTCTGCTTTCAGCTGCATTAGCTTGATGTTTCCAGGGTCCAGTTCAAGTCCCGCATCTGCCTGCGCAATAGCACTGCTGGCATCGTTCTAACTTTCCAGCAAGTACCATCCATACAGTTCGTACACATTGGCATATACAGCCATGCTATCATGTTTGGATGCTTCCGCTTGGCTTGACGGTGGATCGACTTTAGCGAACGACGCTCTTGATTCATCCTATAGGGCTAACCGTCGCACACCAGCTATTGCGGCAAGAAACAATTTCTCCACTTCGCCTGATAAGACTGATAGCTATACTGGCCCATTTTCTTCACCATCAAAACCGGTTTCGGAAATAGCAGTTGCTGCTATGGCTGCGCTTAACGGGTCTACCAAGTCACTCGATTGACTGAGCAAGAGCTTGGCATGGTCTTCATTGCCGAGCATACAAGCATGATGAGTCTCGACACCAGTCAACGCGCGCTGGGCAACCCGTAGCATGCCGACCCTCGGCTCGTCCGCCAGCGGATAGATGCCCTTTTGTCAGAAACAGAAACAAATCTAGAATCTGATTGCATATATCTTCATCTTCAGTCCGTCGCAGGCGGTCGCAACCACCCCTCTGCACGAAAGCAGACTTCTCAGATTTCACGATATCGCAGATTCTGCATTCTTTTACGGTGAAATTCCGCTCCAACCCAGCCGATCTTTGCCCTCTTACTCAAACATACATTGCATATGCATTTGCCAGGGATTGTGCTTGCGGTACTAGCTCTAGGGTCTGCTTCGGGGGACTGTGTGTTCGAGGTCAATAATGAATACAGATACAATATGTAAGCGGCCGTAGAACACCTAATGCACGTGTAGATGGGCGTAACCGCGAGCCTAAGAGTTTGGATAAAATTATTCCGCCAATAAGTATACTCACTATTCTCACAGGACGGGATTGGAAGCTGCGAGCCCGTTCGTATACTAGGATGGGGTTCGTTCGGATTAGTATCTTTTGTCTATTTGCAAACCATTGGAAGTTGAATGCCCGCTCGTGAAAGATCCTGTTGCTGCGCGAATTTTTCGCCTCGGCCCGGGGGGGTTTTAGTGCACAAACGCGTTTGGTAACGCCTCCTCTGTTTCCACAACATTACTTGGTTCTAGCGAGGAGGAAGGAATCGTGATACAGTATCAAGGAGGGAGCAGACTTGGAGCGCAAGGCTCAGTCCCTTTAACACGCGTGCGGGTTGCTTGCGTTCCAGATGCAGCAATCCCTGTCCTCAAGAGCCTTACTCCCGTCAGCAGATACGAGTTATAGGTTTCAATCGACGTGAGGTTTCCCTCCAGGGCACTGCCAGTGGGGGTGGCACCCAACGCAGTTAAAGTACCCAGCGCGAGCAGGTGTCAATATAAATTGCAAAATACAATATCGCGCGCACCCCAGGCTCTATCCGACTGCCCACCCACCCCCCTTCGGCATACCCACCACTACAACTATACCGCAGTTTGCCGGTGCCTGTCCATCCAGGATCATACACAAGAACCCATTTCCTGTTGGAGCTGGCATTTTCATCGCTGTTTGTATCATCTTCGTGCTGTACTGCAGCGTAGGTTCACTGTACAAGCACGCCACGACGGGAGCAGAGGGCATTGAGATGATCCCCAACGTGGACTTGTGGAGGCCCTGCCTGAACTGCTGCGGGGGCTACCTCGGGGCATGCCTCTCGTTTGTTACGTGCAGTTAGCCCGGCTCGAGTGGCAGCGGGGGCGACGCGGATGCGTATTACGAGGGTATGGACGATG
>Ga0136560_1001247_pt1 | contig 12993 bp, 14 predicted proteins | sample AntRauMeHopE1497_FD_104925 | JGI IMG/M metagenome (GOLD analysis project Ga0136560, IMG submission 104925) | Saline lake microbial communities from Rauer Islands, Antarctica - Metagenome Hop E1 #497 | ecosystem: Environmental > Aquatic > Non-marine Saline and Alkaline > Saline | place... | reverse complement strand
TCCCCGACCGTGTCCCCGACGACTACATCCCCGACCGTGTCCCCGACGACTACATCCCCGACCGTGTCCCCGACGACTACATCCCCGACCGTGTCCCCGACGCACTTCCCGACACTTCAGCCAAATGATTTTGATGCCTGCGTGACGTACGAAGGGACACTCGTGTGTCCGTCGTACTGTGTCCGTGGGCCGTTCACCCCGAGTCAAAACCCGCAGCAGACCTGCACAGAACGGCCCTGTTCTATTCTAAGTGACCCGTCGTGCGCGCACGCGCCACACTGCGGGTTCGTGGACGGGGTCTGCACGGCGCCGCTGTGCAAGACGCACGGCAACGACACCTGCCCGGAGCAGTACTGCGACGCGTTTACCTCAGGCGACGCGTTCGCGTGCACTGAGAAAATGTGCTACGACCTCCCCACGACCCCGTGCGAGTTCGCGCCGCACTGCTCGGTCAAAGACGGCGCGTGCGGCATGGCGAACCCGGGCGCTTGCTCGTCGTATGACACGATTACCTGCCCGTCCGGGTACTGCTTTGTCACGTTTGGACCCAGTGGCCCGACCTGCACAGACGCGGCGTGCGACGAAATTGTCAACCCGCGCGGGTGCGAAGACTCACCGCAGTGCACGTACAACGGGACATCATGTAATAGCTCTCTTTAGTCGTTTCGTTTCTCTTCGCACTGGCGCGCCCTCGGGCAGCAAAAAGGTCCCGTCGAGGCCGTCGTCCCCGTAGTTGAACTGTATCACGTCCCCCGTGACCGGGTCGACGACCATCCGCTCGTCCCCCTCCTCTTGCCCGGCCGCCACGACCGCGCGCTCCATGACCTTGACCAGCCGCCGGTACTGCGCGCCCGTCTCCGACGTCTTGCACGCCGTGTCGATCAGCCCGACGCGCCCGCTCATCGCGTGGAAGAAAAACTGGTGCGGGCGCAGCCCTTGCAGGAAGCTCCGATCGACAAACCCACGCGGCTGCAGCGTGTTGTCGCCGCGGCGAAAGTGCGGAAGCGTCCGCCCGCCGCGGAACTCCGGCGCGACCCGCCCGGGGCCGACCGTCTGCTGCCCGACGACCCGCGTGACCTGGTTGAAGTTCACGAGGCTGCCCTTCGACCCAGCGCGGAGCATGTCCACCAGCGAGTTGTCACGCGCCCGCGTCTCCTGCCGCGTGAGCGCCCCCGTCGCCTCCGCGAGCAGCGCCTCGTCGACCGCGTCGCCCTCGTCGCGGAGGAGCGCGTCCAGGGCGCGCAGGTCGGGCGGCGCGGAATCGGGGACGACGCAGTCCTGGATCCCCACGGAAAACCCGACCAGGTCCAGGTAGCTCGCCGCCGCGCGCTGTAGGTGGTGGATGAACCGCCCCGCGGCCGCCGCCCCCGCCGAAAGGAACACGTGGTGCACGAGCGACCCCGGTGACACCCCGACGACGTGCTTGTCCAGCACGCCGGCGAGCACGCGCCCCTCGCGAATCACGAACCCCGAGCGGGCGATCTCCAGGTACCCAACGTGCACCCCGACCTCCGCGAGCGCGCACTCCGCGATCGCCCCGCCTGGAACCAGCCGCGCCCCGCGCGAGAACACGGTGACGCGCGCGCCGGTGACGTCCATCCCGCCCGCGTAGAGCAGCGCCTCAAAGTCCCGCGCGTCGACCAAGTCCTGCGAGAGCAGATACAGCCCCAGGAGCGCGTCCTGCGTGCATCCGATCAGCGGCGCCGAGGACTGCGAGCTCACGATGTTGGAGGACGCCATCATGAGCGTCTCCAGCTCCGCGCGAGACGCGTCGCACTGCGGGACGTGCAGGTTGACCTCGTCGCCGTCGCAGTCGGCGTTGAGCGGCAGCATCGCGGCGAGGTTCAGTCGGATGGTGTCGCACGGGAGGATCCGCACCCGACACCCGATCATGGACCCTCGGTGGAGCGTCGGCTGGCGGTTCACCGCGACGACGTCCCCGTCCTGGAGCGACCGCTCCACAATGTCCCCGGGAAGCATCGGGACGGCCACGGCCGACAGGTCGTACCGGTCCTCGCCGCGGCGGAGGTACCGCGCGCCGCGGACGTGCGACGTACTCCACGTGACGACGACCGGGACGGTGAGCGTCCGCGCGATCGACGGCGGGACCCCGACCTCGTCCACCCCCAGCTGCGGGTCCCCGGACAGCACGGACCGCGCGGAAAAGTCGACGCGTTTCCCCATGAGGTTCATCCGCACGCGCCCCGCCTTCCCGTCGATCCGCTGCCGCAGCCCGCCGACGTCCGGGTTGGCCGCATTTCCACCGCTCCCGCCGCCGCAGCGGACGGTGTTCGCGCTGTCGAACAGCACGTTGACCGCGTTCTGCAGCTTCCACTCCGCCTCCGCGCGCAGCGGCGAAGGCATCCCCGCGCGCGCGCGGACAGCCGCGGCGCGGCGCATGATGTCGACGTACATGCGCGTCAGGTGCTGCGGCCGCCAGGCGCCGTCCACGAAGTTCGGCTGCCGCGACGCGATCGGCAGCACCGGGAGGACCTGGACGAAGTACTTGTCGTCCCCCGGGATCTCCGACGGGCAGGGGGCGCGGACGCCGGCCACCTCGTACTCCCAGCGGACGCCCGCCGCCGCGGCCGCGCCGCGGGACGGGACGCGCCGCGCGCCCGGGAGGCGGAACAGCGGGTGCAGGACGCGCACCGGCAGCTCGATGTGCCCAAAGTGCCCCGGGCAGCCCGACGACGACGCGCACGTCCCGCACGGGATGTTCTTGAACGCCCCCATGCGCGGGTCGTGCAGAGACCCGGCGCGCGTGAAGTCGACGACCGCCGTCGGGTTCACGACGTGGACGCATGACAGCGCATCGCGGACAAGCGAGCCGTCCGACGCCGAAAACTCGACGCGCGCGATCTCCTCCATTTTTTTGATCATAAGCCGTTTACCAATGTGTATATACTCTTCGAAGGTTGACTCATCCCCCAAAACCACCGCGATGAAGGCCTACGAATCAGTGCACACCTACCTGCCATTCGCGTACTTCCTCGTCGTCGGGGTCGTCTTCGCGACGACCTACCACCTGCTGCTGTCGCCCATCGTCGTCGTGGCGCTCTTCGCGGTGAATACGGTCGCGTTTAGATACAATGCCCACCTCGCGCGCAGCGCCCTCCACATGCAGATCTGGAAGACGGCGACGCTCGCGACGTACGGGACGTGCGCGAACCTGCTCCACGAGGCCCTGTTCGCGGGGCTGCTCCTCGACAGCTGGGCCGCGCACGTCGCGCTCTCCCTCGTGTACATTGCGTTCGTCGCCGTCGCGCGCGCGAGCGACGACGTCGGGACCCTGCTCTACGTGAACATCGCCTTTCTGTTCGTCCCGGGGCGCGCCGGGTGGGTCGTCAATCAGTACGCCTACCTGGCGTACGTCACCGCGGCCATCGTCATCGCGTTCAGCAAGTGCCGCGCGGACACGCTCACGTCGGACGCGGTCCCCTGGCAGATCGTCCTCAGCTACTTCGTCTACCTTCGCGCGGCGCCCGCCGTCTGCTGGCTCGGTGCCGCGCAGCTCGCCATGGAGTACCGGCATCGGTTCGTCCCGGACGAGGCCGCAGCGGGCGAAGTGGAGCGCATGATCGAAGAGGCCGCGCGCGACGCGTTGCGGGACATCCCGCTGTAAATCACTATATATGAATTTGTCGAACCCTAGGAGAACAGAAACGCCCCGCCACCATGAGTGAGACTCAGTACTCCACTGAGCAGCTGCAGAAGATGACGCGCGCGATGGCCGAGGACCTGCGCGCCATGAAGGCCGAGCTCGACGCCGAGCGCGCCGCCAAGCAGGCCGCCGAGTCATCCCTCACGGAGCGCGGGGAGTCGCTCAAGGCGCTGGAGTCGCAGATGGAGCGCGTCAACGCCGAGCGCCGCGAGCAGTACGGCGAGCTGCTCGACAAGGACGTCGTCCCCTACCTGCACCAGCTGAAGGAGACCCTCGGCGGAAAGGACCCGAAGCTTGAGCGCTCCATCGAGACGATGGAGGCCGGCCTCCGGAGCGGGCTGGAGAACGCCTACGCGGACACGAACGCGGAGGCCGGCCTCCGCGTCCTGCACGCCGTCGCGTCCGCGAACAAGATGAACTCCAGCACCCTCGACGGGCTCATCAAGTCGGAGCACGAGTGGGGGGTAAACTACGAGAAGCTCCTGAAGGAGAAGACCGCGCTCCAAGAAGAGATGTCCGCGACCGCGGAGGCCTCGGCCGCCAAGGACAAGGCCCTCGAAGCGCTGCGGGCCGAGATGGACGCGATGCGGGCCAAGAGCTCCGAGGCCGTGTCGAACGCGGAGTCGCACTTTGAATCGCCGCCCGTCGTGGTGGCGGCCACGGCGTCGTCGGAGGAAGCGTCCGCGGGGTTCGACTCGATCTTCGACTACAAGCCCCGCTACAACTGGCGGACGGCGTACCCGGACCCCGGCCCCGCGCTGCAGAGCGGCATATAATTAGATCCGCGACAACAGCGGTTGCAAAATGCTGGACAAAACATTTTACAAGGGCGTCCATGGCGCGATCGCCGCCGCACACCTTGTCCTCGCGGCCGTCGCCGCGAAGGCCGTGTCTGACGGGGCGTGGTTCCAGCTGTCGTTTCCCAACGCGCCGGCGTCCTACACAGTCAATATAAACATCGCCGCGGCCGCCGTCAGCGTCCACGCCATTGCGTTTATCTTTCACGCGGGGCTCACCTGGCGCGCCGCGTCCATCATCGAGCAGTACATCGCCCCAGATAACGCGAACCCGCTCAGGTGGACGATGCAAATCGCGGTCGAGGGGATCAGCGCCGCGCCAGTGGCAATCGCAATCGGGATGACGGACCCCGTCGGCGTCACCGCGTTCGCGGCTGCGAGCGCCTCCGTCATCGGGCTCTGCTCGATTTACGACGACGCCCTCGACCGAGAAAAGCCCCGCGAGTCGTACGCGCACACCCTCGCGATCGTGACGGCCTGGGCGATCGGGACCATGGCGTCGTGCGCCGCGCTACTCTCCACGACGCTGCCGGCGGCCGTCCAGACGGCCGTCGGGGCGTACTTTATCGTCGGCGCGCTCCCCATCATGATCCAGCGTGTCCACATTCGGTACCGCGAGCAGCCGCCTAACCCCGGCGACCTGGAGGAGGACGACGACGACGGGGCGCTCCTCGAGTACGCGCTGCGCGACGCGCGCCGCGGCGCGACGTACGACGCTCTACACGCCGCCGCAGTCGCCGTGCGGCACGCCGCCGCGACCTGGGTGGTTCTGAAGCGGGTTCTACACTCCAATTAAATATAACATAATAGGGTTCTGCCCGTCGAGTAGCAGGCTGAAGACCTGTTTCATCAGAATCGCCCCGAGCCGCCCCGTGTCTTGCATCTGCACCGCCCGGTCGCTCTCCAGGAGCAGCTCGCGGAATCTGGCGGCGATCGCCTCCACCTCGCCCCGCAGCGCCGCGTCCGCGCCGGCGCCCGCCGCGATCGCGACGTACAGCGCCTCGTCGCTCAGCGCCCGGAACGTCGGAACCAGGTCGTAGTGGTCGTACCCGTTCAGGACTCCTTCGACCACAGCCTCCAGGTCCTCGGCGTCAGCGTCCGCGCGCGACCGCTTCGTCCCAGGGCGCGCGCCGTCGTCTTCCTCCCCCGCGCCCACCCGGCCACGGACGCGAAACGAGACCCGGCGGTCGTCGACGCGCTTCAGCAGCGCAACGGTCGGGCTGTCGTTGAAAAACATCCCTGATCATCCAATTTGGGCGGAGGTGCCTGATCAATATATGGAGGATTGCAAAGGCAAACCTGCAATACACAGCGTGTCTGCAATCCACCGGATGTTCGACACGGCGCCCCCGCCTGTGGCCCCGCCGCCGCCGCCCGCGCAGTCGCCCACCGGGAGCATCTTCGACTGTGCCGACGCCCCGGACCGCGTCGGGGTGCGCCCGATCCTGAACCCGGACCTGTGGGCCATGTACAAGACAAACGGGCTGCCGTCCATGTGGTTCGTGGAGGACGTCTCGCTCGTGGAGGACGTGAAGCAGTGGCCGACGCTGAACGAGGGCACGCAGCGGTTCGTCAAGTACGTCCTCGCGTTCTTCCACGGCGCGGACAAGTTGGTAGCGGAGAACCTGTCGATCAACTTCGCGGAGGAGGTTCCGATCTTGGAGGCGCAGATCTACTACCGCTTCCAGGCCATGGCCGAGGACATCCACTCGGACATGTACGCCACGCTGGTGGACGCCCTCATCACGGACGCCGACGAGAAGCGGCTCATCTTCGAGGACCTCGGGTCGAAGCCCGTCGTCGCCGCCAAGAACGCCTGGGCGAGCGCGTTCTCCGACCGCGCCGCCGCGCCGCTCACGGAGCGGCTCGTCGCGTTCGCGGTCGTAGAGGGCGTCTTCTTCTCCGCGTCCTTCTGCGCCATCTACTACCTGCGCAGCCAGGGCGTCCTCCCCGGGCTCTGCTTCAGCAACGACTACATCGCCCGCGACGAGGGGCAGCACTGTCTGTTCGCGTGCATGCTCTACGGGCACGTCAAGCCCGAGCACCGCCTCTCGCAGGCGCGCGTGTACGAGATCTTCGACGAAGCGGTGCGCATCGAGTCGGAGTTCGTCAAGGAGGCCATCCCCGTCGGACTCATCGGGATGAACGCGGACCTCATGTCGCAGTACGTGCGGTACGTCGCCGACTTTTGGATCACGCGCCTCGGGTACGAGAAACGGTTCGGGGACAAGAACCCGTTCCCGTTCATGAACGCCATCGGGATGCAGGGCAAGACCAACTTCTTCGAGCGGCGCGTCGGGGACTACACGCGCGCCAACGTCGGGACGGCCGACGCGAGCGACCGGGCGTTCGCGATAGATGATGAATTTTAGAGTAATGTCAAGGGAAGTATATGGCGTTTACACAGCCGCCCCGCCAGCCGCGCGACGTGGCGCTTGAAGACACACCCGCGCGGACACTCGTACGTGTAGCGGTGCTCCGCGAACGCAGGGCACGTCCGCTCGCCGTCCCCACCGAGCGAGATGAAGACGTCGCGCCACGCGGCGCCGTGGCCCGCGCCGTGGCCCGCGATGCCGTGGGAGATCTCGTGCAGGACCGCGTTGCGGATGGCCGCCTTATCGACCGCGGCCAAGTACCGACGCGAGATGACGATTGTGCGGCGGTTGTAGTAACACGCCCCCGCGCATCGCACGGCGTTGTTGAAGGACAGCGTCCACGGGGGCCCGCCCCCCGGGTGCCCGCCCGCCGGTAGCAGCTGCGCGTGCTCGTCGAAGACCTCTCGCGCGTACTTAGATCCCATAGCCGCTACTCGGGAAAAGCGTGTCTGCCTTTTGCGAAATCGCGTGAACGATTCCGGATCTGTGCGACTGGATTCCGCACTCGCGGAGGAAGTTGAAAAACGCGTCCAGATGATCCGCCTGCGTCATCGCGTCGTCGCAGAGCAGCAGGAACTTCCCCAGCAGCTGGTGCGCCGTGCAGACGCCGCCGTGCGCGCGGAGGTGCTCGGCGGCCTTCGGGCCAATGCCGGGGACGGACTGCACGTCAACCTGCAGCGGCTCGTACAGGAACCGCTGCAGGGAGTCCTCGCTCACCTGCGAGCGGGCCGGGTCGAACGTGGACATTGAATGTTTACCTACTTGTAAAAGGCAAAGCAGAACGCCTCCGGGCCGTCCAACTTCACGCGCGTCACCGCCAGCGTCTCGCTGTCGATGTAGTCCACGTCGATGGACGTCGCGCGCCGCGCCCACGTCCGCGCGCCGCTCAGCGACTCCTGCGCGACGTTCTGCTGCGTGTCCGACTGGGAGACGACGACCGGGTTCACCATCGTCGCGTTGCGGAAGTACATCACGTCGAACGGAACCCCGAAGTGCAGCCCGTGCACGCAGTCGTTCCCGGACGCCTCGAGGAACGCCCGCACGGCGCGGCCGCTCTCTTCCAAGTTCATCGCGAGCACCTTGCGGTTCACCGCCGAGGACGGGATCGGCAGCAGCCGCGCGCCGCGCGTGTTCCCGACGTCCAGGACGACCGAGTCGGAGAGGTAGAAGGGCATGTACGGCTCCTCCGTCAGCGAGAACCCGCCGCCGCCGTCCAGGACGCGGTCCGCGTTCAGAAGCGCCATTTTGATCAGCAGCGCGACGGTGACCGCGGCCGCCGCGACTCCGGCGCGCCGCAGCGCCGGGCTTCGCAGGAAGGCGATCGCGCGCCGGTAGCGCATCCGTAGGAACTGCCCGCCGTACTCGAGGTCCGTGTCCTCCATGAATGCACGCGCATACCCCAATCCCCCGCCCGTCAGGTATTATAGGCGTGCACGCACCCGCGGACGTACGGCAGCCCGCGGAGCGCCGCCCGCGCCGGCGAGTCGGCCGCGAGGTGCGGGAGGACAATCTCGCGGATCGCCGCGCGCGCGTGCGGGTAGTCGCGGACGGCCGCCTCGGCGGTCGCGGGCGGGTCGGCGGACGTGCACAGCTGCGCCGCGACCGCCGCCGGGAGCCAGATCGCGGCGTCTAGGGGGTGGTTCATTGTTTTTTCTACTTTACGCGCCTACGATCTTCATATTATACTGCTGGTGGCGGATCGGGGCAAAGTGCCCCGGCTTGCGCGACAGGTTGATCTGGTCGCGCGTGTTCGGGCCGAGGTGCCCCGTGTTCGTGTGGATCACGTCCCCCTTCCAGTCCTCCGTGTGCCCGAGCATGCAGATGCTGTTGCTCAGGAAGTTCATGTCCTCGTAGTCCTGGTACTCGGACGCCGGCTGCGCGAGCCCGGCGTCGTCCACGGAGAGCAGCTCGCTGTAGTACGGCGCCGTCGCGTAGTAGAAGGCCTTCCCGCCCGGGACCTGCATCTCACGATGCCGCCCGCGGATGTCCAGGATGTTGCTGTCCGTGACCGGGTCCCCGACGCTCGTCAGGAACGCGAACATGGAGTTCTTGCCCTCCAGCAGCCCGCTGTTCTCTCGCACCTCCGTCAGGTCCGCGTCCGTGATGAACGACGTGTTCGTCCCCTTGACGTAGTCCTGGATGAACACGTTCGGGGCCACGATCACGTTGCGGTCCTTTCGGACGATCGCCTTCCCGTAGTAGAAGTAGTTCCCGTACAGCGTGCGGTCCGAGATGTTCGACGTCATCTCGAACTTCTGCTGCCCGACGATCGTCTCGCCGGTGTCCCGCCCGGCCTTCATCACCACCACCGACGACGCGTTGTACGTCATGTACGGCCGCGCGAGGACAATGTCCACGGGGACGTACACGTTGCTCGTGTGGTGCTTGACCATGTTGTCGCGCGTGATCGGGGTCATCATCCAGAGGAACAGCAGCGCAAAGTCCTCCGGGGATTTCTTGGTGAGGACGCTCGCCCACGGGCGCCCCGTCGGGTACCCGCCCGGCGGATCCGCGCGGCCCAGGATCGCGTCGTACAGGCTCGCAAAGCTGTACGTCCCGTCCGGGCAGAGGTCCTGCATCGGCTTGACGACCGCGAGATCCAGCGCCTTGACGGCCGCGAGAGTGGTCGGCTCGTCGGCGTTGGCGTCCAGCGCCCGGATCGCGTCCACCGCCGCGCGGATCTCCGTCAGGCGATCCTTCCCGAGCCGCGCGCGGAGAGACGCCAGGACGCGGTCGACCGAGTCGCCCGAGACCCACGATTCGCCGACGTCGCCCCACGCGCGGCACGCCGCCCCGCCGTGGACGAAAATGTCGTCCTTGGCGGCGGCGTGGCGCTCGGCGTCCGGGCGGCCCTGGTCGTCCCAGCGGAGGCAGTTGCGAATCGCGTCCGCAAAGTGCACCGTGACCATCCGCGAGTGGTCCTCGTTGAAGATGCGCACGTCGCGCAGCCGCGCGTGGTAGTTCTTCATGTCCGCGTCCAGCCCGAGCGAGTCGGAGGACATCGGGTAGAACTCCCCGATCTGCTTCGGGACGGTGAGCAGGTCCCCGGCGCCGTCCGTCGCCCCGCCCTGGACCATCCGCTGCACGTACGTGTCCACGATCTTGAGCCCCTGGAACGACTCGAGGCGAATCCCCGATTCGGGGCCGACGTCCTCGGCGCGCGCGCGGTTCGACGGGTCGGACCACAGGTCCGGCTTCGTGTAGTAGTAGTACCCGAGGAGGTTCGGCGGGACGATGATGGCGTCCGCCTCCACGCCCTGGCGCTTCATTGTGGTCCGGAGCGCCGTGCACAGGTTCGAGAACCCGCGCGAGTCCTCCGCCTTGTTCACGATGGAGAACCAGTCCACCTCCAGCCGGAGGCGGTCCTCGAACGACATGTCGCGGCGCGCGCCGTAGATGTGGTTGTAGTCCCCGCTGAGCTCGTTGGCGTGCCGCGACTCGCGCAGCGGCGTCTGCAGAAGGGTCATCATCACGTCGTACTCGTTCGTCCGCTGGATGATCGTCACCAGCTGCTCGATCTGCATGCGCCACTCGTCGCGGCCCTCCGGGGTCATGAAGAACCCGGACTCGATCTTGACCGCCACCCCGCGGCGGACCGCCCGCGCGCCGCGGCGGGTCTTGTTGTGGGTGTACAGCCGCGCGAGGCCCTCGACCTCCACCTGGGGCGCCAGCCCCTGGTCGAAGTTGATCTCCATCCAGCGGAGGTTGATCGACTCGTACGGCCCCAGCTGGCGGATCGGGAGCAGGAACTGCGTGAACGGGGACACGTACGACTTGACCAGGAGCCCGGTCACTTGCTGGGTCACGAGCGGCGTCGCGCGCGAGAGGAGGAGCTCCGTCAGGTCGCCGTGCGTGCGGGACTGCTCGTCCATCAGGTCGCGGCGGAGCGTGTTCGGGAGCCGCCCGATCACCTTCTCCAGTTCGCCGATCGCATGGGCGGGGGACCGCTGGAGCGCGAGCTCGGGGGGGTTCACGACGCCCTGCATGGTTCTCAGTTATTTGTTTACTTTGCGAAGATTTACTTATATAGAGGAGGGGGAACCTCCGCGACGCGCGCGGGCGAGATGGTGATCTCCGACCGCCGGAGCGTTCCGTCCGCGATCCGCGTACACACGACGCAGCGGTGGTCGCGCCACGACGGAAGCAGCCACGGGGCGACGCCCCAGAGGCGCAGGAACTGCACCCACTCGCAGTGCGGGCTCAGGCACGGGAGGCCGTCCTCCAGGACGGGCGCGTGGTAGTCAGCGGGGACCGCGTAGTGCACGGGCGGCGAGAACGGCGGCGGGGCGGGCACCTCCGCCGAGCCGAGGATACGCTCGAGCGCGTCGCGGAGGTCGGCCTCGAGCGCCGCCTTCACCCCGGACGGCTGCCACGCGGGCTGTTTGCGGGTCAGCGTGGTCTTCATCGGTCCGGAGATCGTCTCCGCCGCGCGCGGGGCCGCTGCTCGACCGTTGTTATATGCCCAGCGTGCGGGTTGCCGTCTGTGACCGAGTACACGTCGAGGAAGGCGCCCTTCGCCGCCGCCGCCGTCATCCCGCGGGCCAGCTGCGGAAACAGCAGCATGCGGAGAAGCGCCGCCGCGGCCGCGACCGCGTCTGCCCGAACCGGGAAGGGAACGACGGCGCGAACGAGCGCGGCGTCGTTCGTCTGCCAGTCGCCCGGAATCGCCCCGCGGGCGTACGCGCCGCGCGCCTCGTATATCGTCATCAGCGGGACCAGATTCGTGCGAGTCGCGCGAGAGAGAAACCCCCGGATGATCGCCTCGGCATATCGCGGGACGTATCCGCACGGGGACCGCCCTCGGGTCGCGCAGTCCCAGCAGTAGTCCGCGAGAACCGCCGGGGGCAGGGGCGGGGTATCCATTTTTTCGCGTGCCTACTCTTCGCTACATAAACGTATATATGGAGAAATCGACACGGGAGGAAAGACACGACGATGTACGCCACTGCACCGGCTTCGCAGAGAATGCGCGGCGCCGACGGCGCCGGGTACCCGGGCGGCGTACGCGACCCGACGGACCGCGTCCTCCAGGAACCGGGGATCAACAAGCAGTTCTCCAAGGAGACGAATGACACGGTCAAGATCTCCGTGCACACGCGTACGCGCGACCAGCTGCAGATTAACGGCGGGCAGCTCGCGTTCATCGACAACGGCACGTTCGACAAGCCGCGGCTGCTCTCCGTGCAGCAGCTGAACGAGTTTCTCCTCAAGAACCGCGGGCTGGCCAAGCACGAGATCAAGGACCGGTTCAAGCTGCTCGGGGCGGTGGTCAATCGCGACGTCGACGCCCCCGCCGCGAACCGGGAGGGAATCGCCCGGACGTTCACGATTGCCACACGCGGAGACGTCACGATCTTGGACTACTGGTCGCACGAAGGCGCGCGGCTGCGCCGGTACGACATGTGCTACTTTGTCCTCAAGAAGGTCCTCATTACCCCCGACTGGCGGACGCAGACGACGATCACGACGGAAACGACGTCCGCGCCGCCGCGGGAGGCCGTCGGGGAACGCGTCTGGCAAGTCGTCCCGTACCACGTCAAGGACCGGTGCATTCGCCCCGAGGCGTACACGGCGCACGGCGTCGTCGGGACTTACTGGCGCGTCGGGCTCGTGCACGAGTACGCGGCGATCGCCGCGGCGCCGCAGCGGCGCAGCGAGACGGACGTCGCGCGGGACATCACATTCATCAGCGGGCGGTCGCGCCCGATGCAATTCTACCTCTGGCTCGACGATGGGACTAAACTAACCTAAACACAGATCGCGCGCTTCGCGACGAACGTCCGCACGCGCTTCTTGTCCACCGCGCGCATCCCGGCCAGGTCCAGCCAGACGGGCTGAGTAAACTTCTCCTTCTTCTTGGTGCTGCGGCGGCGGCGGCCGCCGGCCGTGTCCATGAGTAGCTCGGGGTTCACCCCGAACTCCTCGAATCGGTCGACCAAATCGTCGTGCTCATCGCGGTGATCATCGTGCCGGTCGTACTCACCGCGGCCCCCGTAGCGGGTCTCCCCACCGCGGCGCCCGTAGCGGTCGTACTCGTCGCGGTCGTACTCGTCGCGGCCCCCGTCGCGGCCCCCGTAGCGGTCGTACTCGTCGCGGCCCCCGTCGCGGCCCCCGTCGCGGCCCCCGTCGCGGCCCCCGTCGCGGCCCCCGTCGCGGC
>Ga0136560_1001246_pt1 | contig 12997 bp, 7 predicted proteins | sample AntRauMeHopE1497_FD_104925 | JGI IMG/M metagenome (GOLD analysis project Ga0136560, IMG submission 104925) | Saline lake microbial communities from Rauer Islands, Antarctica - Metagenome Hop E1 #497 | ecosystem: Environmental > Aquatic > Non-marine Saline and Alkaline > Saline | place... | reverse complement strand
TCATACGTAATGGTTTCTGTACAGGCATCTGTTCCAACACCACTAGAGTCCATCACCGTAATTTCATAAAATCCTGCTGATAGATTCACAAAGGTATCCGTAGTTTGATAGGTAGTTCCGCCGTCCAAACTATATCCATAAGGTGCCGTGCCTCCCGTAACCGAAATAGTCATAGATGAGGTGGCCGAGTCTGCACAGGTGATCTGTGTATGGGATGCACTGATATCCAAGCTACCCAAATCTTCTATGGTAACAGCGTTGGATACTCTGGAACAACCGCTGCCATCTGTTACTATAAAGGTGTATACGCCCGCCTCGTTGGGAAAGTAGGTACTAGGATTTCCTCTATGTCCGAAAAGGAAATTTGAACCGTTGCCGGTTTGAATTTCGGAAGTAGGGATATCCGATATAGCTGAATATAGGTTTACACCGTCCTTGCTCCAAATCGCCATTTCGTAATTTGCATTGGGAACACCGCCGCCGGGACTTAGATTTATAATGCCAGCAGTACAGGTAATGTTGTTCTGTAGGGAAGCTGACAAGGTAAGTTGAGGTGTACGTTCAACCGTAAGTTGTTGGGAGTCTGTACAGCCGTTATCTGTTTCGGTAATTACGATATAGTTGCCTGGGGCAACTCCTGTAAAAGTGTGGGTATTGTCGTTTGTGGCCAATAGGTCGCGTATAAAGCTGCCATTACCGCCGTTACTGCCATCGTCCAATCGTAGTTCGTAGCTATAGTTTGGTAGTACATTTAGGGCTTGTATCCCTATAGTGCCAAGTACGTTACAATCTGCAGGGGTAGTGCTGAGGATTACCTGAAAATCGCGTTCCAGAATCCCTATATCAGCTGTTTCAAAAATACAGCTATTAAGAATTGGAGTACCGTCGGAAGGGCTCAACTGCGTTACTTGTACTTTATAGGTACCGCTGTTCGCTATGCTGAAATTAGGGCCATTATTAGCTGAAAAAGGAATAATTACTGCATTGCTATCCGTATCTATCAACTGATACCCATATCCGGAACCTACGTTGGTTATGCGTATGGAACCATTGGTATCACAAAGAATATCTTCCGCGATATGATTAACATCCAATTCGTTTTTAAATACGTTGAAATAGAAACGGCTAAAACAACCGTTTTGATAGTTGATTACAACTCTGTATTCCCCACTATCCGTAATTGTGAAATTGTCTTGGGTAGCTTCCGTGCTCCAAGTACAGGTACCGTTTTTGTTGGCGCAGTCGTCCCCTGTACTGGAACAACTATTTTCGTTCAACTTTTGCCAAACAATACTCTGGGCATCGGTAATTCCCAATTGTAGGCTAGCCTCGTCAGCTGCACCACATAGGAATATTTTGGCCAATTCGTCGCCATCGATAGAACAGGTTACGATTTCGCCCTGTAAATCATTGTCCGGGTTATTGTCCGAATTTACCTGATTGAAGAACTCTATGATAGGATTGGTCTGGGTTGTGCCAAAGCGTTCCACCCGAATGCGTTCTACCAGATCCGGACAGCTTCCATTGGCCGATTTTTCTACGATATACTCGCCAATGGTCGTAACCAATAGCGTACTTGTATCGTTATCAGGATTTCCATCGTTTATGGGTGTTTCACCCGTATCTATTTGTCCGTTACCGTTAGTGTCGAGTACCCAGTTATAGGAGTTGAAACCGGAACCGGCAGCTAAAATAACGTTGTCGCCACAAAGCTGTACTGTTCTGGCAGCGTTGCAATTGGATAAGTCATTAAAAATAGAATTACTTGCTACCTCAGGAGTAGTGGCACAGACTGATATAGCACCATTTCCAGGTTCGTCCGTAAAGGTGTTCGTATTTATAGTTCCTTGATACGTAGAATAGGCATTGTTCTCTAGTTGAGAGGAGCAGGCCGCTATAAAATCGGAACAATTTCCTGCTATGGTCACCGTAATACGAATACTATATTCAGGGCTACCAACGCGTACTAGATTATTGGGTACCGTAAAGTTTAAGGTGTTGGTTGCAATGTCATAGGTATGACTGGTTCCGGGAGCATTCGAAATATCTACATTGTCGAAGGTAACATTTGGGGGGAGCACATTTCTTATGGTATAATTTTGGACATTATCATCTCCGGTATTCTGAAAACGTAAAACATATGCTATTGTCTGACCAAGGCTCACATCTTGACCGTTAATATCAATTCCGCCCAGGTTCTCCGTGGTGTTGCCCAAAATAATTTCCGGTGCAAAAACTCTCGTATAGGAAGCCGCTGTTACGGCACCTGAAGAATTCACAGCTGGAACTCCAGCACCGTATTCTCCGCCATCGCCACCATCGGCATTTTCATCTTTATAAAATTCATTGGCATCCGTGCAACCGTCGCCATCGCTATCCAAATCTAAATGGTCCGGAAAACCATCGGAGTCCGTATCACAATTTGTGGTCAAGAAAGTACCACGCATATTGGTAGGGCCATCTATGGCTTGGTTGATGACGACGGTATTGTTACCAGACGCATTCCAATTCACCATGTTTGCCGGGGTATCCAGTACCAAAGGTTCCAATGGTCCATTATTGGTTCTGGAACCATATATATTGAATACCCCATCCTGATCTATGACAACCCGTAAAAGTGGTGTCCCTACGCTACCTTGAAGCGCCCATATTCTAGTAACGCCATTTTGTGCGTAACCAAAACCATCTCTAAAACGAACCCTGTTTCCCGGCCCAGGAATATGAAATTGTAATTCTCCTGCTACATCTACTCCGTTAATATTAAGATTAAAGGAATTATCTAGTCTGTAAACATCGTAAACTAGGTAATTTTGATTGCTGGAAAGTGTGCTGTTGAAGGGATTCCCGCTAGATATGTTTACGTTTAACGAATTACATTCTTCGGTATCGTAAACGCCATCATTATCATCGTCCACATCTGTAGTGTCATTAATTCCGTCATTATCAAAATCGTTATGAACTGTTATCCATGCCGTTGGGCTATCTGCCGTAGTATTCGTGTCCGTTTGATCTTGTGTATGGGTTACCGTGTTCACAAGACTTAAAAGGGGCAGGGTGTTTATTTCATCTGCCTGCACCTCCAATTCTAGAAGGGCGGTCTGCCCACCTATCAAAGTGCCAATGTTCCAAGTATTACCACTCCAGTTTCCGGTTATGGTAAAAGCGGATACCAAGGTAAGTCCGGCAGGAATATTATCCGTAATCCTCAGATTGGTCAAGGGACCAACGCCTAAATTTTGTACTCTAATGGTGAAAGTTGCCGTTTCCCCCTCCCTAATCTCGGGGTTGTCTACGGTTTTGTTGATCACTACATCCGGATCACAATATAAGGCCGTTAAAGGTTGGGAATCATAGGTACAAGGGCCTTTAGTACCCCGTACAAAATAATCTCCTGCTCTTGTTGCCGCAAAACTTGGACTATTTGCTCCCGGTATGGCAACGCCATCCTCAAACCATTGGTAGGCATCAAAATTCCCGGACGCTTCAAAAATCTCTGATCCCACAAAACAGCCGCTACCGCCTCTTACTTCTAGGTTTACTTCTGGTACGGTATCAAAACCGGAGAAATATCCGGCAACTCCTTGGTTGTTGTTAACACCAAAAAACCCTACGGCAATAGGCCCTGTTGACTGTACGCTAACGTTACCGCTAAGATTTGGTAGGTAAAATGTTTTCCAGTCGGCAGAACCGGCCACGGGTTGCGCGGGCGGTAATGGCGCGTTGCCATTACCATCGGTAACGGAAATATTCGCATCCGGGGTGTTTACCGCTGCAATGATGGTTACTCCGCCGTTGACCTGTGTACCTGCAATATTTCTAATATCCGGAATATTATCCATGACATCGGGCAACAGACAGTTGACAGGCGCCACAAAATTGAGGCCAGAGGTTTGCACTCCTGAACTTCCTGCCAAGTTTTGATAGGCATAGACATCTTTAGACGTTTGGACGAACATGTTCGCACCTGCGTTGTTGGAGCTGTAAAAACTGTTGGGAATGGCAAAATATTCCCCGTTGTTTAATACAGTTAATGGGGTTGCAGAGCCATTTACAAAAATTTGGGTATTATCGGCGGTAGCGATTATAAAAGGAAATTCTGTTGATCCGTTGGAATTACCGTTTCCTCTTACAAAAACGTAGTCCTTTCCCAATCTATTCTCGGGTACAGGTTGGTCAATACCCGCATCACGATTGGATGCATTGGCCTGCCGACCATAGTTGAGCATTCCGTTACTAATTACTATATTTTTATCTGATTCTATAGACGCCCCAATCCACCCTTCACGGTTTGCCGCTGTAGCATTGTTACCTACATAATTTTCAAAAACAAAGGATTCATTGGCGTTTAAATTTATCGTGTAGGTATTTGCCGTTATTCCCGCTACGTTGTTTCCAAGTCTAAATTCACAATTGGGGTCGTAACCGGAGAGCGTTACGGTTGTATTGTCCTCGGTAGCCATAATACCTAAGGTATTGGACTTAGAGCTATGTTCTCCCAGATTGGGAACTCCTCCCCATTTAAAACGGGTGCCCAAGGATACTCTTCCTTTGGAGGTCAAGGATGCGGCTTGAGCTGACGAATACCCTCTATAATTTACATAAAATTTATTACCACTAGGAGATTCAAATCGCAAACCACTGTTTGTCAATACAATTCCTGTATTGGCATTGGAAACCAAGGTAATGTTATTATCTCCTCTTTCCAAGGTATTGACAGCCGGACTAACATTAGAAATATTAAAAGTTGCCACAGGCGTAGGATTGGTACCGCGATAGGCGTTAACGCTGAACGTTGTGGGTTCCGGCGTAGATAGGTATATTGCTTGGTAATCAATAGCTTGTCGGTTTTGGCCTTGCTTCAAAGGTGGCAAATAATGAAGATCGCTTAATTGTGCATGCCCTACAAATACGGAACAAACGGCCAATAGTATTAGTAACTTTTTCATTAAATGCTATTCCTTGTGGATTACAGTGCACTAAAAAACCAAATATTAGTTGTGTGTACAATGATTTGTTGTCAACCAAGGTATAGCTGTTGTGTACCTTGTTTATTTGGTAAAAAATATTCTGAAATCACATATAATCAGTGAGCGGAGAAATAATGGTGCGGCTTTACTTTGTTCTTAATTCGTACCTTTAACTTGAAAATACATTGTTATGGAAGAACGATTGATGTCCAGGAAAAAACCTGCCTTTCCGGTAAACAAACGATTGGACGAATACCTGTTCGATTATAATCGGAAAATAGAAATTCCTATTTTTTACGATGACCTGTTAAGATTTGCCGGTTCGGTCGTGGTCTATGACGCAAAAGATGAGGATACCTTATGGATAAGGGTGTATTATTCGGAATATGATCGTAAGGAAATAGACGATAGCCTAAAGAAAGTCTATTCCATTTTGCATTCCGATGGTAGCAACAACATACACCAATATTTAAACGTAGACGCGGTGGATTTCTGCACTTTTGGAAATTCCAAGCCTTTTCGCATCAAAATCAGGAATATATTAAACGATAATTTTACCTATTTCTATATCAAAAAGACCGATGCCTCACGTATTTACGGACTGGAACTGGAGCATATGCTATCGCCTTACAACTTAAATTTCTTGGTCTATAAGGATACCTTGATAGAGGAACATATTGCCGGAATTCCCGGGGATGAATTTATTAAGCACATGTTGCCCAAATGCTCGGAATCCGAAAAGGCCCAACTGGCCAAGGAATTCGTAAAATTTAACGAGCGTTGTATGATACGGCTCTTGGGCGATATGCGGTCTTATAATTACGTGATCGTTCCGGTGCATGATTTTGACCACGTGGTTTACAGAATACGTGCGATCGATTTTGACCAGCAATGTTATGAAGGGAAACTAAAAGTGTACCTGCCACAGTTTTTTAAGGAGAATTTTCAAATGGTGGAATTGGTACGGAAAAAGTTATTGTCCAACTCCGTAGATCAGTATAAATTGGAAGAACGTTCCATTGTGGCCAAGAGAATCCTAAGCTCCGGAAAGCGGATAAAAAGATTGCGGGCCATTGCAAGAACGGATAAAATTTCTACAAAGGAGAATATTGCCCTGCTCAGGGAGCAAATCTATGAACTCACCAAGGACATGGATTTTAAGAAATGCAGGACAATGGGGCAGATTTTGGATTTGGCGCTCAACTTTGTAAGAAGAAATTACCAAGACGTGAGCTTGAAACAGATCATTGAACAGAATATTAAAATATAGTTGATAGACGGTAGTAAAAAGTAAACAGTTGGCAGTAGCAGTTGGCAGGGTATTATAGTGTTGAGTAATTAGTAAAAAGTAATAAGTGAACAGTAATAAGTGAACAGTTGGCAGTAGCAGTAGGCAGGGTATTATAGTGTTGAGTAATTAGTAAAAAGTAATAAGTGAACAGTAAAAAGTGAACAGTAAGTAGTAAAAAGTAAATAGTTCTTTTATGTCTTTGCGAGGAGCGGTTTTAGGTTTGAAATATGGAATTATAGTTGTTGCGACGTGGCAATCTGTTCGTTTTTAGTTGGTAGACGGTAGACGGTAGTGGGTAGACGGTAGTGGGTAGAGGGTAGTAAAAAGTAAACAGTTGGTAGCAGCAGTTGACAGGGTATTATAGCGTTGCCAAAAAGTAGGAAGTAAACAGTTCTTAATGAAAAGTGTACGATAAAGAGTGATTTGAAAAAAAGCGCAAAGCGAGCAGCGCATAGCAAAAAAGCCTAAAAAAATTGCCGTGTTGCAAGTTTTTAGGCTTTTTTGAGATAAAATATACTTCGTTAACTTTTCTCCTCCTTGTTAAAATACACTAAGTAATAGTACATTTGCCGTTCTTCGTCCCACCCTTTTTCTACAAATTTCTCCGCAGATTCCGGATTTATGAAATCCAATTTAATTTGGATGTTGGTGTCCAGATTAATGACATTTTTTATTTTCTTTCTGGCATCCGATACGGCCTTGTTCGCAATATCAAAGTTGGATACGTCCTGGATACTATACTTGGGGCCTTTTTCTGTTTTGTAATGTTTGAACTCGGGTATCATCTCTGGGTTCGCCATCACCTCGTTCAGGAAATTGGTTTCCTCAAAGGCATCGTTTTTTGCAAAATGGTTTACGGCCCTGTTCATGAAGAGTACTTCTTGTTGCTTATCTTCCGCAGGCAAAACCACATCTTTTGCAAAGTTCTGACAAAACTTAAGGTAGTTCTTGGTCTTAAAATTATCATCTGAAAGGGCGTCTACACTTAAAAAGTGTTCCAGCCAGTACTTGGTATCATATTTGTTTCCGTCCACGGACAGTACTTTGTAGCCTTCTTCCTTGTTCACATTTAAGATGAGACATCCTTTGTCCAATTTGTTGATGTTGATGCCCTGCTGTATTATAATATCCAAACTGGAACTGTTTTCTTGAAACTGTAGAAAGTCGTGCTTTAGCTCGCTCTTAAAAATACCGATGGCATCCACTTTTTGGTTGTCCAAAAGAATCCCCGTCAAATAGGTCACATACACTTCTCCGCTTTTGATGTGCGGGTGGTTGGATTGCTCAAAAAGATGCGCGGCAATCTTTTTTGAATTTTGGTGACTGCTGGCGTTATCGTCAAAAATAGCGCTGGCTATCTTAAAAAGTTCGTTGAATTCTACGTCCACCTCATTGGTAAGTTTATAGTAGTTCTCCTCTTTTTCCCGGAAGGGTTTAAAGAAATATTCTTTCAATAAACCTGTAGTTTCATCGTTAAGGGAAAAAGGTTCTTCCGATAAAAAAACACCTTCGTTCTTGTTCTTGTTTCCCACGCTGTGAATGGAGATATGTTCTATTTGTGTAGCGTATAAGTTAATCATAGCATAGTTATTTTTTTCATTTCCGCGCTTGTGCCGCATTTAGTTCGGTAAAGGCGGAAATCTTTTTATTAAGCGGAAATCTTTTATTTATGGGTAGTTAAAATTAATCGCTTCGGCAGTTATACTCATTTTATCGGATATTTCACATTTCGCATTCCCGAGAATTTTTTGATTAAATTGATCCCTTTATTGCTGCAGTATATAAAAAACTTGGAGGTAGGATTGCTTTTGCTGTGTTCGAACCGTATTTTTTAATCTTGCCAACCATAGGCTTGTTTGTAATTTGACCTTTTTCTCTTTTTGATCGATGCGATACGGCAGGTTTATCAACTTAATTTGTACCAAGGTGATTTAGTTACCCACTATATCAGTTCCAGTTCTCGTCAAAATCCAGGTCGTCATAATTATCAAAGGTATCATCGAAATCAAAAGCACTGTTTTCCGATACAAAGTTTTTTTCCGGCGGGGTTTCGGGCAGTTCCCCAAAGCTAAATAGCACGTTTGGATAAGCGCGACCGTCTTCTTTTTCTACCGTATCGGCCAGTTCCACAAAGAAGGTCCACATGCTAAGAAAGTCGTAGACATAAATGAGTTTTGGGGTTTGTTCCGTAATAATGTCCTCTAAAAAGGTTTCGTTCATCAACCTGACATCAGAACCGCTTTCGCTCATATCAAACAAGGCTATTTCCTCATCTTGATGCCATTCCTCGTCGCAGGTATAGAAGGAGGCCATTTCGTTGCCTAGAAACCCAAAAGCCTGCGTTATGGCGTTATGGAAATCCTCCAAGGTATTATGGGCTTCAATTTCCAAGTCACGGAAGATGTCTTCCTCCGCATCCAGTATTATCCTAATTTTATAGACCATGCCTTTGTTTTATGGGTGGACAAAGTTACGAAGTTTTGAGATTTGTTCTAGGCTTTATTGCATCTAAAACCAAATAGAACTGAACTCCAAAGAGAACAGCGGCCAGCACTAAATGCAGGGCCTGCGTTCCAAAGGGAAAGTCAAAATAGTACATGGCGATGCCCGTTGCTATTTCCAGCCCTAAAATGAAGAGCACCCAATTTATTTTTTTGTGGCCAAGGCTAAGCTTAAATATTCTGTATGCCAACAGGGCATTTACCAAGGTAATGGCTATGGACAAGCTTCTATGAACATAAAACACGAGCGTAGGGTCTTGTAACCACAGGTCTTTTGCATCGTATCCCAAAAGGTCTATTTGATGGTCTATAAATTCCCGTACCTGCGTTCCCAAGACTATCTGTATGATGGTAAGCACCAAAGCCGTAACGGCAATAATAAGCGTTGGTCTGTCATAGCTTATGCCCTTGTCCTCTTTGTTTACCATGAAAATGAGATAAATGAGGAAGGCTACGATGACCAAGGCCATGAGCATGTGCAAGGTAATCTTAAACGGCTGCAAGACGGAATAGACCACCGTTGCCCCCAGCCAACCTTGGAAAACCATGCCAAATACCACGAGCCAGGATAACAAGGTAACCGATTTTCGTTTTTTCCAGTACTTTATGGAGGCAAACGCCAGTACTAAGGTCGCCAGACCGGCTATAGCGCCAAGCAAGCGGTTGATAAATTCTATCCACGTATGCCACGGATTAAAAATGGCGTAGTCATGTTTGGTGTAGATTTCCCAATTGTCCAAATTAAATTCGGACGCTGTGGTCATGTCGGCCTTGGCTACCTTTAAGGTTTCGTTCCGGATAATGACCATTCCTTTTTTGTATTCCTTATTGGGCATCCATTCCAGTTCCGAAGCTTCCGTAGGCGGAATGTAATATCCAAAACATTTGGGCCAATCGGGGCAGCCCATTCCGCTTCCCGTCATACGCACAACGGCACCGGCCACGATTACCAAATACACCAATACCAGCGAAATTTTCGCCAATTTTCTAAATGATATCATAGCTGTTTTGTTTTAAGTCCCAGTTCGTTTCCCTTTTTAAGCATCAAGGCTTTTGCTGCATCAAATTCGTTAGGTATTTCACCTTCCAGAATGGCTTCTTTTATGTACTCCTTAATAATCCCGATTTCCTTGGAAGGTTTTAGATCGAAGGCCTTCATAATCTCCTCGCCGCTGATCGGTGGTTGAAAAGCCCTGACCCTATCCCGCTCTTCTACGGCTATAATTTTTTCACGAACAATTTTAAAGTTGTCCTTGTACTTGCGCTGTTTTTTTGGATTTTTTGTAGTGATGTCCGCCTCGCACAAGGTCATTAGGTCTTCTACGTGCTCGCCGGCATCGAACACCAAGCGCCGTACTGCGGAATCGCTCACATAATCCTCCGATAGCACAATGGGCCTGGAACTCATCAGCACCATTTTTTGAACGAATTTCATTTTATCGTTCAGGGGCAGGCGCATGCGTTTAAAGATTTTATACACCATTTTAGAGCCCACAAATTCATGCCCATGAAAGGTCCATCCGATTTTTTTATGGAATTTTTTAGTGGGTGCCTTGCCCACATCGTGCAGCAGGGCGGCCCAGCGCAACCAAAGGTCGTCCGTGCTTTTACATATGTTGTCCACTACCTCTAAAGTATGCCAAAAATTATCCTTATGCCTTTGGCCCTCTATTTCTTCAACGCCTTGCAAAGCGGTTAGCTCCGGCAGAATAATATCCAGTAAACCCGTTTTATGTAACAGGGCAAACCCTGTAGAAGGTTTTGGCGTTTGCATTATTTTGTTGAGTTCGTCAACTATCCGTTCCTGGGAAATGATATGTATACGTTCTTTGTTATCGGTAATCGCCTGTAAGGAGGGCAAATCTATTGTAAAACCAAGTTGGGTAGCAAAGCGCACGGCGCGCATCATCCTAAGGGGATCGTCCGAGTAGGTGGTGTCCGGGTCCAAAGGAGTTCTCAACAGCTCTTTATCCAAGTCGTTTCCGCCCTCAAAGGGATCTAGTAAATCTCCAAAGGTGGTTTTGTTAAGGGAAAGCGCCAGTGCGTTGATGGTAAAATCACGCCGCAGCTGATCATCCTTTAAAGAGCCGTTTTCCACTACCGGCTTTCGGCTGTCCCTGTTGTAACTTTCCTTACGGGCGCCCACAAATTCGAGTTCCACGCCGTCCTGTTTTACCATGGCGGTACCAAAGTTCTTAAAAATAGATACCTTGGGTCTGCCGCTAAGCTTTGAAGCCACTTTTTCGGCAAGGGCAATACCACTTCCTACGGCAACAACATCTATGTCCATGGGTGTTTCCCGTTGCAAGAAAAAATCGCGGACATAGCCCCCTATCACATAGGCTTCCAGTCCCAATTCATCGGCACTATCGCCAATTATTTTAAAAATATCGTCTGTTAATGCGTCCTTGTAGTTCATTGCTCCTTCGCCTGCACTATTCCCTTATAATACTGACCTTACCGGTCGTATCCAACTTAATTAAGGAATACCCTGCATAGGCCTCTTTTTCTTGGTGCAAATTTACCACATAGTCCACACGTGGTAAAACCGAGCTTTCCTTTTCTTTTAAACTTTTTGGATATAAATTGTAATCTTCGCCATTGTAGGCGTTGTCCACAATGAGTATCTGATACGTAAAATCCCCAGCGGTATTTTCTAGGACACTTTCAACGCACTTGATCGTAAATTCGGAAGAGTTGTAATTAATGATGATGACCGCTACGGTATAGTGTTCTTTCAACATATTGTACAATTCAAATTTAGACCGGTTTATGGGCCATAAATTGCAGCAGGGAAGCTTCAAAAAGTTGGGGCTTGTATGCCTCGTAGAGCGATGCACTATTTTTTTTGATCTCGTTCTTGTCCATTCCTAGGAACAGTTCTGGATGAAAATCCCGAAGGTGAACGGTATTGTGGGTTTGGTACACATCACCGTGCCAACCCCCTTTGTTTACGTAGGGACTAAAAATGGCAAAGGAAGGTATATCCAATGCCTTGGCCATGTTTACCGCGCCGCCTTCGTTGCCAATGAGCATATCGCACTGTGATAATAGCGCCATAAAACCCCTTAAAGAGGCTGCGTAAAAGTCTATGGCGATGCAACGCTGTGTGTGCGGTTTGCACAGGTCGTAAATGGCCATAGCCTCCTCTTTTTGTTTGGGAATATAGTTAAAAAGTAGTTTCACATGCTCTTTTTCACAGATACTATCCAGTATCTGGGCCATATACCTTGCCGGATAGGTCTTGTAAGGGGCACTTCCCAAAATACCGATCATGATCAATTTGGAGTTTCCCACTGCTATATGCTCCTTTATAGACTTTTGTGCTTCCTTGATTTCATCTTCGGACAAATAAATTTTTGGATAGCTCACAAAGGTATTGCCTTTGACCAAGGCATCCAATAACATCAATCGGTTGGAAATGGATAGCGGAATATGTCCGTTTGAATCTTTTTTTTGATGTATTTTATGGGAGTAGATAAAGCTGGTGTACCATTTGTAATTGCCGATTTTTTTATCGGCCTCTGAAAATAGGGTTATAAGGTTGCTTTCCAATTTGCCATAGGCATCCAGAGTAGCCGTATATTTTGTTTTTTTAAGTGATTTGAGAAAGGTAAAAAAGGCCTTTTTGTTGCTTCGGAACTCGTTTTTAAATACAATGACGGTATCTATGAACGGATTCCTTTCCAATACGGCCAGGGTGTTCTCATTGGCTACCAAATGTACTTCTGCATTTGGAAAGTAATGCTTTAGGCTTTCGCAGATAACGGTACTTGTTAGTACATCTCCGATCATTTTTTGTTGGATAACGAGAAACTTCATTGGTTTTAATTTATCAATTTCGTGCTTTTGGCTGGTTGGGATACTTTACCCATAGTTTACTTTCTTATCGCTTCGTTTTTTTCAAAATTATTTCCTTAAAGTTTCATTTTGACTACATGCCAAACTTGGTGTCCCCTCTAAAAAGTAGTTCTGGTTGGTAAATGGTAAAAATTTAATTTTTGCGTCTTTTTAAAGTATTGATTTATAGTATCCATAAAAAATATTCCGATGTGAACTTATTAACTTTTTAATTTTTTTGCTTGAGTTTAAGGTGCACGCTCGGCCTTGTAGGCTTGGTTTAAGGTTTCCCGTACAGGTGCGTTACTCTTTCCTGTGCTGTTGTACTGTTCGCAAACGTTTTAATTCCTTGTAACGGGCATATACGCCCAAGGCATTCAAGTAACTGATGACCATTC
>Ga0136560_1001245_pt1 | contig 13006 bp, 1 predicted proteins | sample AntRauMeHopE1497_FD_104925 | JGI IMG/M metagenome (GOLD analysis project Ga0136560, IMG submission 104925) | Saline lake microbial communities from Rauer Islands, Antarctica - Metagenome Hop E1 #497 | ecosystem: Environmental > Aquatic > Non-marine Saline and Alkaline > Saline | place... | reverse complement strand
TGCTGAAGCAGCGGGCGCGTGCCGCGAGGGCGAACGGTGCTGATGCTGCATGAGGGCCTTGAGTGCCCTCTGAAACGATGCCTGAGTGACTCGTTTGACCCGGTAATGGAACACGCACACAGCACAGCAGTGAACACATCAAAGCCGCCCCGGGACCCGCTATCATTGTCTCGTGTGATAGCGGCTGCATTGCTTGTTTCGTGCGGGTGCTGTCAAACTGCGCTGGCGTGCCTCGCGGCGTCCGGCACCTCAGCTGCTGCCTGCCTGCACGCACTGGGACGCAAAGACATCGACAGCTCTCGCGGCGCGGAGCCACTGGAGCCCACGGAGCCTGCGCTCGGCAGCGGCCGCGCCCGCCTCGGCGGCCTGGCACCGGCACAGCGCGTCCCTCGCCGCCTCGCCGTCCGTGTTGTCGCGGCGCAGGGCGCGGAGCAGCCCCGCCTCGCACCGCCGCCAGATGGCGGGACGCGCGGCAGCCATGGCCGGGTCCGACCCCGCCGGCTGGTTGAACCAGCGGCAGAAGCCGGTCGCGTCCCCCGCCGCGAGCTCCGTCGAGCGAACCGGCGCCGCCTCCCTCGCGGCCCCTTCCCCCGCCGGCGGCGTCCCCGCGGCCGCCCTGCGCGCCCTCCGGAGGCGCCGCACCTCCGACCTGGCCTCAGCCTCCGGCTGCACTCCAGGGCAGGACAGTAGCATCGGCGCCGGCAGCCCCGCCGCCCGGGCGAAGGCGACCAGCACTCTCCGGTCGTGGAGCGCCGACGCGATCTCCGCCCTGCTGACGTCGCACGCCCCCGCGACGGTGAAAAGAATCGCCGACAGCGCCGTCTGCAGCGGGGCGTTCCCCGCGTCGCCGGCGAGGAGGAATAGGCAGAGCACCCTCGGCACGCCCCCCGCGGCCGGGAGGTGTCCTCCCGCTGCCACCAGCTCAAAGGTCGGCTCCAGCGCCGCGAGGGTGGTGGCGGAGGCGTCGAGGGCGGTGCCGGCGGCGCGGAGGCAGTGGACCACGAGTCGCTCGCGCACCGTGAGGAGGCCCGCGCGTCGCATCAGCGACCGCGTCGCCGGGGTGTTGCGCGCCGCGAGAGTGTTGATCATCGCGACGGCGCGGACCGCGAGGGGCGGCGGGAGGAGCGACGCGGCGGCGCCCCTGGGAGTGATGGTCGTCGCGGGGGCCGCCGAGGGCGGCGGCGCCATAGGCAGGAGAGCCCCAGGCGGCGGGGGCGACGACAGCGCGAGGGGACCGCACCAGCGGCGGCCGGGGGAGGCGCCGGGGCCTCCGAGGGGGGCGGCGGCGGGCGTGACCGGCCGGGGCGCGGGGCCGGCGGAGGAGGACGGGGCGTCGCTCGCGTCAGAGGAGCCGCGGGCGCCACCCCCCGGCACCACGACGGACACCCGCCCGGCCGAGTGACCCATCGAGACGGCCGGGGCAGCGACACCCCGGTCGGTCAGTGCCGCGCCCGTGCCGGCCTGCCCCCCTGCCTCCGCCTTCGGCGCCGGGGCAGAGCCTCCCCGCCCGAGAGCCGGTGGCCGGCCGAGCGCCGCGGCCCCGCCGCCGGCCTGCTGCTGGCCGGGTGACGTCGCTGGCCCCGGGCCGAGCAGAGCCGTGTCCGAGGCGCTGCGGGCCGGCGCGAGCAGAGCCTCCACGGCGGCGGTTCGGCTCTCCGCGGCAGAGCTGGTCCGGCTGTGCCGCTGCGACAGCGGGCCGGCGGCCACGTCGAGCGACGCTGCGTCGCCCCACGACACCAGCCACGGCGAAAGCGACGGCGCCGCGGCCCGGCCCGGCCGGCAGAGCGCCTCCACCGCCGCCAGGGCTCTGCCAGCGCCGGGGTCGGTTGCCGGGGTGGGTGGCGAAACCGCGGCGTCGAGCAGAGCCGCCAGGCCGGCCAGGACCGTCGTCGCCTCCTCCGGCGGCACCCTGGCTCTGCCGGTCAGGTGAGCGATGAGGTCCTCGATCTGAGCGACGCGCTCCGACGGGTGGGCGTGCCTCGCGAGCAGAGCCGCCAGCGGGGCGAACCGGAGCGACGCGATCGGCACGGCAGAGCCCGGCCGGAGGGAGTCGGGGAGAGCTGCCCCGGCGGAGGCCGCCGCCACGAGGCCTGACGAGGGGCGGAACGGGCCCCGGCCGGCGGCGGGCGGGGCCGGGGGCGGCGCGGGCCTGGGCTCGGCCTGGGCCGCGGAGGCCGCTGTCTCGGCGGCGGGGCCGGCGTCGGCCGGCCGGGGCGCGGCGGGCCGCCGTGGGGGCAGCGCTGACGTCGACGCGTCGTGTCCCGTCGCCGCCGCCGTCGCGGACGCCTGAACGGACACATGAGGCAGCCGCAGGCAGTGCCGCAGGATCCTGCCCCTGACTCGCCGCATCCTCCCAAGAGTGGCAGCCGCCGCCTCGTCGAGCCGGGCCCGCAGCTCCCGCGACGACGTCCCCGCCGCCGCCCGCGACCCCGCCCTGGACCGGCTCTCTGACCCCCTCGACGAGGCAACGGACCTGACGTCACCGCGGCTGGTCAGCCGGGTCAGTCGCGGCAGAGCCGTCGCGTCGGCGATGCCCGCGACCCCCGACACGGGCGACCCCCCGGCGGACGCCGCCGCGACCAGACCCCTGCCGCGGCCCGCCGACCCACCCGCCGAGGCGGCGCCCGACGCACCGCCGGCGGCCTCGGCACCGGCCCCCCCGACCCCGCTGCCGCCGGCCGTCACGTCCGTGTCACCGGCGAGGACGTCGGCGGCAGAGCCGCCCTGAAGGAGCCAGCTCGGCGCCGCGGGCCGGCCGTCCTCGTCGTCCCCCGGCTCTGCCGCCCCCGTCTCGTCGCTCCGTTCGTCGCTCCCGGCCGGAAGGCCCGTCGAGTCGCCGCCCCCGCCCGCCGAGTCCGCGAAGCCGGCCGAGTCGAACGACCGCCTCGCGAGCGACGGACGCGACTCGTCGCGTCGCATCGCCCCCTCGGCCGCAGTCCCCGCCAGAGCCTCAGCCATGGCCGGAGCGGCGTCTGACCCCAGCCCCGCCGACACGCCCGCCCCACCAAAGCCGCCTGAGAGACCGCCCGGGCTCTGCTGTGCGGTCGCTTCCGACGCGAAACCGCCGCCGACGTCCCCGCCGAACGGCTCCAGGCCCACGGCCCAGCCCGAGTGACCGTCACTCCCCGCGCCGCCGTGCTCGGGGCTGTCCGGAGCGTTCCCGGAACCTGCCGCAAGCCCGGCGCCACCGGACAGAGCCACCGCCAGCGAGCTCCCCCCGCCCGCCGCCGCCGCCGGGCCCGGCTCTGCCCCGAAGGCACCGGCCGCCGCCGCCCCCGCCTGGCCGGCCGGTGCCCGCACTGCCCCCTCGGCCAGGGTTGAGCGAGACGGCGCCGCCCGGCCGACGCCCCCGCCCCCGCCGCCGAGCGACGGACCAACACTCTCCCGGCACCCCCACTCCGAGGCCGCGCGGGAGCCCCGCCCCGCAACCTCTCCCCGCCTCCACCCGGCAGAGCCGGCGGACGTCGACCACAGCGCCCCGCGCTCTGCCGCCGCGGCCTCCGCCGGCACCGTCCACGTCACCGCCCCGCCGCCCCCTGACGGCTCGGCCCGCCCCTGCCCCTGCACCCGCCGCCACGCGAGACCGGCGCCACCCACCACCACGAGCAAGCCCGGCGCCGCGACGCCCCTCGGCAGAGCACCCGGCAGATCCACGCGCGACGTCCCTGATCGGTCCTTCACGCCCCGCCTCCCCGCCCCGCCCGCCTGCGGCAGCAGAGCCCCCAGGGCCTGCCACGTCATCCCGGGGAGGCCCTGGCTCGAGCTCTGCGCCCGGGCCTGGAGCAGAGCCGCCTCCGACGCCAGGCGGTCGAGCAGAGCGCCGCCGCCGCTGACGTCCCGTGACGGCACGCCGCCCCACCGGCTCTGCATCAGCGACACGACGGGCGGGGCCGCAGCCGAAGTCCTCGCCGCCGCCCCCGCCGCCGCCCCGGCCGCCGCCCCCGCCGCCCGCCGCCGCACCGCAGCCCTCTGCCCCGAGTCACGCCCGCGAAGGCTCCCGCCGCCGCCGCCGCTGCCCGCGGCCGAGCCGGCCACGGACCCCGCGGCGGGAGGGAACGACGCCGGCTCTGTCCGCGCGGACATCGCCCCGGCGGCCCTGCCCTCCGTCTCGGCGCCCCGCCGCCGGCGGACCGACTGACCGCCGCCCAGCGCGTCCTGCGAGCGAAACCGCGGCAGAGCTGCCTCCCCTCGCCTTCCCGGTCCTGCTTCGGTTTTGATGGCAGAGCCGTGAACCGCCGGCGCGAAACCGTCGGCCGCCTCCGCCCCAGGCGACGCAGCCAGCGGCGACGCCGCCAGCCCGGCGACTGGCGCGGCTCTGCCGGCCGGTGGCGTTCCCCTCTTGCTGCCGTGCCTGCGCGACGGGCCGGCCGCGAGCCTGAGGGCCGCGCGTCGCTCCCTCGCGTGCGCCGCGACCGCCGCTGCCGCTGCGGTCTGACCCGACTCGCCCATGACTCCCAGCAGAGCCAGCACCGGGGCGACTCCCCCGGGCCCGTCGCCCCCCGAGGAGGCTCCGGGCGTCAGGAGGGCGAGCGACGCGGCGTTGCTCAGCGCCCACGGGCAGCGGTCCGGGTCGAGGCACCGGTCGAGCTCTGCCAGGAGCCGGCCGGCGGGGCGCGACAGCGGGACCGCGGACGCGACACGGACCGCGACGGGGAGCCAGTGCGGCCAACGGACAGCGAGGGGGGCCCCCGCCCTGCCCCGGGCGATGCCCGCCATGCCAGCGGCGGCCGAGGCGGAGGCTGCCGAGGCGCGGGAAGCTGCCGCCGCTCGCAGAGCCTCGCGGTCGAGAGAGCGGGCCTCATGCAGCGCCGATAGCAGAGCTTCCGCGGCCCTTCGGTGCTCTGCCGGGCCGTCCGCGGCGGGGCCGGGCGACGCGGCGGCGCGAAGCGCGGCGGCCGACGAGGCCGCGTTGGCGGCGGCGCGGCACCGGAGCGACGCGGCAGAGCTGGAATAGCGACGGTAGGACGTCGACGGCGCGGCCGGGGCGGACCCTTGCGCCGGCTTGGGCGGGCTCGCAGCGGAGACGGGGGCGGCGCTGCCGGCGGCTGGGGCCGGGGCCCCGTGCTGGGCCGTCGGCGGCGCGAGGGCGGCGGCGGAGGGGCCCGTGCCCGGCGACCGCGGTGGCAGCGAGAGCCGGTGGGGCGCGACGGGACGCGACGCGAGGGCCGGCGCGCCCATGGCGACGGCGATGACGTCACACGGTCCGCCGGACGCCGCCGCGGCGGTGCCAGGGCGCAGGGCGGCAGCGGCGTACAGGCAGCCGGCGGCGGGCGGCGGGCCCGGCGCGCCGACGCCCCCGAGCGACGCGACGTGACCCGCGGCGGGGTCCCAGAAGGTGTCCGTTGGGTCGCAGGTGGCCCAGCCTGCCCGGCGCGCCGCCGCCCCCCACCGCCGCCCGGCCGCCGCCCACACCGGCCGGCGGTCCCTGACCCCCGCCACGCCGTCAACGAGCGACGCCATCACCGCGTCGCTCACCGGGGCGCCGGCCACCAGCCGCTCCGCGAGGACCAACACTCCCGACGCCACGAGCGACGAGGGGGCGAGCGACGCGATCTCCAGCGCCGCGTCGCCGGCCGGCCACGCCGCCGCCGCCACCGCAGCAGCCGCCGCCGCCGCCGCCGCGCCCCCGGCCCGACCGCCTTCGCTGACCGTCCCCCCCGCCGTCCCGACTCCCGCCCGTGCCTGGCCCGCGGTTTCGCACCACCACGGCGCCCCCTCTGCCGGCAGGAGCGCGTCGCTCGCGTACCAAGGCCTCCCGTGCGGCGCCGAGAGACGCCAGTCGCGCCACCGCCCCCCGTCAGCGACGCCGCCGCCGCCCCCCGCCCCACCGCGACCCTTTTCCGCGCTCGTCCGGCGCCTGTCAGCAGCGCCGCCGCCGCCGCCCCCCCCTCCGAAGGCCCCTAGCCATGATGACCGGCCCTTGCGACCGGCAGAGGCGGCAGCAGCGGCAGCAGCGGCGGCGGTGGCGGGCGATTCCGACCCTTTCCCGCCGTCCTCCACCCCAGCGTCCGACCCCAGGTCTGACTCTGACCCCGACACGAGTCCGAGGAGTCCATAGTCCTCCTCGTCCTCCGCCCGGAGTGCCCCGCCGTCATCGACGCCCGACACCGCCGCCCCCGCTGCGCTCCGACCATCACTCTCCGACCCGGCGGCGGAGGCCCACGACCCCTGGGACGACGCCCTGCCCCGCCGACGGCCAGCCGTCGCGGGCCCGGCCGCGCTGGCAGCGTCGTCGGCTGGCAGGGGGCGACGGCAGGTTGATCCGCCGCCTGACGACACCACAGAGCCGGTGACACCGGACTCCGACGTGGCAGAGCCTGACGTCACGGCGAAAGAGCCGGTTGCCGGCCGCAGCGGGGATGCCGACGTCGTGTCGTCGGACGGGCGGAGGCCGCTCCGGCTCTGCCCTGGGCTGACGTCAGCGGCCGCGGTGTCGCCGGGCGCCGCTGCCGCCGAGGCCGTGTGGCCTCCGCCGCCCCCCTCCCCGCCCGGCGTCCCCGGGCTCTCCTCGTCGTCGTCCTCCTCCTCCTCCTCCTCCTCCGCCGGCCCACCAAAACCGAGCGACGTGGCTGTGGCCGCTGCCACCGCGTATGCGGCCCCAGCTAGGCGCCGAAGCATGCCAGACATGCCGTCGCGGCCAGCGGCTGGGGATGCCAGACCGGCCGCGCCGGGGTCAGCGGGCGACGCGCCGTCGCTCACCAGCCGCCGCCCGGACGCCGATGACGACGCGCCATCCTGACCCGACGCGCCGACCCCGTCGCCGGTGGCGGTCCCGCCGACCGCGCCGACCGTCCATGACCCGCGGCCGGGGGTGCCCGCCGGCGACGCCAACGCCAGCTCTGCCGAGGTGTGGGTGCCGTGCCTGCGGCGGGACCCGGCCACCGACCCCCCGGCGCGTGCCTGCTCCGCCGCCTCTGCCGCGGCCCCGATGACGTCACGGCAGGCGGCGTCCTCCGCCGCCTCGTCCGCGGCCGCGTGCTCCGATAGCGACAGCCACACGGCACGCGCCGCGACGAGGCTCTGCCGCTCGAACCGCTCTGCCATGAGCTCTGCCGCCTCCTTCGCGCGCTTCGCCGACGCGGCCGCAAGGATCGCCGCCCGTCGCTGCGGCTGCCGCGCCGACTCGACCGCCCGGCCAGTCTGGGGCACGCCGCCCGCAGCCCCGGTGGCTCTGCCGGCAGAGCCTCTTTGCCCGTCGGTGGCGTCGCGCTGCCCTGCGGCCGTGTCAACGACCGCGTCCGACTCCGTTCCAGCCGTCGTGGCTCTTCCGCCGGCAGTTCCCCGGTCTGTAGTGCCGTCGGCCTGGCTGCTCGCCGCCGCTCTGTCCGCGGCTTCGGCCTCAGCCTCCTCCCTCTCCCTCGCCTGATCCGCCTCCGCCTCCGCCTCCGCCTCCGCTGCCACTTCCTCCAGCTCTGCTGCCGACACGAGCGCCTCGCGTGCCCTTGCCTCCACGGCGGCAGCGGCTGCCGCCACGGCGTTGAGGACGGAGCGACGCGGCACCGGCTCTCTCGACGTCCCTCGGCCGGGGGCGGTCCCCGACTGCGGTGCGAGCAGAGCCCGGTGCGCCGGCTCCGGCGACGCCTCCCTCTCGCCGAGGGCGGCGAGGAGGAGGAGGAGGCGGAGACCGGCTCCCCTCGCCCTGGCGCTGGGCGAGGCGAGGAGGGCCAGGGGGAGGCGGACGGCGCCCGACGCGCGGCTGCCGCGGGACCCGCGTCGCCACTCCCAGCGGCGGGACCCCGCGGCGCCGCCGTCCGGCTCTGCCGGCTCTGCCAGAGCGCGGACGGTGGCGAGGAGGAGGACGTCGCCGCGGGCCCCCTCGCACGCTGACACGAGCCACTCGGCGAGAGCCGTTCCGGCCGCGAGGCGGCGCCGGCTCCACAGCGCTGCCGCGGACCCGCCCAGGGACGACCACCACTCCGAGCCCCCGGCTCCGCCGACGTCTCCGTCGTCGCTGTCGTCGCGGCCGGCCGCGGCCTCGGCCTCCGCGGCGTCGTCGTCGTCAACGGGCCGCGCTGTGCCGTCCGTCACACCGGATGCAGGCCGTGACGCGTCGGCCTCCGCCGCCTCCCCCGGGGTGTTGGGCTCTGCCGGGGGAAGGCACGCGGCGACGAGGGAGCGGAGGACAGAGCCGAGGGAGGCGTCGACGTCGGCGGGGGCGGCGGGGAGGGGGTCTGACCCCGCCGGCGGTGGGGGCACGTCTTCCCAGGGGATGCCCACGCCGGCTCCGTGGAGGAGGCGGAGCAACGTTCCGCCGACGGCCCTGACCAGGAGGCTGCGCTGCGCGGCGTTGGGCGGGGGCGGCGTCGCCGACGGCCCGCCGAGCCGGCCGGGGGCTGGAGGGGGCGGCAGCAGGAGCCAGAGGAGATGCGACACGTCGAGTCCCACGAGGAGCGACGCCGCCGCGGCAGAGGCGTCGCTCGCGCCGGGTCCCTCGACAGAGCCGGTCAGGGCGTCGGTGTGGGCTCCGCGGCCGGGCCCGCTGCCGCCGAGGAGCGAGGCCGGGTCCCTGTGCCCGCCCGCCACGAGGCTGAGTGACGATGAGAGACACAGGGCGCGTCCCCGGGCGTCGAGCGAGAGCAGAGCCGACGACGCGAGGTCGTCGGCAGAGCCGCCCGACGCGACGAGCGCCGCGAGGCTGGGCATCGCGGCAGCGGGGGGAAGGGGGACGGGGCAGGACGCGGCCGAGGCCGGCTCCGCGGTGGCCCGCCCCGACGGGGCCCCGGCCGCGGCGGCGGCAGCCGCGAGCCAGGACCGAGCCGGCAGAGCCGCTGCCGTCACCGCGGCGCCGAGCCTGGAGGCGATCTCGTGGTCGCTCGGGGGCTGCGCCGCGTCGCTCAGGAGGCAGGCATGGAGCCGGCTCCCGCAGGCGTACGGCCGGCGGCCCGAGCGACGCGGCATCACCCGTTCCGCCGCCGCCGCCGCCGCCGCCGCCGCTGCGTCCGGTGAGGCGGCTAGCGCGTCGTGCCGGGGCGCGGCTGCGCCGCGGACAGGAGCATGCCCGGCCTCCTCGGCAGAGACCCGGCCCCCCGGCGGCGCCGCGTCGCCCAGCTCTGCCGGCGACACGGGTCCGACGCGGCAGGTCCACACCGTCAGACCCCGCCCCGACCCCTCGGCGCTCGTGACGTCATCGGGCCCCTGCCACGGCGTCCAGGCCGGCCCGACCCCCCCTCCACGGTAGGGGACCATCACTCCGGAACCGAGGGCCGCCTCGGCTGCGGCGGTGACGTCATCCGACAGGCCGACGCCCCCGGCCGCGCCGTCACCGGCCGTCACCGGCTCTCCCCCGTGTCCCGTCCAGCCGTCATCGTCATCGTCCTCCTCGTCCTCGTCGTCCTCGTCGTCCTCGTCCCCCGCCCCCATCCCGGCGGCGCTCTGGGACAGGAGCCGTTGCGCCATCGCGGCCGACAGAGCCACCGACGCCCGGCGGAGGATTGCTCCGCCGAGACCGTCCACCCCGCCGCCGGTCCCGTGCCCGGCATGCCTCGCCCACGGCAGAGCCCAGGCCGACGAGGCCTCGTCCTCGGCGCTCGGGGCAGAGCCGGGCCCCGCGGACCCGCGCGACACGGGCGGGGGCAGGGTCAGACCCCGGGACGGCGTCGTCAGCGTCGCGATGAGAGACGAGTGTCGCTCCATCCCGCGCGCGAAGGACCCCCAGGGCGTCGCTCCGACCGCCGCCCCCACGGCGGCACCGACGGCACGGCGCGCCGCGGCCCTCACCGACGGGGAAACGATCCCCCGGCACGCAGTGAGAGCCGGTCCACCCGCGAGGACGTCGAGCGGGGCAGCTGCTGCAACGGTGGCAGCGTCGCGCAGAGCCGCGGAGGCGCGGTCGGACGCCGTGCCGAGCGACGCGCGCGCCCCCGCCGCCAGACACGACACGAGCGACCCCGACGACAGGCCATGACTGAGCGCTCCCGGCAGAGCCCCGGCCTCTGCCGGCCCGGTCGTGCCCTTAGCCCGTCGCGGCCCCGGCCCCGCCGCGCCCGCAGCCGCCGTGAGCGCCAGCGACGCCGACGCCCACTCCTCAGACAAGCGCCACGACCCGTCCCCGCCGCGGAGAGTGAAGGTCATGGGGGCCGAGCCCGAGGCCGCGGCGGCGGCAGCGAGCAGCAGCCCCGGGGGACCACCACTCCGCGGCCCCGCCGCGACCCAGCCGCCCACGGCGGGCGGCCGCGAGCCGCTGCCCGCCGTCGCCGTGCCGCCCCCGGACCGCCTGTGCTCTGCCACGACGGAGCCGAGGCCGCACCGCCTGGGGAGGGCCACCCCGAGCGACGCGTCGCCGCTCGTCCGGGAGAAGCCGGACGGGGAGGGCAGGGCTGGGCCTCGCGACGCGGTCAGGGGGAGGGGGATGCTACGGCGGCGGCGGCGGTGGCGGGGCGCTCGGTCCGCGTCCGGTCCGGCCGAGGCCGCTGAGTCAGCCGCTCCTGCGGGGAGCCGGTCCGAGGCGGAGCGACGGAGCGACGCGCGGTCCCCCGCCCCGGCCTGGCCAGGGGCAGAGCCCGAGCGGAGGTGCGGCCTGCTCTGCCCGCCGGGGCGGTCCGACGACGACGCGCCGATGAGGTGGCGGAGGCGTCGGGACGCGAGCGACGACGTCACCACCGCCAGGGGGCACGGGTCAAGGCTCTGCCGGCCGGCGCGGAAGAGCGACGCGGCGTCGGCGACGGTCGCGAAACCGCCGACGGCGGCAGCGGACGCCACCCCCTCGCCAGCTCGGACCGTCACGGGACCCGGCGCCACCGCCGGCAGAGCCGAGCCGTCCCGGCCGGGTGCGGCTCTGCCCGCGACCTGCCCGTCGATGACGAGCCTGACGGCGGCGGGCGACACCGAGAGACAGTAGTGGCTGTGGCCGCCGGATGCCTCCGGGCGGGGCCCCGGCCTGAGCACCGGCACCGTCACGCCCCCGGCTCGGGCCGGGACCAGCGCATGGCCGGCGAGGTAGAGCCCGCCCGGGGTGAGCGACACCTCGGCGCGCCGCTGCCTGCCCGTCGCGTCCGTGACCCACGCCTCCACGGCGACCCCCTCCGCCCGCCCCGCCGGCTGCCACCATGACAGCGTCAGGCCGCGCCCCGCTCGCGGTCCCCGCTGCACGCAGAGGGACGCGGCGTCGCTCGCCGCCGCGGGTCCCGCCTCGTCGCTCGCGGGCGCGAGGAGCAGAGCCAGCGACGCGAGGCTCTGCCAGCCGCACGCGGAGCTGGTCTCGCGGCGCGGGCAGCGGAGGAGGGAGTCGAGCGACGCGGCGGCGCCCGCCGACCGGAGCGACGCGACGACCGCGGAGGGCCCGGGGGTCAGGGGAGCGACGCCAGCCGTCGAGCCGCCGCGCTGCCCCCGCGCCGTCTCGATACGACACGCCGCAACGGTCACCTCCGCGGCGGCACAGGCGACGCGACGAGCGCGCCAGGACGACGCGGCAGCGCCGGTCGGCGCGCCGGCGGCGCCGGTGTCCCCCGCCGCCGCCGCCTCCTCCTCCTCCTCCCCCCCCGCGGCCGGGAGGAGATCGGTCACCGCCAGCCGAAGCCATTCCGCCGCTGCGGCAGCCACGGCTGCGAGCGGCGATTCTTCCGGCGAAGCTCCCCGCCCGCCCGCGATCGCCGCGCCGCCGAGCGTGGCGTCCACAGCCTCTTGCTCGACCGCTGTCGCGGTGTGGACTGCATTTCCTCCGGGGGTCGCAACGGCGGGGTGCGCGTGCCTTGCCGCTGCCGCAACCGCCGCCGCCGCCGACGACGACGACGACGATGCAGGCTCTGATTCGACCAAGTGCACGGGCTCGTCCCTGCCGCCGGAAGCTGGCGGCCTGGCCCCGGGTGCGGCCGCGTCGTCGGGCGGTGAGGCTGCCGCAACAGCCGAGTGCGCGGTCGCCCTCCCGGGACCCACGGGCGCCGCAAGCCGGCTCGGCGGCGCGGTGATCACGAGTGCCACTGCAGCCCAGAGGTCGATCGCCGCCGCGTCGACCGCGGCGGCAGCTGGGGCGGCGCAAAGCCTCGCACGAAGGCCGGCCGCCGCCCCGATGGCCGCCAGAAAGACGGCGAGCACTCTGGCCGGCTCATCCGCGCCGTCAAACACTTCCCAGATGCCTGATACGGCGGGGCACGCCCCGTCGGCGACGGATGCGGCGGACGGACGCGGCTCGTCGCTTTCGGCGGCGGTCCTGATGGTTCCCACCCCGAGAGACGCAGGAAGCGCGCCCACGTCACGGCGCAGCGTCTCAACCGCTGCCGCCAGGCCGGCGGCGCTGGCGACGGCCTTGAGGCCGGTGCGGGTGCTGGGGTCGACGGCTGCCGCCCCCCCATCAGCGAGCGGAGCGCTCGGGCCTGCCCCCGACGCTCCAGACTCGACCGAACGGGCCAAAGCTCCGGGCTTGCATGCGCTGGCGTGGGCCTGGCCGGCACTCTCCGCGCTGACGAGGGCACGCCTGACCCTGCGGACTGACCTCGCTACGGTCCATCGTAAGCGCAGGCCGGTGATCATCCCGCGGCCTCAGATGCCGGCGCCAAGCACGAAGAGCCCCGCAGAGGCTCTCCGCCCGGCTAGGTGCGCTGTTTTGATCGCACTGGCACCGGCCAGCTTCGTCGTTGGAGGACTGCTCGCAGAGCACGGCTTGCTGGCTCTCGCGGCATGACAGAACGCTTCCCTGCGCAAGAATCGGACGACCAAACCTGCGAAGAGCCCCAAAGCGGGTGACCCGGCCGGTCAGATCGCGAGGCATTTCGACGCCGAGGTGAAATGGCTGGGCGCAGCCCCGGCCTCATGAGGCGACCGGCGCGCCCTGCGTGTTCTGCATGAAGCCCGCGCATTGGTTTGGCATTATGGGGCGATGCGCGGCGGCGGCCGTTGGCCTTGTCGCGTCGAGCGACTGGGGCTAGGTTCGCAAACAAGGCGGGGTCGCACAGACGGCTCCGCCGCCGCCCTGGCGGTCCGTGATGCGCGCCAAAGGGCTGCAGGGGTCATCGTGCAAGCTTGTGCGGTCTCAGGCCTCGTTGTGGTCCTGACGCAGCCGGGTCACTGGGCG
>Ga0136560_1001243_pt1 | contig 13009 bp, 5 predicted proteins | sample AntRauMeHopE1497_FD_104925 | JGI IMG/M metagenome (GOLD analysis project Ga0136560, IMG submission 104925) | Saline lake microbial communities from Rauer Islands, Antarctica - Metagenome Hop E1 #497 | ecosystem: Environmental > Aquatic > Non-marine Saline and Alkaline > Saline | place... | reverse complement strand
GTTGGCGGAGGCGAGGGCGGCGGCTCGGACGGCGGCTGCCATGTGGGCGGCGTTGGCGGGGGGGCCTCCGCCGGGCGGGGCGGGGGAGCGGCGGCGCGCGGGGGAGCCGGGGACGCGGGCCGGGGAGAGGGCGGGGGAGCGCCGGACGGGGATGGCGCGGGAGGGCGCCTCCCGGTGGCGTGCCGAGGCGCCGGAGAGGGAGGAGGTGCCGGCCGGGCCGCCGTTGGCGGAGGAGAGGTTTGACTCGACGGAGCAGACGCGGAGGCGGAGGGGGCCGGCGGCGTCGCCGTCGTCGTCGGCCGGGGCGGCGGAGCCGGCGCTCGAGCCGGCGGAGGGCCGCCTGGGGCCGTTGGCGGCGGCGCGCTGGGCGGCGGTGGTGCGGGGCGGAGGCTGGCCGCGGCGGGCGCGCGCCGATGCCACGCGCTCCTCCGCGGTGGGCCGGGTGGCCGACGCGTTGCTGGCGGTGCGGCGGTGGGCGGCGGCAGCGTGGCGGTCAGGCCTGTTGGGCGCGGACTTCTGGCGGTGGAACGCCGGGGCGGCGTCGGGGCGGGGAGGGGCCATCGGGGGCGGGAAGGCGGCCCGCGGGGTGGGCGCCTGCCGGCGGCTCCGGGATGACGGGGAGCGCCCCGCGATGCCGTCCATGGGCGCGCCCGCGGCGGGCGAATCCGACGCCAGCGCCGCAAACGCAAAGGCCGCGTCGCCCGTGACCACGCCGGTGGACCGGGTGCCGGTGCTGCCGCCCCAGGCGCTGGCGGACGGGAGCGCAAACGGCGACTGCTTTTCGGCGGCGTCCGAATCCGCCCCGACGGCGCCGACCAGCGACATGTCCAGCACGGGCGGGTGCCCCGAGGACTCGCGGCGCAATACCCTGGCCGAGGCCGCCTTGCGGGTGCCGGCGTCGGCGCCAGCGGGACGGCAGGCCGTGGTGGCGTGGTCCGTTGCCATCGAGTTGCCGGACCGGCGCCTCAGGCGCAAAACTGGCGCCCCGGGCCTATGGGCGCGCCCAGAAGCCGTGGTCGAGGCCAGAGGGAAGGCCTGCGGCGCTGGCGGCGGCAGGACCGGCTGCTGCGACGATCCGTGCGAAGGGACAGGCGAGGCCGACGACAGCGCGCCGGCCGTCACAGCTTCGAGTTGCTCCGACGGCCGCTGCGCCTCGCCTCCGCGGCGCCCCCTGCCGCGGCCTCGGCCGCGCCGGCCGCTCGTAAGCACCAGGCAGCCGGTTTCGCGGGCCGGCTCCCTGAGGAGCGCGACAGGAGGCGGAGGGGAGTAGGCACGCGTACTCGCCCCGGGAGGCACGGGCGTCAGCCTGAGCGGAGCAAACGTGGACAAGGCCGGGGACGGCGGCGTGGTGACTCCTGCCGAGGACGACGACAGCTGCCGGTCGATCGAGTGGCCGCGGCTGCCGGGCAAGCCGGGGCTGGAAGGTGAAGCTGGACCGGAGCTTGAAGCGGCCACTCGGGCCAGAAGATCCTCCGCCGCCGTGCCGCGCAGGCGGCCGATCACGGCCCAGTCGGCCTGGAAATGGCGCTCACAATCACCGCAGACTCGAAGGAAGGCGGTCCTGGTGATGGTGAGGCGGCGGGTGGGCGAGGAGACGTCGGCGACGGAGGCAAACCTCTCGGCCCTCGCGGCCGCCCCGGACGACGCCGAGCTCGCGGCCACCGTGGGGCCGAAGCTCGCGTGGGTAAAAGCCCCGAGGACGCTGTTGGTTGGCGCCATGGACGAGGTCTCATCGCGGGCAGACGGGTCGGCCGAATGGATGCACCCATCGAACGGCTCCTCCGCTGTAGCCACAGCCACGTGGACTCCCGCGCTGCGGCTGCACTTGGCGCACCGAACAGACCCACAAACCCGGCTGTGGGGGGTCGGGGGGGGGGAAAAGAGAGGCGGCGTGGGGCGGGGGAGCGCGATCGAGCGCAGCGGCGAGCGGACCGGGCGTTCCTGGGATTGGTCTTGCAGTTGGATCGAACGCGCCGCCGGGGTTCTCACCAGTGGTGCCTGCGCCGCACGATGCCGAAGCGCATGCCACACGGGCACTGCTTCGCTTCCTGATCCGGCTGCCAGTGCTCCTGGGCGGCCACAGAGGGCGCGACGACGAAGGTTTCAAAGGGCGTGTCATCGCCTTCGCGGCCTCCTTCCGCCAGCACCCAGAGGCGCTCCGCGTCCCCAGCAGGGGCGGGTTGGACATGAGCGGCCATCGCTGCGCGCTGAGCGGCGCCGGCGGCGTCGAAGCGGTGCCGAGTGTCGATGGCAGGACGGCCGGCGGAGACTCCGGCAGAGACTGCGGCAGAGACTGTGGTGTTCGACGGCTGGGCGCCCCTTGACCCGTGCTCTCGGTTTCCACGCCGCGTCGCGAAAGCCGCGTACGATCCGGGGCGGCCTGCGACGGGGAACAGGGTCGGCCATCCGTGACATGAGTAGGCTTGCTTCCATGATCACACGGAAGGCGGGGCAGGGAGGCGCCGGGGCGAGCAAGGAGCCCGACATCGAGACCGTTCCGAGCATCGAACCACGGCAGAATTCTGCGCCCGCATCGCCGCCACACGGCCGGCTCGGCAGCGTGCTTCCCGGCCAAACGTGTCAATAGGTACGCCGTGGGAGGTTTGCCAGGGCGGCTTCGCGCGGCGCGGCTCACCGGCGGGGAAATGTTCCTGGGACGCATGGTTCCATGGCCCCGTCACGCGCTGCACGGCGGCCATCAGAAGGCTCGCTTTCGGCGCTGCCGAGGCTGAGGCAAGTCCTTGCTGCTCTGGGCACACGGGGTGCTTGTGTCTCGGCGGCGTGCGGCGGTCGAGGCTGTCAAGAGTGTCCTGCGGAGACTCGCGATTGTGTGGCGCTTCTGGGTCACAGTTTGGCCGACGACCTCCCTTCAATTGGCCGGCCGCGCAAGTGTTCCTGGTCACAAGTGAACGGCGCACCGGTCCAGAAAATCGGACACCTGCCGCCACTCGGGCAGCGCAAAGTCGCGGTTGTGCTCGTCGCGGCCGAGCGGGGTGAGGCCGATGCCCTCGCCGGGCGGGATGAGGCGCGTGCTGTCGCAGCCCAGCGTGAAGGGCAGCGAGACGCGCAGCGGGATGACGGCGTCCGCCGGGGAGAAGAGGAGGAGGCGGCGGCCCAGGCCGCGGAGGGCGCGCGACTCGACGACGGCACGGGTCACGGCGTCGGCGGACGCCGTGCGAGCCGAGGCGGCGGTCGAGGAGGACGAGGACGAGGGCGCCGACGGCCCCACGAGGCCCTCCGCCCTGAGAATTCGCTCCCGGGCGCTGCGCTCGCGAAGGATGAGCGCTCGGTAGGCCGAGGCGGCGTCGAGCTCCCAGCCCACGCCGAAGAGGACGAGGAGGCGAGCCCAGCCCTCGGGGGAGGACAGGAACGCGGCCCAGCCGGTCATGGAGGCCGGGGGGGGCGGGCCCGCGGCGGGCCGCGCGGCGGGGGCGGGGCCGGAGCCGCCGACGCGCATGTCCGCCGAGGCGGGCTTGCTGAGCGACGCGGCTGCGGCGGCGTCGGCCGATGCGAGGCGCCTGGCCGCGGCCGGCGCGACCATCCTCGTCACGATCGTCGCGGCGACGTCGGCGAGCCTGCCAAACGTCCTGTCGGCCAGGAGGTGGCACTCCGGGTAGTGCCTTGCCAGCTCGCACGCCACGCCGCCGCCGATCGAGTGCCCGAACAGCACGATGCGGTTGCGCGGGAAGCCGAGGTGCGCGACCGCGAACTCGACGCAGGCCGCGCCCGTCAGGAGCAGGCCGCTGACGGTCGAATGCCCGCCCGAGTCCCCCACGCCGGGGTAGTTTGGCGCCACGATGGCGAATCCGCGCGCCAGCAAGCGCGGGCATTCCCTCAGGCGCTCCCAGAGCTCGGCGTTTCCGCCGAGGTAGATGACGCACAGGCGCGCGCGGCCGCCTGCGGCGTCGTCGGCCGGCCGAGGAGGCGGCGGGGCCGCCACGCCAAAGCTGGCGCCCCCCGTCGTCGACCCGCCGCCGCTGCCGCGGTGCAAAAGCGACTCGGTGTCGTCGTCCGACGCGGGCCCCTCTCCGACCGAGGAGGAGGACGAGCCGGCGGTGTCAGAGTCGTGGCCGAGCCCCGACGCCGCGAGGCGCGTGAGGAAGGCCGGCGACGGCCGCGGCACGCTCGACCCGCCAAACACGCCCGCATCGACGTCAGCACCCGACGTGGCGAGCGGCACGCTGATGCGGACCCTCACCCCGCCGTACGTCCCCAGCAGGCGCCGGCCGTAGCCCGCCCTTGACTCCTCGTCGTGCAGGAGGCGGGTCGCGCCGGCAGCGAGCCCCGGCCTGAGCCCCGGGTTGATGCGGTCCAGCAGGCTGAAGCCGCTCAGGAAGTTGAGGACACGGGCGGTGCGGGTGGCCTGGCCGGGAACGATGAGCAGCCCGGCGAGGTAGTGCCCCGCCCAGTGCAGCGACGACGACACGCCCACCCCCACCCCCAGGGCGACGAGGTCCGCACTCCCGCGGACGAGCGCCGTGAGGCCGGACCAGAAGACCAGCGACGGCGCCAGCGAGCGTAGAAAGTTGACCCACAGCATCGCCCGCAACGTCGGGAAGGAGCCCAGCGGGAGCCGGAATCGCTCCACCGGCATCAGCGGGGAGGGCGCTTCGGCGCTCGCGGCCATCGCGGGCACCCCGGCGAGTGTGCCCTCCGCGCGCGGCTCCCGGGCCGCTCTGTTTTGTTGCTCCGGGCTGCTGGATCAGGTCTCCGGGCGTGCGCTCCTCGGGAACCGTAGCACCGGGCTCGGCGCATGGCGTTTGTGTGTGCACGTGTCGTTTGCGGGGTGCCCCGCGCTTGGGTCGCGGCCGAAGCAGCCCTCACTCGTCCTACCAGTCCGCCTCGTCCCCGTCCGACGTCTCCTCCCCGTCCGACGTCTCACCCCCGTCCGGCGCCTCCTCCCGGTCTGCCTCTTCCTCCCCGTCCGACGCCTCGTCCTCGGGAAGCTCCCCCGCGCCGCCCGCCGCCTCGACCGCGAAGGCGTGCCGCACCGTCGTCCAGACCGCGGCGAGCTCTGCCCGCAGCGCCTCCGGGAGCATGTCCAGGTCGCCCGACCGCGTCACCTCCTCGTGGTGCGCCAGGATGTGCGCCATGGCCGCGCCGCGCAGGTCCGAGCACCCGTGGTGGTCCGCGAACTGCAGCAGCGCCGCGGCGTTGTCGGCGTCGAGCACCCGCGTCAGCACCGCCTCGCACAGCCGGGCAAGGCGGTCCTCCGTGCACGCCTTGGCCGCGGCGAGCAGCTCCATGGCCTCGTCGGGCCGGAGCGAGGCGGCCACGCCGTCCCGGTAGAAGAAGGCGACCAGGCGGTGGAGCGCGGGCTGAGAGACGCCCGGCATGCGGACGACGTCGGCAGAGCCCTCCGCGAGGGAGGAGCCCAGGACGCGGCGAAACCGCGCCGAGCGCGCCGCGAGCATCCAGCGGTGGGCGGGGACGCGGGGCGACCCGGGGTCGTCGACGGCCTCCAGCCACAGGTCGGCCGAGGGGGCGCCCCCGTCGAGGAGGGAGGTTAGGTCGGCGGCCAGGGCGCCGTCGGGGACCTCGACGCACCGGGCGGGGTCCCCCGAGGCACCGGACCGCCACGTCATCGGGGCGTCCCACAGGCCCACCGGGTGGTCGGTGGGCACGGGGGGCACCTCCTCCATGGCCGGCGAGGTGGCGTCGGCGCCGCGGTGGGCCCGCTGCAGCTGCGCGATGAGGGATGCGAACGGCGGGCCGTGCGGCCTCCCTCTCCTCGCAGCGTCGGGGCCGGCGGCGGTGCCGGCGCGGACAGGGATGCCCCAGAGCCTGCTCGGCGCGAGGGCAAGGGCCGATCCCGGGAGGAGGCCCACCGCCCTGAGGGCGAGGTCGCTGGACTCAGGGTGCCCGTCGGGCGGCGTCTGCGGCGCCAGGGGCAGCGGGGACCGCAGGGACCACGCCACGTCATCGGAGCCGGGGCGGGCGGTGTCGAGGCCCGCGTCGTCGTCCGTCGCGTCGAGCAGGTCCGGGAAGGCCGCCGCCGGGCCGCGGCACAGCGGGGCGATGACGCCAGCAAGCTCCTCGGCGTCCCTGCCTCCACGGAAGAAGAGGCTGAGGCGGGCGGTGTTGGCGGACGCGCGGCTGTCCGTCGTCTCCGTGCGATGCTCCGGAGCGGTGATCCACGCCTGGCCGCCGAAGACCAGGAGCTGCGCGCTGACACCCGGCGTGCGCGCCGGCGCGGGCACGAGAGCCACTGCGGCGCGCGTCACCGGGTCCGGCGGCATGTAGAGCCCCGCCGCGACGCCGCTGAGCGTGACCACGTAACGGTCCTCGGCCACGCCCGCCGCCACGGCCTCGGGCAGGGTGCGGACCCGGTGAACCACGCCGACGGTCACGCCCGAGTCGTGTCCCATCGCCGCGGCGCCGCCGGTGAAGAGCACGGTCCTGGCCCCCGCAGCGACGGCACGGTGGCCGTACCGGTGTGTCAGCACCGCGCCGCGGCCCGAAGCCCGGTGCCAGGTGACCGTCCTGCCGTCGGGGGAGGCCGTGGCGGCCGCAAAGTCGTTGTACAGGAACCGAGCGGAGGACCCCCCGTGGACGAGCATCGCCGTGCCACCCTCCGAGTCGGGGAGGCGGACCGATGCCGCCGCGTGCCCAAGCCGGTCGCTCGGCCGGGGCCCCACCTCGGCGGGGCGGAGCCACACGGCCGACGCCGCGGTGTGCACCCGCGCGCGGAAGCCCCGCACCCGCCCGTCGGCGCCCCTCACCGGGACCAGGCACGTCGAGTGCAGAGCCGTCAGCCGCAGCACGTCCAGGCGCGACGCGAAACTGTCGCCCGTGAACCTGCCGACGGGATTGCTGCCCCCGTACTGCAGCAGCGTGTGGACCGTCTCCACCGGCTCCAGGAGCTCTGCCGGCAGAGCCGCCTCCGCGCGGCGGCCGGCCTCCTCGTCGTCGAGCCCGTCGTACTCTGACGGGTCAAAGGGCGCGAGCGCCGACCCGGCGCCTTCGGCCCCGTCGTCGGCCGTGGCCGCCCCCGGTGCCGGCTCGGCCCAGTCCGGCAGGCCGCCCGACGCGGAGATCTCGTCGCCGGGCGAGAGCCATCCGGCGGCTCTGCCGACGTCGGCCGTCACGTCCGTCCGGGATCGCGGCCCCGGGGACTCGCCCGCGGCCGCCGCGGCGAGCGCCCTCTCCGGGGAGAGCGCCCACGCGGGCGCCGTCACGGGTGAGACGTCCACCAGGGTGTGGTTGGTCCGCTGCAGGGGGTGGTGCCCCTCGTACTCTTCGCCGGCAGAGCCGCAGCGGGGCGACACGGAGGTCCACGTGAGAGACTCGAGGTCCAGGAGGAAGGCCTGGCCTGCGGCGCGGGACGGGGAGCGGCCGGTGACGACGGCGAAGCGGGGCTGGGGGAAGGCGGCGGAGCGGGCGGCGAGCTCGGGGGGCAGAGGGTCCCCCGGGCCGGGGTCGGGGCGGCGGGCGGCGGGCCTGGGTCCCGGGGCGGCGGCCTCGTCGGGCCCGGCCGCGAGGCACGCCGCGGGATGGAAGCCGCTGGGCGTGAGCAGCGGCGCCGCGCTGTTGTAGGAGAGCACGCTCGGGCTGGCGCCGGCGGCGGGGAGGCGGCTCCACCGGCGCGTGGCGGTGTCCAGCACGGTCAGGGGGCGGGTCGTGAGGTTCTGCGTCGTGTTCTCGCCCCCGAGGAGGACCATGAAGCGGCCGCCGGGGCCGAGGGGGAGGCCCGAGACGCCGGCGACGCCGCCGAGGCCGTGGACCGCGGACGGGAATCGGGGCCGGGCGGCGTGGGTGACGAACGGCCGGGAGGGGGCCGACGCGCCGGGTGACGGGGACGGAGCCGCCGCCGCCGAGGCGGCCGCCGCCCCGGGCGCCGGGCCGCCTCCGCCCTGCGACGCCGCCGCCGCCGCCGCAGCCGCTGAGGCCGCCGAGGCCGTCTCGCCGGGCACGGGGCCGCCCCGCCTCTGCGCGGCCGCGAAGTCCTCCTCCGCCGCCGAGACCTCCGCCCCCAGCGCGAGCACGAGCGCCCCCGCGAGGCCGCGGATCTCCACCGCAGCTGCCGCGACGGACAGGACGGGGCCCAGCGCCGCGAAGGTGCCGGCCGCGGAACGCTCCCGCCCACCTCCCCTGGCGGCCGCGACGCGCGCAGCGAGACCGAGGCTCGGCCACCGCCGGTCCGCCTGCAGGTCGGCAGCCGACTCTGCCTCCCGCAGCAGAGCCGAGAGGCCGGCCATCGCGGCGTCGCGGAGGTGCCGCGTCCATCGCGCGGCCTCGTCCCGCACCCGGTGGGAGGGGCTCAGGCCCGAGACGACCGGCTCCGCCTGGGCGAGGTCGGCATCCGAGGGCGGGCCGGCGGGGCGCGGGGAGGCGAGAGCGGCGGCGAGGGCCGCGGCGTCGACGAGTGGTCGGCCCTCGGCCTTCCTGGCCCTGGCTGCCCGGGCAACGGCTCGGACGGGAACGCCAGACGCCGCGAGGACGGCAGCGGCGCGGGCGGGGCCGGCCGAGGCCGCCCTGGCGGTCGGGTCCGCCAGGAAGCGGAGGGTGCGTTCCTCGAGCAGAGCCAGGGCGTCGGCGGCGCCGAGCGGCTTGCCCTTGCCGCCCGGTGCCGGGGGCGGGTCTCGGGGGGCGGCGGACCCGCTTGTGCGGCGCCTGAGCGAGCAGCGAACGAGCTCCGGGACGACGGGCGCGAAGGCCCTCAGGGCGTCGCTGACGTGCCGAGCCCACGGCCCGATGTCCGGCGAGTCCGCAGCCGGCATGGGCCCGGGCGCGGAGAGGGAATCGACGAGGTCCGACGCCTCGGGCCCGGGGAGCCCGACGTCGCTCCCCCGCAGGCTCCGCACGAACCGGAGCCAGTGCGCCCCCTGCTCTGCCACCAGCCAGCTGGTCGTCTCGTTGAAGGCCCGCTCCCCGTCGGCGACCTCCTCGCCCAGCACGGCCGGGAGGAAGCGACGGCGCTCCGTGTGCCAGGCCACCGGCCTCCACGCGCGGGCCGCGCGGCGGACAAGGGCCCCGGGCGCCCGGCTGGCCGAGGCGGGGCCGGGCGCGTCCCTGGCTCCGAGCTCCTCCTCGACGGCGGGGCCGCGGAGGCCGACGGCGGCTGCGTACCCGGCGAGGTCGGGGAAGTGAAGCCCGCCGGCCGCGTCGTTCACCGCGCCGATGGCGGGGCCGCCAGGGGCGCCGGCCGACACGCAGGCGCCGCGGAGGCGGGACTCGTCGAAGGCGTGGGGCACGGCGCCGGCGGCGTGGAGCGCCGAGGCGGCCGCGGCGCAGGCCGAGGCGGCCGACGTGCCGCCCTCGGCCAAGAGAGCGTCGTACGCATCAGCCGTGAGGCGTCGCTCCAGCGACAGGGCCGCCTCGGCCTCGTCGTCGTGGCTCTGCCGCCCGGCGGAGGAGCGTGAGGCCGCCGTGAGCTCTGCCAGGGCGTCGGCCTCCTCGCCGCGTCCGTCGCGCGGGCCGGGGAGCGCGGCGTCGGGCAGCGCCGAGGGGCCGACGGCGCCCGTTGCCCTGAGAGCGGGGAGGGCGGCGGCGAGCCAGCCGGCAGCGGCGCGGAAGAGCTCGGGGCTGCGGTGGATGCCGGCAAGGGCGGCGACGTCGGCCCAGGTGGCAGAGCCGACGAGGCGGGAGGCGCGGGCGAGGGCGAGGAGGCGGAGGCGGGGGAGGCGGAGGGCGGCGGCGGCGCGGAGGGCGACGTGCACGGCGGCGAGGGCGTGAGCGACGCGGGCGGGGAGGCCGGTCGCGAAGAGAGTTGGTCCCGTGGCGACGAGCGCGTCGACGGAGGCGGGGAGGTGGATGCCGAGGGCTGCGGCGGCGGCGGCGACGTGGGGGGCGGCCTCCCAGCGAACGAGGTGGGAGGAGGCGGAGGAGGCGGCGGCGGCGAGGCCACCGATCCCGATGGCTGACGCGGGCCCGACCTGGGCGTCCGCCGCCGCCACGGCCTCGGCCGTCGGAGCGACGCGGAGGCTCCCCACCGGCTCGAACTCCCCGCCCCCGCTGTCCGCGCACGCGTCCTGCAGCTCTGCCGGGCCCTTTGCGCGCTCCGTGTGCGTGGCGGCGGCGTCGGACTGGCTCTGCGCGTGGGTCTCCCCTGCGACGCGTCCTCGGTAGCGCTCGACGAAGCGGACGTCCAGGATGACGTCATCGTCGTGGGCAGAGGCGGCGTTGAGCTCGGCGACGGAGCCGGCGTCGGCGGGGGAGGGTGGCAGGGCGGCCGTGGGCTCTGCCGCGGCCGCGGCCGCTCGGAAGACTACGGAGCCCGGCAGGGTGAAGGGCGCGGCGGCCGAGGGTGCCGCGCGGAGGGCGGCGGCGGCCGTGGGTCCCGGCCCCAGGAGGTGCGCCGTCGCGGCGTGGAGCGGGTGCTCTGCCGGTGCGGCGACGTCGGTGCGGCTCTGCGCGGCGTCCTTGGTGCTGGCGCCCGGGCGGGGCACCGTGGTCAGGGTTGTGAGGGCGTCGCCGAGGTCCGGGAGGCGAAGTGTGTCGGTGTAGGCGAAGGCCAGAGCCGCCTGGAGCATGGGCGCGGTGAGGCCGGAGGAGGGGGGGAGAGGGATGATGCCGGGGGTGGACACGGCGTCGGAGGGGACAGCGGGGCGGAGGAGGGCGTGGAGGGCGGGGAGGCGGGCGAGGAGGATGGGGCCGTGGACGAGGGCGACCACGCGCTGCGCGGCGCCAGCCGCGGGCCAGAGCACCACGGTGGCGTCCGCGAGGGCGTGCGCGCCGGGCCCAGGGTCGTTCCGCTTGCGCGTGTAGAGCCGGGAGGCGAGAAGGGAGGCAGGGTCGACGTCGTCGCGCCCCTCCACGAGCCCTGCCGCGGCCAGGGCCTCCGGGCTGGCGTCGTCGGTGCTGAGGTCGACGTCACGGAGCGGGTCGTCGCACCGCCGGGGGTAGGGGTCCGGGCAGAGCATGTGCGCGGCGTCGCGCACGAGGTGCTGCGTCGCGCGGGGGAGATCCGGAAGCGAGGGCGGGGGCGCGGGGGCGGCCGCGGCGGCGCCCGGCTCGTCCTCCTCCGGCCCGGCGTCCCCGAGCGTCGCTCGTGACGTCATCCGGTTGGTCTTGACCATCTGGAGGGTGTGGGCGCTGTCCCTGTAGTTCGTCAGCGCAAGGACCTCGCCGTTGCGGTGCGGGGAGCCGCGGAGCGACTGTACGAAGAGCGACGGCTGGTCCCTCCCGGCGTGGAGGGCCGCAGCGTCGAGGAACTCGCCGGTGTGCGCGTCGTAGAATCGGAGGAGATCCTCCTCCGACGACCCGCACACGATGACGTCGCCGCCGTCCATCTGCGGGAGGGGCGGAGCAGGGGCTCGTGAGCGGGGGCAAAGGAGCCAGCGCGCCGCTGGCCGGGAAAGAGGGGGGGTGACACACACGTTGAGGCCGGTCTCAAGGGCAGTGACAGGGCAGCAGCGACGGGCGGCGCGGTCGCTGTCTCACGAAGTAGGATCGGCTGTAGTTGTCAGGGCTGCCGGTGCGGGGCGCGTCGAGGGCGAAGAGCTTGCGTCCGTCGAGGGCCGAGAAGGCGCTGACGTCGTTGTCCACGGCCGACGCCAGGATGGACACGTCATCGGGGGAGAAGGTGATCATGACGAAACCGCGCTCCGACGTGATGGTGTAGTTCGGGCGAGACGGCACCCGGAGGTCCCAGACCTGCGGTGGTGGGAATGCAGCGCGAGGCGGCGGGTGAAGAGGCGGCAGCAGCAGCAAGCTTCAGCGATGGTGGATGCGGCGGCGAGCTCGCTCCCCCGGCGGAAGGCCGGCCGCGCCGCGGGCCCGCTGCAGCCTCTCCAGCCTCACCTTGACGGTCTTGTCGAAGCTTGACGTGGCTAGGAGGTGCGGGGAGTCGTGCGCGAAGCGAGCGATGTTGATGTGCTTGGTGTGTGCGCCCTTGAAGGTGCGGGCGAGCCGCCCGGTCTCCACGTCGTACACAGACACCTCCTTGCCGTACCCCGAGCACACCAGGCGCTCATCAGTCGCGTTGATGTGCACGCTGGTGAGGCTTGAAAACTTGGACAGAACGGTCGACACGATGTGGCATTCCCCCGCCCCGGGCTCCTCCCCCATCGCGTCCCGCCACGACGTTTCGCGGACCACCTCGCCCGAAGCCAGGCCGCGGCAGCTGCGCGGGGTGAGGCCCTCCAGCCAGGCGTCCTTGGGGTCGGCCTCCGCCGCTGTGATCGGCCCGCCGGGGCCGAAGCGCACCCGGTTCACGCGGGTCAGCCCGTTGCCCGAGCCGGTGAGAAACACGTCCGGCCGCGAGCGGAGCCACGCCACGCCGAGGATCGCGTCCCGGCTGCGAGATGGTCGAGGCGGCGCTTGCGTGGCGGCTGGCATCCCACGCCACGCTCCTCGCCCCGACGGCACGTGTCTCACCATGAAGTGCCCCCTACCGAGAGGTGGCCCACGGCCAGGCCTTGGTCGTGGTCGACCACCAAAATCTGCGAGGAGAGGAATCCTCCGTCGTCAGCGGGGAGCTGAAGACTGCGGACAGGCGCGAGATGCGGCAGGCGGTCCCGCAACAGCGATGCGCACCACACAGCCGGATGCGGCCAGTCGCTCGAGCTCCGAGGGCGGGATGCCCTTCCGTGAACGAAGGGCTCGTTCCAAACATATGAGGCGCGCCTTTCTGGCCCCCCAGACAGCCCGTACGCAGGGCCCAAGCTGGGCGCAGACTTTGTTCGCTGCAAGAAGGCTGCCTCACCTCGCCCGAAGTCGTCCCGGCGGCAATGAGCGAAGGCACGGTCGGGCTGTACTCAAACTGCCTGGGCGAAAAATCGCGCAGCATCGTGGTGTCGCCCCATGTCCGGCAGACCTGCTCGCTGCGAATGTCCATCCCCGCGCTTCCGGCGGCAACAGCGGCTGGCGGGTCTGAGGTGTGAGGGTGGAACTCACGCGAGTGAAGCGCTTGCGCCTGCAGCTCTGGCGCCTCCGGTCAGTGTTGCAACCCCTGTGCCTCGCAGTCACGACGAGCGAATCATCACGCCGTCTGCCCGCCGGGGGCACGTGTGCGCGTGAGTGCTGGGCCGCCGCGAGCGCGGCTACTCGGCGGCCGCCTCGGCCGCGG
>Ga0136560_1001242_pt1 | contig 13009 bp, 17 predicted proteins | sample AntRauMeHopE1497_FD_104925 | JGI IMG/M metagenome (GOLD analysis project Ga0136560, IMG submission 104925) | Saline lake microbial communities from Rauer Islands, Antarctica - Metagenome Hop E1 #497 | ecosystem: Environmental > Aquatic > Non-marine Saline and Alkaline > Saline | place... | reverse complement strand
TTGAAACCATTGGATCTCATTCTATGGAAAGCGGCGCGACGCTCCCCGGGCAAGTGCCGGATGGGATTCCTGACGAAAATGGTGGGCCTTCGAATAGTGCAAGTGGGAACCGAGAGGTTGGGGCAGGTGGCGGACCCAGCCCGCCTCCCGCCACGTTGCGTCAGAGCGGCTCGAACACCTCTTTGCCCCCCATCGTACCATCTGGGTCAGTCAGCCCTGGGCTGCCAGTATTGGTAGATGCAGCACCAAAGCCTTCCGATGGTAAGGTATCTGAATCCACGTCGCCGGACTCGGCAGATGGAGGTGGGGTCAAGCCTCATCGGCGACGACCGCCGAAACTAGCCATAGCGATGGGTTCAGCTACTAGTCCTTACTCCGACGCTATCAATGCCTCAGGCAGTGAAACTATCAAAAGTGACGATAGCGGGGCGATCGAGTCAGCGATAAGCACACAGACCGTGAGAGGCAGCTCTGGCACGATCGTAAATGCCCGCAGCGATCGAACCATGGCGACCCGTAAGTCCTTCCGAGCAGCTCCCAGCAGGCGCGGTATGGTCCGCGAGCCCCGGACGCCGCAATCGCGAGCGACTGGCCTTGCTGATGTGCTCAGCGAGCAGTTGATCAACGTTGGGTCTGTGCAGCTTGACTCGATGCAGCGCAGTCTCTGCGAGCTGCTGGCGCGCAACTATCACGAAACGTGGTCGCTGGAGCAGATGAAGCAGGGTGTCGTGCATGGAGATGGCCGGTCAATTGTCAAGGTGATGAAGGCAAGCGCGAGGCAAGACAAGCGGGGAGCGAGACAGGAGAGGCACGGGACGACTCGCGTCGAGATTCAGACGTCGGCTCTCCTCAGGCCCTTCGAGCTGCTGCCCCCCGAAGACCAGCGCGGCAATCGGAGCCAGGCCGAGGAACTAGTCAAAGCCGTCGTAGCTATGGGTTATCGTATCGTGGCGCGCGCACAGCTGTCGCAAGAGATGGAAGAGGCAGAGCACGCTGAGATCAGGCAGCTAGAGTTCGAGGAAGAAGCAGAGGTAGATGCTGGGGAACAGGAGCACGGTGAGTTCGCTGGAATCGCCGCCAGCCCAACAGGGCCTTCCTCGACTGGGCAGCCAACGGGCAAGGACGCCTACCAGAGCGACTCGAAACAAGGACAAGACAAAGCCCCTGCTTCTTCCAGGGCACCGGCTATAGACGTGTTGGAGCAGATCAAGCGAGCAACGGAGAAACTGTCCAATTTCGCTGCCGAGGCCTCTCGTACTGAACAGGCGGTACTTATTGCTGTGCGGCGGTAGCTGTGGAGCTAGCTCCTTCTGCGTAGTTCCATCATCGGAGATGCTCGGCTGACCAGCGTAATTCTAGCCATGCGGAACCGGCGCCCCCGCATGAACCCGCAGCCGATGGTCGACTGCATGAACTTCCTCAGATAGACCCCGTTGATGCTGGCGGCAAGATCCGGCCACGTGGGGGTAGCACGACAGCTGCTAAATGCAGGAGCAGACGTGCAGCGGGCAGATGCCCAGGGGGCGACGGCACTGGTCGCAGCTGTGGTGCGAGGACACGCTAGGCTCTGTACGGCACTTCTGACCGCCGGTGCCTCGGTGCGACAAGCGGACCGAATGGGATTCAGCGCTTTACATGCTGCTGTGCTAACGGGCAACGCGTCCATGGTGGCACTGATCGGTGCAGCAGCGGGTAGATCCGGAGCCGGTATGTCATCGATCCATGCATCGTCTGATGCCGGGCATGGTGATGAGCAGCATGGCGATGCTTCGAGCACCGCGACGGCCCTGGCTCAATCTGTGCTCACCAGCAGGAGCAGATCGCGCAAGGAATAGGTGCTCTGGGGAACAACGCGTCGATCGGCAGAGGCAGATTCGGATAGCAAGGGTCAACAGCGAGGTGGTGCAGACGCCGGCAAAGCTGTGGATGAACTGCCCTCTATCCCATCGGCAGTTGTAGAGGGGATGGGAATCGCGCTTAGAAAGGGGGAAGACCGGGGTGCCACGCCATTGCAGCGCGCTCTGGCAACCCTGCCGCCCGGTGGAGCCCTACCTTTGCTATACATGGATGAATCGGTGTCTCAAAGCCCTAGGTACTGGGACAGCGATGCGGCGGATGTGCCAGCTCATACGCCAGTGATTTCCCATAGAAAGCCACAGTCTACCAGAGATATTGGGCGATAGGCATCCTAGCGGCACATACACGTTATATCGGAGCGGTCAGAAGGCAACGAATCTGCCACTACCTCTGTCGAGGAGAAGCTCGGAAACCTGGCAGACCGTGACCAGTCAATCCCGGAACACAAAGGACAGCAATTATCAGGCCGGCTTGGTGTGCTTACTGCTGCTGACCCGTCAGCAGACACCAGCAAACAGTAGGGACAACGCAGGCACCTGCGACTGCACACTGCGAAAAAATGGCAAAGCGCCGCCAAGCTGTTGCACAACGAAGACGTTGATCCAAACACTCCAACTCTCAGTGCCTCTCGTGGGCCATCCTGCCTGTCTCGATGCTGTGATGTGCTCATGTGGATCTTATGGTTGTTCTGCATGTGTGGCTGCTGCAGCTGCTGGTGGCCCATGAGCAAGAGTTTTGACTAGCAACAAGCGTGCTGCTACGGATTCTGTGGATGTCGGTGCGGGAGTTGGTGCAGTGGAGCTGAACAGGGCAGCAGCAGCGGCCGGAAAGTAGCGTTTGCAGGAGGCACCCACGATGAGCGGGACGAGAGGGCGTCCACGTCTCGATCCGGTGTTGGTGCAGCCCGCGGTGTTCTCGAGCGCGCTACGATCCAAGAAACGCTGTTGGCAAGGCTGATGCTCAAGATGGGAATATTGGACGGTGATGCCTCGTCCTCGTTGCTAAGAGTCATCGCAGCGATCAATAAGGCCAGTGCCGTTCGCGGAGAACGAACCGCAGATGCTTCTAACCCAGAAGAGGGGAACGATGAGGCGATGCCTGCCCCTGAAGAACACTTCACGCCGGGGGCCTCATCCGTGCTCCGGGCGTGGCTTAGCCGGCATGGATCTCCAGAGGTTGTGTGCGGAGATCAGGCTCCTGCCGAAGCCCTCTGGTGCCGGCCTTTGCTGCCAATCGGACCGCAGTACCGACTATTCGGAGCGTATGCCGCCGATGGCGCAGGGGCAATCTTAGCGCAAGTCGCACAACAGGCCCAGCAGGCGATCCTTCGCTCCGGAAGGCAGCCTATGGGAGGTTCGTCGATCGTAAGCAGATCAACGGCACTAGCGCCATGGAGTGGGGGTCGGCTTTCGGCGCTGGCGCTTGCTGTTCGAACTCGGCAGGGTGCATCTGCCTCAGTGCTGCTATCTTTGGGGGCTGATCCGACCTAGCCAGACGGAACCGGCTTCTCGCCATACAAGCGGGCATTGCGGGCCCACATGACTGCCCGAGCGCATCTCCACGTGCTTCGACAGCAGCGAGGCGCGGCCATCGTGGAATCGGAGAGCGCATCGACGGACGTACGGAGAGCTGAAAGTAGCCTGCTTGATATCGCCAGAAAGACGGTCGCTGCGCGGTACGCGGTCGCTCTGCTGAGTGCTCGCTTTGGGAACGGAGCAGGTGCCTCCACCGGCGAGTCGCCTACTGACGGAGGGGTGCGGATGTCTCCGCGAATGCTCTCTGAGCGCACTCCGTCCGGCATCGATTCCTTAGGCGCCGGTATCTAGGATGCGCTGTCAGCTGCCGCGCATGCTGCAACGGTAGGCGCTGCCGGTGGTTCTAACTCTGCTCGGGCTTCGGGCATGGCATCACGTGCATCTGGTCAGCTGATTGCGAGCTAGTCAAAGAGACGGCTAAACTTAGGGAGCGGTCTTCGTCCTCATTTCGGAGCTGGACAAGACGCTGCATCCTCCGGCATTGGGATATCTGGTCAGGCGATCGAAGAAGAGAATCAGATTGCCGCCGAGTTCATCCGTCGTTTTGAGGAATTTCATCTGGGAGCTTTCGGCTTAGAACGATCTGGATCACTGGTAGCTCGAAGCAAGAGCTCAGTGGGCCAAGTGCACAGCGCTCTCCGTGCCATGAGCATCGGTGCTGGTCTCGACCCCTGGCGTTGGACGCAAGAGGGAGAAGATAAGGGACGAACGGCGGGTCACCAAGCTATAAATGAATTAGTAGCGATTCGTGACACGGTTTCCTCTAGCGGTAGTGCCATCGTGGCTCCTTCGGCCGTCCGGGTGGTGCAGAATCGCCGTAGCGTGCCATCGAGCTCAGTAGCCACAGTGAAAGCCGAAGCCTTAGGCCAGGGAGCTCTAGGAGAAGATGCTGCGGACGTTGTAGCCGGCTTCGTCCGTGCTGCCCGCAGACAGCGATAGGCAGAGAAGCTCCTGGCACAGACAAACGAGGATCTTGCCCGCATGGCCAGGCGCGAACGGCAGTCCTCTGCGATGACGAGACTTCTTGCCTCCGCCAAGCAGGCCCGGGGTGAGCGATAGACGTTCGCCCTGCTTCAGGCTCTCCTTCGGGTGTTCTTCTTTGCTGTTCTGATGTTCGTCGTGTCGCTCGTATCGCCGTTTGCTTGGGATTTTCCTACCCGGCGTCTGGTCGAGACCTAGGATACCATCGAGAGAGTGCTCGTGGCATCGGCTGCCAGCGTGAATAGCAGCGCACAATGGCGGCAGTGGGTGCTAGGCACTCTGCTCCCGGTACCAGCCACAGCAATCCGCCTTGGCGTATCAGCGACGAACACGACGGGCAGCGTCGGCGCTTCGCGGCCTCTGGGCTCGCTGGTGTCCCTGCAGCGAGAATTGGGCACGGATTACGGCACGACCGGTCTTCTCGCCGGGGCAGGGTGGGGTCCTCTATTCGCCCCTCGATACGACAGCGGGGATGCTGGTGCTGTCGGTTCCGCGGACTTTGGCGCTGGTGAAATCGTTGCCTCAGAAGACAAGCTGCCACCAACCTTGGTGAATCGCTTTGGCTAGTACAAGGTCATAGGTCCAATCCGTTTCTCACGTCTCAGATCTGTCCCGAGCTTGAAATTACGCAGCGCGGTGGAAGACGACGTGGGTGAAACTCTCGTACGTAGGGTGCCGTGCAGAACTGCCGAGCGCACGAAGCTTGGATTCGGGGCTTGCGGTCTTCATGCAGGCAGGACGACCTCGGGGGAAGACCGTGCGGTCTCAGGACTTCCTGGTCAGCCGGCAGCGAGGCATATTACTGCGCCTGATTGGTTCCGCTCTGGACTGCGAGAGAGACTCGACGGAGCAGGCACGGTGCAGGAGCGCCGCATACTGCAACAGGACAGGGTGCTGGCAGGAGCCGCTGGTGCCATGGCCGACCTGGCCTACAGGTTCTGGCTGCCACCCTCTCCCGCCGAACTCGGGGCCGCATGTAACGCCACAGCTGTGGACATAGGCGGTGTTGCTCTTTGCTAGCGGTCAGGGGGTCTCATATTGCCGGGTGTGCGGTCGGTGTTGGAAGACACAGAGGTCGCAGAACACCCCTCCCTCGTCCCACTTGTAGACAGTTACACATACAAAGTAGACATAGGGTTCACGCTCTACGACGATGAGAACGGCATTCTCGCAGCAACTCTGATCGAGACAGAGCTGCAGCTTGGCGCAGAGGACGGAGCAGTGGATGCAAGCGCAGAGGCGAATCAGGGTGAGCTTTTCGCGAATGCAACCGTTGGCGGGATCCACGCCGCCCCTGGCTCCGCGTCAGTGCTCGTCTCGGCGCTGCCTTTCTTCCTCTTCAGTGGTCGGTTTCTCCCTTCGCTACCATTTGAGATCGTCATGGCGATTGTGTTCCTTGGTCAGCTGGCTGCCACGACCTCTCGCGTGGTGCGGCAAGGCACAATCCAGTCCGGGGCCTCGTCCACCTTAGCAGAGACCATCGCCGCACGTGGGGAGGCCGACACGCAAGATTAGCGTGCAAGCGCTATGGATCAGAAGATACGAGAATCGACTCGCCAGCAAGAAGAAGATGAAGAATTTAGCGACACAGACTCAACTACTACTACCGATTCGGACGGCTCGAAATACGGGAATGGTGGCAGCTCCTCTTACTGTTCCTGCTTCGGGTCGCGGGCCAAATCTAACGAGCAGCAACAAGACTCCGCCAACACTGCAAAGTCTGAACAGTCTAATCTCAGTAATGGGTCTTCCTCGTCTCCATCCTCTTCCTCTAGGCGAGGCGGCTGGTGCAGCTGGTCTGCTGCGCAAGGGTGGCTGATCTACGACTTCATTCTGCTCGCTATCATGATGTGGCTCCTCGTCGAGGAATTCGTGCTGCGATGGCGCGTGGAAGGGAGGGACGTGCTGGAGCCGATCCGAAGGCATGGCATCCGAGGAACACCTGCCAGTGACGTCGCAGCTGCGGCAGTTGTTGATCCGGGGACCAGCGGGGCTCTAGCTCCTGCTCTGTGGCAGACCAGTTCAAGAGCTCTTTGGGTAGGAGGCGAATCCGCTGACGGCTCCTCCGAGTTCCAGCCGGTCGATGCATCTGACGCGGGCTATCTTTTTGCCGGGATGGCAGCAAGTACAATGGAACGGCCGGCCCTGCCCGATTCACCATCGCTTCTATTTGTTGATGTGAGGGGGGTGTCGGGGCAGATCTATAGGATGTTTGATCTCATCGCCATCACCACTCTGCTGGCAGCTGCGAGGGTGGTCCAGTTTCTCATGGTGCTCCCAGGCGCGGGACCCATGTTGGTCAGCGTGTTCAGCACGCTCTCGCATGGCACCGTCGTGCTGTACCTCCTGCTTCTGGCTGCGTTCCACGTGTTGTTCGGACTAAGCATGCACATAGCGATCGGGAGTCAGAACGAGGACTACGATACAGTGGCGAAGTCCATGCTGAGCCTCTTCTAGCTTGGGCTCGGCGGTATCGACGATCTGAAGGCAACGGATCGATTCTTGGCAACAATGATGTTGGTCGCCTTCGTCGTTGTCACTGCCGTATCCTCTCTGAATCTGTACATTGCTCTTATCTCAAGTATTTTCCCGGCTGTCAGACGCGATTCTGGTCGGCAATGGAATGCCCTGATCACGTCCATGATGGAAAGGTCGGAAGCCGATGAAGCGATGCTAGACAATCAGGAAGCAGCGTAGGACTATGCAGAGGAGGTCACGGCCAGCGCTCTCCTCCGCATCCAGCTGTCGCGAGAACGTGCAGCTGTCATCGAATCGTTTGCCGCATCATTTGATGCCGGTGGTGGGATCGGCAGAGACAGCATCGTAGCAGACCATCATGCTTCTGCCCAGACCCATTTGACCGAATTGGCTGACTGTGGTGCGATGGCGGTGCTTGGGCAAATACCGAATTCTGTTTTGGCATCAGATGTGCTTCCCTTTGGTGGCGTCGACGGAGAACTCGGGTTCTCGCTCGACTCCCCGATGCACCCTACGTCCAGGTCGGTATAGGAATCGATTTACCATCCAAAGATAAGACTGCAAGCTCTACTGCTGCACTCTGCAAGCAGTAGGGTGGAACGAGACGGGGTTGAGTTCATTCCGACGTCGCTTCGAGCCCGTCGAGCATTCGAGCTCCGTAGGGGGGGCCATGCGTCGACAATTTCCACCGAACTTTCAGAGGCGTAGATTTTCAGCTCTGTGCCCTCTTTGTGCAAGCCTGCCACTGCCCCCAGCACTAGTCTCGGGAGCGCACCTCTGCTTTTGCGGTCCGACGTAGATGATGCGCGAGAACATAAATCGAATGGTAGTGTGTCGCTCGCTTCGACGCATTTAGAGGCCGCTCTCTTGGCGGTCTTCGCTCGGTTCGGTCCCACGTTTGGCCCACGCGAAGCTATCAAGAATGCATAGAGGGCTACGCGAGGAGTACAATGGATCTTCCGCCCTCTATTTGCTCTGAATGTGCTTGTTCTTCGAGTGTTCAATGTTTTCCTGTCTTTTTCAGCTGCGCTCATTTGCGGGGGCTGGTGCTGCTCTTGCTGTAGATCCGGGGCTGGTGCTTGTCTGCGAGGCGCCGGCTGCGCATGCGGATGCCTCTGGGTGGGGCTTAAGATGCTGTTCTGCTGTTCATGCTTCGGTTGTTGCTGCCGTAGCTCCGATGGCCCAGGCCAGGAAGGAGGAGAAGGCGATGCGAATAACCCGGGTCAGGTCCTGGACGGCGTGTTCAACGATGCTGCTGATGACGGTGGTTACGGATCTGCAGATAGCGACAATATTGCAGCCATACAGGTAGCTGCTGCTGGCCCGGCAATGGTACTTCAAGGCAATAGTGGGGCTGGCGGCGGCCGCATGTAGCTCGGGCACCAGGACTCAGGATCGCGATCCCTCAAACGGTGGTCAGGGCTGATGAATGGAAAGCGTGGAGTGTCGTTGCTGCAGAGAACAGCGGCACAGCGCCTCCTGCGATCTGCCGGACGATCGTTGCTAGGAGTCCAATCAATGCCTCCTGGTGTGGATCCTGAAGAGCACGACGACAGCGCGTGGAGCAGCGATGCGAGGAGTGACAGCGGAGCATCTGACGATGATTACGAGCATCAGCACCCAGGAGGTGGAGAAGCCACCGCTGCATCTTCTGACAGCGATGGAGGCACAGACGCTCCAGGTCATCCTGACCTTCACGCGAGGCATGCTTAGCGCAAGCTTCGCAAGCAAATGAGGCAGATCTAGCATACGCTTCACTCGATTCAAGCCGAATCACATTCTTCGCGGGCCAAACTCGCAGCCACGGTGGTGGATGCGACACTAGCCGAGACGGCGGGGCTCCTAGGGCTGGGAAAATTTGATCGGAGCTCCAGCTCGAGGAGAGGGCACAAAGGTGGCGGGGCCTCTGCCCGCTTACCAACCCGACGCCAAGCCGTCGCGGCCAGGGCGGCGATTCGCGAGGCCGTGGCGAACCTAGGCCTCGTTGACCCAGCCAAGGACGCATAGTAGCAGGGTCGAGGAGACATGCCTGGCGCTGCGATTGCCCTGGATATATTGCGGGGAGCTTTGCTTGGGTCTGGAGGTGATGACTCCAAGTATGATGCGCGTGGCTCAGCAATGGGGGATGCTGGCCATGGTGGGGGTGGGTCTGAGCATGGGGCTGTGACGGGAAATTCTGTTGGTGGTGATGGGCAAGAGCTCGACCCCTTGGAAGCGATTGGCCTGATGGGTTCATCAGAGGCTCAACAAGTCAGCAAAACGTCCAGTGCGAAAGGACCGAACTCCTAGAGCATGAAGCGAGATGGCGCTGGGAGCGATGGCAGCAGCGACGAGGACGAGTCAGGTGGGATTCTTGCTTCGCGCCGTCGCCGCAGGCGGCATCGTTCAGGCCCGGCTGGATCTGGTCTTCACGAGAGCCATGCGAATGCGCGCGCCGCTGAGAGAGAGGCGCTGCTGCTTCGTGCAGCATTGAAGAGCGAACGGTCGCACTTTATGACTGGCAAGCTAGCAGATGAAGCCCGTAGTGCTACCCTCGACATTCTTGAAGTACGAGCAGACGCGGACGCCGGAGATGAAGACGAGGAGGAAGACGTCGGGGGCTCTAAGCGAGAGCTTGAGAACGAGGGGTTAGCGAGCCAGTTGCAATGAACACGAGCGGATCAATCGATGCATAGGAACTGGGATTGAAATCTATGAAATGCTAATATTGCACTAAGTATCATCACATCTTTGCATCAATTGGTTCATCCACAATCCTACTGAACGAGAATGGCAGGAATTTGTAACCGTCTGACTTGTAGAACTTACTCTGAAACTCCACCCAGTGCAGCCGCAGAGTATGCAGATAGCACTCTAGCACGTCCATCAAGCAGAGCACTGCGAAGGTCACGCTTGCGAAGACGGCGAACCCGATGAAGACGAAGAATGGGTTGCCCATCTCGATCGTCCCACGCAGTGCTTTTTCCCAGAACACTGCAGCTAGCTGCGTGTGGGCAAGCGAGAGCGCCCAGAGACGCAGGTACGAAGCTGTGTGACTCATCAAATTGAGCACGAACTCGATCGTCTCGATCGCCTGATGCATGAGCTCATCGCCGAGATCGAAAGGTCCGTGCCCGTGACCATGACCACCCCCGCCTCCGCCGGTATCACCACCACCTGTGAGCGCAGCTGTCTCGTCATCGCCTCCGAGAAAATCATCTTCATCGGCGGCAGAAGCAGGCAGCAAAGCACCACCGCCGCCGTCTTTCGATGCCGAGGTCGGAGAGAACATGGATGACGCCCTTCTGTCTTCAGCTTCGTCGTCATCAAACAGAGAGTCTGCGTCACCGCCCTCGGCTCCACCCAAGGCTCCGACCCCGTCAGTGTGTCGAGGGGCAGCTGCGCCCGCTCCGAAAGCACCCCCGGGACCCCTTGCTCTGCGTTGCTGTGAATGCCACCGCCATAGCATCAACGGTTTCCCGAGGAAAATCAGAGGGATACAGATGAATACAATGAGCAAGATCAGCGAGTGGACGGTTGCCTGCCCCTGGAACATGGGTTCGTCCACAGAGCCTGGCTTGAGCAAGATCCCAATGAGTAGGTCGATCAGGTTCGGGGGTCCACCAGGGGAGTCGGGCGCGTACCAGTCCACGCTCCACTTGTACATTATGAGGAACGCGATGTATCCCAAGAAAGTGATCATCAGGACAAACATGGGCACGACTTCGAGAGCCAGCTCCGCCATATTGCCAAAATACACCGAGTTTGCTGCTCGAAGGCACAGCCCGAAGAACATGTGAGTAATGCCGAACACCACGCTCATCTTCATCTTCATCGAGTTGAGAAACAGGAGCTCGTTCTCTGATCGTTTCCATTCCGGATCCACGCCGAAGGGATACACGTTGCTACCGTCTACCTCCCGCCGGACCCCCTCCCGCTGCACGATGATGGTGCCATTGGGGCCTTCCCTCTCCGGGTGATACCACCTCGACTCGAATAGCTAGAAATTGAGTCCGAAAAGGTCATTGTAGACGAGTCCGCAGTACATGCCAAAGAATCCCATCAGCAGAATCATGTACCTTCCGTGAAAGGCCATTTGCAGCATATCGCTCAGCTTGGCACGTATCAATCGCTCCTCGAAAATCACGGCGAGGAGGGCTATGGTGAATATAATCGAGGCATGACCCACATCACCGTACATGACCCCGAATAGGAACGGGAAGCTCACGGTCGTAAAAAGGGCAGGGTTCACCTCCTTGTACATTGGGACGCCGTAGGTGTCAACGACGTCCTGGAAAATCTTGGTGAACTTGTTAGTCCGGAAATGCGTTGGAGGCATACCCCAGTGCTGCTTGGGCACGGTGTTGACAAAGTAAGGGAGTGCAGCCCCGGAAGACTGCACCTGATGCGCGCTCCTGACGGCATCTTCAACAGTGGCTCGCTCGGCGGCCAGCACCCATGCTTCACCTTTCAGCATCGTGTCGGAGGCCGGCTCCAGTCGGTTCAGGGCAATCGCGATCGCCTTTTCTCTCCTGACGCCTCTTTTGAGGTGAACGATGTCTCTGGCTGACTTCATCAGCGTGGTCTTGATCTGCGCCTCCTGCCGTCGAAGCAGGTCCGACTGTTCCTCAATGTGGAGACGCACCTGCTTTTGTCGGCTAGACACTGCGGCATGTGCTCGCATGGGGTCTCCCAGCTCAGGCACTGTGTACAAGCTGGACCCATAGGCAGAGCATACTCGCCTGACTCGCTTGGCCACTGCAGTAGCGTGAAAGAAAACAGCGAAGACCACCCGGTCCTCAGCTTCGCCCTTACGGTTGTACAGCTCGTACTGCGGCTCCGAGAACCTGACGTAGGCCTGTCTCCGGCTTGCTATGATGACCCGCCGCTCGAATTTGCGCACCTGGTCCCGCGGAATCGTCCCTGCGACATGCTGAAAGCCGACCTGCGTCTGTCTTGACTCTGTCACCGAAGACGTGCTGAAGGCCACTCCGCCCCCTATGAGCGCAGAAGTCCCGTCGTCTCTGATAGCTGCATTTGTGGCGTCTAGGATTCCGCCAGGATTGGTCTCCACCTCGAAAAGTTCCGCTAGCCTTTCGATCACCTCCTCTTCCTCGACGGCAGATGCGCGCGCCCGAATGTTCTAATCTCTGGCTTTCGTTATGTGCTAGTATTCATCATGCTCCCGCTGGAGTCGCTCTTGCCAAAACTCTAGGATCGGGCGGTGGACAGCCTTTGAATTAGATGCATTGGCGTTGTCTTCGTTTGCTCGCCAGTCGTAGAAATCTTCAACCGTGTGGTTCTGCGAACAAATGAAATGGGCAGTATACCGGCAGAACTGTTGTGCGCCCAGGCGCACTCAGTACCAGCTGATATTGTTCGAGAGTATCCCTCGTTCAACAAGTCATAAAGCAAACTCATACTTACATCTGGCGCAATACCAAAGATTTTCATCTCTTTCCCGAAGTTTGCCAGGATAAGCTCAAGCTCATCGCACACCCGAATATCATCCGTGAAGTCTCTTTTGAACGCTGTTGTATCACCTTGTAACTGCGTCAACAAGAATTCGTACGAAACCAAAGGGTATGCGGCTGCGGATTGAACCTACTCTGAAACACAGGGGCGACGAGCCAGCGAAAGCGCTTACATCTCTAAACTGCATCACTCCCACGTCTCCGAGACGCTCCATGCATTCGCGCGCGCGCTATCTATTAATAACAATGGAGACATACTCCATATCAGACGATCGATACCAACTCATGGCTCTACGCCCACAGTAGGGCAGGTACACTTCCACGCATGAAATTTGCAACAAGTGTGGTATATGCATTAAAAAGCACGGTACATATATCAAAACCTTGTCAATCTTTGAATCGTATCTTGGACTTTGAGCGCTGTAGCGATACACCACGACTATCTAATACCCCTTCCGAGGGAACACCCGTCATTGTCCCAGGGGTATTTCCGCTTTTGCAAGCCCCAATGTTCCCCATCCATGGGTTAAGCCTCAATAAGAATCGACTCCAGTCCAGCCAACGGGTGTAACACTGACGATATATGCAGGTGTGTTGTGCTGATTTGTCTGAATTGGCCTACATGCTCCCACTTCAACCGTGTACAAGTCCACCACCCCGCCGTACAACTTAATTGGGTGGATCCGTACTTTTGCGACCACATAC
>Ga0136560_1001241_pt1 | contig 13012 bp, 17 predicted proteins | sample AntRauMeHopE1497_FD_104925 | JGI IMG/M metagenome (GOLD analysis project Ga0136560, IMG submission 104925) | Saline lake microbial communities from Rauer Islands, Antarctica - Metagenome Hop E1 #497 | ecosystem: Environmental > Aquatic > Non-marine Saline and Alkaline > Saline | place... | reverse complement strand
GACAATGACTGTGGATGCGACCATGCTTGTGACTGGGACTGGGATTGTGACTGCGAATGTGGTCGCATTCCTGCAGTGGATAGATCCCTCCAGCCAGGGTTTCGCTTCGAAGATCGGATCGCAGACTCGGCGGCGATCACACCGGCTTCGCCTGGTGCGGAAGGCCGCGCAAGGATCGACCGAGCTCCAACAGACTAGGATCTGTCAAAGCCATACCCGTATCTGCCAGCATCAGTGGGCAATCCCGCTCCACCATAACCCGCCGGGCGGTTGTAACCCTGTTCGCGCTGTGGTGTCATTTGCCCATATGGCACATGGTGGCTATGCGATGGTGCGGCAAGTTGCGGCGCGCTTACTACGGTCTCCGGCCAGGATTGAGCTTCTGTCTTCCGCTCGTGGTCTCGGCCGACCACGGCATCCCGGGCAATGTATTGGTCTTCTTGCCGGGTGATCCGACCGCCCCCCTGATGCTCGTAGCGTTCGTTAGATTGCAACTGACCGTAATTCCGCGTTCCATCTCTCTGTTCTCGAAATCTAGACCTGGTCCCAGAGCCCGCGCCGTCATTCGTATCCTCATCTCCGTAGGCTAGAGATTCGAGCTGCTCCGTACCAGGCGACGTCGACAACTGCAAGATCGGTCGTACCGCTTCTGCCGGCCGCCATGTGTCAGTACGGGCCTGTGAACTGTGACTGCCGTAACCACCCATTGGGAGATGTACGCCTTTGCCATCCTACTGATCGCCTGGGGTATACCCGTATCGAGCATGAGAAACCCCACCAGAATGCAGGTCGCCAGAAGACCCATTTACCTAGTGATTCTGTCTGAAACCGTCACTCCTCGAATCATGTGCACCCCCAAGTCTAGAATCTACTCCAAACTACTCGTCATCTAATGACTGGCGCCGAGATCTCAAGCTTCGAGATTGTTGGTCTGTCCGGTCCCTCCCCGATCTATTCGCGTGACCCTGGGCAATTGGATGTATCATCCCAATAGCAGACAGTCCATTCAACATTTTTGTAGACGGTGATGCGCCGACCAGCTCCGCACGCCTCTTCTGTAAGCTACCACTGCGACCCATCATCCTACCTTGACCCCCTTCATGCCACCTGGCTCTGCCTCCCGGTGTCAGCTTGGGCCACATATGTTTCTCTGGGCTGGCAATAAGTCCGACCGATTCATACGCAGCACGCAGTCCATCCGACAGATGCGGGCCTCGTTGTTCCCTGTCTTCCTTCGCTTCCCTTGCAGATTCAGTTGATGCATTTGTAGGGGCATCGTGGCCCCCGTCGATTGCACTCAGCAGCGATGCATCGGCCGCCGCTCCCTAAATGCTTGACGAAGGCTCAAACGATGTATCGTCGGGACCTGCATCTGCATAACCTTGCTTGAACTCTTTGCGGCCGCCATTTCCAACCAGACCAGCAGGCAAGCCTGAGGTCAAGCTGAAGAGATCTCGAGCAGGGAGTGGCTAGCTGCGGGGCGGCGATCTTGCCCCTGGCCTACGAAGAGAACCACTCAGAGATGCAGTGAACCTCGCGGCGGGGGCTGCTCCATCGAAACGGCGCGTAAGCTATATGGGTCGTATTGAGGCTCGACTCTCCAGATCGACAGCTTCTAGACCGGGGGTGAGAGCATCATCACTAGGCGTATGTCGGTGCATCGCCCGCCTGAAAATAGCGGAGTGCATGGCAGGAGACTCGGAAAGGGGGTGCTCTAGAGGCTGGGCCGCGTCCTCACCGCCACCCTCCCGCGATGGAACATGGGCTACAGTGGTAGCGGTGGCCTCTACTATTGCAGCATCAGGCCTCGGTGGACCTAAAGCTTCACCGGATCTAGCAGATTCGACTTCAGTACCCTGCAACGTTGCCAATGATGCAGTGCCCCTGGCACCACTTTTCGTTTCCGTCGGGGCTGATGGCGCAGCCGTGATGGTGGCCTAAACGGACGCCATAGCTGTAGGGGGCGTATCATCGCTTTCTTGACAGGCTTGCAACGTTCTTGTCTCGCCCGCAGGCAGCTGCATGCCTGCATCCAGAAACCTCTGCTCAAGTAGATCCACCAGGGTGCTGGCCGAAGTAGCTGCGACCCGAGTTGACGACGCAGCGGCTTGATGCCGTTGCGTGACGAGACGTGCAGTCGCAGCCCCACCTTCGCGTATTGCACGCCTGGTGGCTTGAGCCAACGCAATAGCACCTTTCGCAGACTGTACAGCAATATCCCGCTCCCCCTCCACCACAGCCCTCATCTTGCTGGGCAGGGTTGCAAGCAGCACACCCAGTTGCTCGATTCGACCATGACACAGCTAAGCAAGCCGGACACTTGCGTCCAGTTCCTTCATCATCTCTTTCTGGTCCTGCGACAGCGAAGCAGCTGCAGCACCATCGAGCAACTTTCCGTCCTAGATTAAGGCCGAAGTCGAGACAGGGGGCTGCGCGAGGGAGGGCATGCGAGGAGGGGAGGAAGTGTCTAGGCTGAAGATGATGTTGCCAGCGGCGGCTTCGTCTTGATCAATTTGTTCCTTCACCGCTGTTCCTGCACTTGATTCATTAAGGCCTGTACTTGCAGGACTGCTGCCGCCCTCACTGGGCTCCACTTTGGTCGGTGGATTGGCATCTCTGGGCAGGACTCTAGGGGTAGCGCGATACGAAGCAGCAGGCGCACCATGGGCGGGCGAAGCATCTCGAGTAACCGCCACCGTTGGCAGCGTCTCCGCTTGGGATTCCACGTCAAATGTCGGTTCGCTGTGTTCGGGTGCCATTGCAGTCCCTATATTAGCGTTCGAATCTAATATTTGAGATCCAGCGCTGCCACCGGCACCGACACCAACTTGGCTAGACACGTTTCGAGTCAACCGCTGCCCCCCCTGCTTCGGGTGAGACGGGCCGTCTGTGCTAGATGATTTGATCCTTTGCTAGCGCATGGCCGGGTGCAAGGCCTGCACAATATCTCCGCTAGCGACTTGTCTCGATGCATAACCGGGTTGTCCCCGGTGGTACCCGCTCGGATGGCCATCACCGCTGCTGGGCGCCTCTCCTGGCAGGCAGGGTGGAATGATCTCGCTCCTTCCCGTCGCAGATCCAGCTGTGCGAACGCCCCTGAATACCGAGCCTCGGCTGGTGGACGACGATCGTCGTTGCTGCTAGAATGTCCCATGTCCATTCCTTGCTGCATTCGAGGCGGGGTTGCGTGACTTTATCTAATCGCGCTACTGCGGGATATCATCGCCACCGTGCTCACGGTGAGACTGTGGCCTTGCAGCTGACCTCGATCTCGATCTCGACCTTCCGAGCACAGATCTCGCCCGAGATCGAGAACCAGACCTAGTGTCGACTCGAGCTCCCATCGATTTCAACCTCGATCTGCTGCCTGCTCCTCTAGACACCGAACCATCGACCGAGTGCACAGGAACTGCATGAGCCCCGCTCCTGTTCCCGCCAGTGCGCTCAGTACGAGATCTATCGAGCCTAGTGGTTCGACCAAATGCAACACTAGCTGACCGCTGTGACCTAGACCTACCCTGGGATGTCTTTCGAGACCGTCGGTGAGACTACCCACCGCTCCCGCTGCTGTTCTAGGTGCCTGTGCCTCGCGTAGCAGCTACTTTCTCATCATGATCATGGCTATCACCCCGATCATCACCTTCAACATCATTGAATGATCCGCGATCATTGTCACCTTTACCTCCCGCCCTGTTCCTCACACGCTCCGATGCTCTCACCTCGATCCCGTTTAGTCGCCACACTGCAGGAAGCACCCCTGCGACCGCCACCCTCAGCCATGAAGTCGGGTCCTCCGACTATGTGCCATTGTACACATCACCTGCTCCACCTCCTCTCCTCTCGAATGCATTGTCCTTCCTCCCTCCCGTGCTCCTTCGCCCCAGGGTGCACAACGGATTCCCGTCTATCCACAGCTCGCCCAGTGACCTCGCACCGATCAAGTCCCTCAGGGCATCTGTGTTGCTCAGCAGGTTCTCGCCCAAATCGACGGACTTCAGGGAAGGCAGCCTCCCGAGTCCGTGCGTTGATGCCAGAGAATTTCCGCGCGCATCGACCCTCTGCAAGGCCGGGAGCTGGCCATCGAGAGGAGCCAGAGACGGGATGAAGTTACGACTGATATCCAGCCTGACGATGGCTGGAGTAGCACTTAAATCGGGGCACGACTCTAATAGATTGCTGCTCAAATCCAGCACTAGCAGAGAAGAGAGGGAATGGGGTGCAGCAAACGCCTAGAGGTGGTTGCGCGCCAAGCTCAGCTGCCCCACGGTGGATTGTGGCAGAGCGGACAGCCATCCGATGACGTCCTCGAACCCGAATCCACGACCTGACAAATCGTGCACAGTTCTTGTGGCTCCTAAAGTATCTGCAAGATGAGCTGAGGACTTCGTTTCTTCGGCTATTCGTGGGATTGAACTTTGGTCAACCGTATTCAAGCCGAGTGCTTGAGAATCATTCGGGATTCCTGCATCGATCGGCATCCGCGACGTGGGAAGCTTTCCAGTATCTATCATTCGATATGGGTACGAATCTAGTTTCAAAGGCATCTAATTGCTCCGGTTCCTTTGCATATGGTCCTGAGGAGTCGACTGCGCACGTTGAAGCTCAGCTCCGGTAGCCATCCTGGTACCGTGGCTCCCGCCATTAGCACCAACAAAATCGGAAGATGCCATCCGGTTCTACTATCTAGTGTACTCGTGAAACTTGGACTCAAGTGCATTTCGAATTTCTGCGGCGCCGCCTGGGCCAAGCTGAAAATCTCTTGCAAACGAGTTACTGAGGGTAGCTATTTCATCTCCAACGTAGAACGGTATCTGCACCACCCGGCCACTCTGGAGGCGGATACTAATTCTGAACAATTCGGGTCCATTCATGATGGCCTGATGGGCCCAGCCAGCTCTTTGGTGCGTTGCTTTTGAACTTTAGATTGATCTGGTATATATGGTTTGTACCGTGTTATAAACTACTGGTCACTTTTTATTGCGGGGTTATTCCTACTCATTGATAATCGAGAATCTCCCTTAAATCGAACTGCTACAGTGCTAGCGTAGGATTCGAGCGGGGCCGTGCATTTTTGTGTGCTTGAATCTTTAAAATCATGTCAAAGGCCGTTGGACTACCTTCGTCATAGAGTGACGTGTCAAGTGTTGCTCTGGAAGGGTCGAGCTGCTGTCGCCAACTGGGAGTTCTGACGTACAAGAATTGGGTAATGTAGTTAAGAAACTGGAGGCAGTCTGCAGCACTCGTTCTTTCACCTGTTGTGGTGACAATCCTGCTCGTTGGGTTCCAAGCCTTGAGTGATGTCCTGCTGAACGCAGAGACTCCTTTCCCAGATGCAGTTCATATCGGAAATTTAGGCAAGTGCGTGTAGGGGGCACATATTGGTAGCTGCGATACACTTTTGTTTGCGCCAGCAACTGCTGGAGTCGAGGCATTGATGCACAGCGATGCGTTTCTTAGCAACATCGATGCAGAGCCGATTTCTGTCCCAGGAGTGCTTTCGGAGACTGACCCATGGAACTGGTGCAACGCCACATCTAACGTTCAGAATGGTAGCTGGCCACAATGTAACTTCAATACTTAGAATCCGACGGAAGCCATTCTGGAGATGACAAGTAGTATCGCCGCAAGCGGAGAAAATTCGCTTGGGCATTCGCGCAGCAAGTTTGAAGGGTTTTCCCCAGGGGGTCTGGGAGTGCCATGCTTGCCATGCGACTTCATGCAAGACAACCAGACTGTGACGCAGTACATGCTAGATCGACCGAACCGCACCCAGAATGTGAGTATGAGAAGAGTACTGATAGCAAATCCACTAGATCTAGGTCGGGTTCCACCCACCCACCCACCCACTGGCTCCTGCAACGGTGCAGCGTGCGGCAAGACTGACAACTACCCGTGCTACCACACCCCGCCTGTGCATTGCCTCACTCTTACGACTCCCACTTACCCTCACCCTCTTCAACTTGTCTCTCAGGTCGTCCTCTTCCTAGGAGAATACCTGTGGCTCCAACGGCCACTGGACAGCTACATTCTATATTACAATATATCCCTTACGTAGTATCCATTTTTTGAGAGCGCACACACGATGCAATTGAAACGAGCCCTTGATATTGCACAGCTACAGGCAGCTGGCCCTGACGGCGACTCCACGGACGTAGACCCCAGCATCGGAGGCACTCTCTGGACAGGAGCCCCGGGTGCTCCTCGCCGATAGGCCTCCCTCGATGTCGCGTGGCGGACATTCCCGAAGCCCAAGCCTCGGATTCATGCGTTCAACGTGGTGGCCCAGCAGGGAGGTCAATGGTACATCCTGCCCGCGCTCATCGTCTTCTACGTGCTGCTCGTAGAGATCGTAGGGGAGAAGGAATCGAGACTTCGGCTGGGCATGCGGACGATGGGTCTACGGAATGGTGCTTTCTGGGGTTCATGGGCTCTTGTGGGTCTAGCCTATTCAGTGCTGACATCGCTCATACTTATTGGTACTGGATATGCGGCTGGCTTTGAGTACTTTGCTCGGTCAAGTTTCGGAGCAAACTTTGCTTTATTCGTCATATTCGGCATGTCGCTAGTGGCGCTGGCTTTTCTCCTGTCCACACTCGTTGACTCAGCTAAGCTGGCACAAACCGTTGGACTGGCAGCCGTGCTGCTATCCTTCGTCTTCCAGGGTATCCTCTCAGCAGGGTATGGAGGGCTCGTGGACTGCCTGTGGATGCAGCCCATCCTCGACTGGGTCCTCGCAATCCGATATATCATGCAGCTGTACCCGGCATTTAACTTCTCCAAGTGTTTCTTTGATATTGCACAGATGGCAACGAGCACAATCGATGCAAGGGCAGGCAAGGTGCTCCCAGGACCAGGGTTTCACTGGTCCGATCTGCACAAGACCCGCCCCGTCGATTTCTTCGGGTTTCACATTCAGAACCCCCCCCCGAGCCAAAGCATCCTACTCATGCTAGGGGATCTAGTCCTCTTTGCGACACTTGCGCTCTACTTGGACAGTGTGATGCCGGGACAGCATGGATCCCCTCAACACCCCATGTGCTGCCTCGGCGTGGGATGGCAAGGGCGATGCTGTGGGCGGAAGCAAACGACCCCTCTGGGTCGGGCCGCGACATGTTTCTGTTCCGAACTGGACCCTACCGACGTTCTATAGGAGGCCAGGAATGCCTATGAGAGACGATCGGCTGCAGCAGCGGCCAGGCGGCAGTCCCAGACCAGTGGGGCAGCATCGGCATCAGCAAGGGGGCGGGTGCCAAGCGGAAAGCCGCACCCAGCTGACGTCCCAGGTATTGCATCTTTGGCACGGATCTAGCCCGGGAATCATTCGATCGCTAGCATCAACCAAGGTGATAGTGGGCTGCGACAATCCCTTCTCTCCCATAAAGACGGAAGCGAGTCCCAGCCCGCTGACTCCACGTGGCAGGAGCGCAGAGAGCAGCTGGAAGTTGATGCCATGATGGACCCTGGGGTGGATGCAGCAGCAAGAGAGGCTTGGGAGAGCACGGCAGTGAGCGAGTCCTCCGAAGTGGCTGTGCGAGTCTTGGCCCTGACCAAGGTGTACCGCAAGCATGACGTGTGCACGCTGCTTGGTCGCCTGTTTCTGAGGATCGGGGGTGCTGCGTGCGGTTGTAGCCGAGGCAGCGAAGACAGCAGGCAGGTATCGTCGACATCGCGGAGCGGAGGATCGGGCGGTGGTGCTGGGGATGTGCATGCAGTGCAAGGAGTGAGTTTTGTTGCCCGCAAGAACGAATGCACTGGTCTAGCGGGAGCTAATGGAGCAGGAAAGAGCTCGCTGCTGCATATCCTGCTGGGGCTATACCTGCCGACTACGGGAAGGGCCGAGGTGGCCGGCATGGACGTCGAGGACCACTTGGACGAGATCCGAAAGCAGTTGGGGGTGTGCCAGTAGCATGACATCCTCTGGCCAGAACTGACCGCCAGGGAACACATGTGGCTGTTCGCGCGCATTAAGGGAGTCAAAGGCGGGTATTCGGATGTCGAAGCAGAGGTAGAAAAACGTCTCGCGGAAGTATCACTGACTTCGTCGGCGGATCGGCCCGCCGGGAAATTCAGCGGAGGCATGAAACGAAGGCTGTCCCTCGCAATCGCATGCATTGGGGATCCAGCCGTTCTCATCGCTGACGAGTGCTCTGCTGGCCTGGATCCTGTCAACAAAAGAGACGTGTGGCGCCTACTACAGCGATTAAAACGCGGACGCTGCGTTATTCTGACATCACACGACTTGCTGGAGGCAGAGACACTGAGCGATCGCGTGATGATTATGGCACATGGTCGCATGTGGGCCGTAGGGAATGCACTGAGTCTCAAGCAGAGGGAAGGTTCTGGCTATCGCATTTCAATGAGTGCAACCCCATCCACTGCGCCTCTCATCGCTGCGGCACTGCAACACCGCCTGCGAGCAGCCAAGGTCGCCGAGCAGGATGCCGGCAATGTCTCGTTCGCTGTGCCATTCAGCAGTGTCAATGACCTGCCGGGCCTTTTAGAGTGGATCGAGACGCACCTGCAGGACAACCCCACGCAACGAGCTGGCTCCGGGTCTGCACTAGGAGGAACGCGGGCTGCCCTGCCAGCAATTGCGAACGACCCAACTGACTCAAGCACGCCCCATAGAGAGTCTAAGGATACGGCTGGCGTCGGATCCGGGGCAGCGGCCCCGAGGTACGAGAGCGAAGAAATTCGGGAATCTGTTCGAGAATGGGGAATCAGCATGTGTTCTCTGGAAGAAGTTTTCTTGTCTGTGATGCGGCGGGCGGATGCAGCTGTGCACAGGGCGGGGGATGGCACGAGTGACGACGATGAGGACAACCACAGTCCGACTGCCTTTGGAAATGCCTTCAGCGGCGAGGCAGGAGAACTTGGGGATCACCACTCGAATAAGATCGTATCAAGAGAGAGGAAAGACGGCATGGCATCAAAATCTGGTCATGACAACGATGCAATTGTGTCCTATGGATGCCGTGCCCTGGCGATCAAGTACATAACGCTCATCGGAAGATAGCAGTGTCTTTGTGCCTGTCAGATCATTACGCCTCTCATTGTCATGGGGCTCCTTTCAATCCTGCAGGTTATTGTCAGGGCTGAGTTTGGGGCGACACAGGCTAAGCTGGCTCCGAGTGTGCTGAGTCCGCTGAACCTGAACTTGCTTGCAAGTGCGTGGGAGCACGGTTTCGGGAGCGATGAATTCGATCCTGCGGAGGATGATGTTGCCGAAGTGGAAGCTGGGTACTATGGGCACTCGATACCAGCTGCAGACTGGCACTTGGAAGATGGCAGCATCATCACGCTTGCACCGGCTGCCCCCATGGCGACAGATCCAGCGTACGCTTCGCTTGCCAAGCCATCCCCTGCTCCGGTGCAGACTGATGACTCAACTGGTGGCTATGGAGACGATGATCGCACCGACGACTATTACATGACAAATGACGATTACTCAGGGGGAAGGACTCATCATCACCGGCATCCGACGCCAGGGAACCAGTCGCAGCTCGTGGATGGACTTGAGTTCTTCCTGTTCAGTGTTGCTGGCGGCCCTGACTCTGCCCTTGCTGAGCACGTCGGGTTGCGAGATCAGACAGGCAACGGGACGGGATTTCTTGGCCACATCCCGCAGACTGTGTGGCGAATGAGCAACGGCACGAATGCCTCGGTACCATATTTTCTGCCTCGCCCTGACCCACGCTCCATGCAGGCCGAGCTCATGCACGACCTTGGCGTACTGAACAATGCCTCTCTTCTGCATCTGGACAACAAGGGCCCTTGTCGGACCATGCAACAATGCCCTGCCTATCTCCTTCCCGATGGAACGGTGGAGGTGAGCGGTCTGGAGACGACTGTGAGCTCAGTATCGGGCAGCTGGACTATCGCTGTGAACGATGCCCGTATCACGCAGTACCATCGCCCGAACAACTTCACGAGGATAGGGTTCCACGGAATGCCCAAGTTCGTCCGAGACCAGGCAGTGCAGCCAGAAGCAGCCAGAGTGGCGCTACACGAGTTGCTCGTGGCTGCTCTGGCCAAGGAAGCAGGTCTTAGGCGCGGCACTGGATTTGCTCCTGCTCCAACTCCGATACCGTACCCCGGCGGCAACTTGACGGCACTTGATGGCTCTGTTAAGGTGGTTGCAACCATGCCTCAGATACTCATTCAGAACTTGGAGAGCCTTGTGCAGGTGTTTGGGGCGTTTTTGTATCCGATAGGTCTGACACTGCAGCTGCCCCTCTTTAGTTTTACTACCGTGCTAGAGAGAGAAATAGGACTCCTACAGCTACAGCGAGCCATGGGAATGAGAGATCTTGAGTACTTCGGTACTAACTATGCCCTTAACATGGGTATGTATTGCGCTGTGGTGGGATTCTTCTGGGCCGTGGGTCTCATTTTGCAGTTTAGCTTCTTCGTGTCCACGAGTCCAATGCTGCTGTTTTTCTTCTTCATCGGTTGGGGCCTGGCGCTGACCTCTCTTGCTGCCTTTGTGGCCTCTTTGCTGGCATCCAGACGAGTGGCCACGATTGTAGGGTATGCTGTTGCACTGCTTGGTACGCTCATCGGAACAGTGCTTGCAGACGGCATCTACGGAAACGTCCCGCCATTTTCATATGGAGCACGCATGCCCTCATGGCTTCACGCGATGCCAATCTTCGCGCTGTGCCGAGGTATTTACCTTATGAACTTTGCCTGCCTTTTTCGAGGCAATTGCCTTGATAACTTTGAGCAGGCAACAGCGGCTGGGACTGAAATGCGATGGGTTATCGTGTGGTTGTTCATCGATGCTGTGCTCTACAAAGCGGCGGCTGTCTACCTGGAGCAAGTGCTTCCGGGCGAGCACCACGTCCCATCTCATCCCTTGTGCTGTCTTCGAGCGTGCACGCCGACCGGTTGGCTAGAGTCGAACTGCTCTTGTACGACTCGTAGATCTGCGACTCCAAACGACCAATCCGTAAGCGACAAACAGACCAGGGACATGGACATCAATGAGAAGGACATGGACCGGTCACTGCTAGCGAATGGTGCTAGTGCGGAACACGCGCAAAATACAGGCGATCCGAGTGCTGGGTCTCCCCCTACCCCTGCGATGTGCCTTGGTGACTCAGCCCCACTGCGGGCAGGAGACGAGCGCAAGCTTCTCTCCTTGTTTCCCCACGCGACATCCGAGGCACATGCTTTCGAACAGGCAAGGGGGGAGGACCCCATGGTTACAGAGGAGCGTCGCACGATCGCAAAGCTGCTTGGTCTGGCAGAAAATTGCAGATAGTCTCGTGGAAACAACCAGAGAGCTAGTGAAATGGATGCTTGTGCCCGTTCAAGTTCGTCACCACTGATTGTGCGCGCACTACGAAGGGAGTTCGACACTCCGATGGGGCTAAAGGTTGCAGTTAGCGACATGAACTATGTGCTGGAGCCTGGTGCAGTGCTAGGTGTGATTGGACCCAACGGCTGTGGCAAATCGACTTCATTTGCTTGCATCAGTGCCACTATTCCAGCAACTGCGGGAGATGCATGGGTAGGTGGCCATCACATCGATCGCAACCCAGAGGGGGTACATCTCTCGCTCGGACTCTGCCCGCAGCACAGCGTCCTCTGGGATGATCTGTCGGTACAGGATCATCTGTACTTCTATGCTAGACTCAAGGGGGTGCAACCGGATGCGCTGGAGCACGAAGTCCTGCGACAGCTGCGAGCTGTGGATCTAGACTCTGTCATGCACAGGCAGGCCGGACAGCTGTCGGGGGGCATGCGGCGGCGCCTGTCCACCGCGATTAGCTTGACTGGCAGGTCTGTCCTGTCATACCTTGACGAGCCAACGGCTGGGCTTGATCTCGCTTCTCGCCGGCGACTCTGGCGTGTAATCGAGCGCGCGAAGCGGCTGCCTTCGCACAGCGGCAAAGCGCGCAGCATGGTTCTGACGTCTCATTCTATGGACGAGTGTGAGCTCCTGTCGGATCGAATTGCCATCGTGTGCGGGGGGCGTGTACGGGCAATTGGGACACCCCAAACGCTACGGAATCGTTTTGGGCAAGGATATCGACTGTTTATCAATTTCGACCGGACTGCGGGGCGAGAGACTGCGATTCAGCTCGTGCACCGTCTGTTCCCGAATGCTACGCAGGACCTTGACTACCAAGGGTACGCGAGCTTTCTCATTTCCACCGGTGGTATGCCTCTATCCCAAATGTTCTAGCTGATGCACGTGCACGCGAACAATAGTGGCATCTCGGACTGGGGGGTGGGCCAGGTCACTTTAGAGGACGTGTTTGCACGAGTGGTTCAGGCGTATGACGGCTCCAGTGAAGCCGCTGCTCACATGGGTTGAACTAACTCTCTGGTGTTTTTAACAACTAAATACGGATACAGAATAGACCTTACGATTGTCTTTTAATTTCAATTATTGGAACAGAGAAGACACGGCATCAGCAGCAATGCCCTCTCCGTCACCATCAGCACTATCATTGTCGTCCACTGACCGTGCACTCCCACCGTCCCTCGGCAGAGATTCAGGTGCTCTAGACATGGACGCAAAACCCATCATGCCGCTATCTGTGCTTGGCCCCCATATGCTGCCCCCTCCCAGTCCACTACCACCTACATCGGCGCCAAAGCTAGCAAGTCCTCCACCGCCCGATAGGCCTCCGAATGCAGATAGCCCACCAACTCCTTCATCTCGCTGCGTGGATGCCACGGACAGACCCGTGTTGCTACTGAGCCCCACCTCGGTTGCTCCTCCATAATGGACCGGAGCACTAAATCCATGCGACTGCACCGCGGACGGTCCCGCAAGTTGGCTGTGCTGGCCGTTACTTGCAAATCCCTAGGACATATTGTGACCCTGCCCGCTCGAGAACGACCCGACCATTCGGGGGTCAAATCCTTGCCCTACCCCTCCAAAGACAGGGGCGGTGCGTGACGGCTGGAATCGCGGTGCGTTGGCACTCAGCTTGATACCAGACGTGCTATGATTGCTTGTGATGCCAATATGTGAGAGCCCAGTCCCAGACCCCGG
>Ga0136560_1001240_pt1 | contig 13014 bp, 20 predicted proteins | sample AntRauMeHopE1497_FD_104925 | JGI IMG/M metagenome (GOLD analysis project Ga0136560, IMG submission 104925) | Saline lake microbial communities from Rauer Islands, Antarctica - Metagenome Hop E1 #497 | ecosystem: Environmental > Aquatic > Non-marine Saline and Alkaline > Saline | place... | reverse complement strand
GATGCGCGCCCAGCTCCGGCACCTCGAACTCCCGCCGCTGCCACTGCCACTGCCACTGCCACTGTCACTGCCACTGCCACTGCTGCGACTGCCACTGCAGTTTCAGCTGCTGCAGCAAGCAAGCCAGCCTCAAGGTATCAGGTGCCTGCTGCGTAGCTGAAGAATCCGCTCAGCCCAGAGCTAGTCTTCTCGTTCGCTGTGCTGACCTAGATGCAGGCAGAGCAGGAGCGAGTTCTGGCCAGTGCCGGACAAGGCGATCGCAGGCTGTTAGAAGAGAGCAGGCTGAACGCCATTCAGACCCGAATTTATTCAATGGCATCAGAAAGGGATTCGGGGGATCTCACTGTTGAGTTGTACGCGAAGGGGTTGGTTGTGGCCATCGCGATGGACAAGGCACTTGCAATGGAGCTGCACAGGCAGGGCGTGAGAAATGAGGTGCTTAAGGCTGTGGTTGGCCGGGTCAAAGATGCGTAGGGTGAGCTTGATGGAATGGTTGCAGGGGGGATGTTGCTTGCTGCCAAGAAGTAGGAAATGGAGGCATAGATAGCCAGAGATATGGCTGGGCATGGTTAATGAGTCTCTAAGAGTTTTGGGCTCGAATATCGTGAACTGAGCTCAAAGGTAGTGGAATGCGACCTAACAGCTCGACACTTGCCATTTCATGTGCGACCTTACACACTTGCATAGGCTCGATGCATGTTTAGCTCTGCCTCAGTTGTCCTTCCCTCCGGCTAGCCTTCGCTGCAAAACGGCCTCGTATGCTGCTGTCACCGGAGCGGGTTCTGCATGCCGGCCCGTTAGTCGCTGCAGCTGATCTAGCATACGAGCTCTCTGCAGTTCGAATGCTCTGGCATCTTTCTTGGCATTCATTGTCTCTGTCCGGTTCCGTTCTATCCCTGCTTCTGCTGTTCGCACAGACCGTCTGCTGCAGGCCAGTAGCTTTCCCTCGGACGCTCGCCTCTTCTGACTGCTATCTAGCTGAGCTTGGATCGCCGCTGCCCTGACCCGCGCGCGCTCATATGCCGCTTTCATCTGATTCATGCGGTGCTTCAGTCGAGACATCTCATCTCTGCTGCGAACTACCTTTGCAATCGCTTCCTACATCCTGACCAAGCCGCTAGTAAGCCTTCCCGACTGCGATGCTGCCTATACTGCCTGTTGGACTTTCACATCGATCGCGTCTACTTCACTGCTCCATGACGCGCTGGGGTGCAGCTGGGATAGTTTTTCGAGTCGTTTATCGGTACTCCTAGACCTTGACGTTAGAAGCACGACGTAAGCGTTGGAGAGGTCGCCAAGGGACAAGTTCAGTACTTTTGCCCGCTGCTCCAGCTCGGCCTCCTCCTTCTTACCTTGCTAGTGTAGATGATTGAGAGTTAGTATGTCGTTTGCAGCAGAGTCTTGCTTGCTCCTGGCTTTCATTAAATTGGTCTCTTCCTCCTTCAAACAACCTTGCTTGAACTTTAATCGCCGCTGGAGCGTCCTTTGTTCTATTTTCACTTGCTCGAATGCATCTTCAATACTTATGTTCGCCATGCGGAGCCACAGCAAGTGTATCCTACTATAAGGATGATCGATGTGTGGCGCAACTGCTAATTCAAAGCTTCAACTACCGCAGTGGCTCAGTAGGCTAGCCCTGGCCGCTCAGGTCATATGCACAGGATCCTCAGCGCAGAGCAACACGGAGCACTTGCTCCGCCGACCTGCGGCAAACAATTTGCGGAACCAATTGGTCGGTCTTCATCTTCACACATCGGGCATATATTTCTATCGCTCTCTCCCGAAGCTCTACGCTCAGTATTTTGAGCAATTCAGAAAGCCACATCTAATGTCTTTGCTAGAGCACATGCGAAAAGGCGGTGCCATGGATGAGGCCATCGTTATAGTCCAAGAGAGTTGTGGATTTCGCTCTGTTATCTCAGCTTTCCAAGGTAAGTGATTGTGAGCCATCGTGCGCTTATGAATACAACACCAATCAGACCGAAAAATTGAGGCGACACCCGCTTCTTACTCGCAGGCGTTGGCATTGGGGTTGGGTTTGGTGTATTCATGGGCACATTCGAAGGAGCACATGGAGAGCTTCGGGGGGCTACGTTTTAGGAGCAACTGTATAACGGGTTTGGCAAGGCATTTACGGCAAGTGTACGAAGGGGAAGCCGAATGGGTCTGGTGAGACACTATGCCTTTTCGCATACCTCTGACCCCTAGGCCTGGTGGCATGCTATCAATACCTAGTGCTGTTTTTCGACCTGCGCAGCACCTTGGAGGAATTATGGCCGTCTACTCAGGTATCGAGTGCCACTTCGAAAAGTACAGAGCACGCCACGACGTGTTGAACCCAGTATTTGGAGGCTTGATCACTGGAAGTGGGTTAGGAATCTGGCAGAATCGATACCTCGGGGCTTCTAGTGAGATATACTGCAATCGAATGCGGCATGTATTCTGCACGCGTGCTAGCGCATTGAATCATTGCGCGTTCGAAATTGCTTTAAGAAGAACTCAATTGCGCCGCAGAGATGGTTCGAGGATCAGCCTTCACAGCGGTTGGATTTGCAGTATTCGCCGTACTGGCCGAGGCTTTCATGGAAAAATTCGGATCCTAGCTGGCAAAGATGGCGTGAGGCACAAGGCCTCAGGCATGACACGGAGGCACGAGACCTTGGGTGCGCGTCTCTGCCCCCTCCATAGCCGTGCCACCCTTCAAATGCACGAGGCCTTGACAAAGACGCCCTACTACAAATAGTATACACTGCATAGGGCTAGGCTGCATAGGGCTAGGCTAGTAGCCACGGGGCTTAATTTTTATATCCGGATTACCATGCGTTGGACCGCACAGCCAATCCAATACGCAAAAATATGTGGCCTGGGCGAGTCAATTGCTGGGTGGTGCATGGGCCGAATGAAATGAGATGGCGAATCCAAGCTCCGATGTGCGCACCTGCGCACGACAGAAATCGATCTCTAGGCTCTAGTCGAACGCCAAAACATCCGTATCCCATGTATCCCATGTTTCTGGGGCTGTCATTGGTGAAGATAGGGCCTCCAGTAGATCTAGGGATGCCGTGGGGACTGATTTTGATAAGGCTAGAATCGCTCTTGATATAGGTACACCAGCGTTGCTTGAAGGACAGCCGACACATGGGGACTCGCTCACTCTATCTTGAGCTCGTCGTGGAGATGCATTGTAGATGCAGTGCAGTGCAATTGCAGTGCATGTGCCGCGGAGAAATGGAGAAGGATCCGGAATTTGGACGGAGGCAGTCTTCGGGTCGATCAGTCGGCCGAATTCCCTAACAAGTAGAGGCTGATCATTTGCCGCAGGCCTGTACTATAGGTACTACTCGCTGGTCGATGATGTCGCAACACTAGTCTAATTGGCACCAGCCATCAGTTGGATGTAGGCGGGATCGATCCGAAATCCGGACCCGCTGCCCACTTTTCTTGATGATATTGCATTGTAGTGCGAATTCGATCCGAAACGAAATCTATTAACTGGCACATACTCTTGCTATTTTCAGCGCAATCCCTACCTTTTACTCTGTAATCATGCAAGATGAGTCGCCGTTCCTTGAATTAGAAGAGTCCACGTTGCTAGAGCTTCTGGAGCCGTTCGAGCGGAAAGTGTTTCTGTTTATCGGGCATGGAAGCGCTGGGTACGCTAACGTCTCGTCTGCTTTGCGAGAGGCCGACGCAATTGCTGGTAGATTCAATGCTGCGTACGGTCGAGGGGAGTGGCTCATTTTGTTTGGGGGGGACCCACCCAGTGCCAAACGACCGAACATCGGCAATATAGTGAAGCACCTAGCAACCCATCATGGAGTCCCTGCAGTAGGCGTGCAGAAGCGCAATTACCGTGAAGACACCTTGCAAGGAAAGGGTGGGGTGGATCCTTCATGTACAGCTGTATTGTGGTACTAGGACGATGAATACGACGTATCGAAGATCGGCCCTTATGGTGGAACTGATGAGGCTGGCCTTCCCGTGGGAGCCACCAAATACTATCTGGGAGTCAAGGTACTCCCGTATCTTGCAGGGGTAATCGCTCTTGGCGGAGGCCCGGTCTCGCTTTCAGAAGCACAGTATGCGTGCCGGCTAGGACTACCGCTCAGGTACGTCCGATGCCCCGCCCTCAAAACGAGCAGGGGCGGGCCGTGTGGAGCCATCGACGAGTGGGCCACGAAGATGCAAGCATCGTGCGAGCCAAAACGTGCGAAAACGAGCGCGTCCGTGCCTGCTGCCGCTGGAGAGACACCGGCGGCAAGTGGCGGCGGGGGGTGGAGACCTGGTCGGCGAGCGCTAGCTTCCGATTCCGAATCCACGACTGGAGCGTCCGAGGCATTCTCATCGCCGGCCCCGCTCGTCCGAGGCATATTCGACGGCCGCCGAGGAAAGGACGAGTGGCCCCGCTGGGCCCTACCGGAGGACGGCATCTGCATGACCATGCACCAGCCGTGGGCTTCTCTGATGGTACGGGGACTCAAGCGAGCAGAGGGAAGGGAATGGAACACCTCCTTTCGGGGAACACTGTGGATCCACGCGGGGGGGCACCCACCGGCACCTTAGGATGTGGCCCAGGTGCAGGCGTAGTTTGCCTCCGTGTATGCGCATGCCATCCCACCATCATTGCCAGAAGGGTCGCAGGCCAGAACGGAGGAGGCGAGCATGACCCGGGAGCAAGTGCTCGACGCCGCCGTCCGCAAGATCCGCCTGCCCGTGCCCCCCGTGTATCCCACCAGCTGTCTCATAGGCACCGTGGACATTGTGGATGTGATACCCAGGGAGGAATTCAAGGCATTGGAGGGGAAGGTGCCTTCGTCGGTACTTCTTGAAAGCAGCAGCGGGTATGTGTTTCTGTGCGAGCGGCCGCACGTTCTCTCAGTGCCCGTGTCAATGAGGGGGCAGGGCAAGCTCTGGAAGCTGCCTCGTAAGATCGCGAAAGAAAGTACGAAGGGGCTACTGCGGGTGCATGGGCCAGAACCGATGTGCTTCCCATCAATTCACAGGGCCAAGATGGCGTCAGAGGCGGCCGGTGTTGCCAGGAAGACAGCTCCGAGGCGATGACAATGCGACTCGTGAAGTGACAACATAACCAATGGATCCGGATTTCGGATTCTGCAATATCCACGTGGTATAATTGACGGATATCGATTGCAGTTACAGATATTGATTCGTGCGAGTCGCTTGTCTAGCTCATGCCCCTGACAGCTCTTTTCAAGCGTCGTCGCAGTCCATATTAATCTAGTGCAGCTTTACCAGCGGTGGTTGTGCCATGGACACCCACCCTCCCTCCTAGTATCACCCCCTCCACCCTCCCTCCTAGTATCACCCCCTCCACCCTCCCTCCTAGTATCACACCCTCCCCCCTTCCTCCTAGCTCTGCTTCACATTGACACCACAACGACCACTCTATGTCTTTGTGCCCGTGTTGCCCAAGTATCATGCCTCACTGCAAGCATCTGGTCATCGAGTCACCGATCAAGCTCACATAATCCGGGTGCAAATGCGTCCCGTCCAGCTCCCACCTAGGGTCAAGCTGCAGCTGCGCCTCCCCGCCACCATCTCCTCTGCGTGTTTCCTGCAGCAACGAGTCGAAAAAATCCAGCCAGTAGACCATAGGCCGCGGCTGTGACCGCCCCCCGACGGTATCCATAGGAAGGGCTGCATCTGCATTGGAGGTCTTGGCTTCGCTCATGAACTTCGCCTACAGAACTTTCACTTCCTGCTGCAGCGCGATGTTATACGCCGCCACGATGGGGCGGGTCACGTCCACAACAGGAGGAACAGGGTGGACAAAGATCCTGGCCTGGAGCTTGCGAGCCAGCGATTCAATCTTTTCCACTGCGATTCGAACCACCGATTTGACAGCCTAGTCCCCGTCCTTGTATCTCATTTGGCTCACGGCACGAATGATGCCCTCCCGACAATCGATCTCACCAGGCATCCACACAATATCGCTGCCTTCGGGAAGTGCCCCGGCCACGGCTTCGTAATTCACTCGGGGGTAGAAGGTGGATTCTCGCCGGAGGTGCCACACCTTACAGCCTGTGACAAGTGCAGGCCTGAGCAATCGTTCCACGGGCATCCCCACCTCCGCCCCTACCGCTACCCCGCTGCCGCTGCCGCTGCTGATGGCTGGGGGAACACGCACAGTCGTCCATGCAGGACTAACGCAGTGGGAATCGCCAAGTAGGAAGACCGGAGGCTCAGGGCCGCAGGATGGAAGCATGGGCAGCGCGTCCGCCGTTTCAACGTCCTCGTCACCCTCAGCCAGGTCGCCATCACCACCATCACCATCACCACCTGCGGCAGAAACGGTAGATGACATTTCATCTGATGGTGTGCCATCCAAATGATGCCCCGCAGCGACGGCTTCTGATCGCAACTGCCGATCCTATGCGACGGCAGTTACCTAAGCAACGCATGCGTAATATGCTGCCTCGTTTCGTATCGACGTCTGATGCAAGGCACAGCCCATTCGCACGCGCTCGATTGCGGCAATCAGCGGCGGCAGCAGCGGTAGCGCCCCGGCAATATGCAACACCTTCACTGCCGTCATCAACAGAGCCAACGTGTCTAGCTGGGCGGCATCGTGGATCGCCCGGCTAGACTTAGCTACCCTTTTCGACAGTTCCTCGGCCGATTCCCCGCTCCTCCTGCGAATGAAATCAGGGGTTTTGCGCGCTACCTTGCTTGCTGTATCCGCGAGTTTGCGCGCTGCCACAGCCTCTCGCTCCGGCACTACACGGGCATATGGCCACGGTCCTGCCATCCAAACAACGACCTATCTTGCGCCCTTGGCGTCGATCAAGTACGCGGCTTCTTGCAACTGCCCGGCACGGGACCTGGCAGCTTCTGCCGAGGCGTCATCGCTCACAGTCGACAGGCGGTTCCGCCATGCGGCGCGGACCCCGTCGCGGAGACCGTCGGCTACTGTGTCTTGTCCTGCTGGCTTGACATCGACAGCCGCAGCAGGAGCAAAAAGTGCCGTGCGAGGCAGCAGATCAAGACCCTCAGCAGACTCGTACCCTTGCACGACCTGCAGCGGTGTAACCCCACCCCTCGTCGTCCTGGCGGCACTCGCCCTGCCTCCACCCCCAGCAACAGACTAAGATCCGGATCCGGAATCGGAACCTGAGGTTCTCTCTTCGGCTGGTGTGCCAGTGACCCACTGTGCCAGATCCAGGTCATCGAGGGACGGCACCTGCTCGTCCTCCTCGCCCTCGGCCTCGTCTCCTCTCCCAGCAGCAGACTCGCGCCCTTGCAGCGGCCTCCTCAAGGGGACAGGAACGCCTGCCGCCCTCGCCCAGGCATGAAGGTCTCTCGATGCAGCCTCCAGAGCTGGAAGCACCTCACCCAGTTGGAGCGACCTGGTGACACGGCAGGCGGCTGCGCTTGTTCCCTGGTCCAGTGTTCCCTGTCGCTCAGCTTCTGCTGCTTCGAACGAAATGGGCCCGGTAGAAACAATTTCTGCCGTTGCATTGTGCCGGCAGAAAGCAGCAATGCAGCTGAGTGCGCCCTGCAAGTCGCCGACGCACTCGAGATCATGAGCAAGGTTCAGCGCAACATTGGCAGATCGTGGACCCAGCCGTAGTCCCGACTGCCTGAGGGCGATTGATGCCTCACACGCGCCGAAATCCTTCACTGCCCCTGCGAGATACCCGATAGCCTGTGTCTTACCCTCGGCTCCCGGTCTATCCCTGGCATCAGGCGAGTCTCCCCCAAGAATGGCAACCGCAGCTGCAGCCATGCCTGGCCGAGCGAGTACCTGAGCTAGCCGTTTCTTCACGGAACGATCGTCCTGCTTCAGCAAGATCGCTCGGAGAATCTACTGTAACGAGTCCCCGTGCTATTCTAGGGCCTCGCACGCCCTAGAATACTCCACCAAGACGCCGGCATGCTCGTCTCCTGCCCCCGTCTCAACGATCGCATTGATGACCTGCACCCCCCCAGCAAGACTGCCACCCTGCCAAAGGGCACGGGCGCACCCCAGCAGAGCATCCGTGCTGCTATATGTCCCCGGAAACGGGCTCGTGCAAAGCCCCCCAGGCCCCTTGCACAGCGTCATACGACCACCTTTGCCCTGTGCACGCCCGTGGGCGGCTCTGGCGCCCGCCAGCGCTCTTGTTCCCCCGCTAGGGGGGGCAGAGCCGGACGATGCCGCAGCTGCAGCTGCAGCTTCGCTTGTGCGGAACTTCACCGCGGCGCCATCGTATACCTGCACGGCAGCCTTGTGTTCCCCTGACTGAAGTAGACTCTCGGCGAGCTCGCATTCTAGCTCCGGGTCCGCCTTGGCTCCTCCCCCCCCTGCAAGCGCAACCGCCTGGCGATAGAGCTTTGCCGCGCGTGCCGGTCGACCGACCGCCATTTGCACCCAAGCCCTGCAGCGCAGGAGGGCGATCCGAGCCTCAGCAGGTGCTGCTTCAAGTCCCGACAGGGAAGAGCCTGCGATGGCGCTCCGCAAGACCTCGATCGCCTCCCTGTACGACCCTCCTCTAAGACCCAGCTCCGTCTACAGCGCCGCAGCTTGCCAGTTGGTTAATGTCGTTGGTAGGGACCCGATGCTTTCATTGGTGAGTTTAGCTTCGCGATTGGAGGATCCGCTTTGAGTGTCGTCAATGGAGCTCGGGTCGGACTGGTCCGGCGATACTGCACGATCCCTGGAAAAACTCTTCGTAAAAACAGCAACTGCATCAGCATATCCCGGCAACATCGGGGTTAGAGTCGCTCCCAGAGCCATGTTAACAGTAGCCGTCACTGGAAGCAGACCGCCTTCTGGCTTGCCGCACACTCGAAAGCGGATGCCATCGGGATCACAAGGAGCAAATCGACGGCGAAAGCCTTGGGTCTAGACCAATGTCTGCATTTTATAACAATGGCAAGAAGACAGTCGAGCAAGCACTGCAAGTGTATCAACCGCGCACTCATGAGCCACGTGGACCGAATTTAAACAGTTCTCACCTTGGCTAACTTTGTGCATGGGTCTGACTCCGACACGCCAGCGACGGCAACTAGGATCGATGTATCCTGATAGGATACGTCCACGTATATTCTCGGCATAGTCGACGGAATATGAGCCTAGCAGTAGGGCAAACCTCTAGTTGCGGTCAGCGGGGTCGGCTCTAGTTCCGGTTTTGAGCTCCTCATCACTCGGCAAGAACAGGACGGGGTTGTGCTGGGATATCTGGTGGCGCACCTTTTCCAGAAGTGTCAGAGGACGCGCGTATATAACGGTTAAGTGCTAAACTACTACGTGCTGATCGGCGAGCAGGTAGTCGTCTGGCACTTCGTATAGGAGTCAAGCATTCCTGTCATTACTGATCGCATCGCCTGAATGGCGAAAAAGAAGCCTAAGGGGGCCAAAGCTGGTACAGCAGGTGGTAAGGCCAAATCAAAGAAGCAAGAGCGCAAGATGGAGCACTAGAAGCGCGCCAGTGAGAAAAAGATCGAGAAAAGGGAGCGACGAAAAATGCAGCGAGAAAGGGCAAGAGGCGACAAGAAACGGTGGGCTGCGGACTCCTAGAAACTTGCTGCAGAGCTTCGCAAAGTGAATCTATGCGTCCGAGAAGTTGCCGCAGACGGGAATTGCATGTTCCGTGCAATGTCGGATTAGCTGCATGGCACCGAAGCCCACCACATAGCGATAAGGGCTGCATGCGTGGCACATCTGCGAGCCAACGAAGAGGGGTATTAGTTCTTCATTACGGAAGAGGAGGACGGGACGTTTGAAGAATACGCTGCGAATATATCGAAATCCGGAGAATGGGCGGGCCAGCTCGAGCTGATGGCGATGCACAACGGCATGAAAGTCAACATCGTGGTGCATCAGCTCGACAAGCCCAGATGGGAGTTTCGCAGCCCCGACTATAAAAGGAATGTGCACGTGGTGTACCGTGATGGTGAACATTATGACTCTGTCCGCTTGATCGGTGATGATGCTAAAGCACCAGCCACCGCGTTCGTCGTCACACCCCGAGGGGCCTTGCCAGAGGGCTCATCCGAGGCCGCGACGGCGATGGGTGCTGCCGGTACTGCCGGCCTGAAGGGCAAGGCTGCCGGGCTTGACATGGGTCCAGGTGACCCAGCAACAGGAGGCGGAGGTGGTGAGGACAGATTCGACCCAGAAGGCGCTTCGGAGGCGGAGAAGCTGCTTCTTCGCAGCACCATCGGGTTCTCGCTTTGGGAGGCGAGAGACACGCTAGAATCCGCAGGTGGTGACGTCGATCTTGCGTTGGAGATTCTCATTGCCCAGCAGGAAAGTAACCGAAGAGCCAGGGAGGATTTCATGCAAGAAGGTCTCCCTAATGCGGCTGCGGCAGACGGACAGACCCACGAAGGAGCTGCGGCCGGGGGGGGTGACACCGACGGCGATGAGGACAGGAGCAGGAGCGAGCACGCAACCGGCGAAAAGCACGCGGCCCTGATCGACGGCTGGGGTAGCACAGACAGCCTGGGTCTGGATTTGGGCATTGGATTCGGAGCCAGAATTGAGACGCAGGGCGGAACCCCAGCCATGTCGGGATTGCCGTCCTTGCCCCGCTCGAGTGCATCGCATTGCAATACCGGCGTCGGATCCGAATCATTAGCAGGTTAGATCTACGCTGCCGGATCAGAATCGGAATCGGAATTGAAATCTGCCGCTGTGACCGGTGCGTTCAAAGGACCAGTCGATCCGGATGCTGATGAAGCAGGTGGTAGTGGTAGCACCCGTGCAGTCACAGCAGCACCGGGAGGAAGTGTAGCCGACTCAGGGAACACACATGGGCCTGTGACTGCCTCTGCTGGACCAAGCGAGGAGACTCGCCGGAAGTAGGAAGACAGGAAGAGGAAGAAGGAAGCCAAGCGATTGATGCGGCAGGCGAAGAGGAAACGAGAGGCCTTGGCGGATCCATCGCTTGAAGGACTCAGCAATAAAGAACGCAAAGCGGAACTTCGGCGCCGCGCGGCAGCGGAGCGCAGTAGGAAGCAGGAGGCGGGGATCGAAGTGCTGGATGGGGTCGGGGAAGGAGTTGGACTGGGGGGTGATGACGACGACGAAAGCGATGGCGGTAGCGGCGGTGGCGCTAGGACTTCGCATGCCGTGATCACGTTGTGAGTAGATTCTTGAGATGAGTTGAGGCCGTTTACAAGGTGCGTGCGTTCTAAAATTGACAGGTTCATATGAATGTGGGTCTGCAATGGCATTTGAGATGGTGCCTGCATTTCAAGTTGTTGTTATTTGTGCGGTGCCGGGCCGGTGACACGGGTCCCGGGACACACTGCCAGTGTCACTGGTGGTGATAAATCTCACGAATCTCAAAATTCCGTTTATGGGGGGCATATTTACCAAGTACGTGCCTAAATTCAGTACGGTCAAGCCGGGACTTTTCTGCCGCCCAAAGCATCAAAAGACCCTGCCAGTGTGGACGAATCGGAATTCGGAGTCAAACTCTATAAGCTCCGGGTGCATCTTACTGCTACTAGGACCTAATAACCAGATATGGTCAAACTGGACTCGAGTCTCGTGACATCGAGAGAGAGAGAGAAATATGAGTTTAGATACAACTAACGCACAACTCGAGCCGATCTTACGCCCGAAACAGATCGCCGTGAGTCGGCCGGTGACGCCGTCACGTCGGCGCAATTGTAGTGCGTTGTAATGAACAAAACCAGACTTATATAGATTCGAACCGTTGGCATTGCCTAGGGACGCCAGATTTCTTGTGGCCGTGATGTCTGGAATCGACGAATAGGTATATGGCTATGTTCTTTTTGCACTTGTGAGACTTACATGCACAGACATGCATCTCCGGCCCTGATGCTGCACAACACATGTGCTCAATCAGTTGCCGTTGCCCGCGTCAGCGATCCGGTATCAAACCTAGCGTATTCGCCTCGCTGCTCACCTACTTTGGCACATACGCAGTGCATTGGAGCAACGTATGTAGCCTTTTCTGGCACCTCTACCAACCGAGGCACGCCGTCGATCGTACTGCCAGTGCTGTTCATGATCACAGTGATTGGGGCTACCGGAGCATTGGTCGTGCTGGCCATGAAGACCAGCACTGGATCGATCAACAATGCACTGGTCTTGTCTACATTGATTGGGGCTGGCACCCAGTGCGCATCTCTTATGTGGCACCGGTACTCGGCAACCGTTGTGGCTGTGGCTATTGGCGTCATCCTAGTTGCCACTCAGACAGATGTCACCAACGGTACGTTCAGCGATGAAGCGCAGAACCTGGTTCTAATCGTGCTTGCTTTCTTTGCAGCAGCTTACGGAGTTTCAATCAAGTGTGAGTCGTGATATTTGCTCTATTGCTCGACAATCGGCCTTCAAATTGCCAGGCGGACGGAGCATAACTTTGCAATCACTCCGCAACAACGCCCATAGAAGTTCGACGTGACTAATAGGCTATTTATCTTAACTCTCGCAGGGCTCGCGGAGATGTTCACTCCCCAGATCGCCGTACTTGGAGTCATCGGCACCAGCCTGTACCTAGCGTACGGCGTGCTAGGAGTAGCCCTGCACCCTCTCAGCGTCGCACTGGCCGTGTCCCTCCCCATCGCACTCCTGGTAGCTGGCCCGCCGAGGTACCCCGAGGTCGGACGTGTTCCCTCGTGGTGGTATGTCCTGGCAGGGACCGTAGGCGTCTCCATCCTGGCAGAAGTCCTCCCAGTTGTACCTGGCCCTCGCTCCGTATGGCAGAAAATCTCGGCCGGCAGTCTGCAGATCTTCCAGGGAACAGGAGAGCAAACCCTTCCCCTGCTCCTTACGGCAGCATTTGCTTTCGCAGCGAACGCCACGTCTCACTGGCCCTTCCTGCAGTCCCTCCCAGCCGTGTATGGACCTTTCTCACCGCTGCAGCGGAACTCGGCTGTTCTTACCACCCTCGTGTTTGGGCTCGTCGCAGTGCACGCCGCGGGCTCAGGCAAGCAGGCACAGGACCTCTCCGCTCGGCTCCTCGCCTTCGCCGTCGGGTACGGCGCCGCGATGACGATCCTGGTGACGTTCGTGCGCTTTGTGGAGACCTCGTC